>Ga0115002_10002197_pt1 | contig 25752 bp, 27 predicted proteins | sample ArcticOcean_MG_C_8_FD_89576 | JGI IMG/M metagenome (GOLD analysis project Ga0115002, IMG submission 89576) | Marine microbial communities from western Arctic Ocean - ArcticOcean_MG_CB11_86 | ecosystem: Environmental > Aquatic > Marine > Oceanic | place: Arctic Ocean: Canada Basin | collected... | reverse complement strand
GGATATGGATCCGATTGGGTTAGAACCCCAGCGCTTTCGCCAGTTTTCGAACTTCCTGATCGCGATTATCGGGGGATTCCGCCACGATTGTGGCGTGGCCGAGCTTGCGGCCAGGACGAGGAGTTTTGCCATAGTCATGCCAATGACAGTTGGGGCTCAATTTCAATGCGCTTTTATCGGGCATGGTGCCAATCAGATTTAACATGCCGGCGAAACCACGCATGGATGTGTCTCCAAGGGGGAGATTGAGAATGGCGCGCAGATGATTCTCAAACTGACTGACGACCGACCCCTCGATTGTCCAATGCCCCGAATTGTGGACGCGCGGCGCAAATTCATTGGCTAAAAGGCGATCTCCGGCGACAAATAATTCGAGAGCCAGGGTCCCGACGTATTCCAATTTTTGCAATAGATCGGTCAGGTAGCGCTCCGCAACATCGGCCAAGCCTGCGGCATCGGCCGGTGCTATCGATACCCGGAGAATTCCATCGCTATGGACATTTTCGGACAGCGGATACATTTGTATGTCGCCGCTGACGTTGCGTGCGCCGATAATCGAAATTTCCCGATCAAAGTCTACCCATTGCTCGGCAATTAGGTCGGTGCTGCCCAAGTCGGTAACTGCTGCCGCGATCTCGTCAGCGTGGCGAACGATTCTTTGGCCCTTGCCGTCATAGCCAAGTCGCCTTGTCTTCAAAACAATCGGTAATCCGATCTGATTGGCTGCCGCCTGCAGATCTTCGACGCAATCGACCGTACGAAATTCAGGTACGGGGATATTGATTGAGCCGAATAATTGCTTTTCGGCGAGACGATCCTGGGCGTGCCTTAGTGCAGCTGCCGGGGGATAGATTGGTGTGCCGGCGGAGATGTTGTTCAGCGCCGTTACGGGTACATTTTCAAATTCGTAGGTAATTAGATCCGTCAGATCTGCCAGCTTCTGTAGGCCCACCTGGCTATCGAACGCGTATTGCAGGACGCGGCCTACCGAAGCAGCTGGAGGATTGTCAGATGGATCCAGAAAAATGAATTCGAGATCCAGTGACCTGCCTGCCATCCCCAACATTTGCCCTAGCTGTCCGGCGCCAACTACGCCGACCGTTTTCATAAAGAGCTAACCATCAGCTTAGTGAGAGTCGACTGCTAACAAGTTGGATCTGATGCAGAGAGAACAGCTTCGGTTTGTTCATCGCGAAATTTGTCGAGCGCAGTCGCTACATCTTCATCAGAGGTGGCAAGAATGGCTGCAGCCAACAATGCGGCATTGATTGCGCCGGCTTTCCCGATTGCCATGCTGCCAACGGGGATACCCCCGGGCATTTGGGCGATCGATAATAGTGAATCCATCCCTTTGAGCGTTTTTGATTCAATCGGCACTCCAAGCACGGGCAGGCGAGTTTTTGCCGCTGTCATGCCAGGTAAATGCGCCGCACCGCCGGCGCCGGCGATGATCACTTTTAGACCACGATCTAGCGCGGATTCTGCGTATTCGAATAGTAAATCCGGCGTACGGTGCGCCGACACCACCTGGACATCGTAGGGAATACCCAGCGTATCAAGAGTCTTCGTGGTATGGCACATCGTATCCCAATCGGATCTCGAGCCCATGATGATTCCAATTTGTGCCGTCATCGTTGAATTTTTCAGTGCGCAGTTGTAGTGGCTAATTCTATATTGAGTCTGTCTGATTCTGCATCATTGAGAGCAGATCTTTATGCACTTCGCGAAATATTTTTCGACTGGCCAGCTGCCGTTCTTTGTCGTCATGGGCTGCAGACCACTCCCGCACTGCTTTCGTGAGATCCGAATTGTCGTGACCGACTGCGGCAGTGAAAGCGTCCAGATCATTTTTGGTGTTGCTCGTAATGCGCTCCCGCCACTGTTCTGCCTGGCGAAAAGCGCTTTTCTCAAGGCTTTTGCTACCGTTGTATCGGTCCAGTGCGGCCGCAATCGGGGCGGAATCGACGCGGCGCATCAATTTACCGATCAATTGCTTCTGACGCTTCAATGCGCCGTGCGCACTGATTGATTTGGCGGCGACGATGGCATCCATGAGGATGTCGTCGAGTCCGATGTCCAGAAGCTGTTCCACACTAAGATCGATCAGCTGTTCACCCAGGTACTGGAGTGCGTGGGTTTCCCGTTTCTTGGCGGATTTACTAGGCTTTGAATTCATTTCGCGGTGGGTTACTGTGCTTGCCGGCATTATTGCCCTCTAGCTCGGACTATTCATGAATGCCCGCGCCCTTGCATGAGAATTGATCGTACACAGGATTTCCTCTCCTCGGAAATACAGTCTGTATTCCGCTCAGTTAGAAAATCCTGTGTACGGTCAATTCTCTGAGCAATCATCACGTGCATTCATGAATAATCCGGGCTAGAAACTACACAATAAGAAAGATAGGAAATGATTTCCACATGAATGCACCGTTAGCCCGAGCAACGCTGAATGGAAGCGAGCTTGAGGACATCGTTCAGAGTGTTTTGGCCGCGGCAAAATCAGCCGGCGTTGATCAGGCTGAAGTTGCTGCGAGCCATGATATTGGCCTCAGCACCACGGCACGTTTAGGCGATGTCGAAAGCCTTGAATACACTAATGACCGTGGCGTTGGCATCACCGTTTACAAGGATCACAAGAAAGGCAGCGCAAGCACGTCGGACTTTAGTGCGGCCGCGCTCCAGGAGACGGTTGCAAAAGCTGTGTCGTTTGCGACCTATACTGCTGCGGACGAACATTCGGGACTCGCTGATCCTGAACGGATGGCATCTGGGGCAAAAGATCTCGAACTTGCGCACGAATGGCAGCTCAATCCGAATGATGCTATTCAGATTGCAATCGAATGCGAAGACGCTGCACGGGCATATGACAAGCGAATTACCAATTCTGAAGGCGCTACCGTTGGTACGAATAGCGGCGTGCGGGCGTACGGGAATTCGCACGGATTTATCGCAAGCTATCCAAAAACGAGTCACAGCGTCTCCTGCGTTGTCGTAGGCGAAGCAGATGGCGCTATGGAGCGAGATTATTGGTATACGGCTGCTCGCGACGCCAATTTACTTGAAACGGCAGCTTCCGTGGGGCAAAAAGCGGCGGAGCGAACCGTTGCGCGATTGGGTGGCCGGAAAATCGAAACCGGGACCGCAAGTGTCTTGTACGCACCTGAATCCGCGCGTGGCTTTATCGGTCATTTGATCGGTGCGATCGCTGGGTCGTCACAATATCGGCGATCATCATTTTTACTCGATGCAGCCGGCGAAAGGATATTCCCGGAGTTTATGCAGTTGCAAGAGCGGCCTCATTTGTTAGGCGCGATGGCCAGCGCATCCTACGACGCCGAAGGCGTCCAGACCTCCGATCGTGACATCATTGTCGATGGTGTATTGCAGGGCTACGTCCTGGGATCGTATTCGGCGCGTCGATTGGGACTGCAAACGACTGGGAACGCTGGCGGCGTGCATAACTTACTGGTGCCGGGAAATGCAGGAGACCTAGAGTCTATGTTGCGGGATATGGGTACAGGATTGCTGGTGCACGAGTTAATCGGACAGGGCGTCAATATGGTGACGGGCGATTACTCCCGGGGCGTCGTTGGTTTCTGGGTCGAAAATGGAGAAATAGCGTATCCGGTACACGAAATAACGATCGCAGGTAACCTCAAAAAACTGTACCAACAAATTGTCGCAATCGGAAATGACCAGGATTTACGTGGCGGCATTCATTGCGGCTCTGTTCTTGTCGAAGGCATGACAATCGCTGGCGCCTAGCTACGTTCGTGTTCGTCTAATAGATCGGCGAGCGTTTTTTCTCCAACCACTTTTACCAGCGCATCGTCGAGTTCATCGCCGAGTAAGTTGACATTCGCCGACCAGCGCGGCTCCGGATGTGACCCTGTTTCACCTCGATCTCTAACGACATTCAAAATTTCAGACAAATTGATGCACGACATTTCCCGCCCGGGTAACAGCGTTTCATTTTCCGTGGACAAGATTAACCCTGCTCCCTCAAGCGCGCTGACCACGCGCGTCAACGCAATGGAAGGAATGCTAATTCGATCGCTGATCTGATTGGAACTTATCGATCCACTGGGATCGCGAAACGACATACCGATATGGAACATGACATTTAGCGCCAATCGTTCACGCATTGAATTCGATAGCGCGGCTCTTGACGCCCGCTGCGAAGGAATGCGGGACGTTGATGGTAAAACGCAAGTTGCGCGCCAATCAGCAACATCAGCCAAATTAGGTAGAGCCAAATTAGCGTCGTAATCGCGACTGCAAATCCTGCGTAAATTTGAGCGGTTCGTGTTGCGTACAAAACGAATGTTGTGAAAATTGCACCTATAGTCGCCCACATGACCCCACCGGCGACACCTCCGACCAATGCGGACGAAAAATTTACCTTGGTGTTTGGCATGAACATATACAGAAACGTGAACACGCCTGAGATTAAGAGGTAGGGCAGAAGATTGCCGAGTAAAACCATGATCGGACCCAGTGCCTCGTTGTTCAAAATATACTGAACTACCGTGGCGCTCTGGATGGAAGTTAAAATGCCAATGGCGGTCACCATCAACAGCGGTCCGACTAGCAAGACAACTAAATACTCGGTAAAACGCCGTGCAAAATTTCTTGGCTTCGCGACGTACCAAACGTAATTAAAACTCTCTTCAACTTTTTGAACCGTCGAAATTGCGGTGTAAAGAAAAATCGCGAAGCCGGCACCACCAAGTACAGACCCTTTTACATTGTCTACAAAGGCCAGAATCTATTGGATAATTACCTCGCCCTCTTCGCCAGGAGGGGCAAATATTTGGACGAAGTAGGGGACGATATCGTCGAATTTCCCGAAGCCCTTCAATATTGCAAAACTGAACGCCAGTAGCGGAACAACGGATAGAAGCGTCGTATAAACGAGGCTCATGGCGCGCATGGTGAGCTGGCCGGAAAAGAAATCTCGCAGCATTGCGTAGAGGTAACGCAACACGACCGCGAGCGCTCGTCCTGGCATACCAGCACGGGTTAGCTCTTTGCCCCAAATTAAGCGGTTAAGATAGTCTTGTAGATTTGCGATCAACGGAAATTCGCTCTCATTGTTTGTTAGCGGCTATTGTACCCCGACGCTGCTGGCGGAACTTTGAACTCAGTCCGCATCAGCAATTTACATTCGTCGGCCCAGCGGCTCACGCAGTTTGTGGACTAACGAGAATCTGCCTCACTTCGCGATATTTATCGCCCGATCTTTGCAAGATGTCAGCGGGAATCGTAGGTCCGGGCGCGGTCTTGTCCCAGTCCAATGTTTCCAGGTAATCGCGCACAAATTGCTTGTCAAAACTGGGCGGGCTTATGCCGGTCCTGTATTCAGATGCCGGCCAAAAGCGCGATGAATCTGGGGTCAAAATCTCATCAATAATGAACAGTCGGCCATCGTCGTCCTGTCCAAACTCGAACTTTGTGTCGGCAATGATAATGCCGCGTTCCGAGGCAAAGGTGGCAGCTCGTTCATAAATTTTGATCGCGATATTTCTGACCTGAACCGCCAGTGGTTCACCGATCATTGACACGACTTGCTCGAAGCTAACGTTCTCATCGTGATCGCCGACTGCGGCTTTTGTGGCAGGGGCGAATATCGTTTCTGGTAAACGCGCTGCTTGCTCCAAACCGCTTGGCAATTCGATCCCGCAAACGGCACCGGTTTTCAAATAGTCAGTCCAGCCGGAACCGATAAGATAACCGCGTACCACTGCTTCAATTGGCAGCGGCTTCAAGCGCCGTACCAACATCGATCGAGGCTGCAGTTTTTCTGCTAATTCCGCATCACTAATGACATCAAAAATCGACAGATCGGTGAGATGGTTGGGAACCAGATCCTGCATCATGCTGAACCAGAAGTTAGACAGCTCCGTTAGGACCTGACCTTTGCCGGGAATTGGGTCGGGCATGACAACATCATAGGCCGATAAACGATCTGTCGTGACAATTAGGAGGTGCTCATCATCTATGGCGAAGATGTCACGAACCTTCCCGCGCGCGATTCGGGTAAGGGTCGGAATGTCGATTTCGAAGAGTGCGTCTGCGTTAGTCATTGATCGTCTAATCACCGTGTTCGTCGCGAATAATGACTTTTCGCCAGCACGGAGGCAAGTGATAGCGTTGGGAATCCCGCGCGAGTGAGGTTAGCATTGCTGGATGAATTGTCTGTCTGCGTTTCGGCTGCTTACAAATGCACTATTGGGGTAAAGTTCTTGGCGCCGTCGCGGGGCTCGCGACTGGACGCCCGTGGATGGTGCTAATCGGCGTTGTCCTTGGCCATCAGTTTGACCGTGGTTTCGCCGAGCGCTTCTCTCGTTTTGGTGCTGATCCGACAAACGGGAAGCTCGAAAAACTATCTGCGCAGTTCGTACAAACGCTGTTTCAGTCGATGGGCCACCTTACAAAAGTTGATGGCCGCGTAACAGAAGACGAAATCCGTGCAGCGCGTGCTTTGATGCATCGATTGGGCCTAGGGCCGGTGGAAATCAGGCAGGCAATCGCCTGGTTCGAAGCCGGTAAACGCACTGACTATCCGCTGAAGTCAACGCTACGTCAGCTACGCGCCGACAGCGCACGGAAGGCCAACACACGCATGTTGTTTGTACGCTTACTCATGGAAGTTGCGTTGTCCAAGCCCTCGCTGCACCAAAAAGAACGAGCTGTAATTTGGTCGATTTGTACGGAGCTGGATATCGGTAGAGTGGAATTGGCGCAGTTGGAGGCAATGTTGCGTGCGCAGCGCGACTTCAAACGATCCGTGGCCGGAAGTGTTGATATGCAGCGTGTCGATGCTGCCTATCAGATGCTGGGTGTGCAAAAAGCTGCGACGAATGCGGAAATCAAGAAGGCCTATCGGCGGCTAATGAATAAAAATCATCCCGACAAAATTATGTCCAGTAAACCCGACCAGGCGGTCATCTCTGAAGCTGAGCGGCGCACGCGAGAAGTTCGTGGTGCTTACGAAAAGCTAAAGGCCCGACGCAGTATTCGTTAGCGGGCTTTGCTGCTAAAGTCTGATTACGAGCAAGTGTTGGTCAGAAGATTAGAATTCGCAAAAAATAATAAGAGGAATTTCACGTGAAGCCACTCATCGCCCCTTCGATTCTGTCTGCCGATTTCGCCCGTTTAGGCGAGGACGTGGATGCTGTGCTGAATGCTGGCGCCGACATCGTGCATTTCGATGTGATGGATAACCATTTCGTCCCCAATCTGACCATTGGACCGATGATTTGTGACGCTTTGCGCAACTACGGAATTGATGCGCCGATCGACGTTCATCTCATGGTTGAGCCTGTCGATCGAATCATTCCTGACTTCGCTAAAGCTGGTGCTTCCTATATTTCTTTTCATCCGGAAGCGAGCACACACGTGCATCGCACCATTGGCTTGATCCACGAGCAAGAGTGCAAGGCCGGTTTGGTTTTTAATCCGGCAACGCCACTCAGCTGGTTGGAACATCTGCTGGACGACATTGATTTGGTTTTGTTGATGTCAGTCAACCCGGGGTTCGGTGGTCAGACATTCATTGAGTCGTCGCTTGATAAGCTGCGTGCAGCGCGAAAAATGATTGAGGCCAGCGGCCGAGACATTCGCCTGGAAATTGATGGTGGCGTGAAAACAAATAATATTCGGGAAATTGCGGCAGCGGGTGCCGATACGTTCGTCGCAGGTTCAGCGATATTTGGTAGCGATGACTACGCAGCCACTATTGCAGAAATGAAGTCCGAAATCGCCGCAGCAGGATGATTAACTAAAAAAGGGTCAGAGTCGTAGACTCTGACCCTTAATTCTTTCGCAGGGTATTGCTAAGGATTTAAATCTCAGAACTTGCGATTCGGACGCGCACCAAACACAACAATCGTTTTGCCACTTGCCGAGACCAGCCCCTGTTCTTCCAGTACTTTGAGGACGCGACCGGCCATTTCTCGTGAGCACCCAACCAGCCTGCTGAGCTCCTGACGACTGACTTTGATCTGCATGCCGTCGGGATGTGTCATCGCGTCGGGTTCGTTGCATAGGTCCATGATTGCGTGTGCTACACGACCGGTTACATCGACAAAGGCAAGATCGCACAGTTTGCGATTCGTGCGGTCGAGGCGAGTTGCCAACTGTGTAGCCAGTTCAAAGACCAAACCTGGGCTCTCGCTGGCAATTTGGCGAAAACGTGGATAAGTCATTTCTGCAATTTTGCATTCCGTGCGCGTTCGCACCCATGCGCTACGTGTCGGCTGCTCGTAGAAGAGCCCCATTTCACCGAAAAACTGACCCTTATTCAGACTGACCCTTATTCAGATAGGCCAAAACCATCTCGTTTCCGTCTTCATCCTCGATCATGACTTCAACTGAGCCATCGACGATGTAGTACAGAACATCAGGCAAATCGCCCGCGTGAATCATAACTGTCTTGGAAGGAACCGTGCGTACGCGGCAATAGCTCAAAAATCGATTTATCGCTGGTACGTCACTAGTATTCTTCGCAGTTGTTTGCATTTAATCGCCCTCGACAAAGTGTCGTTTAATCTGTCAACGGACCGCTTGGGTAAAAGCTAAGTTCCTAATTTCCCATGAAATAACGCTCATACAAGACCCGCCGCGATTATATTGAATCGGACTTAAGGAAACCAGCAATATCACCAACGGTAAGCAATCGTCGTCATGATTTTCGCAATTGCCCGCATCGCGTCGGTCATCGGCGCGGGGAGTGCCGCAGCACCCGCCGCATGCGCTTTAGCGCCATGCGCTTCTTCTTCATCGCGCATTTGCGTGACGATCTTGCGACTTCGGTGGTCGTTTTCCGGCAATTGGTCGAGGTGGCTGCTCAAATGTGCGGAGACCTGACGTTCGGTTTCCTCGATAAACCCTAGCGACCATTTATCGCCAAAAATGCCGCTTGCGGCGCCCATTGCAAAAGCGCCGCCGTACCAGATCGGGCGTAGCGTGCTTGGCGAAGCACCCAATTCATCGATGCGTTTCTCGCACCAGGCAAGGTGATCGAGTTCCTCATTGGCTGATTCTCGCATTTGTGCCTCTATGTTGGGATTCCGTGCGACCGCGGCATGACCCTGATACAGACCCTGCGCGGCGACTTCGCCAGCATGATTGACCCGCATGAGGCTCGCCGCATGGGTCTTTTCCCGCTCGTTCATTGGAGTCTCGTCTACATCTTCCGCCGGATACGGCCGAGACCCGCGTGCGGGAGAGGAATTGATCGTACGAAACGCTTCATCCAAGCCAATCAAAAAGCGGTCGATTGCGGTAAATTGTCGGTCGTCCATTGGCGGGATTATAGCGACGTTTCAATTCGCTGCGACCAAAACTACGGATTGGTTGGGTTTCTGTGAAAACCGTTCCGTTAAGCAGTTGAATTAAAAGAACTTTTTTGCGCGGCAAAAAGACTGCTGTATTTGCCGCAAACTGTTTAGATTGGTTGCATTGCGGATGTCCGTCGAGTAGAATTTCGCGCCTTTCGCCGACCCCTCATACGAGGCTGTTCGGCGAGCAAGAATAAGCGACAAAATGTCGCAAACAGCCTGAAAATATTCCCAACTGGAATCTAAGATAATGAAGACTTTTTCTGCCAAATCGGAGGACGTTCGCCGCGATTGGTTCTTGGTTGATGCCACGAACAAGACACTTGGCCGTCTATCCACGGAAATTGCTCGCCGTTTGCGTGGTAAGCATAAGCCGGAATACACGCCTCACGTTGATACCGGCGACTATATTGTTGTGGTCAATGCTGAAAAAGTTCGCGTTACAGGCAACAAAATGAAGGATAAGATGTATCACCGCTACACGGGATACGTTGGTAATTTGAAATCGATGTCACTCGAGAAGTTGATGAGCGAAACACCGGAGCGAGCGATTCAATATGCCGTGAAGGGCATGATGCCGCGCAATCCGCTTGGTCGGAAAATGCTTTCAAAATTAAGAGTTTTTGTAGGTCCTGAGCACACTCATGAAGCTCAGCAACCCATACCCCTAGAGATTAATGCCTGATTGCCCGCGAGCATCAGGATAGAGGCAAAGCCCATGAGTGATACACATTTTTACGGTACTGGACGACGCAAATCTTCAACTGCGCGTGTTTTTATGAAAAGCGGTTCCGGCGAAATTAAAGTGAACAATCGCACGCTCGACCTCTTTTTTGGTCGCGAAACTGCGCGAATGATTGTTCGTCAGCCGCTCGAGCTGATCAGCATGACGGATAAATTTGATATCAATGTCACCGTTAGCGGTGGCGGCACGACGGGCCAGGCCGGTGCTATTAGGCACGGACTGACACGTGCATTGATGAAATTCGACGAATCACTCCGCCCAAGTTTGCGAAAAGCGGGCTTTGTCACCCGCGATGCGCGTGAAGTTGAGCGTAAGAAAGTGGGTCTTCGAAAAGCTCGTCGCGCAACTCAGTACTCGAAGCGCTAGTAACTCAATGCTCCATTCCGCCCTTGAATTTATTCATGGGCGGACTTGGGGAATCGTCGAGTGGTAGGACTGTGGACTCTGACTCCGCCGACAAACCGCTTGTCAACGTTGATTGCAAAGGATTTTGGGATTCCTGCATACCAGTGGGCCCACATTTGAGCCCACACTTAATTACTGCAACTCCTATCCTATAGTAGATGAATTGGGGTGTAGCCAAGTGGTAAGGCAACGGGTTCTGATCCCGTCATGCGTAGGTTCGAATCCTACCACCCCAGCCAATTCAATCAGTTCCATAACGCTAACCACGGCCCGTGGAAAACCCTTTCCGTGTCAACATTTGGAGTCTTCCCCGTCGTAACAGCTGCCGATCGCATTTGCGCCAACCGTGATGGAAGTTTCAGAAACGAAGCAACCCGGCAATCACATCCTGCCGTAAATACTCTAGATTTTTAAGAAGAGACTCGAGATCTCGCCAATGAGTTTTGGCGATGGGCGGCTGAAGAACGACTGACAGATTCAGTGCTAGTTATCGTAAGTCGACACTTAATTAGATAGGTGCGCAAGATCCAGAAAATTGAGATTGTACGTCTCGAGCTTGCTAATTCTCGATCACTCGAACCCCTGTGTCGCTTGCGACTAGCAATACGTCAGCCGGTCTATGCGCAAACAAGCCAACCGTAACGACTCCCGATATTTGGTTGATGCGGGTTTCCATTTCGAGTGGGTTGGTAATCTGAAGGTTGTGTACGTCGAGGATATGATTGCCATTGTCCGTGACGAATTTTTCGCGCCAAATTGGTTGGCCGCGTAGTTTGACCATTTTTCGCGCGACGAAAGATTGTCCCATTGGAACGACTTCTATGGGCAATGGAAAGGATCCCAGCATGCCTACTTGTTTCGAATCGTCTACGATACAAACAAACTTTCGGGCAGTCCCAGCTAATACTTTTTCGCGCGTCAGTGCCCCACCGCCACCTTTAATCAGATGCAGCTGTTTGTTTGCTTCGTCAGCACCATCCACATAGACGTCGATGTCCCCAACGCTGTTGAGCATCGATACCTCAAATCCAAGCTCCTCTAAACGACGGGTGGTCGCCAAGGAACTCGATACGACGCTTTCGATTTTTTCTCGTATGGAGGGGAGAAGGTCGATAAATTCGTTGACGGTCGAGCCAGTGCCAACTCCAAGGACGCAACCCTCTTCGATGTATTCAAGCGCGGCTTTCGCGGCGATTAATTTCTTCGTTATTTGATCCATAAGCCCGTTCAAATGGTAGATGTAATTCGGGGCGAAAGCTTAGCAGAATTATTTGGATTCTGACGTGCTTAAAACGAAACATGCCCGCATAAGCGGGCATGTTTCTTGTCTTGGAAGAAGGCCAACTTCTTCCAGCCGAAAGGCAAAGACTATCTGCGACGTCGAGACGCTTTCTTCTTCGCCTTACGTTTAGCTTTTTTCTTAGCCGGACGTTTTGCTACTTTCTTTTTAGCCTTCTTCTTGGCTTTTTTCTTTGCTACTTTTTTCTTAGCTACTTTCTTTGCTACTTTCTTTTTGGCCTTCTTCTTAGTTTTCCGTTTTGCTACCTTTTTCTTAGCTTTTTTCTTTGCTACTTTTTTCTTTGCTACTTTCTTCTTTGCCTTGCGCTTAGCGACCTTCCGTTTAGGCGCCGCTTTCTTTCTCGTTACTTTACGCTTCTTCACAACTTTTCGTTTAGAAGCTTTCTTGCGTGATTTCTTCTTGGTAGCCATTAATTTTCTCCGTGTCAGGTACCCGTGGCTGAGTATATACAACGAAAACGAAAAATCCAGCAAGTAACGTGTCGCTGTTAACACTCTCATTCTCGTAGAGTTTTGGCGCAGAATGGCGACAGTTTTTGAGAGTGTGTTGTGTGGAGAAAAAAATTTCGAAATTTTATGACGTCGCGTGCGAAATGAAACGGAATATTTATTGTTCAACGTTCTTTTGATGGCGAACTTCGAAATTTACACCGCGTTGCGCACGGCATTGAAAGATGTGACTAATAAACTACGTTAATCATCTAATAGGCATCGACCGATTCGATTTATAACCTTACGAATCTTCCGAAATAACGCTGTAAAGCCGCACGTCCCAAGGGTTTGGGGAAATTATTGTTGTTTTCTGGCAAGCGAATGCAACCCCAATCAGTTTGGGATGGAAATAACTATGTCGATCTTTTAGGAACGCAAAAGTACGATCGAAGTAACCGCCACCCATACCAATCCGATTATTTAGGTGATCGAACGCAACTAGCGGTGTGATGACAACGTCGAGGTTGTTTGCATTGATTAATTGGCCGTCGCGGGGCTCGAATAAGCCGTAATCATTCTTTCGAAGTACACTTTTGGCCTTTAGTTCTTGGAATAGCATCACATTACGTTTTTTTACAATTGGCGCAAAAATGCGCTTTTTCATCTGTAACGCGCGCTCAATAATTTGCCACGTACCGACTTCATCAGGCGTAGATAAGTAGCACGCAATATTTTGACTGCGTTGAAACCAACTTGAATTGATCACCGTTTGGGAGATTGTTCGCGTCGCTTGATCACGTTTAATGCGTGTCAATTCGGCACGAATTTTTCGATAGCGGATGCGAAGTTGTTGTTGTGGAGTTGTCGTCACGGTCTTTTGTTTTCGATTTGCACTTTGGAGGCTACGACGAATTGCGAAAATATGGGAAGACGTCTCCCGCCTGTGCCGTTACCTTCCGTCGCTCTCGAACCGGAGCAACAAGGTGGGGCCAGCCGTGATAACAAAAGGCTTTCCACCGAGGTGGTCATGCACACATGCTACCGACAGTACGCGGCCCCGAGGTAGAGATTTAGGGTCGAGGGGTTTCCAGGTCAGTATCGAACACCGCAGGAGACGCCAAGCGTTGAGTTTACCGCATGCGGGTCAGAGTGTCCCGCTTGGAATATTAACCGAGGTCGAGTTGCTGGCTTCCGCCGAGTGCGCCTTCGACACGGTCCGATAAAAGTTTGAGGCGCGGGCCGATGTTGGTTTCAAATGCCGCATCGTTGGCTTTTGAGCGCAGCAGTTCGTTGGCCATGTTGAGTGCCGCCATGACAGCAATACGATCCAGTCCGACGACTTTGCCGCTGTCGCGAATCTCACGCATTTTCTCGTTTAACATTTCAGCGGAATCGAGCAATTCTGTGCGCTCGCTCGCGGGGCACGATACTTGATATTCTTTTTCAAGAATGCGGACACTGACGTGGGCGTACATATCGGTCATTACTGGTGCTCCATTGCTGAGTCTGCAAGTGCAGGCGCAGCTGTAAATTTTGGATTAGATTGAACTGACTAAATTGACGTTGCGCGAGGTCATGGGTGTAATCCCATCGTTCGGGATTTCCGAACTAGCTTCCCTGCTCCATTGCTTTCAAGCGTCCGATCATTGCCTCAACCCGGGCCCTTACTTGTTCGTTCTTTTGCAGGAGCGTCGCGCGCTCCGATGTAAGGGAATCCTGGCGCTGTTTCAGCGAATGATTCTCGTCCTGCAGCTGGTCGCAGACCTGAACCAGAGCATCAACTCGCTTCTCCAGTCGTTTCAGTTCGTGCTCAAATTTTGCATTTGTTTCGTCGGCCATGGGTGCAATATAGAACTGCCAAGGAACAGAATCAATCGTAGTAGTGATTCTGGCATTGGATTGCATGGCCAGCGGGGGCATTACGTGGGATCATTCCGCCCCGACCAGGGTCACATTTTGAAGATGGGAAGCATGGATCAGGCAATCGATCACGATGAATTGAACGACTTGTTGCGGAGCTGCGGCTCGAACTGGCATGCAGGCCAGGCGCACGGCTTGCTGTGCGGTCATTTGTCAGTCGGGGGTGCTGATGGCGCAACGCGATGGTTCGGCCAAGTACTCGAGGGCGCTGATCCTGGGCACGCGTCGCGGGATCAATGTGAGGCGCTTTTGGATGCGCTATGCGCCATAACCTGGCGTCAGCTCGTCGATCGTCAATCTGACTTCACTATGCTTTTGCCGCACGACGATGACCCAATTGCGCAAAGAACCGCGGCGATGGGGTTGTGGTGTGAAGGATTTTTGCATGGTCTGGTGTCTGAAAAACATAGCGATGCCTTGAAGGAGCGCCTTGCGGCGGAGCCGCTGGAGGACGTGATTAAGGACATGTTGCAAATCACGCGTGCTGCGGCGGATGACGATGACGCAGAAAGCGACGAGTCAGCTTATTTCGAGCTGGTCGAATATTTGCGCATAGCAACCCAACTGACATACGAAGAACTCGCGAAATTTCGGGAGCCCGATGAAGATTCGTTCCCGGCGGACGATGAATCGCTTCACTAGCCCGAACTATTTGTGAATAATTCGGGCAAGAGGCCAGTGCGCGGAAAAAGAAATGAATAAGGAAGAATTTAGCCGGCGACGCACGACACTCATGCGTATGGTGGGCGAAGATGGCATCGCCATTTTGCCGAGCGCGCCAGTGAGAACCCGCAGTCGCGATGTCGAATACCGTTATCGACAAGATAGCGACTTTTATTACCTATCCGGATTTCCTGAGCCTGATGCTGTCGCCGTAATTGCGCCGGGCAGACCCAATGGCGAGTATCTTTTATTTTGTCGTGAGCGACACCCGTTGAGAGAGCAGTGGGATGGCTCAAGAGCAGGGCAGGAGGGTGCCATTGAAGCGTATGGTGTTGACGATGCATTTCCGATTGAAGATGTAGATGACATTTTGCCCGGAATTTTGGAGACCCGAAATCGCGTCTACTACACAATGGGCGCGTATGCCGATTTCGATCAGCGAATGACCGAATGGGTGAAATCTCTACGGCATCGTGAATCGTCCGGAATTCACACGCCACATGAATTCATTGCGCTTGACCATGTCCTTCATGACATGCGTTTGTATAAGAGTCGTGCGGAGATTTCGGCGATGCGCAAGTCTGCGAAGATAGCGGTAAGGGCACATACCCGGGCCATGAAGGCGATAAAACCGGGCATGTTCGAATACGAAATAGAGGCCGAATACCTGCATGAGTTTCGCCGTCACGATGCCACGACCTCGTATGCACCAATCGTTGGCGGCGGTGTCAACGCGTGCACCTTGCACTACGTTGAAAATAACGCGGAACTGAAATCAGGTGACTTATTGCTGATTGATGCCGGGTGTGAACTCGACTACTACGCGTCTGACGTTACTCGCACCATGCCAGTGAATGGGCGCTTTACGCCGGAGCAGCGCGCCGTGTACGAGATCGTACTGGAGGCACAACTTGCAGCCATTGAAAAAACGGTCAAAGGAAATCATTGGAATGATCCGCATGACGCAGCGGTCCGTGTCATCACCAAGGGCCTAAAGGATATTGGCTTGCTTGACGGCAGTCTGCCCGCGTTAATCAAGGATCAGGCCTATCAGGAATTCTTCATGCATCGCACCGGCCATTGGATTGGTATGGATGTCCACGATGTCGGCGACTACAAGGTGGGCGATGAATGGCGCTTTCTTGAGCCGGGCATGGTTACGACGGTAGAGCCCGGCATCTACATTACTGCGGCCAGCCACATTCCCCGTAAATGGAGAAACATCGGGATTCGAATCGAGGACGATGTGGCCGTCACCCATAACGGTCCGGACGTGCTCAGCAAGGGTTTGGCCAAAGAACCTGACGAAATAGAATCACTGATGGCATCGTGACGCCATGGCGACTGCAAATCGACAAATAGACTACGACATCGTCATCGCCGGTGGAGGAATGATAGGGACGAGTCTCGCGCTGGCGCTCGCTCCACTCGATCTAAAGGTTGCTGTCGTAGAAGCGGTGCCGAGAACTGCCTCTGACCAACCCAGTTTCGATGATCGCTCGACTGCACTGTCGCGAAGTAGTCAGCGCATGTTTGAAGCAATGGGCCTCTGGCCGGAAATAGTCGCAGCGTCGACACCCATCAAAAAAATTCACGTATCGGACAAGGGTCGATTCGGATTTGCGCATATTGACGCGGTTGAGCAAAAAGTCGAAGCGCTTGGCTACGTTGTAATTAATCGGGTGCTTGGCGGTGTATTGCAGGCGTCGCTGGAGTTACAACCCACCGCTGACTGGATCTGTCCGGCAAGCATCGTGGGTGTTTCGGCGCGTGAAGACGCGACTGAAGTGAGCATTTTAGAGAATAAGCAAGAGCGCTCGATTAATTGTCGCTTACTGGTCGCCGCCGATGGTGCAAATTCTTCCGTACGCGAATTGATTGGCATTAGTGCCAAGCGCGCTGACTATGATCAGTTCGCGATCATCGGCAATTTGCTGCCCGAAAAATCGCATGATAATCGTGCCTTTGAGCGATTCACGGACGACGGACCTGTCGCGATGTTGCCGGCTGCAGACGATCGAGTTTCGTTTATATGGATGCAGTCTCCCGCGAAAGCAAAAGTCCTCACGCAGCTTGACGATGTCGAATTTACCGCACGTCTTCAGGAGGCTTTCGGGCGGCGTTTGGGGGAATTCTCGAAGATCGGCAAGCGAGCTGCCTATCCGCTCGCGTTGACCAAAGCGAACAGTTTGATTGGGCAGCGTAGTGTCGTTGTCGGCAACGCGGCGCATGGATTGCATCCGGTCGCGGCGCAAGGCTTTAATCTCGGACTACGTGATGTCGCGGCTCTATGTGACTGTATCGCCGACCATCGTCAAACGGTGGGCGATGACGTCGATTGCGGCGATCCGATCATTTTGGAAAATTACGCCGAGTGGCGCGCGCCTGACCAGCAAAAACTGGTTCGATTTACAGATGGTCTGGTACATCTATTCGCCGACGTCAGACCTCCAGTGCGCGCGATAAGGAATCTGGCAATGTTGGGATTCGATCTGATTCCCGGTGTCCGCCGAATGTTTGCTAAACACACGATGGGGCTCGCAGGTCGTCTGCCACGTTTGTCTCGTGGAGTTCCGTTGGAATGAAACAACCCATCGACATAGTCATTGTCGGCGCCGGCATGGTCGGGCTCGCCATTGCGAACTTGCTCGGAAAAAGTGATCTAGCGAACGTGACGGTAATCGATGCCGGCAAGAAGCCGATTTTTTCGTTGGAAGACGACCTGTCATTGCGCGTTTCAGCCATTGCGCCGGGATCGGCCGAACTGCTCAGGGCAATCGGCGTCTGGGACGAGATTGCGACCGAACGCGCGTGTCCGTATCGAGACATGCGCGTGTGGGACGCGGCCGGCCACGCGGATGGCCCAGAGACGGTGGCGTTTAGCGCGGCTGAATTCGCGGCGCCGCAATTGGGATTTATTGTTGAGAATATTCTGGTGCGCACCGCGTTACTTAATAAGGTCGCGCAGACGAACGTTGCAACGCGCTTTGAAACGACGATCAAGTCGATGCGAAAAAGTTCGAATCGGTACGAACTCGAGTTAGATTCCGGGAGAACGCTCGCGCCAGAGCTCGTGATTGGCGCTGATGGTGCGCGTTCATTTATTCGCGATGCGGCCGCGATCGAGATTGATTCGTGGCCCCATGAGCAGAAAGCGTTCGTGACTCACTTAATGCCTGAGCTAGATCATCGCAACACGGCTTGGCAGCGCTTTCTGACTGACGGGCCGCTCGGAATTTTGCCGCTTCACGACGGCCGTGTTTCGATTGTCTGGTCAACGACGCCTGAAAACGCCGACGATGCTTTGGCGATGACAGACGAACAATTGGCGTCGCGTTTAACTGAAATCTCTGGCGGCGTTTTGGGGCGCTTAACACCGAGCGGGGACCGTGGGGCGTTTCCGTTGGAGTCGCAGCATGCGAAGCATTACGTAACACCTGGATTGGCACTTGTTGGTGACGCCGCTCATGCGATTCATCCACTGGCCGGGCAGGGCGTGAATCTCGGATTCGCGGATGCAATTAAGTTAGCCGAGGTTTTGGTAAGCGCGCTGGAAGGCGGCGAATTCATTGGCGACAGACCCGTACTAAGAAAATATGAGCGGGCTCGAAAGGGCGATAACCAATTAATGCTTAACTTTGTTCGTGGCCTTAACAAGTTATTTTCTGCCGAGTACAGCTCACTGCAACCACTTCGCGGGGCAGGTATGGCCGCCTTCAATAAAAGCGGCCCGCTGCGCGAGCATGCCGTTCGAGTCGCGTTGGGATTAGGCTAGTAGTAACGTTTTATTCTGGGTTAGATAGCAACACTATCGGCGGTTCGCCCTCGTTCAACTGCAGATGCAGTTCGCTGGCAGTCGACCCCTGCCATTTGACGTCTATGAAATTCAGGGAATCCTCCACAAATAGTCGATCGCGGGATTCAGCAGATAAAGAGTCGTTTGCGAACGTACCGATGTCCATTCGCAACCCGCCGTCTTCGATGCTAAGCGTAACCGGCGGGAAGTCGTCTGAATGATAAGTTCCTTCGAGTCCAAGCAGATCGCGTTGGCGTAACTTAACCGTAACTCTCTCCGGATACGGGTCATCAATAATCATCGCTGCGACAAGATTGGCAACGGTATCCGGCCCAGGGCCCAATTGCGCGCCGTTGGTCAATACGGCGACATAGACGTCTTCATTCGGGAGCCAGATCGAAAAACAGGAAAAGCCGTGAATTCCGCCACCATGTTGGATAGATCGATGGCCACGCATCGTTGCTATTCCGAGTCCGTAGCCGTAGGGAAAGGTATCGTTATCGTTCAATGTTACTGGCGACGTCATCCTCCGGTAAGCGTCATCGTGAATAAATTCGCCGCCAGTTAACGCTCGATGCCAATCGACGAGATCGCCGGTGGTCGATAGGAGCGACCCGGCGGCATGCGGTTGGGTCATACTGATAAAACCTGCATTAACGATGTTGCCGAGACTATCGGTATCGTAGCCTGAGGCGCGGTTAGGAATCAGTTTTGGCCCGCCATAAACGGTGCTTTCTAACCCCAACGGCACGGCAATGTTCTCGGCGATATAGTCTTCGTAACTTTGTTCGGAAACGGCCTCAATAATGGCGCCGAGTAAAACATAACCCGAATTGTTGTAGTTCCACCGCTCACCAGGCGCAAACTTCATCGGTTCATGTTTGAACACGTCAATGAGTTCTTCTGTCGTTAGATCTGCGCGTACGCCGTTGACCATGTACCCGGGAATACTCGTGTAGCTCAATATCCCTGACGTATGCGTCAGAAGATTTTCTATGGTGATCAAATGTCCGTGGGTCGGGTAATCAGGTAAGTATTTCTCGATCGGATCTGAAGCTGAGAGTTGACCGCGTTGCTCCATTAACATGATCGCGGCAGCGGTAAATTGTTTGGTGACCGAACCAACTCGAAAAATAGTGTCGTTCGTAATTGGTACGCCGAGTTCGACATTCGCGAGTCCGTAGCCTGACTGATGAACAATCTCTCCTTTCTCCATGACCACTACTGCAGCGCCAGGCCGGTCCGAAGGGTAAGTTTCAGTGAGAAAGCGCCGGACGTCGTCCAGACTGTCGGTCGTTGCTGCCGAAGCGATGGTTTGCAAGCACAACAGTGTGCCAATGATCAGCAATTTGCAGCGTATTCCAGACATATTATAGGGCTCCAAAGCAAGATTAGGTCATGACCTGATGAAAGCACAATTCGAGTGATTCGGTCGTGTTGATGGAAAGGCTCTATAATAGAATATAGCGCTTATCTAGATTTTCTCCCATAAAACAAAAAAATATGGAGTCTGTATGAAACCAATTTCCATGCTCCGCCGTTACCTTCTGTTGCCGATTGTATGCCTCGTCACCGCCGCGGCTCCTTTAGCGATTGCCCAAGAGTCCTACGACATTGTCATAGTGAATGGCCGAGTGATGGACCCCGAAACCGGACTTGATGCGATTCGCAATGTCGGTATTCGCGGCGAGGCAATTGTGGCGATAACCGAGGGACCCATTACGGGCGATGTTGTCGTGGATGCAACCGGTCTGGTTGTTTCTCCTGGATTTATCGATTTGCATGCCCACGGGCAGAGTGCGCGCGCAAACGAATTTCAGGCGATGGATGGCGTGACAACGGCGCTGGAGCTCGAATCGGGTGTTCCGGATTTAGCACAGTTCATTGCGATGCGTTCGAACGATGCGGTGATCAACTTTGGTGCCAGCATTGCGCATGGCGCATTGCGCACTTGGTCAATGCCAGAACACGAGGGTAACCTCAACGAAATTGTTGCAAGAATGGTGGAAAAAGGCGGTGCAACAGATGACTTGATCGATGCCTTCTATGCAACGCTTGCCAAGGGTCAGTATGAAGAGCTCGGCTCGGAACATTATCCAACGCTTTGGCGTCGTCTCGAGCAAGGATTAAACGATGGTGCGCTCGGTGTGGGTATGCCGCACGCCTACTATCCTGGCGTTTCTCACGACGAAATCTTTCGACTGTTTGAATTTGCGGCCGATCACAGCACAACAATATTCACGCACGTTAAGGGTATGGGCATCACTGGGGTACAGGAAGTCGTTTCAAATGCGGTTGCGACGGGTGCATCGTTGCACATCGTCCACATCAATAGCTCAAGTTTATGGAGCTACCAAACCAATCTGGATATTATTTTGGGCGCGCAAGATCGCGGCGCAGACATTACAACTGAGGCCTACCCATACACAGCAGCATCAACGAGCATTGAGTCGGCGCTTTTTGATGAGGGTTGGCAGGAGACAATGCGAATCTCTTACGGCGACGTCCAATGGCAGGATACCGGTGAGCGCCTGACCGAGGAGACTTTTAACGAATATCGCAAGCAAGGCGGTATTGTCATCATTCATTTAATGAAGCCCGAATGGATTAAAGCCATTCTCTCTGATCCGCGCGTAATGGTGGCGTCTGATGGAATGCCCTATGCGCCAGGCGCACACCCGCGTGGCGCAGGTACGTTTTCGCGATTCCTCGGCCGGTATGTTCGCGATCAGGAGGTTATTTCGTTAATGGGTGGCCTCGCTAAAATGACACTGTTGCCAGCTCTGCGACTGGAAAGCATCTCACCGCAAATGAAGCGCAAAGGGCGCATTCAGATTGGCAGTGATGCTGATATTACGATTTTCAATGAAAAGAAAATTATTGATACGGCAGACTTTGAATCGGAGCTTTCCTATTCAGACGGCGTTCACTATGTATTGGTCAACGGTCAATTTGTTGTATGGGATAGCGAGTTAGTGGAGGGAGCGCGTCCGGGGCGCGCGATACTTGGGCGCGGCGCGGTATTTTAAATAGCGTCGCAAACGAAACAACTGAGGATTTAATTGTGATTAGAAACGCATTAAGAAGCTTTGCTGTTATCGGTATTGCACTGTTGCTGGCGTCAACCGCAAATGCACAGGGCAACAATGGCCGCGGCAAATGTACGGAGTCATTCGGTATTTCTTTTTATCTTGTAAAAGGCGGCTATGAGGACGAGTGGCTCGACCTCTACAAGAAATGGCACTATCCGCTGATGGAGTACGCGCTTGAGCATGGCACGACACTCGAACACAAGTTAATGGTGCCCGACGGACATGCACAAGAGCCGCAGTGGACATTCGCCGCTACGTTTCTTTTTCCCGCCCCGCAAGAGGGCGCATCAGCACCGCTAGGGCGAGCCGAGCTTATTCGAGTATTGTTCGGTGACCGGATGGACGAATATGTTGCCGGTGAAAAACGCCGTTGGGAGTTAACGCTCAGGCACTGGGATACAGATTTCGTCGAGCTGGATAAAACCGAAGATCCGCTTTCGGTCTATCTGCCGTCCGCAGGAAGTTGTCAGCAATAACGTATGCTCAAATAAAAATAGTCTGGGGAACAACATGAATATGTCGCAACGCTGCCGGTTTCTTGTCTTGCTCGTTGTGTCGGTGATGTCGGTCGGCGGATGTCAAAAAGAAGAGTCGATTGAATCCGATGCGCCCGCATCGGTAGCTGCCCCTGAGCGTACTGCTATTGCGTGGGTGGATGCGGAGCGAATCGCGAACGCCGATGCGGAGCCCGAAAATTGGCTCGTTCACGGTCGCACAAATTCGGAGCAACGCTTTAGTCCGCTACAACAAGTCAATGATGCAACGGTGAATGACCTTGGGTTGGCTTGGTACGTGGATCTCGACACTGATCGTGGCCAGGAAGCTACGCCAATTATCGTCGACGGAGTGATGTATTCCACGAGCGCCTGGAGCAAATTACAGGCGGTTGATGCGCAGACGGGCGTTCTGAAATGGCAATACGACCCGGAAGTATCCGGCATTTGGAACGTACGGGCTTGTTGCGGTGTACAAAATCGTGGCGCTGCAGTGTGGAAGGGTCGCGTGTATTTCGCGACTTTGGACGGGCGACTAATCGCGCTGGATGCAGCGACCGGCGACCTCGTTTGGGAAGTTCTGACAACGGATCAGGCGCAGAGCTATACCATTACGGGTGCACCTCGCATCGCAGATGGCAACATCGTTATCGGCAATGGCGGTGCAGAGTACGGTGTGCGGGGTTATGTGACCGCATACAACCTGGACACAGGAGAACAGGCTTGGCGCTTTTACACGGTGCCGGGAAATCCGGCCGACGGCTTCGAGGACGCGACCCAGGAAATGGCCGCGGCTACGTGGACGGGCGAATGGTGGGTTGATGGGGGTGGCGGAACTGCGTGGGATTCGTTCGCTTACGACCCTGAGCTTAATCTCCTATATATAGGGACAGGCAACGGGTCACCATGGTCGCGCGCAATTCGCAGTCCCGGCGGCGGCGACAATCTGTTTCTTGCCTCGATCGTGGCCGTGAACGCGGCCAGTGGTGAATATGTCTGGCACTACCAGACGGTGCCGGGCGATACCTGGGACTACACAGCGGTGCAGCACATGGTGTTGGCGGATCTGGCAATCGATGGCGAGCAACGTCAGGTCATCATGCAGGCGCCGAAGAATGGCTTTTACTATGTGATTGATCGGGTGACCGGTGAATTGATATCTGCCGAGAACATCATGCCGGTCAACTGGGCGACCCACATTGATTTGGAATCCGGTCGGCCGGTTGAGGTAGACGGTGCGCGTTACGATGAAACACTGGCAACCAAGAAAATCTCTCCGGGCGCAGGTGGCGCGCACAACTGGCAGCCAATGTCGTATAGCCCGCTGACTGGCCTGGTCTATATTCCTGCCAAACAGCAACCCTTTATCTATCGACTCAATACTGAGTACGAAAGGCGTTCCATCGGATTTAATCACGGCGTAAATAACTGGGATCCGTTCGACGAAGTTGCCGAGCTAGCCCCGGAATTTGGCGTGGACGATCAGGGTCATCTACTCGCTTGGGATCCTATTGCGCAGGAAGAGGTTTGGCGCGTTTCCCATTCTGTCTCCGAAAATGGCGGCGTATTGTCGACAGCCGGAAATTTGGTTTTCCAGGGCAACGCCGACGGTAAGCTGGCTGCCTATACCGCTGATTCTGGTCAAAAGCTGTGGTCGACGAATACGCAAACGGGTGTGCTCGCGCCCCCGGTGACGTACGCCGTCGATGGGGAACAATACGTTGCAGTGGTCGTGGGTTGGGGCGCCGTTTTCGCAAATGCGAGTGGGGCGCTTTTGAATCCAGATGGAGATAAGCGGAATATCAGTCGCATTCTCGCGTACAAGATTGGCGGCACTGCCGAACTGCCGCCAATACCGGTCGCTGCAGCGTTGCCGCTACCACCGGCCGATTTTGGTAGTGAGTCGCAGATACAGGCAGGCGCAGCACTGTATGCAAGAAATTGTCTGATATGCCATGGCACTGGCGCTGCATCGGGTGGCGTTCTGCCGGATTTGCGGCACTCGCCAATGTCGGGCGAACCATCGGCTTTTGCGCAAGTGGTGCTGGAGGGCGTGCTCGAAGACAATGGAATGGTGTCGTTTGCGGAGGTCATTAACGCAGATGAGACTGAGGCCATTCGTGCGTATGTCGTCCGGCAAGCAAATCAGTAAAGCCTCTCGATTGGTTAGTGGCTGCTGATCCGCGGCTTCGTATAGTTTCGTTCGCATGAAAATTCTTATTGCGTCATTTGCTGTCGTATTTCTCATTACGTTTCTGGCCACGCCGACCATGGGCGCGGGATGGTTTTGGGATGGTGGCAACGCGATCGGGTTTTCAGCATTTGCCGGGCTTATTTATCTGACGATCACAAGCGCGAAACGAGTTGATGTGCGAGCGCATCTATTGCTTGGATACGGCGTACTTTTCGTTGCCGCCGCACATGTTTTTTGGTTTTTATTAGGCGACGCGGCGGCCGTCGAATTTGTAAAGGTCGGTGCTCCTGACTACATGTGGCTGGGCATTGTCAGCTTCCTGTTGCTTTGCGTCTTAATGACGATAGCGGTCGTACCGGACCGAGTTCGCGTGCACAAGAACTACGCTATGTTTCGCTATTGGCATCAAGTGCTTGCCGTTGCCGCAATTGCGTCGGCTACTTATCACATCGTAGTGAGTAATTTCTATCTAGGGCGTTGGTATCAAGGTTTGCTGTTCGTCGCCGTGGCAGGAGCAGCGGCGTTCGGTCGTCCCTATTGGATAACACTGAAACGACTCGAGATTGTGCCGAATTCAATTTTCCTTTTGGTGAGCGTAATTTTTTGTACGCTATTTGTTGTCGTACGGAATTTTCCAGTATGAAAACGGTGACCGCGATATTGGTGGTCATAGTTTTGTTGGTCGTTGTTTTCGGTTCTCCGTTTGCCGGCGATGCACCGATACACGACTATCATTACGGTAGTCTGGAGCCGATTCTTCCCATGTCGTTTGCACACGTCGATCACATGCAAGAGAATTGTGTGGTCTGTCACCACAACTATGCGGACAATACTGGCGGTGGTCTCTGTATGACCTGCCACGTCACCGACCCGGCGATATGGCCATTGTTTGAGCAGCAATACCATGCGCTGTGCCGTGACTGTCATGCAGAAAAAGCAGCGCAGGGTGTTGATGGTGGCCCGCCACGTGAGTGCATGGCGTGCCACCTTGGAGACGATTTTCCTTAAGCAAATTGCCGGGATTGAACCAAGGTATTCCTGAATATCCGTTTTACCCACGTATTTAGGTAACCTATGCGCCTCCAGTAGGCAGTGGTCGGAGGTTCAAGTCCCCTCATCTAGCCCTATTAAATCAATAAGTTATGACTTTCTATTTAAATCCTAGTATTCTATATGGTGTGTCCGTCGTCAAACAAATGGAACAGACGTAGGGTTTATCTAAAGGGGAGTTTTGTTCCTCATTTTCTGTTTACGCGGCGTGTCGCTGATAGTGCAACCGACGCTTCGCGATGGTCCTTTTCTTGATCCTTTCTCTGCTTGCCAGTATTGATTGTCCGCGCCCGAAGTAAACATCGGCTGGCGTCAGGT
>Ga0115002_10002196_pt1 | contig 25758 bp, 29 predicted proteins | sample ArcticOcean_MG_C_8_FD_89576 | JGI IMG/M metagenome (GOLD analysis project Ga0115002, IMG submission 89576) | Marine microbial communities from western Arctic Ocean - ArcticOcean_MG_CB11_86 | ecosystem: Environmental > Aquatic > Marine > Oceanic | place: Arctic Ocean: Canada Basin | collected... | reverse complement strand
TTGTTTTCCAACTTTTTCCTATAGGTTTCCATTAACCTCTCTAAGTCTATTTGATACTAAGCTACCTACAATTTACATTATTTCTAATGCAGTACTTCCAATTATAGATAGCTTGAAAGAGGTTAAGAAAATAAATTAAGGCGAGAGGTTACCAAAGCAACACTTCCTTGTACACTTATCTTCTTTCCTCTTTCAAGCTACCTACCAACTGGCGTGATGAGAACCAGTGCATTTCTATTTCCCTCATCAAAGGTGTGGTTAATTACGCCACATTATCTGGTTATCTTATGCCTCACGACATAATATCTAGTTGGTAAATAGCATTGAGTACTCGTATAAACAAGTACTCTATGCTAACTACTCATCAAGTATTCCTAAAAGTTTCATAAACTTTTGTTCTTCTTCTAATTCTTTTGCATTTTTTCTAATATCTAAGTGTTTACTTATACTAGACATTACCAATGCAAACAGAATTAAGATAACTACCATATCAAAGAATCCCATTATCCCTCTCTTTCTTCTTCTAAGTATCTAGATTTTTCTTCTTTATCTAAACTGTTAATGTATTCCTGTTCGCATATATCACAACAATATCCATCTAATGTTATGTCGTTTTCCTCATCAAGTATCTCGGCAGGATAACGATTTACAAACCTACCACTACCAAAACTTGTATCTTGCCTACAATGTACGCATTGGTTACCAATATCTAAATATAAAGTTCCCATTATTCCTCTCTTTCTAAATGTTCTAACCAATCTTTTTCACTCATACTTGCTACAAAGTTCTCTGCATCTTGTTCATCTGTTGCTTGAAACCTCATAACTACTTTATAATTTTCCATTATTCCCCCTCTTTCCAATGGTCTTCGCAAGGAGTTTTTAGTTGTATCTTGTCTGTATCTTCCCAGTACCAAGTACAGTAATCACAATCATAAGTTTCTTCATAAGTTAATGTAATTTTCATTATCCCTCTCTTTCTTTTGAGCAACAGCTACCTTTACTCGTGCAACAGTCACACTCACAATACTTATCTCTGCTCTGCTCCATATCTTTCCTTTCCTATAGTTTTAATAAAGCTCTATGAGAGTACCATTTCTAATACTCTCTTAGAGTTCTACTATTCTTCTTCATCTCCAACCTCTACTCGTGTAGAAATTGTATACTGAAAAATTTCAGTAGGACTTTCACAATGGTTATTGATTATTTCTATAGGGTCTTTAGCCCACGATTGGTTCCTGAGTTCTTCCTCTAAATCCCAAACTCCATTTTCCGTAAGACTTCCTACATCATAACTAACTTGCTTTTGTATAATTACTTCTGCCATTATTGTTCCTCATAAGCAAGTACTTCATAACAATCTTCACACTCTATTGAAGCATTACCATTGTGTCCTTTTCCATAAGTAACTACTACTATATCGTGTCCAATATGGTCTTTAATTGTTGATGGAATGCTTTGTATCATCATTATTCCTTTCCTTTCTTTAGTAGTGTTACATCTTCATCAGTTAAGTTTTCATTAATTGTGCTATTAAGCCAGTCATTATCATTAACTGTATAAAAATTACCTTGTTCATCTGTCACCGTTATATACCATACTTGATAATTCATTTCTATTCCTCATCTATTCTTGATTCAATAGTTCCTGTAACAGAAATATTAAAGAAGAGAGTGTCACTAGATTTCATTTCGAATATTTTTCTTGCTAACTTCTCGTTATCTTCTTTCGATTGTTTAGCATTATAAGGTATGTAATATTCTGCTTGTACTTTTTGTAACCATACTTTTTTATTTTTACTCACTGGTATTCCTTTCCTTTGTTTTATGCTTGCCTCTGCTTGCCTCTGCTTGCCTCTGCTTGCCTCTGCTTGCCTCTGCTTGCCTCTGCTTGCCTCTACTAGCTTGACTTGTAACAAGAAAAAAAAATAAAAAAAACTGATTAAATTAATTCTTGTATCTTATGCACAGTATTGGGTACTCGTTTAAACAAGCACCCCATACTATGTACACTTTATTTTTTAGATTTTATAAACACTACTTTTTTAAGTAGATGACCCCAGAAAATAAAGTTAAATAATATAATTAAAATATCAAGACTATTAAAAATATTATCCCCACTAAAGTCAAACATAATTTATTTTTCCTTTCTTAATCTTCAAATCCCAAAACCTGAAACTCATCAGACTGTGACCAGTCCATATGTGTTTCAGCACTTGTTAAGTGTGGGTGTTGGTCATACCAAATAACACTTTCGTTATCTGGATTTTCCATACAAGTTATACAATAATAATTACTGTATAACTTGTTATTCATATTAGCTTTCCATATGTGCGACCCTTCTTGAACGCTTATCACATCTTTAGAACTCTCACACAAAATACAATAACTCATATTTTTTTCCTTTCTTTCTACTTATATTTATAAGTAGCATTGAACACTCCGTTTAAACAGAGTGTTCTATGCTAGTTACTATATATTATTTTCTAGGTACTGACTCGCCTTGCGTTTCCTCGAATCCCATTTCTATCATCTTATCTACACAAAGTTTTGTGTAATCTCCACCTTCAGTTATAAATCCATAGTCCACTGTGTCTTGTACTTGTGATGATATGTCATCATTCACGCCAAGATAATTTATAACTGTATCCTTGTCAGAATTTCTAACCAAAGTTCGCATAAACATAAACACCTGCTCAAAATTTAAATGCCCCTCTTTGAATAGACCAGTCATTATTTTTAAATAATCTTTGTCCTTGTGTTTACCTGCATCCATCAAAGATTGATTCACATATCCTTGAAATGATTTAATTTTATTCATATCTTTTCCTTTCCCTCTACTTACTTTTATAAGTAGCATTGAGTACTCCGTGTTTAAACGAAGTACTCTATGCTAGTTATCTTCTTCCAATGTATCCCAATAAGCATCCAGTTTCTTTTGTTCCTCTCGGTTCTCCAGTCTTAGGTTCTTATATAAGAGCCACTCGCCAAATGTTCTTGTGTCGCCATTCGGCTTTGTACCTTCAGGCATATCACAAGCTACTAACAAATTATATTCCCTGCTTGCTTGTTTCTTTGATACTACTACGCTGTGCATTACCAACCTCTTTCATCATCTTGTCTTGTCACTTCTACATTTAGATTATCAGTAAAGCTAATGAAAATTCCTTGAAGTTCATCATCTCTAAAGATACCCTTTACTTTGTAAGTTCCGTCACCGTGTGTTGTTCTAGTAGCAAAACCTGATTCAGTATTACCATAACCATTACCAACTAAAGTTCTCTCACTTACACTCGTGTAAAAGTTCTTTTCATTTCCTAGTGTTGGGTCATTAAGAAATGTTTCTTTCTCGAAATCATAATTCATTTTTGAATTACCTTGATTAGCGTGTTTAATATAACAAGGGTCAATCAATAACACCTGCCCACTATCAACGCCAATTTCTCCAACTGTTTTTATTTCGTACATATTATTTTTCCTTTCTCTACTCTATTTATAATTTATAAATAGAATTGAAAACCCACAAAATGGGTGTTCTATTCTAATTACTTGGTTATTTTTAGAATTTCTAGATTTTTTAGGGTGTTTAACGCCATTCTAAGCCGACCATTAATCGTTAGCGTACAATGGTTAGCTAAGATATGTCAATCTATATAGACAGATAACCCTCTACTTATATTTATAAGTAGCCTTGCACACCTCAGAGTGTTCAGTGAGAAAGGTTTAAAACTCCGAACACTCTAGCTGTGCATATTCCTATGCTTTTACTGTCGCTACTAGCCTCTACTATCATTCACAAAAACTTGTGAAAAAAATTTAAAAAAAATCACAGAGGAATATTCTTTGGGTGTTTTAAACTTCCTTTAAAACAGTACCAAAGAATTTCCCTTCATCTTCTATCTTCTGATGTTTATTTATTAAACATCATTGAAGGCACCGTTTAAACAGATGCCTTCTATGATATCTACTTCCTTCTTAAATGAGTACCATCTAAATTAGCGTACCAACCCGTATTTTTAATACAAGCAGTTCGAAATGTACTAGGGTCAAATCGTGGGTTATCTTTTTCTAATCTTTCTATAAGATTTCTAATAAGCCACTCAATTCCTTCAGCAGATTTTTCTAATACCCCAAGTTGTTGTAAGGTATCGTTTATAGCTAATGCTATTTCAATATAATCTTTTCTAGTCATATCATTTCCTTTCTCTACTCCATTTATAATTTATAAATAGAATTGAAGGCACCGTTTAAACAGTGCCTTCTATTCTAATTACTTTATCTAAAGTCACCCTTTGCTATTATAATTGTTTCACCCTTACAGGCTGGACAATCAAATACGCCAGACTCACCATCAATTATTTTGGCGCTTTTTTTCTGGCTTGTCTTCTGCTCTTTAACTGTTGCAGTACTCACTCGAAAATTCATTCCGTAGCCTTCTCTTCTACTTCGTTCATTTCCTGCACTACAACCATCATCAACACAAGCCACCTTGATAGATGTCTTCGGTGCTTTCTGATGCTCCAATATTGCAATGTGAGGAACTAGCCCCAGTTTTTTAACAATAGGCTTAGCCCACTTGTCAAACTCAGAACCCCTCACCGTAGCCGTTGGCTTTCCTTCTGCTTTAAGAAGTCCAATTATTAAATTTTTAAAAGACTTCTTATGTCCAGCATCAGCAGGAAGAACAGCGTGGCACACTTCGTGGGCTAGCACTTGAAAGATGTCTAATGTTTCCTCTAAGTTGTTAGCCTTCAAAGTTGGTCTAATAAATAAATGCCTTGTACCTTTTTTGTCTAAGTTCTTAAGGTCGGCATCTTCACTAGTATATTGACATACTCCTATTGTGGAATTGTTTAACCCCTTTGGCATATGTCCAAACGAAACTTTAATCTCGTTTCTAGTTTTTACAAAGTCATTGAAGCCCGTAGCCTTTAATTTTTTAAAGACTTCGTTCACGGCTTTCTCCAACCATTGTTCTCTAGTACCAGTATATTTTTTTATACTCATAATATTTTTCCCTTTCTCTACTGTCTGTTTATACAGACAGGATATTTATTTAAATATCGTTGAGGTTTCATTTTGTAAAACCTCTACGATAATTAAAATTAATTAATTATCTTGAAAGGTGATTGACCTTAGCCAATCAGATTGTTATCTAGGTAACTCTATTCTTAAAACTAGGACAGGAGATATTTAATTGAAACACTTTTTAAACTTAGTCGTTTAAACAAGCTGTATTATTTTGCCCACCCTAAGATTTTTCGCTTAGGGTCTGAGCTTAGTTGTTCCTTGCAACTGTTATCTAAGCCACTGTACCGAGCTGAGTATTGACAAAACACTGTATAAATAATTAAATTTATTTAACCTTCAGAGTACTTATAAAATTAAGACTAGCAGACTTTACAAGTAACACCAAATAGCATAGAAGATATTAGTAATTCTGCCTATCACATATGAAAGAGTATGTCAAGTGAGCTTGCCAAGTATCTACGTTTCTATTTGCTATTTCTTTATTGACGTGCTGATGATATATAGCTTGTTTAAACTGATTGTACCTAGTGTGATAGGGTGAGTATATCCTATCTTCTTTCACATCTCAAAGCAACCCACCCCGTTTAGATTCAAAATTTGTACAGGGTCTGACAGAGTAGGTACATCACTAGATATTATTTATTAAAGTATTTTCCAGACTCCCAGTTTAAACAGACAAGCCGTTTAAACGCTTAGGAAGTTTTTAAAAAAGTAATGGATAGTTCAATATTGGTAGGGGGGTATATATTAAGTATGAACCTAGAATATTAAAAGCATCAAAGGTACCAATAAAGGTACTAAAAGGATACTAATAAAGTATAACATTTAATGATTCACTGCATATAGTTGGTGAACTAATACAGTAATACATATTACTCTTTATTTTCTTCAATTTATTGCTACAAACTTTACATTTATTCAATAGTCTTATTTTAACTTGTTATTTTCTTTATAACTTCTTTTGGGCGAGAACAGGCATATAAAGTGTTAAGCTTGAAAAATTAATTTTCGTTAGTCCTTGGGTAGCTTACTTGTCTGTTCTAGTTGGTCTTACTGGCTGTAAGGCAAGCCTTTTGTGCTCCTGATGCCCACTTCACCTGTAACTAGCTACTTCTTAATTTTTTTTTTATTCATTTGAATAGTATCACAAGTTCCCTATAATCGAAAGTACATAAAAATAAACTTGCCCAGTTTATAGTTAGTACTAAGAGAAGCCTTCTTGAATGGACAGTCCTTCCAGATAGTTTATTTCAAGGGGGTTTTTCTTTATCTAACTAAGAGGTTCCTGTAAGTCAGTAGGTACTTTTCTTCCTTTGATTCTTGGATAGACTCTTTGTTTGTGATTGTTACAATGTTTAAATTTGTTGTACTTTGAAATAATTGTACTACACCCTTTTTCTAAGCAGCTTCTTCCACTACTATATGTAGTGTTAGGTTTGTGGTTGGGGTATTTTTTACCTTTAACAGATTCAATCATACAATATGTAGTATATAAGATTTAAGTATACAATATGTAGTATATAAGATTTAAACATACCAGATGTAGTATATAAGGAGAAGTATGCCAGGACCAAAGTATAAGAAGAAATACAAAAAAATGGGTTACGGAAAAAGAAAAAAGTAATGCCTTTTAAGAAGATAGGACCAAATAAGTTTAGGTCTCCTAGTGGAAAAGTTATGTCTGGTAAGCAGGTTAAATCCTATTACTCTATGTACACAAATAAAAAATGAACGGAACATTATGTGAAGGTCCACTCTGTAAAAAGAAACTTGTTACAGGAAAAAGAAAATACTGCTCTACTAAATGTAAAAGGGCAGCTGAATATAAAAGAAAAGTAAAACCTCTATACCAAGTTGAGGAAGCAGCTAAGGGAAGTATTGTCAGAGGACAGAACTACGAGAGGTTTGTAAAAGAGTTTGCTCCCTTAATTGAAAATAAAAAGATTACACATAAAGAGGTTTCAGAGAAACTTGATATAAACAAATCAGTCGTTACGAGAATGTATAACGCATACAAACAAGATAAATCTATATTAAAAGCTAGAGAGAACTGGACTATGCCCACAGAGGCAACAAAATCATTAAAGAGTTTTAAGAGTTTCAGAGATATGTATTTCAGAACTGAAACTGGAGAACGATACGAGACTGCAGACTTTCACGAAAAATGGATTAACGCCATCATTAAAGCTATAAAGGAAGGTGGGGAACAAATGATTCTCTCTCCACCACGACACGGTAAGACAGACTTACTTACACACTTTGCAGTATGGCAGATATGTAAAAATCCTAATGTAAGAATTATGTGGGTAGGTGGAAATGAAGAAATTGCAAAGAACTCAGTAGGTTCTGTGTTGGACCACTTAGAAAACAATGAAAGTTTGAAAGAGGATTTCTGTGGACCAGGTGGAAGATTTCAACCAAAAAATAGAAGTGGTAAATCTTGGTCATCAAGTCAATTTACTGTAGCTAACAGAACAGTAACAGGTATCAAATCACCATCTATGGTAGCTGTAGGTAAGGGTGGTAAGATTCTATCAAGAGACTGTGACATAATTATTGCAGATGACATTGAGGACCACGGAACAACTGTTCAACCAAGTGCTAGAGAGCAGACAAGACAATGGTGGACAACAACTTTATCATCAAGAAAAGAAGAACATACTGCTGTAGTAGTTATAGGTTCAAGGCAGCACCCAGAGGATTTATATAACTTTCTTTTAGAGAATCCAGAGATGCAGACAATAGTAGAAGAGGCACACAGTTCAGAATGTATTTTGCCTGAAACTGAAATAAAACTACATACTAAGTGTATGTTGTGGGAAAGTAAAAGAACTTATAAATGGTTGCTATCAAGAAAAGTTGCAGCAGAAACCACAGGTGGAAAAGCTATCTTTGAAATGGTCTATCTTAATAAAGCCTTTGTTGATGGTATAACTATGTTTAACTCAGAAGATATAGACCAATGTAGAGATGTTAATAGAGTAGTAGGACATATTCCTGCAGGTACACATTTAGTTGCAGGGCTTGACCCAGCTTCTACAGGATTTCAAGCCTGTTTCTTATGGGCAGCTAATACAGATACAGGAATGATGTATTTAGTTGATGTAGAGAACGAAGAGGGTGGTGGAATAATACAAGCCAGACAAACTATAAAAAAGTGGTATGAGAAATATAGTTTATCCCATTGGGTTATAGAAGAGAACGGTTTCCAAAAGGCTATAAGACAGGATGTACAGTTGAGAGATTACTGTTCAAGATTTGGGATTCACACAGAAGGACATCAAACACAAAAGAATAAGTTTGACCCAATATTTGGTGTAGGTTCTATGGCACAGCTATTCAAGGAACAGTTGATTAATTTACCCTATGGTAATGCAGATTCAGAAGTAAAGAGTAATATATATCGTAGACAATTAATTTATTTCTCTTCGGCTTCTAATAAAGCTAAAAGTAATAAAGGATACAAATCAGATGTTGTAATGGCATCTTGGTTTCCGTTAAAAGTTATTAGAAGATTAGGTAAAGAAAGAATAGCTGAGGTAGGATTAGATTATAGACCTAGTTTTAAGGAATGGGATATAAGCGAGATGAACGAAGCACCTTGGGGATAATGTGAAAGATACAGACTTACAAGATAGAATAACACAGTTGCATTATGATAATCAAGCAGCATATGCGACAAGAGGTCGTATTCGTGCAATTATGAATGGTGGACCTTCAGGTATTCTTGCACTTCTTGGTGACCAGCTTAAAGGATTTCAAGATTGGCAAGTTCCTGTTCCTAACTTGATGATGTCAGGTCTAGAGCATCTTGCTCAAAAGATAGGGCGTATTCCAAACTTAAAGGTGGATGTTCCTAACGATAAAGATTCAACAAGAGCTAAGAATAAAGCAGAAAAGATTTCCAGAATAATAACTGCTTATGATGAAGTCCAGAGATTAGATTTACAAATGCCACAAGTAGGAAGATGGCTTCCTGGTTATGGATATGCAGTATGGGTTATTAGAGAAAAGAAAGATTCTAATGGAACTCCTTATCCAGTTGCAGAACTTCGAGACCCTTACAACTGTTTCCCTGGTTACTTCGGTGCAGACCAACAACCTAAAGACTTATCAATAGTTAGGAGAGTTCCAAAATATGCGTTAGAAAAAGTCTATCCAGAGTTTAAAGATGCAATTAACTTAAAGACAAAACACGAAGGATTAAATGTTGGTGCTGGTTATGCTTCTCCATATACAGATTCATATAGTGGTTCTTGGGCTAACTCAAACGGACAAGGAGATTTAGTCGCAGAATATTACAATGATGAGGGAACATATGTTTACCATATGGCATCAGGCATAACTATTGACTTTATTCCTAATCCAATACAAAGTGGTCCTGCTTTCGTTGTGGCTAAGAAGTTTTCCTTCGACCAGCTACAAGGACAGTACGACCAGATTGTAGGTTTGATGGCATCTATGGCAAAGATAAATGTTATGAGTATTATCGCTATGGAAGATGCTGTATTCACCGAAACAAATATTTCAGGTGAACTTGAATCAGGACAGTATAGAAAAGGCAGGTTTGCTGTAAACTATTTATCCCCTGGAACACAGGTTTCCAAACCAGCTTCAAATGTTCCTTATCAGATTTTCCAACAGATAGATAGGATTGAAAGACAACTTCGTGTTGGTGGTGCATATCCAACTACAGATGATTCTCAATCTCCATTAGCTTTTGCTACTGGTAGAGGTTTAGAGGAACTGGGTGCATCAATGTCTTTGATGATTAGAGAATATCATACGGTAATGGCAGATGCTATAGAGCAGTTAGATTCTAAAAGACTTGAGTGGGATGAGGTTATGTATGGTGGCAAACCGAAACCCTTATCTGGATATATGGATAATAAATTCTTTGCAGAAAATTATGACCCTTTGAAAGATATAAGTGGAAGTTATAAGACACGTAGAGTTTATGGAGCTATGGCTGGTTATGATGAACCACAGAAAATTGTTACAGGATTACAGCTACTTAACGCAGGTATTATTGACAGACAAACGCTACAAGAAAACCTTGATGGCTTAGATAATACAGTTAGAGTTAATGAAAGAATTATAAAAGAAAAAGCAGATAATGTTATATATGAAACTCTTTTATCACGAGCACAACAAGGTGATGTCAAAGCTACAATGGCTATAGTTCAAATAAGTAAAAATCCAGCAAATGCTCAGAATATATTAGATAAATTTTATACAGCAGATAATCCAGAAATACCAGAACAGGAAGAAGCTCTTTTAGTTGATACACAGACTGGAATACCTCAAGGACAACCTCAAGGACCACCACCTGGAATAGCACAGGTGTTACAAGGAATGGGGTAGCAATGTCTACCAATGAAACATTCGCAAATATAATTAATAATAGTTTGTATGATGTTGATGATATAGGTAATGAACTTATTTCAGATGCCTCAAATGAACCAATACTAATGTTTACTCAGCTACCACCGATTGTATTTCCTTTTGGTTATATGATTATTAGTTCAACATTTGCTTATTTTGAAGAGGGGGAAGATGACCAGAGCTACTACTAGTGTAAAAAAAACAGCCCTGAATGTTCCACCAGCAAGTAGGAACTATGTCGCACAATCCGATATGGCACACGGTGAAAAAGAAGCTATGTATGATTTTATGGATAAGACTCCTACCTTTTCAAATGAAATAGTAACTGAAAGTCAAGGAGTAACTCCTATTGTAGATAGTCAAACACAAAAGCAGCTAGATTTAGATGTATGGGCATCTACAAATAGAAAGGTAGAGCCAGTACAAACTGGAATGGCAAGTGTACCACCAGTAGATACAACACAAGAATTAATTTACGAGTTGTATGCTTTAACAGGTGACCCAGCATTAGCTAGACTTATTAGATAGTATGTCCTATTCAATATTTGACAGTGATGTTGTTGAGGATGAAACAACAATAAAACTCCAAGCTAAAAACTTAAAACCTACAGCAACAATAGAGATGGCTAAACAAGCAGCAGCTATAGCAAACAGGTATCCTACACTCCCAGCTGGTGCAGTAGTAGGTGCTGTTCGTTTAAACATTTCACCTGATGACCCTAGACTTGCACAAATCGTTATGCAAGATTCAATAATAAAAGAAGAGGAAGGATATGGAGCATTAAAAACTGCTGGTGCATTTGCTAAAGACAAAGGTAAAGCAGGTTTAAGAGGATTGTTTCTTGGTTTTCAATCTGCTTGGGAAGAAGGTTTACCAGAGAAAGTAAGATATTTAGAAGCTAGACAACAGGGTATGACACACGCTGAAGCAAAAGAAGCATCAGAAACAGAATTGTTTATGCCTGCACTTAAAGGTGGAGATATAGGAAGTGGTATCTTTTTAGGTAGTACTGACCCTACAACAACTGATGAGTATAAAAACTTAATAGAATCAGGTGTTCCACCTGCAGAGGCACGACAGTTTGTAATAGAAAATGTTTTAGGACCTCAGATATACGAAGAGCAGAGATTAAAAGCAGAAACAGGAGTGCAGTTTGTAGGAGAGAGAAGAGCTAAGTTTGAAGCAGCAGGTGTAGCTCCAACAGTAACTATTGGTCGTTGGTTGTTTAAACCATTTGATGAGATTATAGAACCAGGAACTAAAGCATATAGTTTTATAACTGGAACTATAGATGCTCTTGCTCAGATATTTGCAGACCCAGTTGCTCTTGCAACATTCGGTCTTGCTTATTTAGGTAAATCAAAAAAAGCGTTTACTTCTATGGCAAAAATGAAAGAGTTTCAATCAAGTGGATTAATTGGTGCAGCAAGAAAAAGTGTAAGTGGACCTACTGTAAAAGCCTTTATGGCAGGAGAGGAAGGTCTAGTGTTTAGAAAGTTCCTTTGGGATAATGCAGATGATGGATATGAGATTATTCGTTTATCAAAAGAACAGATTACAGATGAAAAATTCTTAGTTAGATTACGTAAATTTAAAAAGAAGAATAAGGGAAAAAAATTTGAAGATATAGACACAGAACTTTCAAATTTTGTTAGTGGAGAAATAATACAACTTACATCAAACCAACTTCCTACAGTAGTTAAAAAAGGAAATCGTTTAACAAGGATGATGGAGAAAACATATGGTAACGTTATAGTTACTGCAGATGTAGATGGTTCAATAGTTCAAATGGCAAGAATGTTGAGATTAGTTACTGACCAGTTACCAGAAAAAAAAGCTAAGGAGATAAGCAGTAAGTATTTTAACAAAATGCTTGATGCTTTAGAATCAGATGATGCTCCAACTCAGGTAGTTAATACATTAGTTGAGATGTTACAAAAAGATTTTAAACCAGCAATCGTTAAAAATCTTGGAGGAAAATTAGATAAAGCAGGAAATATTGTTAAAGGCAGTTTAACAAAATTTCAAGAAGAACTTATTGAACGAGGTACAAATGTTATGGGTAAATTTTATGCCGAAGGTGAAATGGCTAAAACAGCAGGAAGAAAATACACAACAAGTGATATGCCGATTGCACCAATGTTAAGAAAAATATTAAGAAAGAAAAAGAAAGACATTGCAGCTGATGAAGTTTTAGTGAACCCTCTGACAGCTACACAGTTAGCTGATGAAATATACTTACCAAAACCAACAGACATACTTAGACTATCCAAAGCCTTAGATTCAAGTTTAGGACCAATAGGAACAAAGTTCTTTACTGGACAAAGTGCAGAATCTTCAAGAAGATTTTTGGATTGGTATTATGGTGGCGTGTTTAAACCACTTGTTCTTTTAAGACCAGCTTGGACAGTAAGAGTTATTTTAGAAGAACAAATAAGAATCCTATCTTCAGGTGTAACAAATGTAATAACACACCCTCTAGATACAATAGCTAGAGTATTAAACAGTCCTAGAGAAGTTCAAGTAGGATTGATAAATTCATTTGAAAATAATGCCTTTCATATGTCAGCTATGTCTAACGCATCAGGAACAATGTCCTCTATCAGAAGAAGATGGGCAGGAGCAGGACAGTGGACTCTTGTACAGAAAAGTGGTGTAACCTCTAAATCCTGGAAAGATGCTACATTTAGAAATACATTACAGGCTTTCTTTGACCCTTTGTCAAAAGAGTTAGCAAGGATACAATTACTTCCTGCAGCACAAAGAGCTTCACAATTAAGAATACTTAGAGCAGCAGCTAAGAGAAAAGGAACTTGGCAGAATAACCACATTAAAAAAGTTACAGGTGCAGAAAGTCATATGTTTAAAGGAGCAGGCAGACAATCAAAACCAGGTGGTCAATTAGTAGATGAATTTATTAATTATGTTAATGCAAATCTTGCAGAAGTAGCAGGTGGTAAATTAAAATTCACGACTGCAAAAGGAGCTCCAGCTGCATCTAGTAGGTGGATACAAGAAGGTGGAAAACCAGAGTTGTTGAAATGGATATCAAGTACAAAAGTAACAAATGCAGATGATATGAAAGGATTAAAAGGAGTAAAGTTGGAAGCATATTGGAAAGGTGAGTTAAGTAATACTGAGTACGATAAGATAACAGTTCAACTTAGAAAAAATCAAGAAGAAATTAAAAAAAAGTTCTTTGAAGATTTTCTTGATATATTGCCTGAAACTGCAAAAGTAGAAACATTTACAGATAGTACGAGTATTAAATTAATGAACCGAACTGTAGATAAACTATTTGATATGTTAATGACTGTACCTACAAACAAATTGTCTAGGTCACCAGCATTTAAAGCTAGTTACTGGAAAAAGATTGGTGAACTGGCAGAACACTCAAACGCAGCTACTCTTAAGAAAATAAAAAAACAAGCTAAAAAGCGTGGAATAGATAAGGGAACTAAATTAGAAAGACAAGTATGGAAAAGAATAAACAAAGCCACAGGAGAAGTTGGTGGTATTAATAAGATTGAGATAGTTGATAAGTCAGCATCTGCTTATGCTCTTACTCAAACAAAAAGACTTCTTTATGATGTAACAACAAGAACAAGACTAGGGCAATCTACAAGAGCACTGTTTCCTTTCGGAGAAGCATTTGTTGAAATCTTCACAACTTGGGGAAAGATAATAAAACAAGAAAGGTTAAGACCTTTAAGGAGAGCTCAACAAGTAGTTCAGTCAGGAAGAAAAGAAGGAAAGCAATTTGAAGATGATGACCAAAAAGGTTTCTTCTATCCGGACCCTTTAACTGGTCAAGAAATGTTTAACTATCCAGGTAGTGGATTAATTAGAAAATGGATGTTTAAAGACCTTGAAGAAAAAGGAGTAAAGGTAAATCTACCTGTGTATCTTCGTTCAATCAACCTAGCAGCCAATGTTATACCAGGCTTCGGACCAACTATTACAGTACCTGCTGCATTTTTAAATGAGAAGTTTCAAGTATTTAAACCAGAGGGGTTAGCTCAATTTATATTGTTTGGTGAATTTTCTCCACCAAGAGCTGGTACACCATCTGAAATAGGTGCTTCACTTGTACCTTTTCCTAGTTATGCTAAGAAGTTTCTTAATGCGTTTGTTCAGAATACAGATGAAACAAAGAGAATGTATAACAACACAGTGATTGAAGTTTATAAAGCATTACTTTTAGCAGGAGTAGTATCTGACAGTGGTCCTAAAGAAGCAGCACAGGCGTTAGATTTAGCTGCAGAATATGCACAAGAAATAATAATGATAAGAGCATTTGCACAGTTTCTCGGACCAGCAGGACCTAGTTCACCTAAATATGAGATAGCTGATAATACTGGAACATACTTCTTGTTTGAAACTTTAGCTCAGGAATGGAGAGAGATTTCTTCTACTGCACCTGATATTGATGCAGCTATGAGTGAGTTCACAACTAGATTTGGATTTGACCCAATAGCAATAGCAACAGCTAAAACAGAAACTATTTTAAAAAGACCTATAACTGCAGATGGAGCAGAGTGGGAGAGAAAGAATAAAGACCTAGTAAAGAAATTTAATTTTACTTATGGGTTTTTGATTGATGAATCAGATTCAGAGTTTTCTTATGATGCTTATTGGAATCAAATAGTAGAAGGGGAAAGAGTACCAAGAACACCTGAACAATGGCAGAGAGCTAAGAATATCCTTAAAGGTAACTTAGAATTTGAAGCGTGGTTAATAAGAAATGATTTAGTTAATAAAACAGATAGGGTATCACAGGCAGCCAAAAGAAATCAGAAGGCAGAACTTGCTTCTAAATATTATGGATATGGTATGTCTATACCAGGCTCAGTAAAGAAACCAGAGATTAATGAGATTATTATGGAGCTTTACACTTGGTTTGACCCTGTAACATATCAACTAATACCTGAATTAAAAAACGAGCCAGTAGCACAAGCACTGGTAGAATATATTAAAGAAAGAGATAAAGTTATTGAAATAACTACTAAGATACCTGGTGCAAATTATTTGCCTACATCTTTTAGAAGTTCATCAAAACTTGTTTCTTTTAGAAAACACTTACGATTTGTGAAAAGCCAGATACTTATTAAGTATCCAGAAGCTGGAGCTTTAATGAATGAAGTGTTTGAAAGAGAGTTAAGAAAAGAATATGAGGATATTGCTTTATTAGAGGCTAACGAATAATGGATACATCAACATTTATAGATAGAATTGTAGAGATACTTCGGTATGTTAATAGTCAGGCTGTATCTGGTGAGGGTGTGATAATGCTATCCCAAGACCAGTTTGATATTATAAACGAAACACCTGATATAGAATCTGCAAGCAAGTACTTATTATCATATGGTGTTCCACAGCATCTACTAGCTATGGCTTTAGATGAAGATAGTGATATAGGCTCAATGGGAAATTATGATGTAAGTATGGCACAGGCACAATCCCAATATGGTCTGGTACAGCCAGGGGAATCACCAATAGGTGTTCCTGCAAATTATGTTAGCCCTAGAGGTGATGAAGCTACAGAGTATTATACAGAAAATGAGTTAATAAGTTTATTTACAGGGAAAGATGAAGAAGAGATAGCAAGAATACAAGCTGGATTAATTAATGCAGGGCTATTAGAAACTGATGCTAGTTTTCTAGCTGGAGATTGGGGAAGGACAACACAAACAGCTTTCTCCTTTGTACTTGATAGAGTTAATAGAAGAGGGGTTACAGCAGAAGAAAAGATAACAGGTACAGAATGGAACGCTGCTTTAGATGAGTATGTTAATAATCCTCTACCTAAGTACCCAGATGCTCCAGCATATTTACCACCTGATTATGACACTGTTAAGAACAGTATTGTAACAATGTTCAGAAGAAGAGTTAATCGTAATCCTCAACCATACGAATTAAAACTATTAGCTAATACTTTATATTCAGAAGCACAACAAGCATATACACAAGATACAGAATTAACAGAAATAACAAGACAGGATGATGTAACAGGGGGTGGTTTACTAGCAGGGGAGTTTGGAAACTACTCAAAAGAAAATGTACAATCTAGCATAGATACATATGGTATGACACAGATAGACCAAAGTGCATCTTTAGCAAATAATTTTGATAATATGATAGCTAAGGAAGAAGGAAAGAAGGGTGAAAATCTTGACATTCGTAAAGCTAGGTCTAGTATGTTTGCTTCTCTTAACCAACGACCAGGTGCAGAGGGATATTTCTAATATGCCAGAGAATACAGAACTATACGCATTTATGGAAGCTATAAGACAGCAAGAAAATGCTGGTGGTGATTACTTAAAGAAACATAGAAAAACTCAAACACAAACAAATAGAGGTTTAGAAACAGTGCAGGCTTTGGGAGCTTATGGAATACTTGATATTAACTGGGAATGGTGGGCAAAAGAAGCAGGATATAAAGGTGCTGATTGGAGAATACCAGTTATACAAGATATAGTTGCTGCAAATAAAATACAAGAGTACTACAACAAATATGGTTCTTGGGAATTGGTAGCTGTAGCTTGGTATGGTGGACCAGGAGCAGCAAATGATGCAGCTGCTAATGGTATGGAAGCAGTTAAAGATATAACTAACTTACAAGACATAGGACCAAATATTGAAACATATGTAAACAAAGTAATGAATATGTATGAGGTTGAAAAAGAAAAACCACAATCTAATAGAAATATTCAATCGTATGCTGAACTAAGAAACCAAGATAAGTTTTTTACTACAGCATATAACCCTAAAGGAGAAATACTAGATGCTCCAAATAATACTATTGTTAAAGTTGATTCACCAGATTACACAAGGCTTAATAGAGAAGTCGTACCGAGTAATGATAAGATTGCTAAATATGGAGCTGAGATAGTAGATGCTCTAACTCCTAAGAGAAAGAACATAGCATTTGAAATGCCAGAGGGAATGGAATAATGGCTAACGGAGATGAAACAGGATACGGAAAAGATTACGACCCAGTATTTAAAGACCGAAATGCTATAGCTGCTATTAAAAAGATATATCTAGCTCAGAGATATAAGTCTAATTGGGAGAAGAACTTTGAAGGGAAACCACTTGCAGTTGTAATACATCAGTTCCAAAATGATATTAAGAATCACCTTATAGAGTTACCTAAACAACTATCACCTGATGTGGATATAGATGTTTCTATAGAAGCTAATTTAGAAGAAGCAAAAACTTTATCAGATAATCAATATTATGCGAGATACCTTAGACAATATGATATACCTGATACAAGATATACAAACCCAGGAAAAGATGAAGTAGTAGAAGATGAAGTAGTAGAAGATGAAGTTGATGTTGGAAGTGTTGATGATATATACAACAAAAAAGATATTGTTGAAGAACAAACTAGAATAGCAAAAGAAATAGCACCTAAAATATTAAATGACCAAGAACTAAAAGAACTACTAGATAAGATAGATTCAGATTTCAGAGATGTAGGTGACACTATTGAAGAAGAAATGGAAGTTATTGCTAAATTTTTAGAAAACATAAATACACCTGATGAAATTATTTTTGAGGACCAAACAGGATTTGTTTTAAGGATAAATAAAGATGGAGAACTTGAAGGTTATGATGAAAAAACAGGGAATATATTTAATCCAAAGACCTCAGAAGTAATTGGTAATGATTTTGGAAAAGTTATAACTGATGATGATGAAGTAGTTGAAAAAGTAGTTGAGGAAGTAGTTGAGGAAGATTGGTGGTCAAGTGATTGGAATACTGATGGTCCAAACATAATACTTCTTGATGATAAAAAATACGCATTGTTTGAGAAAGATGGTTCATTTAGAAGTGCAGGTTCAGAAGATGAATTTTATGCTTTATTGAATGGTTGGACTCCAGGAACTGAAAATCCAGATGTTGATTGGCAGGGATATTTACCGATAACAGAACTAGATGAAATATGGAAAACCTATCGTGATGAAGAAAATCTAGCAGATAGTGTAAAAATTATTGTTGATAGTACTAAAACTGATGAGAAAGAAGATGCTATAGCAGGTCAGCCAGGTTCAACAACCCTAAATCAATTTAACAATATTCCAGAGGGTGCAGTCCTCGTTGAATCAGATGAAGATAGATTATATTTAATGTACACAGTGCCAGGAGCTGGAACTATGTATAAAGGATTACCTATAAGAATGTTTTATGAAGTAAGACATAACGACTTGTATAAGGCAGGTATTCTAACTGAGAACGCTCCTTACGAAATAAATTATTTTATGACAGAGGAAGAGATAGATGACTTTATTGTTGCTGGTACTACATCAGAACTACCAGGCAATGACCCAAATACTGGTCAAGCTCCCCATCCTTTCTTAACTTTTGTAGATAATCTAACTACACAAGCTCAGATTGCTCCTTGGTTATTAGATAAACAATCTATTTCCTTAATAGCAGAAGCAGAACTAGAAGGTAGACAAGTAAGTGCAGCTGAGTGGGCAATGACAGACTGGTATAAAGAACATTCAGAAGCAGAACAAGCTTGGTTAAGAAAATATAATTCTGACCCTTCTTCAGCTGCAGCATTAAAGAATGATTATAAAATTCAAGTAAGTAGAGCATTAGAAGCAGCAGGCGTAACTGGTGGTTTTGATTCAGAAACAGGACAAGAGAAAGCTCCACCTGATGCTTTAGTTAGTTGGGTTGCAGATAAATGGGTTAGTGGACAATGGACAGAATCTTATGCTTCAGAACAACTAGCACTATTTGCAGACCCATTTAGGTCAGGTGTTAGAGATACAGATTTTACAGGTTATGTAACTTCAGCAGGAGTTGGTGGATTAGAAAGAACAGCAGAAAAAGAAGATAGAGTTAGACAACTGTATAATCAGTGGCTAGGTCCTGTGTTTGGACAACTTACTAATGAAGAGGTTTCTAAACGAGCTGGAAGAATAAGAAATGACCCAGACTTTGAAGCTGCATTAATAGAGCAGTTAAAAAATAATAGATTAGGATTGTTTCCTCAATACACTAATTCAAATCTATCTTATGAAGATATAGTTACACCTTGGAGAAACTTAACAACTTCTGTTTGGGGAGAAGCTGCAGATGAAACAGAATCTTGGTGGCAAGATATGGTTGCAACAAATGATTTTACTACTGCAACTGCGACATTAAGAGCTAAAGGTTTAGAACAAGATAACAGCCAAGTAACAGTAGAAGCAACTCAAGCATTACAAGCTGCATTAGGTGAGGGTTCTGTTTATGAAAATCTAGGAGCGAATCAATAATGGCAACTTATTTAGAATTAGCTAATTCACTTTACCCAAATATGCCTGATGCAATCCTTAATGCTTTTGCAACACAGTGGGCAGTTACAGGTTCCCCAACGGTAGCTATATCAAATGTTAGACAAACACAACTATATAAAGATGAATTTCCTGGTAATACATTACCTAATGGTCAAGTAAGACTTGATGAGGTTACATACCAAGGATTAAAAGAATCTTACATAGGAACTTTGTCTGAGTTCGGTTTACCAAGAGCTACATCAGAGGACCTTCTTAATGCAAGATTTACTGCATTGATTGAGGGTGAAGTATCGGCTAGAGAATTTGAACAAAGGATAACTTCAGTTTATAGAGGAATTAAAGACAACTTAGTAGAAGTGCAATCATTTTATAAAAATAACTATGGTATAAACCTAGAAGCAGAAGCTATATTTTTAGGAGCATTAGACCCTGAAGTCGGTGAAGAAATAATTGCAGGTAGAATAACCTCTGCACAAATTGGTGGAGAAGCAGCCAAGGCAGGATTCACAATATCAACTACAGTTGCAGATAGACTAAGAGGTGCAGGACTAAACCAAGGACAGGCAAGGGAGTTCTTCACAGCAGCACAATCTGAGTTACCTAGATTAAAGGAAATAGAATCAAGAATAGAACCAACTGCTGAAGGTATAACATTAGAAGAATTTACGGAAGCAGCAATATTTGGTGATACGGAAGTTACAGATAAAATTAAAAGATTACAAGCTAGTGAGGAATCATTATTTTCACCTATAGGTGGAGCAGCCAGAGAAGGTTCAAGAGTAACAGGTCTAATACAAAGATAAATAAAACATACTTCTTGTATAAACAGTGTTATAATAAATGTATAGCCTGGTAGGGTCGGCTTAGAATAGATGCTACAACTCTTCGGTATACCCTGCGTGTACCTTAGTATTCAAATTCGCAGTGTATCTGAACAGCTAGAAGTGGCTGACAATTCTCATTTGTTCATCAATTATAATTTGTCGCCTATCGCATTATTAACCACAGGATAATGTAGCTAGTAGAAAAACTGTGAGGGAGAAAAAATGGAAAACGAAGTAGAAGATATGGTAGAAGAAACGGAAGAAGTAGAGGGAGATAACGCTGCTATGAAGCAGTTAAGAACCCAGCTTAAGAAAACTGAAGCTGAAAAAAAAGAGCTTATGGCTTTTAAATCAGATTTTGTTTTTAAAGAAGCAGGATTCGACCCTTCTTCTGGACAGGGCAAAGCACTAAAGGACCTTTATAAAGGCGACTTGGAAGCAGATGCGATAAAGGCATTTGCTGCTGAACAATATGGTTGGGGTGAAAGTACTCCAGCAGTTCAGGAACAAGAAGCACAAAAGGAAAGAGTAGTGACAAGCCAAAATAATTTGGATGCTGTAATAGATGCGAGTGTTCCAGTTGAACCAGCCAATGTAAATGACCAGATTGCAACAGCTATGCAAGATGGAGATTGGAAGAAAAGTTCAGCTCTCAAAACTACAAAATTAAAAACCCTAATGGAGAACAAAAGATAAGTTTCTCCATTGATTATTAAAAAGGAGAAAAGATTATGGGTGCAGTATCAGGTATGGGGGATACGTTTGATTTACCGAATTACGTAGGTGAATTATTCAATATCACTCCAAACGATACGCCCTTGCTCTCAATGATTGGTGGAATAACTGGTGGAAAATCAGTAACTTCCAAACAATTTACTTGGCAAACTGTAGATAATACAGCTGCAGCTCAAACTGCTGTTGTTGAAGGTGCAGACCCAACGTACGAAGAGAGAACAAGGTCGGAAGTAACAAATGTTACTCAAATTATGCAGTATGGTGTTAATGTATCATATTCAAAACAAGCAGCTACAGGTAACCTAAGTGGCGAAGCCATCATAGGTAACCAACCAGTTCAAGATGAATTGGGTTTCCAGCTTGATATGAAACTTAAAAGAGCAGCTCGAGACATTGAGTTTTCTTTTATTCAAGGTACATACAATGCAGGTGCTAACCTAGCAACAGCTAGGCAAACACGAGGATTAGCAGCTGCTGTAACAACCAATCTTGAAGCAAAGGGTGGAGTAGCCCTTACGCAAACAATTATGGATGCGTTGCTGAAAAGGATGGCAGACTCTGGTGCTCCGTTTGAGCAACCAGTTATATTATGTAATAGCTATCAGAAACAAGTATTGTCTAGCTTATACTCTAATGCTTTAGCATTAGCTCCAAGAGACAGAAATATTGGTGGTGTAAATATCACAACAATAGAAACTGACTTTGGAGAAATTGGTATTGTCTATGACAGACACGTATCTGCTAGTAAGCTACTCATTGTTGATGTAGCATTTTGTAAGCCAGTTTTCTTGGATATTCCAGGAAAAGGACACTTCTTTGTTGAGCCAGTAGCTCAATCAGGAGCAGCTTATAAATACCAAGTCTATGGAGAAGTAGGACTAGAGTATGGTCCAGAAATGTTCCACGGACAAATTACTGGATTAGCTTCCTAAATACTAAGAAGGTAATTACACTTACTGGGGAGAGAGTTTTTCTCTCCCTGGTTAGTACCTATGCGTTTAAACGCATAGTAGAATTGGAATAGATATGGCAGCAGTAAGCACATTAATAGATAGAATATATAGAGATTTTTTAAATAAACCAGATGACTTATCTGCGTTCTCTAGGTTAGATGGGGGAATTAATGCTTCAGTTACATCACTTGTTTATGAATCAGGATTGTTCTCATCAGAGGAAGAAAATCTTTTAGGTAATGGAGCATTAGTAGAGATAGGACAAGAACTAATGTTAGTAACTGCTTCAAACACATCAACTAGAACTTTAACAGTAGCAAGAGCTTACGCAGGAACTGCTGCTGCTGCACACACAGATGAAGATAATATTTTTATCAACCCAACATTTCCAAGAAAGTCTGTATATGATGCCGTATCAGATAATATATCAAGACTCTATCCAACTTTGTATAACATAACTACAACAAATGTAACTTCCAATGCAACCTATGCTGAAGTTCCAGCAACTACAGTTTCAGTCGTTAGTTCTTATATTCAAAATGCTTCAGGTAGTCAGTACACAAGTGCAGGGATAGAACTACTAACAGACTTTCCACCTTCAAGTACTAATACTGCTGTTCAGTTCTTTAATACAACTTCAAATAAAACTGTTTATCTAGTTGTTAAGAGAAAGTTTGCAAGACCAGTAGATGAAACTAGTGATTTATCTACTGTTTGTTTTCTAGATGATTCATACCATCAGATAATTATGGTAGGAGCAGTAGCCGATATAATGGGAGCAACAGATATAGATGCTTCAACACAGGAATTTATTACAGAAAAACTAGCAGCAGAAAACTATCCTATTGGTTCAGGAGAGAGATTGCGAAATGGTTTGTTAAGACTTAGGTCTTTACTTATTGATGAAGCAAGAGGAGAACTTCGTTCTCTATATCCTCAAGCAGTTGCATTAGGAAATATAAACTATAGTGCGTAATGGCAGTATTACCTTCCCCTGCTAATACAGATGCACCTCAAGCACAGGGATTTGAAGCTAACATAGATGACCTGTTTTTAAGATTTGCTGTAGGTCCTGGAAGGCAGATGAATATAAATACTGCTCCACTTCAGGCACAGGCAGTACAAACATCAGAAACTCCAGAGGATTTTCAACAGGAGTTTGGTCAGATTTATTCAAGAGTAGATTTCTCTGGTGGTTCTGGATTAGATAAAGCACATCAAAGACAAGCAGGAGAGACAGCGTTCAGTAGATTTTGGGATAGTAACGGAGTTGATGTATTTAGTGGTAAACAAGTAGGTCAGGAATACAATGTTAGTCTGCTTAAATCAACTGAAGAAGTCGTAACAAGTTCAGAAACAAATCTTTTAATGCAGGAGTTAGATAGAACAGTTTACTTTGCTGATGGAGAGGTACTTAAAAAGATAACAACACCTCTAACAGGTGCTTCCAGCACAGATGGAACTCCTAGTGCAGGTAATGATATTACAGGTTTGGCTGTTCTTGGAACAAGATTGTATATAGTTGCTGATGGAGATATTGAGTATAGAGCTAGTTCTGGAAGTTATAGTGCTTATAATTCAGACCAGACCTATGACAAGATATGGAGTATTAAAGGGAGAATCGTAGCATCAAGTACAGCAGGAATTTTATATGATGTATCTGGTGGTACTGATTCAGCTATTAAAACACTACCAACAGGTAGAACTTGGACAGATATGTGTGATGCTGGAGCAGTAGCATTAGCAACTGCAACAGATGGGTACATTTATTCTTTTACTGATGAGAGTTCTACCCTTACTCTTAAAGGACAGACATTTGTAGAGGGAGAAGTACCCAATGCAATAGATGCAGCACAGGGATTAATTTTTTATGGTACTTATGAATCAACTGCTAGTGGAAAGATAGGAAGATTATACAGAGCAGATATTACAAATGCTGATAGTTTATATGTCTTAGTTAATTCACAGTTGATTAAACAATGGGGAGATGGAACTACTACATTGGACCAAGCACCATATAAAATTGTTTCAACAAGAGATAGTATTTATACAGGGATAATAGACACGGCTTCTAAAACAAACTTCTGGAGATATTACCTACCAACAGGTGGAATAGCTAGAGATTTGGAGTTCGGAGAAAGTGGTGTTGTAAAAGGTATTGCAGTATATTCGGATAGATTATTTGCAACTGTAAGTGGTGGTGGAATATACAGAGAAACAACAACTTATGTAGCTAGTGGTTATGTTATTACTGCACTTGCTGACTTCTATACATCAGAATCAAAACAATGGGTAGGTGCAAAAATAAATACTAATGACATTAGTTCAGGTGCAGTTAAGTTATCCACATCAACGATTGCAACAGATATAAACAATAGTGCAGCTACCACTTGGACAGAACAAATAACATTAAATTCTGGAACAGGTGGAGAAGAAGAAGTTATGACTTTAGTAAGTGGAAGATGGATTGCAGGGAAGATTGATATAACAACAGATGACACTTCACAAAGTCCAGAACTTTTATCATTTGCTCTTAGAGGTTTTCAATTAGTTAATGACTTAATTGTTGATATACCAATAAATATATCTGACCAAGTAGAGAGACCATTTAGAAAAAGATTAAAAGTAAATGGACAAGGAGAACTTGTGTATCAGGCACTTAGGAATAAAGAAGGAAAGAATGTTCAGTTAGAGATATTTAGACCTGATACATTATTAAGAGGTATAATAGAGAATGTTAGCAGTCCTATTGAAGAAATATCTCCAAGAGGTTCTGTAACAACTTATTGTCTAGTAAGATTTAGAGGAAGTAAGGTAGTACAAGTATCAGCATCTGGAGAAGGGTTAGGAATAGCTCTACTTGGAGTAGGTAGATTAGGATAGAATGACAGCACAGGAAACGAAACTTTATAATGCGTATGAAACAACGCTGACAGCAACAGTTGGTGCATCAGGTTTAACATTTACAGTTAATTCTGTAACTGCACCTGTTGCAGTTACAGTAACAGCACCATTTTTTCTAGTTATAAATCCAGATAGTTCAACAAATAGAGAAGTTGTACATATCACTTCAGTTAATTCAGGAACTAAGACTTTAACTTGCGATAACATAAACAAAAGATACTTAGATGGTTCAGCAGCTGGTTCAGGATTATCACACGCATCTGGATCTGTTGTCAGAATGTCGCCAGTAGAACAACACATAGAGGACTTAAACGATAGAGTAGATACAGTAATTAATGAAGCTGGTACAGCAGTTAATACTTCTCTATTTTTAGATGAAGATAATATGGTATCTGATAGTGCTACTAAAGGTGTTACACAGCAATCAGTTAAGGCTTATGTAGATACTAAAGTTACTGCTGAAGATTTAGATACAGCAGGTAACGCTGGTACAGGTGCAGTAGATTTAGATTCAGAATCCTTAACAGTATCAGGAGATGGTACAATACTTTCTTCCACAGCTAGTGGTGCAGGAATAACATTTGCTATTGCAGATGCAACTACTTCAGCAAAAGGTGCTGCAAGTTTT
>Ga0115002_10002192_pt1 | contig 25778 bp, 23 predicted proteins | sample ArcticOcean_MG_C_8_FD_89576 | JGI IMG/M metagenome (GOLD analysis project Ga0115002, IMG submission 89576) | Marine microbial communities from western Arctic Ocean - ArcticOcean_MG_CB11_86 | ecosystem: Environmental > Aquatic > Marine > Oceanic | place: Arctic Ocean: Canada Basin | collected... | reverse complement strand
CGACCTCTTGAATGCCATTCAAGCGCTCTCCCAACTGAGCTATGGCCCCGGGCGCCGACCATTTTGTAGTCTGCGGCTCGGAACCTAGGGCCGCTCTGGCCCTGAATCAAGCCCGGGAAACGGGTTCGCTAGGGAAGGCAATTGTCCGCGCCGGAGACTGGGTTCATCATAGCGAAAATGGAGAGCGCTATGGCTGAGACTCTACCTCACGCAATGTTGCCCCGTGCCAACCACGATGAACTTGCCGGACAGCAGTTCGTTCAGGCGATGAAGGTGCACGTGTCTTCCAAGATCACGTCCGGGAACCACAAGATTTACGATCAGGTTGCGCGACCCAAGTTCGAGAAAGAGAAGGGACGATCGCCGCGCTCCCGGCACGAGGTACGCCGCCTGATGGAGGATGAGCCTTATCATCAAATGTGGGGCTCCCTGATGCGTCTCGGTCAAGAGCTAATGTGGGACACGGTCATCGATAGCGTGGACCGACAGCTAGAGGACCTTATCGCACGATCTCGGCCCAAAGGGGCCCGCGGATCCCTGACCCTCAATCCGACGTTGGAACAACCACGCTATTTGGCGGCGGTAGATCAACATGGACAACCCGGCAGCTATTACACGGACACGTGCGACGACGATGTACGCGCCGGCGCGATTCTCGACCGCGGAGCCTCGATCTATCACTTCGGGGGTGCTGGTGGCATCGGGATGGAAGGTCGTGGGCGAACACTGCTCCAGTTCCTATTCGAGAAATACCCTGATCTGAAACCGAAGACGATTGTTGATATTGGCTGCTCGGTTGGTGCGAGCACGGTCCCTCTCGCCAAGTTCTATCCCAGCGCCAAGGTATATGGGGTTGATACCGGAGCACCTATGCTTCGCTACGCCCACGCGCGCGCTGAGGCGCTTGGCGTCCCGGTTCACTATGCACAGCAAAGCGGCGAGAACCTCGATTTTTCCGACGAGAGTGTCGACCTTGTAGTCTCGCTCGTGATGCTTCACGAGACCAGTACCAAAGCACTGCCGCAGATCATGTCCGAGTGCTATCGGGTCTTGAAACCTGGCGGCGTGGTCGCGCACCTCGAAGTACCCGTGCGTTACGACCACATGCCGAATCTCATGGAGCAAACGCTCCGCGACTGGCAGACCTATTATAACGACGAGCCGTTTTGGGGTCGGGTTTGCGAAACCGATCTCATTGATTCGCTCGGCGTCGCCGGGTTTGACGATGTGTTCGAAGGCTTTCAGAAACAGACGGTCGACCCGCGTCTCGGAAAAACGGGGTATACGAAAGTGGCTGATTCACGACCCGGACATTGGTATGTCGCCGCGGGTATGAAATTGTAGAGGACCTTGTTTTCGCGCCGTGCTTTGGCGCGGCTATTCGTTCTTCCCATTATCGATGGCCATCGGGCGTCAGGACCGATCTTCTTTTAACCCAGCAATCACTGTGCTAGACACTCACTTGCGCTGCAGCAACCCCCTGTCGAAAATGACGGCCTTTCAGTCCCACCCCATTCGTGACCCCCTGCTCGGCACAATTGCCGTTTCAGGGGACAAATCGATCTCACATCGCGCGCTGATTTTCGGTGCGATGAGCGTCGGAGAAACGACGATTACTAATTTGCTTGAGGGCGACGATGTCCTGCGCACGGCCGTGGCGGTACGCGCGCTAGGTGCAGGGGTGGATCGGCGTTCGGACGGCACCTGGTCTGTACACGGATGCGGGGTAGGCGGACTCCACGAATCCGCCGAAGTCCTGGACCTTGGCAACTCCGGCACTAGCGTACGTCTTTTGATGGGCCTGGCCGCGACGCTGCCTTTCACCACCTTTTTCTCAGGCGATTCGTCGCTGTCCCGCCGCCCGATGGGCCGGGTCATGACACCGCTTGAAAAGTTTGGCGCCACGTTCGTCAGCCGGGAAGGATTGCTGCCATGTGCCGTCCACGGCGCGAAAAACCCGCCGCCGATCGAACACCAGATGACCGTCGCGAGCGCACAAGTAAAGTCCGCTATCTTGCTCGCCGGGCTCAACGTGCCAGGTGAAACCGCTGTGGTCGAGACCGTGCCGACCCGAGACCACACGGAGCGCATGTTGCGGGCCTTTGGCGCAGAAGTCCGCACGGAAGAGACCGGCGCTACCCGCCGGATCACTGTTGTCGGCCAACCCGAATTGATCGGTCGTGCCGTGCATGTACCGGTAGATCCATCGTCGGCCGCGTTCTTCGTCGTCGCGGCAACCTTGATCGAAGGATCCGATGTCACTATCGAGCGGGTCAGCATGAACCCACTTCGGGCAGGCCTCTTCGAAGTGCTGCAAGAGATGGGCGCCAACATTACGCTGACCAATACCAGTGACCTCAACGGAGAACCGGTGGCCGACCTCCGTGTCCGCGCCGCGCCGTTGCACGGTATCGATGTATCGCCGACGCGCGCGCCAAGCATGATCGATGAATATCCGGTTCTCGCCATTGCCGCCGCTCATGCGAGGGGCGATACCGTTATGCGCGGGTTGGAGGAATTGCGCGTAAAGGAGAGCAACCGGCTGAGCGCCATCGCTGGGGGATTGATCGCCTGCGGCGTTAGCGTCGAGGCAACGGATGACAGTCTCGTTGTTCACGGATGTGGCGGCGATGTTCCAGGCGGGGGCCAGGTCACTACGCACCACGACCACCGAATTGCGATGGCTTTTGCAGTCTTGGGTTTTGTTGCGCGCCGACCGGTGACCATCGATGACGACCAAATGATTGGGACAAGCTTTCCGACCTTTACCGCCCTGGCTGAAGGCCTTGGCGGGAGACTGGTGGCCCTGAGCAAATGATCGTTGCGATTGACGGCCCCGCGGCCGCCGGCAAGGGTACTCTCGCACGTGGGATCGCCGAGGCACTTGGATTCGCCCACCTTGATACGGGAGCCCTCTACCGTGCCGTGGGTTTGGGGGTGCTGCGCGCAGGTGAGGACCCGGCCGACGCGCATGCGGCGCTTGCCGTGGCGGAAGCGCTGGACCCGGCTGGCCTGTCCGACCCTGTATTGCGCGAGGAAGAGACCGGCAAAGCCGCCTCAATCGTCTCGGTTCACCCTCAGGTTCGAGCTGCATTGCTTAAATTCCAGCACAATTTTGCGCGGAACCCGCCAAATGGGGCCGCTGGCGCCGTATTGGAGGGTCGGGATATTGGAACCGTCGTGTGCCCGTACGCCGACGTGAAACTCTTCATTGATGCCGATTTGGAGGTTCGTGCTGAGCGGCGCCTGGCCGAACTCCGCGCCCAGGACCGGTCCCAGACCCTCGGCGCAGTACGTGCCGAAATGGCAGCGCGCGATGAAAGGGATCGAAATAGGGCGAATTCGCCTCTAGAGGCGGCCCCTGACGCACACTTGCTCGATACAACGGTTTTGGATATAGACGGGGCATTCGAAGCCGCCATGAAGGTTATTGGCGGCGCCGAAAGGTAGCCAGGTCGTAGGTTTTTCGGTCGGCTTCATTACCAGCGGAAAAGTTTGGTCGCATCCCGTGTGCTGGAAGTCCGTACTTCATGCGGCTCGAGGCATTTAACCCGTTTTTTTTGGACGGTTGGCCAAACAGAAAAGGATGAAATCCATGTCGGAAACGACGCAAGAGGCTATGACCAACACCGGCGAAGATTTTGCTGCCCTTCTTGAAGAGACACTCGGCGCCAACGAGGAACTTGAAGGTTCCGTTATGAAAGGTGTCGTCGTTGCAATTGAAAACGATGACGCGGTGGTTGATGTCGGATTGAAATCCGAAGGGCGCGTTGCGCTAAAAGAATTTTCTCTGCCGGGACAACCGGCTGAAATCAAAGTGGGCGATACTGTCGAGGTCTATCTCGAGCGTATGGAAAACCGGAACGGCGAAGCCGTTCTGAGTCGCGAAAAGGCCCGTCGCGAAGAATCCTGGGAAAAACTTGAAGAAGCGTTCGAAAAAACCGAGCGGGTCACCGGACATATTTTTGGGCGAGTCAAAGGTGGTTTCACTGTTGATCTTTCGGGCGCCGTCGCGTTCCTGCCTGGCAGCCAGGTCGACATCCGGCCTGTGCGCGATGTCGCGCCGCTGATGAACTCACCGCAGCCCTTCCAAATTCTCAAGATGGATCGCCGTCGCGGCAACATCGTTGTTTCACGCCGCGCCGTTCTGGAAGAAACCCGTGCCGAGGCACGGTCCGAACTGCTCAACACGTTATCCGAGGGTCAAGTCCTCGAGGGCGTGGTCAAAAACATCACCGACTACGGTGCGTTCGTCGACCTCGGTGGTATCGACGGGCTCTTGCACGTCACGGACATGGCATGGCGCCGCATCGCGCACCCATCTGAGGTGCTGAACATCGGTGAGACTGTCAAGGTTCAGGTCATCAAAGTGAACCCCGAGAGCCAGCGGATTTCACTGGGGATGAAGCAACTTGAATCCGACCCGTGGGATGGCGTCGAGGTCAAGTTCCCAGTAAGTGCTAAATTCACGGGCCGTGTCACCAATATCACTGACTACGGCGCGTTCGTTGAACTTGAACCAGGCATTGAAGGCCTGGTCCACGTCTCCGAAATGAGCTGGACGAAGAAGAACGTGCATCCAGGCAAGATCGTGTCGACTAGCCAGGAAGTAGAAGTCGTTATCCTCGACGTTGACCCCGCAAAACGTCGGATTAGTCTGGGCCTCAAACAGACCATGGACAATCCATGGGAAGCGTTCGCGGCTGGCAATCAAGTTGGCACCCTCGTCGAAGGCGAGATCAAGGGCATCACGGAATTCGGGTTATTTGTTGGCCTTGAGGACGGCGTGGACGGCTTGGTCCATCTGTCCGACATCACTTGGAGCGGTTCGGGCGAAGAAGCTGCAGCCCAGTATCAAAAAGGCCAAACGGTGAAGGTCCAGGTTCTCGATGTAAGCATTGAGAAGGAGCGCATCAGCCTTGGCATCAAGCAACTTACCGACGATCCGTTTGAGTCTGCCTCGGATGGCCTCAAGAAAGGTGCGACCGTTACCTGCACTGTGTCTGAAGTGAAAGAGGGTGGGATCGAAGTGATCCTCCCGACGGGGTTATCAGCCTTTGTTCGTCGTTCGGACCTATCGCGAGATCGCTCGGACCAGCGGCCCGACCGTTTTGCGCCGGGAGACAAGGTTGACGCCAGGATTATGTCGATCGACCCCGATAGCCGGAAGGTCAGTATCTCGATCAAGGCCCTCGAAGTCGCAGAAGAGAAAGCGGCGCTCAAACAGTTCGGGTCCTCCGATAGCGGCGCTAGCTTGGGCGATATTCTTGGTGCCGCCATTCGCGACAAGGAAGAGCAGTCTGAAGACAACGAATAGGGAGTAACGCCGTGAGTCTCGACGCGGACGGGATCGTCGCCCGACGACGCCTGCGTCGGCGTGTGGCATTTTGGCGGGTATTGGCCCTTATAGTCATCGCTGCCTTTGGCTTGGCAGGCTTGGCTTTGGTGACTGGGTTCGATCCGGTTGGCAACCGACCACACATCTTACGCGTGGTGGTGAGCGGCGTTGTCGTCAGTGACGAAACCATTTTGAACGGCCTTGATGCTGCCGCAGACGATCCGGCCGTCTCTGCCGTATTGGTCGTGATCGACACCCCCGGCGGGACAACGACCGGTGGTGAATCGATCTACCGCAAGCTACGGCGCATTGGAGAAAATGGAGTGCCGATGGTCGCGGTGATCCGAAACGTTGGTGCGTCAGCGGGCTACATGATTGCGCTAGGCACCGACCGCATATACGCGCTAGAAACGTCGATCACTGGCTCGATTGGCGTCTTGCTCGAAACTGCCGAAGTGAGCGGTCTCCTCGAACGCCTTGGGGTTACGGCGGAGACATTTCGCAGCGGACCGCTTAAGGGCCAACCCACGCCCTTCGCCCCGCTCAACGATCAAGCGCGTGCCGCCACACAATTGCTGATCGACGATATATACAACTGGTTTCTTGCCATGTTCGCTGAACGTCGGGGTCTTCCGCTCGATGTCGCTCGTGTCCTCGCCGACGGACGCGCCTACACGGGTCGCCAAGCGCTCGCCCTCGATTTGATTGATGCCATCGGCGACGAACGCAAAGCGCTTCAGTGGCTTACTGAGTCTCAAGGAATCCCAGGCGACCTCACGATTATTGACCTAGATCGCAAGCGCGATCCCGGGACGTTTTTCGATCTGATTACCAGTCTGACCAGGGAAACGCTTTTTTCAGAACGACTTAGGCTTGACGGCCCGATTTCGGTTTGGCACCCTGCGCAGAATTAGCGTGCAATATCAGTGCATTATAAGAATCGTTGGAGGGATGACGCTGTGGTCAAATCTGAACTCATCATACGTCTCGCGGAAATGAACCCGCACCTCTATCAGCGCGATATCGAGCGGATTGTCTCAGCGATTTTTGAAGAGATCTCCGGAGCTTTGGCGCAGGGCGACCGGGTCGAGCTCAGAGGGTTTGGCGCTTTTTCCGTGAAACAACGCGCTGCACGCGTGGCCCGTAACCCGCGAACCGGCGAAGCGGTTCAAGTCACCGAAAAACACGTCCCCTTCTTCAAGACCGGCAAAGAGCTGCGGCAAAGCCTGAACATCGGCCCGTCCCAGGGCGGCGATATCGGGGCCGAGACCGCCAAGGCCTAGGCGCCAAGCGCCAGCCGGACGAACAGGCCCCGGAACATGCGCTTTCTCACCCACATCGTGACGCTCACCATCGCGATTATCGTGATCTGGTTCGCCATTACGAACCGGCACCAGGTCGACCTGACGTTTGACCCACTCCCGTTATCCCTCTCACTGCCATTCTATTTACCCGTTTTTGCCGGGGTGCTGCTGGGGTTGGTCGCCGGGGGTGTCATCTCCTGGCGCACCGGTCGGACACGACGCGCGCGCCTCCGCGCTGCCGAACGAGAGCGTGACGAACTCCAGCATAATCTGGACCGGCCTGCGCCGAAGGATCGATAGAGTGAAGGTACGACACCTCTCCCGGCTGCGCGCAATGAACCGACCGCGTGATGAAGCATCTTGATGCTAGGGCAGTTGCAGCCGCACTGCCGTACCCCGCGCTCGTTGCAGCAATCGAGGCCGCTTTCCGCGACGACGTCACCACACCGCTCCGCCAGCACTACGACATCGAAGTTCCGCACGGAACCGACGGCGCTATGTTGGTCATGCCGGCGTGGCGGTCGGACCGTTATGTGGTCGTGAAAATGGTCTCCATATTTCCTGACAACGCAGCCCGCGGTCTGGCTTCCGTCCTGGGGATCGTCGCTCTGATCGACGCCGCGTCGGGGCAGCCGCTTGCCACGCTCGACGGCCCTGAAATAACGCTTCGGCGAACGGCCGCGGCGTCAGCGTTGGCAGCGCAGTACCTTGCCCGCGCCGATGCCGCGCGGCTTTTGGTAATGGGAGCCGGGACCTTGGGTGGCCATCTCGCCCGCGCCCACGCTGCGGTTCGCCCCATTCGGGAGATCGAGGTTTGGAACCGAACGCCCGCGCGTGCTGAACAACTGGCGGCGGCGTTGCGAGAGGAAGGGTTCGCCGCCCAAGCCGTTGCGAATGCCGATAATGCGATGCGTACGGCAGATGTGATCACCTGCGCAACGATGTCGCCGGCGCCTCTGGTGCGCGGATCACTCCTCAAACAGGGCACGCATGTGGATGTCGTCGGCGCCTTCCGCCCCGACATGCGCGAAACCGACGACGAGACGGTTCGGCGTGCCCGTATTTTTGTCGATACCCGTGAGGGCGCGCTGGCAGAAGCCGGCGACCTCTTGCTCCCTATGGCACGTGGGGTGATTGGCGAGGTAAATGTGCTGGGCGACCTGATCGGTCTCTGCAAGGGCGACCTTGCGGGCCGCACCTCAGCCGACGAAATCACGATGTTCAAATCCGTCGGGACGGCGATTGAGGACTGGGCCGCAGCGGTCTTGGCATACGAAACCATTGCCGACCGAGCACCCTAAGCTAGGTTTGCCACCACTAGGTCGCGGTGCTAAACAGCCGCAACAACCCAACCCAGGCGCCATGCTCAAATCCAACCCCATCTTCTGTGCCCTCGACACGACCGACGTCGATCGCGCGGCGTCGTTGGGGAACGATCTTAAGGACGCGGTCGGCGGCCTAAAGGTCGGGAAAGAATTTTTTACCGCGCACGGACCAGGGGGCGTCCGCAAGATCATCCCCACAGGGACGCCGTTGTTCTTGGACCTCAAGTTCCACGACATTCCCAATACGGTCGCGGGTGCTGTACGCGCCGCAAGTGCACTCACTCCTGCGATGCTGAACGTACACGCCGCCGGCGGGCGCGCCATGATGGAGGCGGCACGAGACGCAGCTGCGGAATCGAAGGCACGCCCCTGGGTCCTGGCCGTTACCGTCCTCACTAGCCTCGATGCTGGAGACCTCGCCGACATTGGCGTGAACGGAGCGCCAGGGGAGCAAGTCTTGCGGCTTGCGACATTGGCGCAAACGGCGGGGCTCGACGGAGTTGTGTGCTCTGCCCAAGAGATCTCGAAGTTGCGCGCAGAATGCGGCCCAGACTTCAAACTTGTGGTGCCCGGCATACGACCACAGGGCAGCACGCCCGGTGACCAGAAGAGAACGATGACCCCCGTTGAAGCCGTCCAGCGTGGCGCAGACGTTCTTGTCATTGGCCGCCCGATCACCGCCGCGCCTGATCCGACAGCGGCTGCCCGGGCAATCGTTGCTGAGCTTGCTGATGTAGCTGTGTGATGAGTATCGTGGTAAAAGTGTGTGGCCTATCAACGCCCGAGAGCGTCGACGTCGCAGTGCAAGCGGGCGCACAATTTATCGGCTTCAATTTCTTTCCGCCGAGCCCTCGTGCAATACAACCGAGCGCCGCACGCGACCTCGCCCAACGAGTACCGAACTCTGTTCGAAAAGTTGCGGTGGTGGTTGACCCCACGAATGACACGCTTGGAACTATCGTCGAGGCACTTGGCGCCGACATAGTGCAACTCCACGGCAATGAACCCCCTGAGCGTGTTGCGGAGGTTCGAGACCGCTCTGGCTGTTGCGTAATCAAGGCGGTAGCGATCTCAATGGCCGATGATGTGGCCCGTGCCCTTCGTTTTGGCGAGGTAGCAGACATGCTGTTGTTCGACGCTAAAGCGCAGTCTGGCGACACGCTCCCGGGAGGCAACGCACGTCAGTTCGACTGGTCACTCTTGTCAGACGTTGCGGTCACGCAACCATGGTTCCTTGCAGGCGGACTCAACGCGGAGAACCTTGCCGAGGCGATTGCGATTTCGGGCGCTAGGTCCGCAGACGTCTCGTCGGGTGTCGAGTCCGAGCGCGGCGTGAAGGACCACCAAAAAATTGTCGCGTTTCTAGCGGCGGCGGAAGGTCTCTAGCTAATGCTGACTATGGATTCTTACCGTACCGGGCCCGATGAAAACGGCAACTACGGTATCTTCGGTGGACGATTTGTCGCCGAGACGCTTATGCCGCTCGTTCTATCGGTCGAGCAGTCGTGGAATGAAGCGCGTGCCGACGCAACCTTCTGCGAAGAACTCGACATGTACTTGCGCGATTATGTGGGTCGACCGAGCCCGCTCTATCGCGCTGCGCGGCTGACCGAACATCTCGGCGGCGCCACGATCTATTTCAAGCGAGACGAGCTCAATCACACCGGCTCGCACAAGATCAACAACTGCATTGGGCAAATACTGCTGGCGCGACGCATGGGCAAAACGCGGATTATCGCAGAGACTGGTGCCGGGCAGCATGGCGTCGCCACCGCCACCGTTGCGGCGCTTTTTGGCATGCCGTGTGTGGTCTACATGGGCGCCACCGATATCGCCCGGCAACAGCCCAATGTGTTTCGTATGAAACTTCTAGGTGCCGAGGTACGTCCGGTGACGTCGGGATCGAGCACCCTGAAAGATTCGATGAACGAAGCATTGCGTGATTGGGTCGCGAATGTTGAGGATACCTTCTACATCATCGGGACGGTGGCAGGACCCCACCCCTACCCTGAAATGGTGCGGGAGTTTCAGTCGATCATTGGTCGAGAGGCGCGCGAGCAAATGACCGACCGCGAAGGCCGTTTGCCGGACACGTTGGTCGCCTGCGTCGGTGGCGGGAGTAACGCGATGGGACTGTTTCACGCGTTTCTCGACGACCCCGACGTTGCAATCGTTGGTGTTGAGGCCGCCGGCAAGGGAGTCGATACGGAAGAACACGCCGCCTCGTTGGCCGCCGGTCGGCCGGGGGTGCTGCACGGCAATAGGACTTATCTCTTACAAACCGACGACGGCCAGATCAAAGAGGCGCATTCAATTTCCGCTGGTCTCGATTATCCCGGAATAGGACCGGAGCACTCTTGGCTCAAGGATCAAGGTCGCGTTCAATATGTTTCGGCGACCGACGACGAGGCGCTAGAGGCCTTCCAACTGTGTAGCAAGCTCGAAGGTATCATCCCTGCGCTTGAGCCAAGCCACGCGATCGCTCACGTGATGCGTATTGCGCCGACGCTTCCCGCAGATCATTTGATATTGATGAATATGTGCGGACGCGGTGACAAGGACGTTTTCACCGTAGCAGACGCACTCGGCGTCGATCTGACATGAGCGAACGCATCTCTCGGCGTTTTGCGGCGCTAAAGGCAGAAGGCCGGGCTGCCTTCGTACCGTTCATCACCGCCGGCGACCCGGACCTCAAAACCAGCGCCGCTCTATTGGCATCATTACCGGCCGCAGGCGCTGATCTCATTGAGCTTGGGATGCCTTTCTCCGACCCGATGGCGGACGGGCCCGCGGTCCAGGCCGCGAGCATTCGTGCGCTCGCTGCCGGCACTACTCTGGCCGACGTGCTCGGGCTCGTCGCCGCCCATCGCCGACAAGACGACGAAACACCCATCATCTTGATGGGATATTACAACCCGATTTACAGCTATGGCGCCGAACGGTTCCTTGATGACGCCAAGGTCGCCGGTGTCGATGGCTTGATCATCGTGGATCTACCGCCTGAGCATGACGACGAGCTTTGTCTGCCCGCCCTGTACCGGGATATTAGTATTGTTCGGTTGGCGTCACCCACGACCGATGACGCCCGCCTTCCTGCGGTACTCAAGAATACGTCCGGCTTTGTTTACTACGTCGCGATTACTGGGATCACCGGAACCAAGAGCGCAGATGCTGCGCAGGTAGGCCGTGCAGTCGACCGTTTTCGCCAACATACCGACCTCCCGATTGCCGTTGGTTTTGGGATACGCACGTGTGACCAGGCTGCTGCGATCGCTCGCACCGCGGATGCCGTGGTTGTCGGCTCGGCAATCGTAAGTACGATTGAAGCAAGCCTCGACACTCGCGGGCAGGCAACGGCAGAAACGGTGCCCCAAACTATTGCACTGGTTCGTAATTTGGCGGAAGGCGTCCAACGCGCGCGCGACAAGTGACCGCCCGCCCTCGGAGTGATAGATTGGCGTTTCAATGAGCTGGCTCACCAACTTTGTTCGCCCCGGGATGCGGGGCTTCTCCCGCAAGCGCGATGTGCTCGACAGCTTGTGGTCCAAGTGCCCAAGCTGCAGCCAAATGCTGTTTCACCGCGATTTGCAGGAGAACCAGCACGTTTGTCTCGCTTGCAACCATCATCTCAGGATTGGCCCGGACCAGCGCTTCAAAGCGCTTTTCGATGACGCCCGGTACAGCCGGATTGCACTGCCGCCGGTCCTGATCGACCCCCTGAAATTCCGCGATCAAAAGCGGTACACTGATCGCCTAAAAGAAAGCCGCGCCAAGACCGGTGAAGAAGAAGCGGTCGTCGTTGCGCATGGCGCGATGGGGGGCCAAAAAGCCGTCATTGCCGTGCAGAATTTTGCCTTCATGGGCGGCTCGATGGGATTGGCAGCGGGCGAAGCCTTGATCGCCGCCGCCCAACTCGCCGTTCTGCAAGAAGCCGCCCTCATCGTGTTCTCCGCTGCGGGCGGCGCCCGCATGCAGGAAGGCATTCTGTCGTTGATGCAAATGCCACGCACAACCATCGCGGTCGAATTGGTCCGCGAGGCGGGTTTGCCTTACATCGTGGTGTTGACCGACCCCACAACCGGGGGCGTTACGGCGTCGTACGCCATGCTGGGCGACGTTTCGATTGCGGAACCGGGTGCGCTCATAGGGTTTGCCGGACCACGTGTGATCGAAGAAACCATCCGCGAGCAACTGCCCGAAGGATTCCAGCGCGCTGAGTTCCTTTTGGAGCACGGCATGATTGACATGGTGGTGCATCGCCATGAATTGCGCGCCAAGCTAACCCAGATCTTGGACTTGCTCATGAACCGTGGCGCGACAGCCACGATCGGCGCGCCGAAGGCTTCCGCCGGAGACGCCAGCGCGTCCTAGGGCCGCCAACTTGAAAATCGACGACTATCTACGGCGCTTTACCGAGCTGCACCCCAAGTCCATCGACCTGTCGCTCGGTCGCATTCGCCAACTCTTAAGCAAGCTCGGTGATCCACAAAAACGGTTACCGCCAATCGTGCATGTTGCCGGCACGAATGGCAAAGGGTCAGTCGTGGCCAACCTGCGCGCCATACTGGGTCAAGCTGGCCGCCAAGTGCATTGTTATACGTCACCACACCTTATCCGTTTTCATGAACGCATACGGCTACCATCAGGTCTTATTGACGATGACAGCCTTGAGGCACTGTTCGATGAATGCGTTGCCGCAAATGGCGATGATCTGGTCACCTTTTTTGAGATCACCACGGTAGCGGCTCTTCTTGTGTTTTCGCGGCAACCAGCCGACTACGTACTACTCGAAGTTGGCTTGGGCGGTCGGTTGGATACGACCAATGTCAGTGAAACGACGGTGTTGTCAGTCATCACACCGATTTCCTACGATCACCAACGCTTTCTCGGCGAAACGCTCGCTGAAATCGCCCGCGAGAAAGCCGGCATCCTTCGCGCCAGCACGCCCGCCCTGATCGCGCCCCAACCCGACGAGGTCACCGATGCAATCGTCGCGGTCGGACAGGCGGTGGGTGCGCCGCTTTTCTTGCACGGTCGCGATTGGTCGTCCGACGGGGGGCCGTCTCAGACCCTCACGCTAGGTGATAATTCGCTCCACCTCGATGGCCATTCCCTGCCCGGCGCGCACCAGGAAACGAACGCTGCCGTGGCAGCGGCAGCAGCCTTGTTGCTGAACGACTCCGCGATTGACTCAGACGCGATTCGGCGAGGGATCGCAACAGCAACGTGGCCCGCCCGTTTACAGCAGCTCGGCTCCGGTCCCTTGCGGAACTTGTTGCCGAAGGACACAGAGCTGTGGCTCGACGGCGGCCATAATGAGGCCGCCGCGACCGCCCAGGCCCAATGGATTGCGGGCCAAGAAAGCGACGGACGCACGACGTACGCCATCGTTGGCATGATGCAAACAAAGGATCCCGAAGCGTTCCTGACAAACCTCCGAGCAGGGACGTCGAAGGTTTGGTGTGTATCGGTTCCTGGCGAGGAAAAGGCCATCGCGGCCAAACATCTCGCGGAACTCGCCCACGGCGTTGGATTTGTTGCTTACCCCGCCGACAATGTGGCGGCGGCTCTCACTCAAATTGCTCAAGAGGACCCGCGCGCACGCGTCTTGATATGCGGCTCGCTATATTTGGCAGGCACCGTCCTGAGGGCGAACGGCGAATCGGTGGTTTGAATCAAAAAGGGCGGCGCAAGCGGCACTCCATTTTTGGTGTTGGTCGGACTAGATCTCGGACTGGATCCATTCCATCAACTTATTCTTCGGCAACGCGCCGACTTTCGTTGATGCGACCTTACCGTCCTTGAACAGCATCAAGGTGGGAATGCCACGAATGCCGAACTTACCTGGTACTTGTGGGTTTTCATCAATGTTCAGCTTCGCGACGGTGATCTGCCCGGCCATTTCATTGGAAATTTCTTCAAGGGCGGGACCGATCTGTTTACATGGACCGCACCATTCCGCCCAATAATCGACAACCACCGGACCGCTTGCGTTAAGCACATCGCTTTCGAAAGAAGTGTCGGTAACTTTGGTGGTCGGCATGAGACGTTCCTTGGATTTGGGGACGGGATTGCCACAACGGGCTTATCCTAAACTTTAGGTACGGCCCGTTTGACGGTCAAGTTGTGTATGGATGCAGAAGCGCATCCGGGATCGGCATCAAGTGCGGTCCATCTGTCCACAAGAGTGCGCCGCGTATCGCATGGTCGGGGAAAACGCGTGACAGAACGGCGCTGTACATTGCCATTTGGCGAATGTAGCCGGGTGGGATGTCGTTCGGCGTTGCCGGAGGGTCGCGGTTTGTCTTGAAATCAACAATCAACACCGCTTTATCGGTCACGACCAGCCGATCAACCTGACCCGAAACAACGATGTCGCCAACAACGCCGGCTACCGGGGCCTCGGCCAATGACCCAGATGCGAAAACATCGGCAAAGTCCGGATCGGCCAAGACCGCCACGGTCTCATCGACTATTTGCCGTTGCTGATTTGCGCTGAAACCGTAGGCCGGCTGGGCGACGAACGCTGCGGCCACCCCGGCATGACGATCGGTTGGCACTTCAGGCAGAAATTGCAGGAGGCGGTGAATCGCATTGCCACGACGGAAGCGAATTGAATCGTCGTCTCGCGGCGACCGGACTGTTTGCTCGTCGCCGCTGGGCCGCGACGGTGAGAGCGGCCGCGGGGGAAACGACTCTTGCGGTGGTGCCTGTCCAATCCATGCCGGGAGTGGCACCGTCTCGAAAGGCAGGTCTTGCTGTTCTGGGGCAGCCGCAACGGGCTCTATCTGAGGCCCATCACACCGCCACCCCTTTAGCGGACCAGTATCCTCACCAAAGTCGAGATCAACCGAGACCCCCAACTCCTCCGCAGCGACCTGCATCATGTCGTACCAGCAGCCGGTGGCGCGTCGGTTACCCGTATCCCAGCCGCAGATGTATAGGCGGTCCTCCGCGCGGGTCATCGCAACATAGAGGAGTCGTCGATATTCGCGGTCGCGGTCTTGCCGGGTGCGCTCGCGCGCAACGTGCGATTGCGCATCGTCAGCGTCTTTGCGGACCGGCCACAGCAACAATGCCTCGTCCGTTTCGTCCGTCCATAAAAACGGACTCTTCTCAAGCGGTAGCGTGCACGTGTCGGGCAGGATCACCACCGGTGCCTGCAACCCTTTCGCGCCGTGTACCGTCATCACACGCACCTGGCTGCGCGCCTGCTCGAGATCTCGCTTAACCTCCGCCTCGTCCACTTCTATCCATCGCAGAAAACCCTCAAGAGATGGCGCGTGGTCGTGCTCAAATGCCAGAGCGCGCGACATGAACTCATCCAACGGATCTTCTGCTTCGCGACCAAGCCGGCCCAATAGTTTGCCTCGCCCGCCGGCGCCCAAGATCGCCGCGTAAAAATCGTAAGGCGTCACATGATCGGCAATGTTCATGACATCGCGAAGGAATTGATGTGCCGCGCCAAAAGAAGCGTTTTCGTCGCGACGCTGCGCGAGAGCCGCCCAGAGGGATTTATCGGCCCGCGCCGCTGCTAGTTCGAATAACTGCGAATCATCAAAACCGCATAACGGACCCTTGAGAACCGCGGCAAGTGTCAAATCGTCTTCTGGCAACAAAACGAAGCGACCCAGTGCAACAAGATCCTCGATCACCAATTGCTTGGTCAGGATCATGCGGTCTGCGCCTGCAACGGGGACACCTTCTTTCTTGAGCGCCAGAACCATTTCTTCGAAGAACCGGCCGCGACGGCGTACAAGAATAATGATATCTTCGGGGCGCATCGGACGATTGCGCGCGATCAAGATTTCGTCTCTATCAATCCACTTCTTGATTGTGCGTGCAATTCGAATAGCGAGCTTGGCTTCAGCGCTAGATGCCAGAACCTGGCGCAACGGCACGTCCCACCGCGCTTTCTCGGGGTCCGAGGCGGAGGTGGTTGGCCATACCTCGACCAAGCCACCGAACCCTTCGCGGAACGCGGTGTGCGGGCGCCACTCGTCATCAAAGGTCACGCCGTCGCGTACCGCTTCATCGCGAAACACACGGTCGACAAAATCAAGGACCACTGGCACCGAGCGGTAAGACGTCAGAAGCGGGATTTCTTGCCAACCGGTGCCCGCCCCCGTGGCCCGTTTCTGGAACAGGTGACGCATTTCTTCAAACGCTTTGGGATCGGCACCTTGGAAGCTGTAGATCGACTGCTTCTCGTCGCCCACGATAAACACTGTGCGTAGGGTTTCGCGCGCGCCGACCCCGGCGAAGAACTCCTCCGCGAGCGCGAACACTACCTCCCACTGCTCAGGGCTTGTGTCTTGCGCTTCGTCAACCAGGATGTGGTCAATCCCGCCGTCCAATTTGTACAGGATCCAGGGCGTAATCGCGCTTTGCGTCAGCAACGCCCGCGCGCGCAAAATCAGATCGTCGTAGTCGAGCGCATTACGAGATCGCTTGGCGTCTTGGTAGCGCGCAAGAATAGCATCACCAAGCTCCAACAATGCCGCCGTACCGTAGGCGACATTCACCGCCCTGATCCGTGCGGCCACGCCAAGAATTCGCTCAGCTTCGTTTTTTAAGACGTCCTCGGCATCCGGCATGCGCGCTTGAGAAGCTTTGGTAATCAGCGTTTGTCGGACCGAGCCGTGGTTGGTGAGATAGGCCGAGGCGTAGGCATCAAAGCCGTCGACCCTCTCCTCAAGCGAGGATTGCAGCCACGCCGCCAAGATGTCGCCTCGCACCACATCGGTTTTCGAACCCTGCAACAAGACGTCTGCCGCGGCCCGCAACTCAGGCTCGTTGAACCGGCCAGCACAGGCCGTGCTGATGACTTTGTGCTCGGTTTCGTCTTGATCGACATCAAGTGCCAGGAAGGTAGCGGCCACGAGCTTTTCGATGCCACCATGGCGCGAGATCAGGCGGTCGACCCGCCCTCGCTCGCCCGCCAACCTATTGACGACGTCGAGAAACTGAAGCTCGCCGATGCGGCTGCTGATCGTCTTAAGCGCCCGGTTCAGACCTTCTTCATTGTTGGCCTCAAGCAATATCTCGTCACGCGCACCCGCCAGCAGGCCTGATGCTTGGCGCTCGTCGAGCACATCGAAGTTGGGCGGCTGGCCTGCCTCTAGGGGAAAGCGCGCCAGCAAGGACTCGCAAAACCCGTGAATCGTCTGGATGCGTAAACCGCCGGGGGTCTCTAGGACCTGCGCAAAAAGGCGTCGTGCCAGATCGCGTTGCGTCTCATCAACCGAAGCGCCGGTTGTTTCCTCTAAGGTCGCGATAAGATCTTGGTCGCTCTGCACGACCCAACGACCGAGTTCGCGAAACAATCGATCGGACATCTCTGCGGCAGCAGCTTTAGTAAAGGTCAAGCAAAGCAACCGATGCGGCGCGACTCCCGCCAACAACAACCGTAGGAGACGGTCGACCAGGACGCTGGTCTTGCCCGACCCTGCGGATGCAGCCACCCAAACATTTTGCGATGGGTTGCCCGCATTGAATTGTGCGTCACTCTTTGCGCGCAGCTCTGAGATTGGCACCACGTTCATCCTTCGGCCTTACCCTCGGCGGCCCATTCTTTGAACCGCGCCAGATGTTCGTAGTCGTCAAACCTGGGCTCTGCGAAGGGTCGCGGTCGGCATAGATAAGGTGTTTCGGCATTATCGAACGCGTTGATGATGGTCTCGATGCCCTCGCGCGCTTCCGCGACAAGATCCGCGATCTCGCCCTCAGTATTGTCGAGGCGTATCGGATGAAGCTTGCCAGGGGCAGCGCCGCCAAGTTTCCAGTAGGCCAATTCCGAAACCGGCGCCGGCATGACACCCTCGAATCCGCCGGCCTCCACGATGACAGCCTCGACCAGCAACTGTGGGCTGAGCCCGAGTTTTACGTCCTCCTGACTTGGGACAGCGCCGGTTTTGTAGTCGATCACCGAAAACGTGCCGTCCGGCAATTGGTCGATGCGGTCCGCCTTGGCGGAAATCGTGACTGGGCCGCCACTGCTTTCGAACGCCCAAGTGCCTTTCGATTCGCTCGCGACGGTCTTTGTGCTCTGCCGCCGGTCACGCTCAAAGTTGACGAACCAAGCCGCAATCTGCTCGAACCAGGGCCACCAAAACGCAGTGACGATCGGCTCCTCCAACGTATCGCCGAAGGCCTTCTTGCCTAATTCGTGGAGTTTATCGATGGGGTCGGCCGGTAATTCATCTGGATACGCCGTGACGAAAGCGTCGAGCGCTTCATGGATGAATGAGCCGCGGTCGGCGGCACCCGGTGAGGCATCAATGGGATCGAGCGGTCGCAGACGCAAGATTTTCTTGGCAAAGAGGCCATAGGGATTGCGCACAAGAAGTTCGACATCGGTCGCCGAAAGCTCGCGCGGCCGTGCCGCGACCGGGGGCGCAAAGGCCGGTGGCGCGACCGACCGCGCTTTTCCATCCCAGTCCAGGCGGTGCATCCAACCAACGTAGCGCGCGGCGCGCGTGTCTTCCGCGTCCTGCGGCGGCCCAACCAGCGTTTCAAGGCGCAACAGCCACCGCGACGCAACGGTCGGTGTGCCGTCGACCTTCAACGCCCTAGTCAAAACGACTTCTGGTGCGGAGGCACTTTGGACGAAGTCATGGGCCGACAAGCCAACGCGGCGCTCAGGTAGTGGCAGGCCAAACCGCCGCCGCATCGGGCTACTCAGCCATGGATCAGTCTCCGTTTCCGGCGGCCATTTGCCTTCGTTGAGGCCACCTAGAATTAGAAGATCGGCCTGTTGCAAGCGCGCTTCCAGCGGCCCCCATATGGCCAGGCGAGGATGCCCGCCAAAACGTGGACGGACGACACGATCAGCGATCAGTGCTTCGAGGAGATCCGGGTAGTCGGCACCGCGTATGCTCGGCAACCCGGCAACTCCATCGAGAGCATCACGGAAGAGATCCGATAACGCTTCGCCGGCGTCGCCAAGCCACAACCGCGCCGCACCGAGTTCGGTATCGCTCGCTGCAAGGGCCTCTGCAAATGCGAGGTGGGCATCAATCAGAGTTTTTAGGGGTGCGTCGCGGCTTCGCAGTGCCGCCATGAGAGGCTTGGCCGACTTTTCGATCGCGCGCAGCCAGCCCGAGAGGGCTGCCGTATTTTCACGACGGCCAAGCGCAATGTGTAAATTCTTGAAGCCGGCTCCTGGACGTGGGCCACGCAAGATCGCCAGTTCGAGCTGACGGACCCGCGCACGAAAGCGACCAGGCGCATCGCCACCCGCGCAAAGCGGATGTTTGAGCGCCGCGAGTAAGGGTACCGGAGTTAGATTATTGGCAATCATCCGTAGAATGAGCCGCATAAAGGCGCCTGGAGCGGTTTGACCCAACGGCACACCGCCTGAATCGTCGACCGAAATCTTCCAGCGTTGTAGCTCTGCGGCTACGCGCCGCGCCAAAGCGCGATCCGCCGTCACGAGGGCCGCGGTCTTGCCGGGGGTCTCAAGCGCCTCACGTAGTACAAGCGCAATGACTCCGGCTTCCTCGCGCAGTCCCGGACACTCGATCCGCGTGAGACCGCTAAGGGCCCCATCAAGCATTGTCCGGGTCCGGTGCCATTGATCCGTCGTATCGGCCGGGCGCATGACTTCGGACAAAAGGTGCACGCGGGGTTCCACCGCGCCGCCTGTCATTGTGTCCCAGTCGCCGACATCAGCTCGGCCGACACTCATGCGCTCAAGCAGTTGCTTCATGCCGAATTGTGGGTGGGTCTGCCCGATCATCTCCCACGCCGCATCGTCCAACCGCCGATCCAGCCCGGGCAAAATGACGCTACCGTTTGGCAGTGTGCCAACAACGCTGAGTAGGCGTGCCGTCGCAGGGGTGCTGCCGGTCGACCCCGCCGCCACAACAGGGTCTTGCGGCGGTTCGCGGGCCCAATGATTGGTGAGCGCCGCAAGCAATGCATTGCGGTGACGTGGCGGATCGACGTAGCCCAGGGCTGCTAGAACGGCCGGCCATTCCTTGGTAACAATTTGGAGGAATTCTAACGTCTTTTGCCAATGGTGAGCCAAATCATCAGGCACAAGCGCGCGCAACCCGTCGAACGACAGATCTTCGGTGTGCACTTGGTCAATAAAACGGGCAAGTTCTCGCGCGAGATGCGCGGCATGGCCGGGTTCGCGCGGCGCGGCATCGTAGCGACGGCTCCACTTCATAATAATACGGGTCATCAAGAGCTGGCGCAGAACGCTTGGGACTGCCGGCGGGATATCAGCGATGCCACTACCCTCGCGACCAAGCGCCTCCGCGATAAGCGAGTCTAAGGCCAAATCTTCCACATCGACGTCACCAATGGGCCGTATGTGCGGCAGCAACATCGGTCGACCGCCACTCTGACGAAGAAACGCATTGTGCAGGGCGCGTACCGAACGTCGTGTCGGCACCAACACGCGTACCCGGCTAAGTCCCGGTGCGTCGCGGTATCGTTCGATTAGTCCAGCGGCTAACGAGTCGACAAACGGCACACCCGCTGGGATCGATAGGACGCGGGCGGTAGCGGCGGACGGCGCGCCGTCCGTTTCGCCGAATAGATCCCTCTGAAGGTAGCGTGCCACCTAATCCCCGAATGCGTCGTCAGCGAGGGTGATCGCCGCAGGCGTTCCGACGTGAAACCAATCGCCCTCATGGACAAGCCCAAAGAGCCTACCTGCGGCATTGACGCGGTCCCAAACAAGATTGTTGGAGAAGGGGCCAGCTGGGACATCGGCGTATACGCGGCGATGACAGACGAATAATCCGGCATAGACAAACGGCGCCCGTGCCGCATCGCCGCGCCGCGCCGGTCGGCCCGACGCATTGAGAAAAAAATCACCGGGGCCGTCGAAACCGGTCGCGGTCTCGCGCGGTTGTAGGAGCATGAGCATATCCATCCGAGCGGCATTCCACGCCGCAAAGAGGGCTTCCAAGCCGTCACCCCGTCGGATCACATCGCTGGCTGCCACGACAAACTCGTTTGATGCGATAAGCGGGAGTGCCTTAGCTATGCCTCCACCGGTATCCATTAGGCGGTCGGTCTCGTCTGAAATTGTCACGTGAGGTCGCGGGGTACGCGCTCCGAGATGTTCGCGAAGCTTGGGGGCAAGGTGGTGCACATTCACCACCGCCTCTTTGACGCCTCCCGCCGCGAGTTCAACCAAGACATGATCGAGAAGCGTTTTGTCACCGACTCGGATCAGGGGCTTTGGCGTGCGCGTGCCAATTTCACCCAGTCGTCGACCAAGGCCTGCGGCGAGCACCATAGCCGTTCGCGACGCATCACTCATGGCGCAACGAACGTTTGGAGGCTCGGCACGGTGCGACGAATTTCCACCGGTACGTTGTGGTCAAACCAATCGCGCAGGTCCGCCAGGTGTGGCGCGCGCAAATCGTTCTCCAAATGCCGCCAAACCCGCGGCATCAGGGCGAGGTAGCCGGCCTTGTCATCGCGCAAGAACAAGCGACCGAACACGCCAAGGATTCGCGTGTTCCGCTGGGCGCCGGCCAGCGCACAGCGCGCCAAGAATATCTCGCGACTTTCGGTAGATGCTCCCGCCAGATACCGTGAAAGCGCCCGGTCCACGGTCTCGGACGAGACGTCTCGGCGCGCGTCCTCGAGCAATGAAACGAGATCGTAAACGGCGGGACCTCCTACAGCGTCCTGAAAATCAAGTAACCCGACACGGCGCAATCCGATGCGCTGTGGCAGCCAGATCAAGTTTTCGGCGTGGTAATCAAATAAACACAGAACAGATGCCGTATCGACCAACCGCACCAATGCCTGTTCCCATAGCGTCATGAACGTCTCAGTCACCTCCGTGTTGGGCACAGCGCTCGTTAGAGCGGGTAAGGTCCATTCACAGAACAGGCGGACCTCGCGCAACGCCCGCGTGCTGCCAAAATGGGGTACATCGTCGGGCACCGTCCGGCCGTGGAGGTCACGCAGCAGATCGACTGCCGCGTCGTATAGCGGCGCCTCGGCCGGTTCACGTGCGAGAACAACGTTGAAGAGGTCGTCGCCGAGATCTTCGAGTAGGAGGAAGCCCCGCATAGGGTCGGCCGCCAAAACAGTGGGTGCGGAATAGCCAAATTCACGCAATGCCGCCGCGATGTGCAAGAACGGTTTGACGTCCTCGCGATCTGGTGGTGCGTCCATCACGATCGCCCGGCGTGACCCAGCCGAGACCCGGAAGTAGCGGCGAAACGAAGCATCGCCGCTCAGCGGTTCAAAGGTCGCGCCAGCCCATCCTGCAGACGCAACAAAATGCTCTGCCTCTTGCGCTCGCGCCGTCATGCCGGCGCCTGCCACGCGCGGACCCGGTCTTTAAATGCGCCTCGCCCAATAACCTCCGCGGCCCGTCCGGGTCCGTCGTAGGTCAAACCGATGTTGATCCGATCTTCTGGCAGGTAGGGCCCAAGGCGGTCGGGCCATTCGACCAGCGCGATCCCTTCAGCGAGCGCGTCTTCAAGACCAATTTCCCAGGTCTCTTCGGGCGCTTTAATGCGATAGAGATCAAAATGCCATATCGTTACGTGCGGAAAGGCGTAAATCAGAACCAAATTGAATGTCGGGCTGGCGACTTCCTCGGTCGGACGCTCGCTCAGTGTGCGAATGATTTGGCGCGCGACCGCAGTCTTGCCAACGCCCAGCTCCCCTTCAAAAGTGACCAAATCGCCTTGGCGCAAGTACTGGCACAGATGCGCGGCGAACGCTTCGGTAGCAGTATGGTCGGCGAGGCGAACGTGCATGTCGTCTCTCCCACGTTCAGCGCACACGGCGCGCGGCCGTCAGATCAGTTTAGGCCGGTGTTGGCAGGAACGCCTAAGTGGCAGCGCGCGGCGCGGCAGCGCATACGTCATCTTCGACATATTGTTCAAACTGAACAAAGTTCTGCGCGAAGAGGTCAACGAGGTTCGCGGCGGTCTTTTCGTAGGTAGCCTTGTCAGGCCAGGTATTGCGAGGGTTCAAAACATCGGACGGTACGCCTTCGCAAGCTTGTGGCACGCTTAACCCAAAATGCGGGTCCAACTCAAACGTCACGGCATCCAAGCCACCATTGAGCGCAGCATTCAAGAGGGCGCGCGTATACTTGATCGATATTCTCTCGCCAACGCCGTAGGCCCCACCTGTCCAACCGGTATTGACCAGCCAACAGGTCACGTTTTGCGACACGATTTTTTCGCCGAGCAAGCTTGCGTAGACCGACGGATGTCGCGGCATAAACGGGGCACCAAAACACGTGGAGAATGTTGCCTCTGGCTCGTTGCCAAGTTCCTTTTCGGTCCCAGCAACTTTGGCCGTGTAGCCTGACAGGAAGTGATACATCGCTTGTTGTGTAGTCAGACGTGAGATTGGCGGAAGAACGCCGAACGCGTCCGCCGTTAGCATGATCACGTTCCGAGGATGCCCCGCAACGCCCGCATCGATAATGTTGGGAATAAAATCGATTGGATAGGATGCCCGCGTGTTCTCAGTGTGCTGCGCGCTATGAAGATCAAGGGCCCGTGTGGCCTCGTCGACCACCACGTTTTCGAGAACCGTGCCAAAGCGGCTGGTCGTCGCGAAAATCTCGGGCTCTGCTTCGGCGCTGAGTCGGATTACCTTGGCATAGCAACCACCTTCAAAATTAAACAGACCGTTGTCGCTCCAACCATGCTCGTCGTCACCAACCAGGCGGCGGTTGGGGTCGGCTGACAGTGTGGTCTTGCCCGTTCCGGACAACCCAAAGAAGACCGCCGAATCACCCTGTGCGCCAACATTGACCGAACAGTGCATTGGCAGCACGCGGCTTTCGGGCAGCATGTAGTTCAGGATCGAGAAAACCGATTTCTTGATCTCACCGGCGTACGACGTGCCGCCGATCAGCACGGTCTTGTCAGCAAAGTTGACGACGATGAACGTGCCACTCCGGGTGCCATCGATGGCCGGGTAGGCCTCAAAGCCGGGCGCTTGAATGATAGTGAACCCAGGAGCGAACGACGCCAGTTCATCCACTGTCGGGGCGATGAACATGTTTTGCGCGAACAAACTGTGCCAGGCGGCTTCAGTAATGACTCGAACACCCAGGCGATAGCGCGAATCCGCCCCCGCCCAGCAATCTTGAACGAACAAATCGCGGCCTTGCAGGTAGGCCAGCATGCGTTGGCGCAGCGCCGTGTAATGGCGGATATCAATGTCTTTATTGACTGCGCCCCACCAAATGTTTGCCTCATTTTCGGGTTCGCGAACGATGAACTTGTCTTTGGCTGAACGACCGGTGTGGACCCCCGTCAGAACAACTAGCGCACCGCCGTCAGCAAGATTACCCTCGCCGCGCAGGATCGCCTCTTCGTAAAGTCGGGGCGCGGCTAGATTCCAATGAACCGAACCAGTGTTGTGAAGTCCGATGTCGTCAAGGCTGCGCACCCAGACCTCCTGCGCTTTTTCTGTGGTGGTCAAACCTAGATAGCCGCAGAATTCTGCGCAACAGCTTAGGGACGCTGCGGGGCCAATAGTTGGGGATAAACCCGACCCACCGTTCAGCCCGGTGAGCCGGACCATCGGGTCACGAACGTCGTCTCGCGATGCCACCAATTGCCCATATATGATGCGGCGTCTCGCACTTCTCATCGAAGCTCGCTCCCGTTGGGAGCGACACCCGCTACCCACCTTGCTCCGGGAGAGCCTCCGACCGGGACTCGGTGGCCGATGTCAATGTGATCGGGGGAGGGGGCGCATTCGATTTCGGCCAAGTCGCCGCTTGGCTAACCAAGCGGCGCGATGTCGGCCCAAGGAAGCCAGTGAATAGCCCCAAATCCAGCAACCAGATGAGCACTGACCGGCACCAAGACATAGAACGCAAAATCGGGAAACCCGACATACCCAAACGCCTCCGGATGTTTCGCAAGGTAGCGATCGCGGGCCAGTTGGTCCGTTGTTTTGACCAAGCTGCCTTGCAGCGTCACTCGTGGACCGGTCAGCGGGCGAGGCAATCCCTGAGTGCCGTCAAATAACAAGCTCGCACGCGGGTCGCCCAGGGCATTCTGGGTATGTTCCGCAAGCTTCGAGAGAAGAAGTGTTGGGGCGCCGTCACTGCGGGCGGCGACTTGAACGAGCGAAACGAACGGCGCGCCGGGCGGTCCCGCCGCGCCCCGGTCCAGCGTCCCCAGCGACGCGGTACGGGAGTTGCGCAACGTGCGCTGAATAAGGCTAATCGGGTCGTTTTCCGCTGACACGGCGTTGCCTCCTGAATGGCTGAACCGTATTGATTGAACCATCGCGCCTCAAGGGCATCACGCCTTAGGCTTGCCCGACCTAAAGGCCTCCAGCGACAGCAGGACCCCGTTGACCGAAAACACCCCAAGCATTGCACAACATCTGTCGCAGACCGTCCGAATCGGCGCGCCGGTCGTGGTATCGCGCGCAGGTTTCATCGGACTCGTCGTCGTCGATACGGTCATGTCGGGTCGGGCCGGCACCGATGAACTCGCCTATTTCAGCATCGCCAGTGGGCCCCAACTCTTTTTGATGATGCTGGGCATCGGGCTGTTGCGTGGTGCCCCAGTTCTGACCGCACAAGCCTATGGCGCCGGCAAAGCACGTGAGATCGGTGTCCTGTGGCGCGTAATCACGCTCCACGGATTGCTGCTGTCGGCGCTGCTGACCCCGATCGCCGTACTGGGTGAACCTTTGCTGTTGTTGCTAGGTCAGTCGCCCGAACTCGCGCACGGTGGCGGGCGCGTTATGGCGGTTTTCGGTGCCTCGCTACCGTTCTATTTGGTCTGGGTTAGCGTGGTAAACTTGTTGGAAGGACTAGGGCGAACTCTCCCCGCCATG
>Ga0115002_10002191_pt1 | contig 25781 bp, 29 predicted proteins | sample ArcticOcean_MG_C_8_FD_89576 | JGI IMG/M metagenome (GOLD analysis project Ga0115002, IMG submission 89576) | Marine microbial communities from western Arctic Ocean - ArcticOcean_MG_CB11_86 | ecosystem: Environmental > Aquatic > Marine > Oceanic | place: Arctic Ocean: Canada Basin | collected... | reverse complement strand
CGGTCTTGAAGACGGTCGCCGCAGCCTCCGACCCGGCGGGATCGATGCCCAGCGCCTCGGCCCGGACCGAAGACTCGGCCGTTTCATGCCGCAGAGCCTTGAGCAGGCGGCGCACCCCATGGTCGCGCTCGGCAGCGCCCAGGAAGACCGGCACGGTCCGGTCGGCGTGCAGGTTGTCCGTCAGGTGCTGGTAGATTTCGTCGGTCGGCGGCAGGGTGTCTTCCAGCAGCGCCTCGAGCAGGGAATCGTCGAAATCGGCCAGGGATTCGAGCATCTCCTGGCGGGCGATCTGTTCGTCGTCCTGCTCGCCCTCCGGGATCGCGACCAGCTTGGACGCCTCGCCCGGGCGGTATTCATAGGCCCGCTCGCTGACCAGATCGGCATAGCCGGTGGTCTCGTCGCCTTCGACAATCGGCATCTGGCGCAGGACCAGGGGACGGTCGGAGACGGATTGCAGCGCCTCCATGACCGAGCGCAGATCGGCCTGGGCGTTGTCCATCTTGTTGATGAAGACCATGTGCGGGATCGCCTGGTCGTCGAGGAATTTGAACAGGGGCGCGACGGCGATCGCCCGCTCGACCAGGCGTTCGACGACGATCACCGCGACATAAGAGACCATCAAGGCGTTCAGGGTTTCCTGCATCACTTCGATCGAGCCGGGACAGTCGAGCAGCGCCCATTCCTCGTCCAGGTAGGTCATGGAGGCAACGTTGACCTCGGTGCTCATGTTCCGCGCGCGCGCTTCCTGGGCGCTGTCCCCGGCCGTGTTGCCGTCCTTGATCGGACCCTTGCGGGGCACAGCACCGGCCTCGGCCAGCATGGCTTCCATGAGCGGGGTCTTGCCGCTGAGATACGAGCCGACGAGCGCGGCGCAACAGGGGCTGGATGGCTTTCTCGCGGTCACGAGGCTGCCTCCTCTCCTGTTCCTCCCGGGAATCCGCCGCCGCCGGACGGCGCGGCGGGTTTTTTTACTTTTGTTGTTCTTCCCGATCTACCTGCGTTCCGCGCCTCTCACGGACGGCTGGGATACGACGATTCCATCGTTTCCAGCTCCGCCCCAGCAAGGCAAGAGGGATTCCCGGGACGGCGGGGAAGCGGCCGCCAAGCCCGGGCCGCGCACCCGCATGGGTCTAGGCGCGGCCCATCGCGTGCAGCTTGAGCGCCTGTTCGATGAAGCGGTGGGTCGGGGTCTCGATGCCGGCCTCGCGGCCCAGGCGGACGAGGCCGCCGCTGAGCCAGGGCAGTTCGAGCCGGTTGCCCCGCTCAAGATCGTTGAGCATGGACGATTTGACCCCCGGCGGCAGGCCGTCGGCCATGGCCATGCGCTCGGCCACCACGCCTTCCGAGAGGGGCGCGCCCAGGGCGCGGCCGACCGCGACGGCCTCCGTGATCGCCGCCTCGAACAGGGCGCGGGTGGCGGGCTCGGCCAGGACCGGCCCGATCGAGGAACGGGTGACGCAGGTGATCCCCGACAGGGAGGCGAGATAGACGTATTTCTCCCAGAGGTCCTTCTGGATCGTCTCGCTCAACCGCACCTCAAAACCGGCGGCCTGGCAGGCGGTGAGAAAGGCCTCGGCGCGCGGCGTGACCGAGCCGTTCATCTCGCCGAAGACCAACAGATGCACAGGGCCGGAATGGAGAATACGTCCCGGCTCGGCGATCAGCGCGAAGATGAAACTGACCCCACCCATGACATGTTGGGGCCCCAGGACCTTGCCCAGAACCGTCTCCGCTTCGACCCCGTTCTGGGCCGAGATGACGGCCGTGTTTGGGCCGATCAGGGGGCGGATGGCCTCGCCCGCGCTCTCCGTGTCCCAGAGCTTGGTGCAGAACAGGACGATATCGACCGGGCCGATGGTCGCCGGGTCGTCGGTCGCGTTCGTCGGGTGGATATGAAGGTCGCCATGCTGGCTCTCGACCCTGAGGCCGTGTTCGCGAATCGCCGCGAGATGGGCGCCGCGGGCGATGAAATGGACTTCCTCGCCCGTCGCCGCCAGCCGCGCGCCGTAATACCCGCCCACTCCGCCGGCTCCCATGATTGCTATGCGCATGGAAGGCCCTCCCGCCGCGCTATTTCAGCGCGCCGCAGGCACGCTGAATGCGCTTGCAGGCATCTTCCAGAAACTCGTAGGAGGTCGCGTAGGAGACCCGGAAATGGGGCGACAGGCCGAAAGCCTCGCCGTGGACCGCCGCGACCCCTTCGGTCTCCAGCAGGTAGACGACAAAGTCGTAGTCCTTCTCGATCAACTTGCCTTCCGGCGTGGTTTTGCCGATCACCCCGGCGCAGGAGGGATAGACGTAGAAAGCGCCCTCGGGCCGGTGGCAATGCAGCCCGTCCGCCTTGTTCAGCATGTCAACAACCAAGTCGCGGCGCTTCTTGTACTCGACATTATGCTCGGCAATGAAGTCCTGCGGGCCGTTCAGCGCCTCGACCGAGGCCCATTGGCTGATCGAAGCGGCGCCCGAGGTGTTCTGGCCCTGGACCTTGCTCATCGCCTTGATCAGCGACTCCGGCCCGGCGGCATACCCGATGCGCCAGCCGGTCATGCAATAGGCCTTGGACATCCCGTTCATGGTCAGGGTGCGGTCGTAGAGTTCGGGGGTCGCCTGGGCGATGGTCGCGAACTCGAAGCCGTCATAGATCAGATGCTCGTACATGTCGTCGGTCAGGATATGGACCTGGGGATGGCGCTTCAGGACCTCGCCCAGCGCCTTCAGGTCGTCCATCGAATAGCTCGCGCCGGTCGGGTTGGAGGGCGAGTTCAGGATAAGCCATTTGGTCTTGTCGGTGATCGCCGCTTCCAGGTCCTCCGGCCGCATCTTGAAGCCGTTATTCTGGGGGCAGTTCACGATCACCGGCTCGCCGCCGCAGAGCACCACCATGTCGGGATAGGACACCCAATAGGGCGCAGGAATGATGACCTCGTCCGCCGCATCGAGAGTGGCCATGAGGGCGTTGTAGATGACGTGCTTGCCGCCCGGCGAAACGAAGACTTGGCTGGGTTTATAGTCCAGTTCGTTGTCGCGCTTGAACTTGGCGCAGATCGCCGCCTTTAGCTCGGGTATGCCATTGATCGGGGTGTACTTCGTCTCGCCCTGGCGGATCGCGTCGATCGCCGCCTCCTTGACGTTGTCGGGCGTGTCGAAATCGGGCTCGCCCGAACTCAGGCTGATGACGTCGCGGCCCTGGGCGAGCATGTCGCGTGCCAATTGGGTGAAGACGGTGGTCGCGGATTCCTTAACGCGACCGAGTCTCTGCGCGATTAGTGTCATGGCGCTCGGGCCCCCTGTGAAATCTAACCTGGGATGCGATCGGCGGCACCCTACGCCCGGCGGTGGCGGCTCGCAAGCGTCCGGAAGCGCCAAAAAGCGGCCCGGATCGTACCAGGCATCAGATCCAGCGCAGGCGCCGGAACAGCCAGTATTCGACGACCCCCAGCACGGCCAGCAACCCACAGACGAAGGCGAAGGCCCAGGGCCAGGACGAACCCGGAATACCGTCGACATTGACGCCCAGAAAGCCGGTCACAAGGCTCAAGGGCAGCATGATCGTGGCCACGATGGAGAGGACATACATGTTGCGGTTCAGCCGCTCGGACAGATGGCTCATCGCCTCGTCGCGCAGCACGGCCGCGCGCTCGCGCATCGCATCGAGGTCTTCGACATAGCGTGTGATCGCATCGACGACCTCGCGCAGATGGGCACGGTCGAGCGGATCGATCCAGCTCATGGTCTCGGCCTGAAGCCGCGAAAGCGCCTCGCGCTGAGGCGCCATATGGCGGCGCAGAGAGATCGCCTGGCGGCGCAGCGGCCCCAGCGAATCACGCGGCCTTTCGGTTTCCACCTCCGGCGCGAAAGCCTCCTCGAGTTCGTCGAGGCGGTCGTCGATATCCGACACGACAGGGAATATCCGTTCCGACAGGCTCAGGGCCACGCGGCTGATCACGCCGCCGACGTCGACGGGTCCCTTGCCTGCCTCGATCCCGTCCCGCAAGTCCTGGATCGCCATGAGATGGTAGCGCCGCGTAGTGATGACCCGCCGCTCGGTCGCCCAGAAGCGGACGGAGATCATATCGTCCGGCCGCTCGCCCGGATTGAGGTTCACGCCGCGCAAAAAAAGCCGAAGCGTGTCGACAACCAGCCGCTCGCTGCGCGGCCGCGTCTCCTCCGTCAACATGGCGTCGGCGGCCAGGCGATCGAGACCGCTTTCGTCCTCGATCCAGCTCCGGGCGGCGGGCGCGGTCCGGTCGAGATGGTCCACACCACCCCGTCCGCCGGTTTCCAGGCCCGCACCCCATCCCAGTCAAGCCTGCAGCCCCCGCCCCTGCCGTCCAGAAGAATATAGGTGCAGATCAGCCTCTCGGCCTGGGTCGGATCATCGAGGCCCGTCATTTCGACTGTCATCTCAGCCACTAACCGCACTGCCCGCCAGCCAGCCGAGCGAGACCGCAACGAGGCAAAGCACGACAGAGACGACGATATTCAGCCCCGCGGCGACCCAATCGCCGGCCAGGGCCAGTTCCAGGGTCTGCATACTGAAAGCGGAGAAAGTGGTGTACCCGCCCAGAAACCCGACCATCAGAAGTTGTCGTCCGACGACGTCGAGCATGGGCCTACCGTCGCCCAGGACGAGCGCTGCCAGAACCGCGATCAGGAAGCAGCCGCTGACATTGGTCACCAGGGTATCCCAGGGAAACCGCTCCCGGCCCTCCGCCCGGGTCAGACGCATCACGACATCGGACACGCCGAAACGCGCCATGCCACCGAACGCGCAGCCGAGGCCGACCAACAGATAGGATGCAATACTCACGACAGCGACCCTCGGATTGCGAGAGGTTAGAATCGGCCATAACCGCCCCAGGGGTCAATCGGTGCAGCCGAAACAGATTTCGGCGAGGCATCGGAAAATGCCCCGCCGAAGAATGCGTGCCTGACGGCGCGCCGGCGGGGTCGAAGCCGCCCGATCAGGGATTTCAGGCGGCGACGAGCGTTTCCTGACCCTTTTCCCAGGCGCAGGGGCAGAGGCAGAGGCCCCCGGTGCGCAGGGCGTCGAGAATGCGCAGGATCTCTTTCGGGTTCCGCCCGATATCGAGGTCGTTGACCGAGACAAAGCGGATCACCCCCGTCGGGTCGACGATGAAACTCGCGCGCAGGGCCACGACGTGGGACCGCTCACGGCCCCGAATGACCCGTTAAGTGGAATAATTTTAATATGCATCGCGCGAAGATTTGCGAATTATTCGCAATTGTTTCCGTCTGACCGCCGGCACTGGCAATTCGCCGCCACGACGGCATATTAAGGGTATGAGCCTAGACCTCGACGAACGCTCGATCGTCCTGCCGGAAGAACGCCCCGAAGCGGGCAAGCCGTTCGATCTGGTCTCCGACTACCAGCCGGCGGGCGATCAGCCCAAGGCCATCGAGGATCTAATAGCGGGGCTGAAGGAAGGCGAGCGCGATCAGGTGCTGCTCGGCGTCACCGGTTCGGGCAAGACCTTCACGGCGGCCCAGGTCATCCAGCGGGTCCAGCGCCCCAGCCTGGTCCTGGCCCCGAACAAGACCCTGGCGGCCCAGCTCTACGGCGAGATGAAGGGCTATTTCCCCTACAACGCCGTCGAATATTTCGTGTCCTATTACGACTATTACCAGCCGGAGGCCTATGTCCCCCGCTCGGACACCTATATCGAGAAAGAAGCCACGGTAAACGAGCAGATCGACCGGATGCGCCATTCGGCGACCCGGGCGCTGATGGAGCGTGACGACGTCATCATCGTGGCCAGCGTGTCCTGCATCTATGGCATCGGCGCGGCCGAAACCTATACGGGCACCGCCTTCACCCTGCGCAAGGGCCAGGTCATCAACCGCAACCAGTTGCTCAAGAAGCTGGTCGAGCTGCAATACAAGCGCAACGATTCGAATTTCCTGCGCGGCGCCTTCCGGGCGCGCGGCGATGTCGTCGAAATTTTCCCCGCGCATCTGGAGGACCGGGCCTGGCGCCTCGATATGTTTGGCGATCAGATCGAGGAGATCGTCGAGTTCGATCCCCTGACCGGCCACCGGGACGGGATTCACGACTCGGTCAAAGTCTATGCGGCGAGCCATTACGTCGTGCCCAAGCCGACCCTGGCCCAGGCCTCGGCCAAGATCAAAATCGAACTGAAGCAGCGTCTGGACGAGCTGACCCAAGAGGGCAAACTGCTGGAGGCCCAGCGCCTGGAGCAGCGCACCAGCTTCGATCTCGAAATGATCGAAGCGACGGGCGCCTGCGCGGGGATCGAGAACTATTCCCGCTTTCTGACCGGGCGCAACCCGGGCGAGCCGCCGCCGACCCTGTTCGAATACCTGCCCAAGAACGCCCTGCTCTTCGTGGACGAGAGCCATATCACCGTGCCGCAGATCAACGGCATGTATAAAGGCGATTTCGCGCGCAAATCGACCCTGTCGGAATTCGGCTTCCGCCTGCCCTCCTGCAAGGACAATCGCCCGCTCAAATTCGAGGAATGGGAGGTCATGCGCCCCGAAACGATCTTCGTCTCGGCGACGCCCGGCCCCTGGGAGATGGAGCGCACGGGCGGGGTCTTCGTCGAGCAGGTCATCCGGCCGACCGGCCTGATCGATCCCGTGGTCGAGATCCGCCCGGCCGAGACCCAGGTCGACGATCTGCTGGCCGAATGCCGCGAGGTGATCGGCCAGGGCGGCCGGGCGCTGGTCACGACCCTGACCAAGCGCATGGCCGAGGATCTGACCGAATACATGATGGAGGCGGGCATCAAGGTTCGCTACATCCATTCCGACGTGGACACCCTGGAGCGGATCGAGATCATCCGCGATCTGCGGCTGGGCGCCTTCGACGTGCTGATCGGCATCAACCTGCTGCGCGAGGGGCTGGATATCCCCGAATGCGCCCTGGTCGCCATCCTGGACGCGGACAAGGAAGGCTATCTGCGCTCCAAGACCTCACTGATCCAGACCATCGGCCGCGCCGCGCGCAACATCGAGGCCAAGGCCATGCTCTATGCCGACCGGATCACCGCCAGCATAGCCGCGGCGATCGAGGAAACCGACCGTCGGCGCGAGAAGCAGCAGGCCTACAACGCGAAGCACGGCATCACCCCGGCCTCGATCAAGAAGAACATCTCGGACATCCTGGAAAGCGTGTACGAGCGCGACCACTACACGGTCGAAACCGGCGACGAGGCGACCGAGCATCTGGTCGGTAAGGATCTGACCGCCTATCTCGCCAACCTGGAGGCGCGGATGCGCGAACATGCCGCCAATCTGGAGTTCGAGGAGGCCGCCAATCTGCGCGACCAGATCCAGCGCATGCAGGCCGACGACCTGGGCCTATCCACCCGGGGCAGTCTCGCCGAGCGCATCAAGATGGCCGACGCCTTCTCCAAGGGCCGGAAATACAAGGCCAAGCCGGGTAAACGGCAGAAGAGCGGGCAGCGTCGCGCGCGGGCTTGAGATCGACGACGTGCGACTAGTACGCCCAGATCGCGCGGAGGAAACAGACCACGCCGGCCACGCCGAACACCGCGAAGGTCAGGAGCATTCCTATCGCCCGGGCCGCGGTGGAAACCGACCCAATCCCCCAGGCATGACACAGACGGCTAAGCACCAGGGCAATGCCGAGGACGTGAAGCAGGATATGGCCTGTACCGCTAATTTCGGCCATCGCCATCAGCAGCAGGGCAAAGGGGACGTATTCGGCGAAATTGCCGTGGGCCCGGACTCGGCGCAGCAATTCCTCGTCTCCGCCCTCCCCGAGATCGATCCCCGCCGCGCTGCGCCGGAGGCTGACCCGCATGGCGAGCAACAGAAAAAGCGCGGCCAGCAAACTTGCGTGGAGCATGGTGACGGTGGGCGGGGTCATGGATATCTCCTGGGTCATCGGAGCAAACGAGGTTGCACAATTAGTGATGAAGCCACACCTGCGAGGCACGCGGGACCAGAGACCCACCCCCTTGCCCGTCGACGCCGAATCGTGTTCCTTCGCGCCGCGTTGGAAGGCGAAGCGAGTACGGCCGCGCCATCCGACCGGCAAGCACGGAAAATGAGGCAAGAACCGGTGACCGAGACCTATCGCACCCTTTCCGCGCCTCGGGCCTGCCCGTGACCCACCTCTCCTGGATTTTCGTCGCCCTCGGCCTGGTGCTGCTGTTCTTCGGCGGCGAGGCGCTGGTGCGCGGCGCGATCTCCATGGCCCGACGGCTGGGCGTTTCGCCCCTGGTGATATCGCTTTCGGTCGTGGCGCTGGGAACGAGCGCGCCGGAGATGGTGGTCGCGCTGGATTCCGCGCTCGACGGCCATACCGATGTTGCCATCGGCAACGTGGTCGGCAGCAATATTGCCAATACCCTGCTGATTCTCGGTGTCGCTGGGCTGATCGCGCCCATCGTCTGCAACCTCTCCACCGTCCGGCGCGACGGCGTCGCCGTGGCGCTGACCAGCCTGGTCTTCGTCGCCCTGGCCTGGGTCGGCGAGCTGCGCGCCTGGTCGGGCGCGGTGCTGCTGGTCCTGCTGACCGCCTATATCGGCCTGTCCTATTGGCGGGACCGGCGCGACGCCAAGGCCCTGCGCGAACATGCCGAAGAGGTCGAGGAGATCGGGGGCCGCCCCCTGACCCTGACCCGGTCCCTGCTCCTGGTCGCCGTCGGCCTCGTCCTGCTCGCCCTGGGCGCCGATCTCCTGGTCGAGGGCGCGGTGGATATCGCGCGGCATTTCGGCGTGTCCGAGACCGTGATCGGCCTGACCCTAGTCGCCTTCGGCACCTCCCTGCCCGAACTCGCGACCTGCGCCATCGCCGCCTTCCACCGCCATGCGGATGTCGCCCTGGGCAATATCCTGGGCAGCAACATGTTCAACATCCTGGGCATCATGGGGGTGGTCACGATCGTCACGCCCGTCCCCGTGCCCGCGCAGATCATGGATTTCGACGTCTGGTTCATGTTCGGGATCAGCGTCCTGGTGCTGCCCCTGATGATCACCCGCGGCCGCCTCAACCGCCTCGAATCGGGTGGCCTTGTCGCCCTCTACCTCGCCTACCTCTGGGCCCAGTTCCACGGCGTCCAGGGGCTTTTCGACCTGATACCGGCCTAACCCGAGCACTCGAGGGCCACGCGCCCCGGACGGGTCTTGCCCGGGGCGCGGGCTTCACCCATCTTCATCGGCGATGCCCATGACGACAGACACCATGCCCAGACGCGCGCTCGTCACCGGCGCAGGCCAGCGCATCGGCCAGACCATCGCCACGGCCCTGGGCCGAGCGGGCTGGGATGTCGCCGTGCATCACAACCGCTCGACCGAGGGCGCGGCGGCGACGGCCGAGGCGGTGCGCGCAACCGGGCGCCGGGCCGAACTGCTGCGCGCGGATCTGAGCCGCGAGGACGAGACCGCCGGCCTGATCGAACGGGCGGAAACGGCCTTGGGCGGCACCATCGGCTGCCTGGTCAACAATGCCGCGATCTTCGAGATGGACACCGTGGCGAGCGCGACGCGCCGGACCTGGGATGCCCATATGGAAATCAACCTGCGCGCGCCCTTCGTGCTGATCCAGGCCCTGACCCGGCGCCTGCCCGAGGACGCCCAGGCTTGCATCGTCAATATGATCGACGCGCGGGTGTGGAACTTCACGGCCAATTTCGTGTCCTACACGGTCGCCAAGAGCGGGCTCTGGACCCTGACTCAGACCATGGCCATGGCTCTCGCCCCGCGCATCCGGGTCAACGCCGTCGGCCCGGGCCCGACTCTCCAGGACAAGCATCGCACGCGCGAGGAATTCGAGGCGCTCTGCGCCTCCATGCCCCTGGGCCGAGGCACGACGCCCGAAGAGGTCGCCGAAGCCGTGCTCTACCTCATCGATTCGCCGGCCGTGACCGGCCAGATGATCGCCCTCGACGGCGGCCAGCATCTGGGCTGGGTGCGGCCCGGCGGCGCGCGAAACCCCGCCGCCTAGGCGGGCGAAAGGTAAAGAAATGAGCAAGTCCGGCGACACACTCGCGCAAACCGGGAGCGACCCTGCCGCGGACGGCCGGCGCGGTATTCGCCATGTCTTCGTGCGCGACCTGGAGTTGTCCTGCCTGATTGGCGTCCATAGCCACGAGCGGCTGCGCCGCCAGCGCGTCCGCATCAATCTGGATCTGGCGGTCGAGGAAGGGCCGGAGCCGGTCGGCGACGAACTCGCCAATGTCGTCTCCTATGAAGACATCCTGGATCGGGTCCGCGCGATCGCCGGCGCGGGTCATATCAACCTGGTCGAGACCCTGGCCGAAAGAATCGCGGAAACCTGCCTGGAGGATGCCCGCGTGCGCATCGCCCGCATCCGGGTCGAGAAACTCGACGTTTTCGGGGACGCCGCGAGCGTGGGCGTGGAAATTGAACGATTAAACGCACTTGACTGGGCTTGACAAAACCCCCGGGACGGTGCTCGACACAGCACGTTTTGCACACCGGCCAGAAATCGCCCGGGGTCGTGTCCGACCCGTCGCAATTTTCCGAAACGATTGACATACACTCACAGGACTCTCTTATAAGCATTGCAAAACAACGACTTAAAGAAACTGCCTATTTTTTGTGCAAACCGATGGTGCACTTGCATTACAGGGCGATGCGCACCGAGAATCGCTCTTCCCCACAGACTTATCCACACGATTCGTGGATATTACATTTCGGTGACGCATCCATTGCTTTCGCGCCGCCGGTTGACGCCGCATCGATGCCGCCCATGCTGATCTGATGGCCAAGGCAAACAAGGATATCGCCCCGCCCGACCTGGGCGCCGAGGCTCCCTCGCCCGAGGGCGCGGGCGAGGCACTGCCCTCGCTCGCCGCGGGCATCGCGGTCATTCAGACCCAGCTCAAGACCATGCCCGCCACGCCCGGCGTCTACCGCATGCTCGACCGCCGCGGCGATGCGGTCTATGTCGGCAAGGCGCTGAATCTGCGCAAGAGGGTGGCCTCCTACACGACGCCATCGAAGCTGCCCTACCGGCTGCAACGCATGGTGGCAGAGACGACGGCGATGGAGGTCGTCCAGACCCATACCGAGGTCGAGGCGCTGTTGCTGGAAAGCAATCTCATCAAGCGCCTGCGCCCGCGCTACAACGTGTTGCTGCGCGACGACAAATCTTTCCCCTATATCCTGATCTCCAGCGACCAGGAATGGCCCCGGATCGTCAAATACCGGGGCTCGCGCTCGTCCGGCGGCCGCTACTACGGCCCCTTCGCCTCGGCCGGCGCGGTCAACCGCACCCTGAACGCCCTGCAGCGCGCCTTTCTGCTGCGCTCCTGCTCGGACAGTATCTTCTCGTCCCGCACCCGGCCCTGCCTGCTGTTCCAGATCAAACGCTGTTCGGCGCCCTGCGTCGGACGGATCGACCGGGCCGGCTACGACGCCCTGGTCGCCGAAGCCCAGCAGTTCCTGGAGGGCAAGACCCAGCGCATCCAGCGCCAACTGGCCACGCGCATGCAGGCGGCCAGCGAGAACATGGAATACGAGCGGGCCGCCGCCTATCGCGACCGCATCAAGGCGCTGACGGCGGTGCAAACCCACCAGGGCATCAATGTCGCGGGGCTCGACGAGGCCGATGTGCTGGCTGCCCATCAGGAGGGTGGGCAGACCTGCGTGCAGGTCTTCTTCTTCCGCTCGGGCCGCAACTACGGCAACCGGGCCTATTTCCCGCGCCACGACCGCCAGACCGAGGTGGAAGAAGTGCTGGGCGCCTTCATCGGCCAGTTCTATGAAGACAAGCCGGTGCCGCGTCAGGTGCTGTTGAGCCACAAGGTGCCGGAGCAGCCCCTGCTGGGCGAGGCCCTGACCCTGCGGGCCGAGCGCGCGGTCAAGCTCTTCCGGCCCCAGCGCGGAGAGAAGCGGCGCATGGTCGAACACGCCCTGCTCAATGCGCGCGAGGCCCTGGCGCGGCGCCTGGCCGAGAGCGCGAGCCAGAACAAGGCGCTCGAGGGGCTAGCCGAAATTTTCGACCTGGACGCGCCGCCCCGGCGCATCGAGGTCTACGACAACAGCCATATCGCCGGCAGCCATCCCTATGGCGCGATGGTCGTGGCCGGGCCCGAGGGGCTGATGAAGAACGCCTATCGCAAATTCTCCATCCGCGGCGCCGCCAGGGCGGCAAGCGTGGCCCCCGGACTAGCCGAGGCGCAGGCCGGTTACGCGGCAGGCGACGACTACGCCATGATGCGCGAGGTCCTGACCCGGCGCTTCGAACGCGCCATCAAGGAGGACCCGGAGCGCGAGCGCGGCGTCTGGCCCGATCTGGTGGTGATCGACGGCGGCCAGGGCCAGCTCGGCGTGGCCGAGCAGGTCTTCGCCGAACTCGGCATCGAGGATGTCGAGCTGATGGCCATCGCGAAGGGCCCGGACCGCAATGCCGGGCGCGAGCGTTTCTTCCGCCCGGGCAAGCCGCCCCGGGAGTTGGAGCCGCGCGACCCCGTGCTCTATTTCCTGCAACGCCTGCGCGACGAGGCCCATCGTTTCGCCATCGGCACCCACCGGGCGCGCCGCTCCAAGGTGATCGGCCGCTCCCAGCTCGACGAGGTGCCGGGCATCGGCCCCCACCGCAAGCGCGCGCTGCTGCATCATTTCGGCTCCGCGCGCGGGGTCCAGCAGGCCGGACTGGCCGATCTCGAAGCGGTCGACGGAATCAGCGCGACCGTGGCCCGAAAAATCTATGACCATTTCCATGAGGACGGCTAAACTCCCCCATCATGCACTATCTGGCCGCGGTCGCGTTCCGGGGCCGGTTTCCGCCCCGCGACGGACCTGACGGACGGGAACGCGCAATGGAGCGTCATGACCGCCAATCTGCCCAATATCCTGACCGCCTCGCGGATCGCCGCGATTCCCATTCTCACCGCCCTGTTCTTCCTGGAGGGGGACGCTGCGCGCTGGGCCGCCCTAGCAGTCTTCGCCCTGGCCGCCCTGACCGATTATCTCGACGGCTATCTCGCCCGGGCGCGGCATTGGCAGTCCAAGCTCGGTCAGTTTCTCGACCCGGTGGCCGACAAGCTGCTGGTCGCCTCCGTGATCTTCCTGCTGGCCGCCTTCGACCGGATCTCCGGCTTCGCCATCGTGATGGCCCTGATCATCCTGTGCCGGGAAATCTTGATCTCGGGCCTGCGCGAATATCTCGCCCAATCCGCCGTCGAGGTGCCGGTCAGCGCGCTTGCCAAGTGGAAAACCGCGATCCAGATGCTGGCCATGACCTTCCTCATCATCGGCGATGCCGCGCCCTGGGCGCAGGCCAGGCTGCTCGGCGAAATCGGCCTGACGGCCGCCGCCGCGCTGACCCTGATCACCGGCTATGGCTATCTTCGCGGGGCGATCGGCCATATGCGCAGCCAAGGCGGGACCGGAAGCGGCGAGGAGAGCGAGGCAGAAGAGAAACCGGACCCCAGGCCCGCCACGCGGACCGGCTGACCCCGACACGGCAGAAGGGCGGAACGGCAGAAAGATGGCATCCGTGGCGGATTCGAGCCCCAAACGCAGGACAGCATGAAGATATTCGGCCTCGCCGGCTGGAGCGGCAGCGGCAAAACCACCCTCGTTACCCGCCTGATTCCGGAAATCGCGGCACGCGGCCTGACGGTCTCGACCGTCAAGCACGCCCATCACGAATTCGACCCCGATCTTCCAGGCAAGGACAGCCATACCCATCGCATGGCAGGCGCACACGAGGTCATAGTCTCGTCCTCCCAACGCTGGGCCCAGATCCACGAACTGGCCGGCGCGCCGGAACTGACCCTCGACGAGTTGATCGCTCGGATGAGCCCGGTCGATCTGCTGCTGGTCGAGGGTTTCAAGCGTGCACCGATCCCCAAGCTGGAAGTCTGGCGCGCGGCCAATGGCAAGCCCCTGCTCCACCCCGAGGACCCGCATATCGTCGCCATCGCCAGCGATGCGCCGGTGGCGGGCACCAGCCTGCCGGTCCTGGCCCTGGACCGGCCCGCCGCGATCGTCGATTTTGTCCTGGGCCATTGCCGCCTGGCCGCGGCCTAGGCGGCGCGGACCGATGGCCCAGCTGACCGACGATTGTTTCGCTTTCGGCGGCGAGTTGATGCCGGCGGCGGAGGCGCTTGCCCGCCTCAAAGCCGTCGCCGTGCCCGTGACCAGGATCGAATCAGCCCCCCTCGCCGCCTGCCTGGGCCGCATTCTGGCCGAGGATGTGATTGCCGGGCGCAGCGTGCCGCCCCACGACAATTCGGCTGTCGACGGCTACGCTCTCTATTTTGCCGATCTATCGGCGGACCGCGAAACCGCCCTCGCGATCGCCGGGCGGGCCGCCGCGGGCCATCCCTTTGAGCGGCCGCTCCGCCGGGGCGAAGCGCTGCGCATCTTCACCGGCGCGCCCATGCCGGATGGTGAAGCCGAAGGCCCCGACACGGTGCTGATGCAAGAGGATTGCCGCGAGGAAGGTGGCAAAGTCCTGGTCCTGCCAGGCATCGAGCGCGGCGCGAACCGGCGCAAAGCAGGCGAGGACGTTCTGGCGAGCAGCCTCGCGCTCGCCGCCGGCCGCCGGTTGCGGCCCCAGGATATTGGCCTCGCCGCCTCGCTCGGCCTGACCGCCCTGCCCTTGCGCATGCCCCTGCGGGTCGCGCTCTTCTCCACCGGGGACGAATTGCGCGATCCAGGTCAGCCCGCGCCCCCCGGCGCGGTCTATGACGCCAACCGGGCGACCGTCGCCGCCCTGCTCGCCCAGGCCGGCATGGCCGTCACCGATCTTGGAATTCTGGCCGACCGCGCGGCGACGATCCGCGACGCCCTGGCCGAGGCCGCCGAGAGCCACGACGCCGTAATCACAACCGGCGGCATGTCGACGGGCGACGAGGACCATGTGCGCGCGGCGGTCGAAGCCCTGGGGCGACTCGATTTCTGGCGCCTGGCGGTCAAGCCCGGCCGCCCCGTCGGCCTGGGCCGGATCGGCCGCGCCGCCTTTATCGGCCTGCCCGGCAACCCGGTCGCCGTGATGGTGACCTATCTGCGCTTCGCCCGGCCGCTGCTGCTGGGCCTCGCCGGCTGCGCCGAGACCGAACCGCGCCTCTATCCGGTGCGCGCTGATTTCAGCCATCGCAAGAAGGCCGGGCGGCGGGAATGGGTGCGCGCGAGCCTGGGAAGCGGGCCGGATGGCGTGCCCCTGGCCACCAAGTTCCCGCGCGACGGGGCGGGCATCCTCAGTTCCATGGTCGGATCCGACGGCCTCGTCGAGCTGGACGAGACGGTGACGACGGTCACGGCTGGAGACATGGTAAACTTCCTGCCCTTCGCCGAAGTGAGCTGACCCTGCAATGAAGATTCTGCAAGTTCGATATTTTGCCTGGATGCGGACCCGAGTCGGCACCGGCGCCGAGAGTGTCGAAGCGCCCGACACGGTGCGCGACGTCGCCGGCCTGATGGATTGGTTGGAAGGACGCAGCCCTGGCCATGCCAAGGCCTTCGCCCGGCGCGAAGCGGTACGGATCGCGGTCAACCAGGACTATGTCGAAGCCGACCATCCGGTCGCCGAGGGCGATGAGGTCGCCTTCTTCCCGCCGGTGACGGGCGGCTGAGATGGCGGTGCGGGTTCAGCGCGAGGATTTCGATCCGGGACTGGAAATGGCGGCTCTGGGCAAAGGCCGGCACGATATCGGCGGGGTGGCCAGTTTCACCGGCATCGTGCGCGAGGAAAAGGGCGCGGGCGGGATCAGCTCCATGACCCTGGAACACTATCCGGGCATGACCGAACGCAAGTTGGAGGAAATCGAGGCCGAGGCCCATCGGCGCTGGCCGCTGGAGGCCAGCCTGATCGTCCATCGTTACGGCCGGCTGGAGCCGGGCGAGCGCATCGTCTTGGTCGCCACCGCCTCGTTCCACCGTAAGGCCGCCCTCGAATCCTGCGCCTTCCTGATCGACTGGCTGAAGACCAAGGCGCCCTTCTGGAAACTGGAGGAAGGCGCCGGCGGCGAGCAATGGGTCGATGCCCGCGAAGCCGACGACGAAGCCGCCGCCCGCTGGACCAAGGACGCCTGAGCCCCTAAGGCGTGTCCGCCAGCGCCGTCTCCACGGCCGCGCGGCAATGGATCTCGGTCGTCGCGTAAAGCGGCACATCGGCATCCTTTTCGCCGATCAGCAAGGGGATTTCCGTGCAGGCGAGAACGACGCCTTCCGCGCCCCGTGCATTGAGGCTGCCGATCAATTCCGCGTAGCGGGCGCGCGTGGCGTCCAGAAAAACGTCCTTCACCAGTTCATCGAAGATGGACTGGTGAAGATAGGCCCGCTCCGCCTCCTCCGGCACGATCGTCGCGATGCCATGGGCGGCGAGGCGGTCGGCATAGAAAGTATCTTCCATCGTCTTGCGGACGCCGATCAGGGCGACGGTCTTTTGGCCTCGGGCGCGAATGGCGCCGGCCGCCGCGTCGGCGATATGCAGGAAGGGGATTGAAAGTTCCGTCTGCATCATCGGCACGAAGCGATGGGCGTCGTTGCAGCTGATGACGATGAAATCCGCCCCGGCAGCTTCCAGCGAGCGGGCGGCGGCCAGGACGACCCCGCCCGCGGCCGCTTCGTCGCGCCGTTCGATCACGGCATCGACATAGTCCTGCCGGTCGACACTGGCCAGGACCAGATCGGCCGAATGCACCCCACCCAGGCGCTCCTGCACCAGTTTGTTGATCCGCCGGTAATATTCCGCGGTCGAGACCCAGCTCAGGCCGCCGATCACGCCGATTTTTTTCATGTCCGCCCCCTTTTGGTCGCGCCGTCGGAATGGGGCATAGCAAGGCCCCACCGATAGCCCAAACGAAAAACGGCGGAACCCGCAGGCTCCGCCGTCTTCGTGACGATGGCTTCGCCTATTCGGCGGCGGCGGACTGGTTGCCAGCGCCGGCCTGGCGCACGAGCGCGTCGTAGTCCTTGAGCAGGTTGAGCGTGATCTCGCCCGCCTTGAACTTGTACTGGTCGATCTCGCGCACCGGCGTCACCTCGACGGCCGTGCCGGCGATGAAAACCTCGGTGAAGCTGGGCAGCTCGTCGGGCATGACCGCGCGTTCACGGACCACATAGCCGCGCTTGCGCGCGAGATCCATCACGGTGCGCCGCGTGATCCCGTTGAGGAAGCAGTCCGGGGTCGGCGTGTGCAGCTCGCCGTCGCGCACGAAGAAGATATTCGCCCCCGTCGCCTCGGCGATGCGCCCGCGATAGTCGAACATCAGCGCGTCGTTATAGCCCTCTTTCTCGGCCAAATGCTTCGAGAGGGTGCAGATCATGTAGAGGCCCGCGGCCTTGCTGTCGGTCGGCGCGGTGTCCGGCGCCGGCCGGCGCCAGGGCGAAATCTTCATGCGGATGCCTTCCATCCGGGCCTCGGGCGTGAAATAGGCCGGCCATTCCCAGGAGGCGATGGCCAGATGGATCTTCGACTGCTGGGCCGAGACGCCCATCATCTCGCTGCCGCGCCAGGCGACCGGGCGGATATAGCCGTCGACCAAGCCGTTCTCGCGGATCAACCCGCGGCAGGCCTCGTCGATCTCGGCGACCGAAAAGGGAATCTCGAAGCCCATGACCTTCGCGGAATAATGCAGCCGCTCGGTATGCGGGGTCAGCTTGAAGGTATGGCCATCATAGACGCGCTCGCCCTCGAACACGCAGCTCGCGTAGTGCAGAGCATGGGTCAGGACGTGCAGCTTGGCTTCACGCCAGGGCACGAATTCGCCGTCGAGCCAGATCACACCGTCGCGGTCGTCGAAAGGTAGCAGAGACATCGGCCCCGTCCTACGCTGAATTGCTATAAGAAACGTAAGGAATCGTTGCTATCATCGGCCTATGGGGGTGTCAACATGACGGACCAGCATCCCGGCGCAAGGCTGCTATACCTGCGCGAGGACGAGCTGCGCCTGGGGCTCGACCTGCTGTTCTACGTTCAGCGCGATCTGGCGCGCGATCTGGAGGCTGTGCTGACGCGCGAAGGCCTGGGCCATGCCCATCATCGGGCGCTCCATTTCATCGGCCGCCAGTCGGATATCCCCGTCGGCGGCTTGCTGGCCCTGCTACGGATCACCAAGCAGAGCCTGAGCCGCGTGCTCTCGGAACTGGTCAAGGCCGGGTTTGTGCGCCAGATAACCGGACCCATCGACCGGCGCCAGCGCCTGCTCGCCCTGACCGCGACCGGCGCGGCGCTCGAAGCCGAACTGTTCGAATGCCAGCGTCGCCGGGTCCAGCGGGCTTATAGCGCCGCCGGGCCGGAGGCCGTGACCGCCTTCCGCGAAGTGCTCGAGCGCATGGCCGATTCGGAGGAGGGCCGCGCGGGCCTATCCCCCGCCGCCCCACCGTCCCGCAACGCAACGCGCCGCACGCCCCGGTGACCTTCGCCGTGACATCCCCCCGTTATGCCCCCGAGGATGCCCTGCGACGCCTAGGAGCGCGCGCCGACGGGCGATATAGTCGCGCCATGCAGGAAGACCAGCCGCATATTCTGGTGGTGGACGACGACAACCGGCTCCGCGAGCTGTTGCGCAAGTTCCTGAGCGAGAACGGCTTTCGCGTGACGACCGCAGCCGACTCCGCGGAAGCGCGCGCCCATCTGGGCCATATCGCCTTCGACCTGCTGATTCTCGACGTCATGATGCCGGGCGAGAGCGGCATGGAACTGGCTGTCGCCCTGCGCCGCACCAGCACGGTCCCGATCCTGATGCTGACCGCCATGGGCGAACCGGAAGATCGCATCGCCGGGCTGGAACTGGGGGCCGACGACTATCTGCCCAAGCCGTTCGAGCCGCGCGAACTGGTTGCGCGCATTCGCAGCGTGCTGCGCCGCGCGCCGACCGAGCCGCCGGCGGCCGAGGTCGCAGAAGTGTCCTTCGGCGCCTTCCGTTTCGATCTTGGCCGGGCGGAGTTGAGCCGCCAGGGCGCGCACGTGAAGCTGACCGAAACCGAGGCCCGTCTGCTGGCGATCCTTGCCCGCCACGCCGGCCGAACCTTCTCGCGCGAGGAGTTGCAGATCGAGCTCGGCGGCGGCGAAGCGGCCAGCCGGACGATCGACGTCCAGGTCACACGTCTGCGCCGCAAGATCGAGCCGGATCCGAAAATACCCCGCCACCTCCAGACCGTGCGGGGCGCCGGCTACGTCCTGCGGCCGGACTGATCTTGCGCGCCCCGCCCGCCTTCAACCGAATCCTGGCCCCGGCCAAGCATCTGCTGCCGCGCTCCCTGCTCGGCCGTTCGCTGCTGATCATCGTCACGCCGCTGATCCTGCTGCAGGTAATCTCGACCATCATTTTCTACGACCGCCATTGGGACACCGTGACGCGGCGGCTGGTCGGCGGTTTCACCGGCGAGGTCTCGACCCTGATCCGCCTGCTCGACGACAACCCCACCCCCGAGGGACAGGCCAACATTGTCGAACTGGCGCGCAACAACCTGAACCTTCAGATCACCCTCAAACCGGGCGAGGTGCTGTCACCCAACGTCCCTAAGACCACCGGCGACGGTATTCTCGAACGCACCCTGGTTCTCCAGTTCGACGACCGGGTCCGCCGCCCGGTCATCTTCGACACCGAGTCCTACGAGCGTCTGATCGAGGTCAACGTCCAGCTGCCCGACGCGGTGCTGCAGGTCTTCGTGCCGCGCAAACGGCTGTTCAGTTCGACGACCTATATTTTTGTGATGTGGATGGTTGGCTCCTCGCTCATCCTCTTTGCGGTGGCGACCCTGTTCATGCGCAACCAGGTGCGCCCGATCCGCCGCCTCGCCATCGCCGCAGACGATTTCGGCAAGGGCCGCGACCATCCCGAGTTCAAGCCGGCGGGCGCGACCGAAGTGCGCCAGGCCTCGGCCGCTTTTCTCGACATGCGCGACCGTATCCAACGCCAGATCAGCCAGCGCACGGATATGCTTTCCGGCGTCAGCCATGACCTGCGCACGCCGCTGACCCGCATGCGGCTGCAACTGGCCCTGCTGCCGGAGTCCGACGACGTGGCCGAATTGCGCTCGGACATCGCCGAAATGGAGAAGATGATCGACGGCTATCTCGCCTTCGCCCGGGGCGAGGATGCGGAAAGCGCGGTCGAGATCGACCTGGGCGCGTTGCTGGCCGAGGTCGCCGCCTCGGCCAGGCGCAACGGCGAGGACGTGACCCTGGCGGCTGCCGGACCGTTGCGTCTGACGGTCCGGCCAACCGCCATGAAACGCGCGCTGACCAACCTGGTCGAGAATGCCGGGCGCTATGGCGATCATGTCCGGATCGCCGCCCGGCGTGATCGCAAGGCGGTCGAGATCACGGTCGAGGATGACGGGCCGGGCATCCCAGAAAAGCAGCGGGACGAGGTTTTCAGGCCGTTCTACCGAATCGAACGATCGCGAAACCCGGAGACCGGCGGGGTCGGGCTCGGCCTGGCCATCGCCCGCGACACGGTGCGCCGCCATGGCGGTGAAATAAGCCTCGGAGAATCGGAGATGGGCGGCCTCCTGGCCACCGTCCGCCTGCCCGTCTAGGAGGGGCCCATCTAGGGGGTTCCGGGCCGGATCGGGTCTAGAACAGCCGGCCGCCGTTCGGGACCGGATGGTCGACGCCGGCCAGGACGACCTCGCCATCGGCATCAGGAAAGCCGAGGACCAGGACTTCCGACATCACGGGGCCGATCTGCTTGGGCGGGAAATTGACCACTGCCGCGACCTGACGCCCCGGAAGCGCAGCCAGGTCGTAATACTTGGTGATCTGGGCCGAAGTCTTTTTGATCCCCAGTTCCTCGCCGAAATCGACCCAGAGGCGATAGGCCGGCCGTCGCGCCTCGGGGAAATCCTGGGCGTCGACGATCGTGCCGACACGAATATCCACTTTCAGAAAATCGTCGTATCCGATGGTCATGATATCCCCGTTTCCGGTTCGGGTTTGGCCCGCAATCGATAGCGCGGACGCTAACACCCGCCCCGAACCCGCGACAACCCAAGAAGACCAGGAAGAGATAAACGGGCCGGGATGGGGCAAGCGGGCGGACAAAAGAAAAGTGGCCGCCTCATGGGGCGGCCACTTCAACTGCAATCCGGCGATGTCGCCGGGGCGGGCGCCTTACTTCGCGGCCGCGCCATCCTTACCGAACAGGCCTTTGACTTCGTCCATGCCGGCGGTCATCCGCTTGGCAACGACGTCAACGGTCTTGTGCGTGGTCTCGGCGACCATGCCGCTCATCTCGCGATAGCTGGCGAGGGCGGTCTCGAAACCCTCCTTGGCGGAGGCGACCTGCTTGGCGGCCTTCTCCTCGGGGGTGCCGGTGGTGAAGAGGGCCTGGGCGTCCTGGCCGGCCTTCTCCGCGACGGTGCGGGCAATCTCGCCCTGGCGCATCGCCATCTTCTGGAAGCCCTCGACCGCGAGCTTGTTCGCAGTTGCAACAGCTTCAAAGTTCTTGCGGTTATAGGCCATCAGCGCGTCGAAATCCACAAAGGGCATGCGCATGTCGCCCATGACCTTGCTGTAATCAAAATTGGCGAAGTCGGCGCTGTTCTTGGCCATTGTCGTCTCCATTGAGAGTGGGGTGGCAAAAAAATCATTTTCTGCACTGCAGCATATGATTGGGAATATGAGGGTCCCAGCGCTCCGTGTCAATGGGTTATTTTGCACTGCAATATAAATTGTTTCTGACCCGACAACCCCGATTCTGCTTGCGTTCCAGGATCGCGAACCGGACCAGCACGGGTCAGTTTGCCGCCAGGGCCTCGGCCTCTGCGGAGCCGGGTTCGTCCGATCCGGTCTCGGCAGGACGGCGATAGGAGCGGCACGGCCCCCGGGCGATGAAGCGCATCGCGCCGTCGGCCTGGCGCAGGCGGCGATCGAGGGCCGCCATGGTGCGAGCCAAATCCGGGCTATCATCGCGCAGCCAGACCCGCAACACATCGAGATAGATGGCGGCGAGGCCGGTCCGCCGGAGCGCGCCCCGCAGGTGCGAAGCGCTTAGATCCGTGACCTCGAGCAGCCAGTCGATCGAGCGCAGAAAGCCCGGGGCGTGGCAGACGGCCCAGAGCGGGTCACGGGTCACGTCATGCAGGATGGCCGCGATCGCCGCCTTATGCGGCTCCATGAGATCCAACCGGCGCATGACGGCATCGAACAGGCGGTCGCGCGCGGATTCGCCTTCGACATCCGCCCCCTCGCCCGCCTCTACGTCTAACAATGTCGCGCAGTCGAGCCTGCGCGCGTAGCCGGCGAGGATCGCATCCTTGCCCGGAAAGGCGTCGTAAAAGTCGGCCAGGCCGATACCGGCCGCGCCCGCGATTTCGCGCAGGCCCAAGCCGCGCCATCCATTGAGGGCGGCGAGGTCTAGCGCCGCGTCGATGATGCGGTCTTCGGTCGAGTTTTCGGCCGCCATCATTCGACCCCCTTCACGCTGTCCACTTTCTATGAAGTAGGTCCGCGACATAGGCCGAACAAGAGAGCCCCGCCGGCGGGCGCCACGAACCCATTGGCCTCGTCTGGAGCCTGTGCGATGCTTCGCCGTCTTGAAAACACCATGGAACCCACGCGGTAACGCTGTGATTCAGTACTCTGGACAAGTTCGCGCGAACAAGGGGCGAGAAAGCCGCTTCAGCTTGGCCGCGAACTTCATTCGCGAAGTGCGCCGCCAGCCGATGTTGAGCCGTGAGGAAGAACAGGCCCTCGCCGCGCGCAGCCGCGCGGGCGACGATGCCGCATCCAACCGTCTTGTCCTCAGCCATCTGCGCTTCGTCATCAAGATCGCGCGCACCTATCGCAGCTTCGGCCTGCCCATGGCCGATCTGGTTCAGGCGGGCACGGTCGGCCTGATCCAGGCCGTGCGCCGTTTCAATCCGGAGCGCGACACCAGACTCTCGACCTATGCCATGTGGTGGATCCGCGCCTCGATCCAGGAGCATGTCGTCCGTTCCTGGTCGGCCGTGCGGGTCAGCACGACGGCGGCCCAGAAGGCCCTGTTCCTGCATCTGCGCAAGTTCCGCGCCGATCTCGCCGACGGGGCGGACGCCCTGGGCGACGAGGTTGCTCAGAACATGTCGCGCCATTTCGGCCTGCCGCTGCGCGACGTCCTTTCCATGGCAGGACGCGTGGCCCGGTCCGACTGGTCGCTCAACACGCCGGCGGGCACGCGTGGCGACGGCACGAATGAGGAATGGCTGGAACGGGTGCGCGACAACCGCCCCAATCCCGAGGAAGTGGTCGCCCAGGCAAGCGAGGCGCATTTCTTCCGCACCTCCATTGCCCGGGCCATGGAGGCACTGGACCCGCGCGAACAGGTTATCATCCGGCGCCGCTATACGGACGATGCCAAGACTACCTTCGCGGCCCTGGCCGCCGAACTCGGCCTGTCCAAGGAGCGGGTGCGCCAGTTGGAGGCCATCGCGCTGGACAAGCTGCGCAGTGCCCTGGTTCCGCAAGTCAGCGGCGACTTGGGAATCCGATCTTAACCGCCGATCCCTCGGCGATTCACGAAAAGCCCGAAGAAAATCAAACAAGAAGGGCCGCCCGATTCGGGCGGCCCTTCCATTGTCAGACCTAGGTCCTCGATCAGGACCGGGACAATCCCGTCAGGCGGAGCGGATCTCCGCAGCGATGACAATCCAGGTCCTGTGGTCCGAAGACCTCTTGTGACAATGAAGCACTGGATCACCTCCTTTCCGTTGTTGACGCCAAGGTCAAAATTATCGCCCGTTCCAGTTAGGTTCGCAACCGGCCAAATTGCCAGCCCGGCCCTAAACCTATCGAAGGGGGAGGCCCGCGGCAGGGGCAAGAGCCTCTTCTAAGCGACCGCGGCGCGCCGCCCGCCGGTGATGCGCAGGAGCTGCTCCGGAGTCAGGCGGAAGACCGCGCGCGGCGTGCCGGCGGCGGCCCAGATTTCCTCGAAGCGGAACAGGTCTTCATCGATCAGGGTCTCGATCGCCTCGGCACGGCCCAGCGGCGGCACCCCGTCGATGACATAGCCCGTGCGGGCGCGCACGAAATCGGCTTCGGCCTTGCCCGGCTTCTCGCCGATGACCTCGCGGATCTTCTTCTCGTCGATCCGGTTGACCCCGCTGGCGGCCACCATCAGCGGCCGGTCCTGGCTCTTGATCCTGAAGACGATGGATTTGGCGATCTGGGCGGTTTCGCAGCCGATCGCCGCGGCCGCCTGGGCCGAGGTTCCGGTCGACCGGTCGAATTCCACCACCTCGAAACCCAGGCCGAACCCGGCTAGGGCGGCCTGGGCGCGCTTCGCGCTGTCGCTGAGTTCCCCGCTCATCGCTTGGCCTGGGTACTAGCTCGACAAGGCTTTCGACCGATTCGTCGCGGCCGCAACCGCGCGGTCGATCGTGCCCTGCCAGCCCCAGGGGCCCATCAGGACCTTCAGCGCCTCGGCCGTCGTGCCGCCCGGGCTGGTGACATTCTGGCGCAGGACCGCCGCATCCTCGGGCGACTGGTAGAGCAACTCGCCCGCCCCGGCCACGGTCTGACGGGCGAGGGTTTTGGCGAGATCGGCCGGCAGACCCGCCGCCTCTCCCGCCTTGGCCAGGCTTTCCGCGAGCAGGAAGATATAGGCCGGGCCGCTGCCGGAGACGCCGGTCACCGCATCCATCAGGGCCTCGTCCTCGACCCAGGCGGTCTTGCCGATGGCCTGGAGAAGCTCGTCGCAGGCCTTGCGCTGGGCCGCGTCGACATGGCCGTTGGAGCAACCCACGGTCATGCCACGGCCGACCGAGGCCGGCGTGTTGGGCATGGCGCGGACGATATGCGCCTCCGCCCCCAGCACGCTTTCGAAATAGCCGATGGTCGTGCCGGCCGCGATCGACAGGAAGACGCAGCCGGGCCGCACGAAACGGCGATAGTTCGGCACGACATCGCCCATCATCTGCGGCTTCACCGCGACGACGACGACTTCGGGCGACAGATCGTCCGGCAGGCCGGCGGCATCGGTTGCCGTCCTGGCTCCTGTCTGCTCAGCCAGTGCCTTGCCGCGCGGGGCATCGGGTTCGACAACGAAGGCCTGGTCCGGGCGCAGGCCGCGGGCGGTCCAGCCCTCCAGCATCGCGCCGCCCATCTTGCCGCCGCCGATAAGAAGCAGGGTTCCATCCATGATTCGCACTCTCTTGCGTTCTTGGGACTCGGTTCGGCGGCATCCTAGTGCCTTCGCCGGGACGGCGGAACCGCCTCCCCGGCCATGGCCCGAAAATCGCCTCTCATCAACCTTCCCCACCCCATCGGTCTTCGTCGAGGCAAATGCCGGATCCAAGCGCGATCAGGCGCCCCGCCGTAGGCGCAAGAGCGCTGCACCGCTCATTGGCGGCGTGCTAATTTTCACGCGATGAATACGGGATTCCAAGAGGGGTAAGATGTTCGAAAAAGCCGGCGCGATTCACGATGACGACCTCTCGGACGAGCCGCTCGACGACAGGTATGACGGAAAGCGGTTCAGTATAGTGTTGTTTCTCTTTGGATAAATATTACCTGTTCAATATTTGGCCTTTGTCTGCGGCTTTCCCGCGGTCGCCTCGGCCAGCCCGGCTTCCAGGGCTTCGACGCGGGCGGTCAGGCGTTCCTGTTCCTCGCGGGCCTTCGAGGCCATGGCTTTGACCGCCTCGAACTCCTCGCGGTCGACCAGTTCCATGCCGTCCATGCGGCGGTGAAGCTGCTGGCGGATCAGCCCGTCGATCTCGTTGCGCAGGCCGGCGAGCACGCCGAGCCCGCCGCTCGCCAGACGGGCCATGTCGTCGAGAATGGGGTTGCGCGTCTGCATCGTCTCTCGCTTCCGCCAAGGGATTGCTGATTCGGGCGAAGTATGGGACGAGGCAGGACCCGG
>Ga0115002_10002189_pt1 | contig 25791 bp, 18 predicted proteins | sample ArcticOcean_MG_C_8_FD_89576 | JGI IMG/M metagenome (GOLD analysis project Ga0115002, IMG submission 89576) | Marine microbial communities from western Arctic Ocean - ArcticOcean_MG_CB11_86 | ecosystem: Environmental > Aquatic > Marine > Oceanic | place: Arctic Ocean: Canada Basin | collected... | reverse complement strand
TTTGACGATAAACTAAAAATTGAAGAAACCTGGATACGTCAGGGCATCAAGGCAAGGCGTACTCGCAATGAGGGCCGAGTCCGTGCACTAGAATCATTGCGAGAAGAACGCAGTAAACGAATTTCAGTCAAAGGTCTCAAAATCCAGGTTGACGGTGGCACGAATTCCGGAAAATTGGTCAAGGAAGTTATTGGTCTCAACAAAACCATCGATGGCAAATCGATTGTTAAGGATCTCGACCTGATCATCCAACGAAGTGACCGTATTGGCTTACTCGGCCCGAATGGTTGCGGAAAATCCACACTGCTAAAGTTACTGCTGGAGCAGCTTACCCCTGATTCTGGCCAGATTAAGACCGGCACAAAACTTAAAGTCGCCTACTTTGATCAGGTGCGAGAGCAGCTGGATCAGAACAGATCAGTACACGACTATATCGCAGAGGGGCGAGACTTCATCACCATCAACGGCAAAGACCTGCACGTGGTCAGCTACCTGAAAAACTTTCTGTTTGACCCCGATCAATCACGTTCGGCGATTCGAACGTTATCGGGCGGAGAACAGAACAGATTACTTTTAGCGAAGCTGTTTACCCTGCCGACTAATCTATTAGTGCTCGACGAGCCAACCAACGACCTTGATATTGAGACACTGGAGCTCCTTGAGGAGCTGTTGATTGAATACAAAGGCACGGTGCTTCTGGTCAGCCATGATCGAACATTTATGGATAATGTAGTCTCCAGCATCTTGGTATTTGAAGGCGAGGGTCATGTGCAGGAGTATGTTGGAGGCTATGCAGATTGGGTTACCCGAAACAAAGCTGAATTAGCCAATAACACAGTGCGGACAAAATCCAAGCCTGAAGAAACCGAGCATGAAGCCAATAAACGCATCAAAGCAGTAACACAAAAACGCTTACGTGATCTCGATAGGGTGACTGCTCAAATTGAGAAGACTGAGCAGCAACTCGAATCCCTGCATGCAGAAATGGCGAAAGCCACTTTCTATGACCTCGCTGCTGAAAAACAGACCGAGCACTATAGCCAAGCGAGCGCACTGGAAGCCGGACTCATTGAACTTATGGATGAATGGGAGCAATTAGAAGCATCCTAACAATGAACATCAGGAGACACCCCATGCAAACTATTGATATCAATCAGACCATAGAAGCTGACGGATCTTGCCTCGTAAAGGCCATGCCAAGCGCAGGGGGCGTGGCGGTCAAGGCAATGATTGCTGCCTGTGTCGTCTCGCTGGCCGCGATGGACAGTGCCTGGGCTGGGAATGATTCTGCGCCAACGGGCGAGACGTATTCGCCTTATGTCGATCACGCTTACCCGACTCGTGTCTACTGGGGCGACACCCATGTGCATACGTCCAACTCCAGTGATGCCTTCGTTGGAGGCGCACGTTTGACGCCGGACGATGCCTATCGATTTGCCAGAGGGGAAACGATCTCCGGCAATAATGGCAAACCTATTAAGCTGATTCGTCCCCTGGATTTTCTGATGGCTTCTGATCATGCCGAGAACCTCGGCGTACTTTCCCGGCTTGCTGCTTACGACAGCACTGTACCGGACACAGAAGATGGCCGGCACTGGGCAAAGGTTCTGAATGAAATTCCTACGCTTGAACAGATGTATGAAGCTAAAACGCTGGACTCGTTCAATGAATTGCAATCAGGACGCTACTCGGCCACGGGCGCCAGACACGCAAATTATGAACTGGATGACAGATTCAAACAGCTGGTCTGGGACGAGGTTGTTGCCAGTGCAGAGCGCCACAATGAGCCTGGCAGATTTACGGCATTTATAGGTTATGAATGGAGTGCGACTTCTCCCGTTCCTGGTGGGAAGGGTAGTATGGTGCACCGAAATGTCCTGTTTGAAGGAGGAGCGGACCAGGCTCAGCGAGTACTGCCCTATTCGCGATTCGACAGCAGTGATCCGGAAGATCTTTGGAACTACCTTGAGAGCTATGAAGCGATGACCGGTGGCAGAGTGCTGGCGATCCCACACAATACCAACCTGAGCGGCGGTAATATGTTTCGACTCAGCACCTTCACTGGCCAGCCCTTTACTACGGAATACGCCCGGACAAGGAGCCGATGGGAACCTGTCGTTGAAGTGACCCAGTACAAGGGAGATGGTGAAACGCATCCGCTGGTATCCCCTGATGATGAATTTGCCGATTTCGAACAAACCTATCCCACTAATCTGAAGTCAGCGAATTCCTATGCCCGCCCGGCACTTAAAAAAGGTCTGGCCCAGCAAGCAGAACTGGGCGTGAACCCCTTTAAATTCGGCATGATTGGCAGCACGGATACCCACAACGGGATTTCCTCGGCGAGAGAAAACAATTACCTGGGTGCTGGTGGTATGGACGAGCCGGGGCCGTTCAGGGCGATTGGTGGTAGAAATACCAATGCCGCAGGTTATGTGGCGGTCTGGGCGAATGAGAACACACGGACATCCCTGTTTGACGGCATGCGGCGGCGGGAAGTGTACGCCTCAACCGGGCCGCGTATTACCCTACGGTTCTTTGGCGGCTGGCACTTCACAGATGATGACTCCTTTGCGCCAGATCTGGCGGCGATTGGTTATTCCGGTGGTGTGCCTATGGGGGGAGATCTCACGCTGGCGCCAAAGGGTAAGTCTCCCGCTTTTCTGATTCGAGCGGTCAGGGATCCTGAGGGTGCAAACCTTGATCGTGTTCAGATGGTCAAGGGATGGCTTGATGGCAGCGGAGCACTGCACGAAAAAGTCTATAACGTGGCCCTGGCAGATGATCGCGAACCCAATGCAGCAGGTGACGCTCCGCCAGTAGGCAGCACTGTGGATGTTAAAAACGCGACCTATACAAACAGTATCGGTGATCCCGAACTGGCCGTGGTGTGGACCGATCCTAACTTCAACAGGGACGAACTCGCCTTCTATTATTTACGTGTGCTGGAAATCCCAACACCTCGCTGGACAGCGTACGATGCAAAGTTCTTTGATTTGAAAGATTTGCCTGACGAAACCCCTATGGTGACTCAGGAGCGAGCCTATACCTCACCGATCTGGTATACACCATAGTGGCTGCCCGCCTGGTACCGTCATAGAGTGCGCTGCTTTCCTGTCGTGAGTTCGGTGGCACCTATAGCAAACTCCATGAATCCGCTATGATCTGTCTTTTGTATAAGTCGATGGAGACTATGATGTACAACACCGTGAAACAGAAGCTCGCAAACGGCGAACAGGTCATTGGCGGAACGATCACTACACCCGACCCGGATATCTACTGCGCCATGGCGCGCGCTGGTTTCGATTTCCTCTGGATTGAAATGCAGCACAGTCCGATGAGCTATCAGGAAGTGGCGCGAATGATCTGGGCCGGGCGCGACCTGCCCGCGATACCATTCATCCGAGTACCCGATGCGACCGAGGGTGATGTCCAGAAGGCCACCGATATGGGTGCACTTGGCGTTATCGTGCCAATGGTCGTCGACCCCGAGAAAGCAGCGAACGCTGTCAAGTTTGCCAAATACCCTCCTGTGGGATCCCGCAGCCTTGGTGGAGGTCAATACGGTGGGTTGTGGGGCGGTGATTACCGAAGCACCGCTAACGATAACATCATGGTTGTTGCAATGATTGAGTCTCCTGCGGGTGTTGAAAATGCGAATGCGATTGCCAACGTGCCCGGTGTCGATGTTGTTTTTACCGCGGCAACGGACCTACACAGTTTCTCTGGGTTCAAGCAGGGTGAGCCTGAGTATGAAGCTATGGTCACGACAATCCATGATGAGACACTAGGCGCGGGTCGTAGCCTCGGCGGCCCGGACAATTGGCGAACTCGAGCGGGATTCAACTTTTTTCAGGCACCACCAGCGACCGCCCTGGTCGGCCGCGGCGCGCGCGAGCTGCTACGTGAAGTGGAATCCGTCGCGCCGATCGAGGGAACCGAACGCTAGTTCTGCTTATCGCAGAGACAAAAAAAGAGGGCTAATGCCCTCTTTTTTTTATTGCGAAATGCAGTTGCTAGAAGTTGGTTCGAAAACCGAACTTGTACACGGGTCCGTGATCCTGAGACAGGAACAACATATCGGCATAGCGTGCAAACAAACGAGTCGATTCGTCGTTGATATTCGCCACATCGATAAAGAACGTTGTGGATTCTCTGAACCTGAACTGATACGACAGGTCAATCTGGTTTCTTGCCTCGACGTATAAGGGTTGATCATAGTTACCAAAACCGGCGACCGTCTCGCCTCTATAGTTAAGTGCGATTCTCGCAGTGTGTTTATTATCCTCGTAAAAAACTGAGAAGTTACCTGCGTCACCCAGACCGGGAAGAATGAACTGCTCGCCGATGACACTTTGATCTATGTCGACATCTCCGCCACTGATTTTAGTGAAGTTAAACTGAACACCAAATGGTGTTCCTTCAAACAGATGCTGAAGAACAACTTCAAAACCGCTGACTGTTCCTGAGTTCATATTGTAAGGTGAGGTTACTTCGAAAGCGGCAAGGGGATCGTTAGCCGTGCCATCAATGTAACCCGGCTCACATCGCCACCAGCCATCAGATGCACAGAGTCCATCATCTGCGCCGCCATCTGACCAGGGATAACCATTCGAAACGTCGACACCGGCTGCTATTCCGGCTGCCACCCAGCCCATGTGATGAAAATCATTCATCCAACCCTGTGCCCATAGTGCCTGTTGAGATACACAATGGCCGGTAGCACCCTCATCTCCCGGGAAGCCTGTTTGTGGGCGACCCGCATCTGACCATTCCTGAACGCAGGCTCTAGCCTGCAGAGCAATTGCTGATTGAGAAGGGTCGGTTAGTCCATTGATGTTCTGACCACTGACAGTACGTGACCCGATAAAGTCTTTTACTCTTTTTCTGAAATAGTTAACGGCGACATAGCTTTCATCCCTGTAGTAAAACTCATAACTGAGATCGATGTTGGTAGACAGCAATGGATTTAGATCGGGATTACCACCGGTCGCGATGGGTCGAAAGAAATCCTTGTTGCTGATGTCGAGCTGAGAACTGAGATCGAACAGATTAGGTCTTGCCATGGTTTTGCTGAAGGACCACCTGACTACCTGGTTTTCAGTCACCCCGAGCGAGAACGCAAGGCTGGGCAGCACGGTAGAATTGCCACCATATCTGGGAGAGTCAACTGAGCCGCTGCCATCGTTAACACCGACTAGTCCATTAATCATGTCCCATCGCAGTGTTGTTGGCACTGGGTAGTAGCTGGTGGACACGTTGTCGGACTTCTCAAACCTGACACCGGCAACAATATTCAATGGCATGCCATTGAATTCAGTTTCCATATTTACCTGTAGAAATGCAGAATCGAGTGTCTCATCTACGCGATCGTTGTGATCAACGTTACCGGCGCTGCAGCACACGGCGCCATCTATGTCGGTCGCACCGGGATTGTTGCTACTGAACGCTGCCAGTGCCGCAGATGGGTCGATATCGTAGTAATAGCGAGTGCCAATAGTTGGACTGAAAGAATCCATAAAATCGCCAAGGTCTGCTCGATTGAAGAGAGAATCATCATAGGAAGCTGCGGTTGCACCCATAGCGCTGTAACTGGCTATGTTCCTGACTTTTGCGAACGAGTTATCCACGCGTGAAAGGCCGAATTCAATCGATGTAATCAGATTATCGTTCAAGTTGGTCCATTCACCACCAATTTGAAACTGATCCATCTCGTTCTCTTTGTACCCATCCCGGATAGTTGCGCCGGTTGCGAGATAATTTTCAGGACCAAAGTCGGTGTCATAGGAAAAGCTATTGATACCCGAGCTGCCGCCATTTGTGTGTGTAACAGTGCCTTTAATATCCGTGGTAAAGCCGATGGAGTTGTTCAACTCTCCGCCGTATACGGCGGCTGACGAATGATGGGCATCGAAAGTGATCAACAAAGAATCGCTTACATCCCACTCGAGGTTGACGCCCAGCGATTTGTTTTCATTTTCCAGGGACTGCCAGATCAGTTCGTGGTCATAAGCCCGGTTTCCGACAACAACGTCTGTATAGGTACCGTTCTCGTTGATCGTCGCAGAGTTGGTATCCCAACCACCCAGCCAGGAGCCGAACATCACACCCTGGGCGCTGAAATCGACATTCGAGTAGGTATAGTCGACGGTAGCAGAAATCTCATCGGTCAACGCGACCTGGAAAGCAGCCTGAGCGTTCAATCTTTCCCGATCGTTATCTTTGATCTGATACGCGGTGGGTTCCTGAAAGAAAGTAAATCCATCAGCCCTGGTATTACGATTGTTATAGGCAGGGTTCGAGGAATCAACGCGCAGATAGCCTTCTGACAATGCCAGGTCTTCTGTAGTGATCCAGTTCGACTCTCTTGTGCCTTCTTCACGATTTGTTCTTTCCTGGTAAGAGCCAGAGAACGAGAAGCCCCATCGACCCTGGTTAGTAGCGAACAAAAACGCAGATTCAAACGGTGTGCCGCCTGCCTTGCTCGTAGTGTCCTCGACCATACTTAAGCTGAAGGATTTTTTGGTACCGTTGATACTCAAGGGTTTGGTCGTCACCATATTAACGGCCGCACCAATACCACCAGAAGGAAAGCTGCTGTTGGCAGATTTGTAGACTTCTACTGCTGATATACCGGGAGACGCGATATCACCAAAGTTGAAGGATCTTCCGCCGTCCCAAACACCCGGGGCGGTTGGCATTTGCCGACCGTTCAGGGTTACTAGATTAAACTCGGGGCCAAAACCCCGAACTGCGATCTTTTGCCCTTCAACGTTGCTGCGATCAATTGCGATTCCAGGAACACGAGCGAGAGATTCTGCGAGGTTGCCGTCCGGAAACTTACCGAAGTCCTCTGCGGAAATCGCATCCATCGTGCCGACGTTACTTCTTTTGATGCTGATAGCATCTCTTAAACTGTTTCTGATCCCGAGGACTACTACCTCTTCGATATACTCTTCACCTTGAGTGCTGTCGTCCTGAGCCGAGCTTAGTGACGTAGCAACCAGTAGCGCAAGCGCGGTACTGCTGAATATCATTTGTTTGGCTAAATTCATTTTCCCCTCCTGTCGATGCATTGACTGTAGTTGTGTTAGAAAAAGTAATGACAACCAAACCTTCCAAACTGTGGTCTTTGCATATGCAGAGGCTTCAAGCTTGTGCTTGCTGGTTAATTTCAGCAAGTGTTTAAGGTATGACAACGTTGTCATTATTATTGTTATACTTGAAGATGACAACGTTGTCAAAGTTTTTATTCGGAGGGTGTCAACCAACTTCCGCCACACGCCAGAACATTCGCTAGTGCCAGGTACTCGTCAAGATTTGAGGCGTTGATACCGCCGGTTGGAATAAATGATACGTCTGTGAATACCGCAGCGAGCGCTTGTAGCATCGGGACACCGCCACTCGCCGTGGCCGGGAAGAACTTTAGCGTGTGCAGACCAAGGTTTCTGGCTGCCAGCACCTCGGTGGCTGTGGCGCAGCCGGGGAAATAGTCGAGGCCGGCTTGTTGCGCGGTATCGAGAACATTGGCATCAAATCCAGGCGACACGAGAAATTGTGCCCCGGATTGAATTGCCTGTGCGGCCTGCTGAGAATCCAGAACGGTCCCTGCGCCCACTGTGATTTCAGGAAGGTTAAGACTAATTGCCTCGATGCAAGAGAGCGCATTTTTTGAGCGCAGCACGATTTCAACCATAGTCATGCCGTCATCGGCCAGACGTTCTGCCAGCTGCAATGCCGTCGATATTGAGTCTGTTTGAATCAACGGTAAAACTCGCACTTGTGCCAGCAGTGTTTCGAGATTTGTCATGGGTAGTCTTCCTCGCCGTTCAACCGGTTGCTAAAATGGAAAATATATGACAACGTTGTCAACATGGATCATATTATGACGACTGGATCAGACCTTGTCACCTAAAGATCATCCCACATCACCACAGGATCGCGTTCCCTTTACTGCGAAAGTCATCTACGGGCTCGGCGGTTTTGTGAATAACCTGCTTGCCGCCTCTATAGGCGGTATGGTGATCGTGTTGAATCTAGGCCTGGGTATGAATCCCGCGCTGGTTGGCCTGCTGGGCGCTATCCCCAGATTGACTGACGCGATTACTGACCCCCTGATGGGCTACATATCGGATCACACGAGGTCGCGGTGGGGGCGTCGACGGCCCTACATCTTTATTGGCGCGATTGCGGCAGGGATTATATTTGCGCTGCTCTGGCAGTTACCCGCAGGTAAAAGCGAATTATTTTACTTCTCGGTGTTCCTGGGTGGTTCCATGGTTTTCTTTCTTGCCTATACCATTTTTGCCACACCATGGGTTGCCCTTGGTTATGAATTAACACCGGATTACAACGAGCGTACCCGAGTCATGGGCGTGCAGAACTTCATCGCGCAACTTGCGTATCTCATTTCACCGTGGTTTCTCTGGTTCATGCAGCGGGATACGTTTAGTAGTTTGCTGGATGGGGCAGGTAACCTTGCTTTGCTGGTAGGTGGAACAGTGATTGCGTTTGGGATTCTGCCCGCGATCTTTCTGCGCGAGCGCTATCAGGATGTCGCACAGAAGGAAGTGCAGCAACATCTCGGTACTAAAATCCGCACGCTGGGTGAAAAGATTGGTGACAATGCCAGGACTTTTTTTGCTGGTTTCGTGACCACATTGAAGTTCGCGCCGTTCTTGAAACTGTGCGGGGCAACTTTCCTCGTATTCAACGGTTTTATGCTCATCTCATCATTTCAGTTTTACGTCATCATTTATTATGTTTTTGGCGGAAACCAGGAACTTGGTGCTGAATATGCCGGATGGTCCGGTACCGTGTCAGCGATTTCCACCTTTGTCGTCATTTGGATCGTTACCTGGCTTGCAACCAAAATAGGTAAACGTAATGCATTCTTCGTTGCCACGGGCATATCCATGCTCGGATATGCGTTGAAGTGGTTCTGCTATGACCCGGAAGTACCGCTTTTGCTGCTATTGCCGGCACCGCTGATGGCATTCGGCCTGGGCGGCCTGTTTACCTTGATGGGAGCGATGATGGGTGAGGTTTGTGATATGGACGAACTGCAGACATCGGAGCGTCGAGAGGGTATGTACGCATCAATATTCTGGTGGGTCGTTAAGTTGGGTATGGCGATGGCGCTAGCGTTGGGTGGCGTGTTACTTAATGTGACGGGATTTGACGTCGCTCTGGGTGGTAATCAATCGGAACAGACAATATTTCTGATGCGACTGTTTGATGCGAGTGTGCCTTTCGTTGCATCGGGTGTCGCTATATGGATTATTTATCTCTATCCCATCACCGAGGAGAGGGCGTTCGAAATCCGGCAGGCGCTAGAGCAAAGACGGGGTACCATAGTGTGAATCACTTGAATTCAATGCGGTGAAAATGGATGATGCGCTCGACCGTGTATTTTACGGTTGTAGTAAAAGAATGGTTTAAAAGGTTTTCTAAATAAGTAGTCGGTTCATGGCACGTTCAAAAAATAAATCAACGTCCGGCAAGTCGAAGAAAGCTGCAAGAATTTTTGATGTAGCTGAAATGGCTGGCGTTTCTATAAAAACCGTTTCACGGGTTGCGAACAATGAACCCAACGTGCAGGAGAAGACGCGCGAGAAAGTCTTGAAAGCGATTGATCGTCTTAATTATCGTCCCAACGTTGCCGCCAGAGGGCTCTCGGGTAAACGTTCCTACGTGATTGGGCTGGTCTATGAGAATCCTCACGAATTCTCCTATATGAAGGACGTGCTCAATGGTGCGCTTCAGGTTTGCGACGACGCGGGCTACTCGTTGTTGCTGAGGCCCCTGACATTGCCAGATGAGGCTTTGGTGGAAGACATCCGCCAGTTTGTATTCAAAACCGGTATGGATGGGATTGTGCTGACCGCACCGATTGTGGATATTCCGGAAGTGAAGTCGATGCTGTCTGATCAGGATATTCCATACGCCTGCCTTGCGCCACGGGACCATGGAGACAATACAATTGTGATTCAATGCGACGACGAAGCCGCAAGCCTAGCGCTAACGGAGTATGTTATCTCTCTTGGTCATAAGAGGATCGCGTTTATCAAAGGTCATCCTGACCACGGTGCTTCGCATAAAAGACTGAAGGGATATCGCGCCGCGCTGAAAAAACACAACCTGAAGTATGAGTCGAGCCTGGTGAAACAAGGTTATTTTGATTTTGAATCCGGAAAGGTAGCGGCGCGCAAGCTCTTGAATATGCAGAATCTTCCCAGCGCAATTATTGCCAGCAACGACGACATGGCGGCCGGTGTTGCCTTTGAAGGGTACGAAAATGGGTTCTCCATACCGGAAGATATCTCTGTTGTGGGCTTCGACGACTCGCCTACAGCCTCGCATATGTGGCCACCCCTAACGACGGTACGCCAGCCGATCACCGAAATGGCTGCCAGGGCAACGGAATTACTGATACTCCAACTTCAAGGCGGTGATGTTTCATCACAGGAAGCTGCCTACACGTGTGAACTTGTTATTCGTTCCTCGTCGGGGCCACCGAAAGTTCAAGGGTAGGTCGATTTCCTGACGAAGTAACTCGCGTGCAAAAAATCCCTTCCTGATCAATTCTCGATTATTTGCAAAAAGAATTGACAACGTTGTCATAAACTTTCTATAGTTTGTAAAATCTCGTTATCAGGCAGCAATGGGCAGGATTCAATGTTGAGTAACCAGCAAAAAAGAACCGAGCCAGACCGGGTCAGTGAACTGATCTCTACCATGAGCCTCGGTGAAAAAATTGGTCAGATGGTCCAGGTCAACAGTACCGGGGGAACCGTGTCTGATGGCTTACGTGAAGATATCCGTGAAGGCCGTATTGGTTCGGTGCTGAACGAAGTGGATCCACAAGCGGTAGCGGAACTGCAACGAATTGCACGCAAGGACAGTCGGCTTGGAATCCCCCTATTGATTGGTCGGGACGTGATCCATGGCTTCAATACCGTGCTGCCCATTCCGCTGGGACAGGCCGCAAGTTGGAATCGCGAGCTTGTAGAGAAGGGTGCCCGAAATGCAGCGGTAGAAGCGGCATCACAGGGTGTTAACTGGACGTTTGCCCCAATGCTTGATATCTCACGCGATCCGAGATGGGGGCGAATAGCAGAAGGTATGGGTGAGGATCCGTATCTTACTGGCGAACTGGGAGCAGCGATGGTCAAAGGGTTCCAGACCGATAATCTCAGTCGACCCGATGCCATTTTATCCTGCGTAAAACACTTTGCCGGCTACGGTGCCAGCGAATCAGGTCGTGATTACAACTCAGCGAACATTCCTGAATTCGAGCTCCGTAACGTTCATTTCCCGCCCTTCCAGGCAGCAATATCGGCAGGTGCCCGTAGCCTGATGACGTCGTTTAGTGATTTAAATGGCGTGCCACCCACTGCGAGCACCTGGCTATTACGAAGCGTGCTGCGTGAACAATGGTTATTCCCAGGGTTTGTGGTGAGCGATTGGGCATCGGTCAACGAACTGGTCACCCATGGCGTCGCAGAGGATGAGTTTCAGGCAGCGCTGCTAGCAGTCAACGCTGGCGTGAACATGGATATGGAAAGTGGCGCTTACTCGAAGTATCTTCAGGCGCTTGTCGAGCAGGGTCACATCGACGAAACTCGGATCGATGAACTGGTAGCACAGCTTATTGCCGCAAAATTTGAACTTGGACTGTTTGAAACGCCGCTAGAGACTGTTCAATCAGTATTACCTTCTGCCAGCCATCTGGATGTGGCTAAGCAGTTAGCCGAGGAAAGCATTGTCCTGCTGAAAAATGATCAGGATCTACTACCGCTTAGTGCTGAGACCACTAAATCTATGGCTGTCATTGGTCCTCTGGCAGACGATGGCTACGAGCAGATGGGAACCTGGGTGTTCGATGGTGATGAGGCCTTAAGCCATACCGTGTTGAGTGCACTCGGTGATAATCAAGGTTCGGCAATGTCGCTGCACTACGTGCGTGGCATGGAAACTACCCGAAGTTACGATGAGAGCCAGTTCGCAGAGGCGATATCAGCGGCGCAGGAGTCCGACGTTGTCCTGCTGGTGTTGGGTGAGGAAGCGATTCTTTCCGGTGAGGCGCATTGCCGTACTGATATCCGGCTACCGGGTGCCCAGGAAGCGCTGATCGAGGCTATATCAGGGTGCGGAAAACCGATTGTTCTTGTGTTAATGGCCGGAAGACCACTAGTGCTGGAGGCGATTGTTGATAAGGTCGATGCGATCCTGTTTGCGTGGCATCCTGGATCCATGGGTGGCCCGGCGATTGTGGACCTGTTATTTGGCGACGTCACACCGTCAGGAAAACTTCCTGTTACTTTTCCTCGGACGAATGGTCAGATCCCCATGTATTACAGTCATCGCAATACGGGGAGACCGCCAAGCAAGGACACTGTGATGTACATCGATGACATCGAAGCGAGAGCAGCACAAACATCGATCGGTAATAGATCGTTTCATCTGGATGTCGAACCCTCTCCGCAATTTTGCTTTGGATATGGGCTGTCTTATACCCGGTTTGAATATAGTGATCTAACAATACAACAACAGCAGGTAAAGGTTGGCGCTACGGTTGAAGTAGAAGTATGCGTCACCAACGTGGGTGATAGAGTAGGGGAAGAGATCGTACAGCTCTATATCAGGGATCCGGTCGCGTCGTTTGCCCGTCCCATTCGGGAATTAAAGGATTTCTGTCGCATAAAACTGGCGCCGGGTGAGTGTCAGCGTGTGACCTTCACGCTGACGTCGAGTGCAATGGCTTTCTACGATTGTAACGGCGAGACGTGTCTTGAACCCGGACGTTTTCACCTGTGGGTTGGTGGGAGTTCGGCGGCTGATCTTTTTGCCGAATTCGAGCTGGTGGACTGAGCCAGCATGCCAACCACTACGCGAAATGTCGCCCTGCAGAATAACACCTATTACACACTTCGTATCGTGATGTCGGTAGCGCTTGGTGGGTTTCTGATGGGCTTTGACGCATCGGTGATTTCCGGCGTTGTCCGTTTTATTGAATTGGAATTTTCTTTATCCAGCATTGAGCTGGGTTGGGCAGTGGCGTCGTTGACCCTGACGTCTGCGCTGGCAATGCTTTTCGCCGGCCCCCTTAGTGACCGCGTTGGACGGCGTCCAGTTTTGCAGGTCGCAGCAATATTGTTTCTGATCTCTGCTATTGCTTCTGCTTTTGCGCCAAGCTTTTTGTTTCTTGTCTTGGCAAGGATGCTGGGCGGTTTCGGTGTGGGGGCGGCGCTCATTATTGCGCCAATGTATATCGCGGAAATTGCACCAGCGGAGACCAGAGGTAGATTAGTGTCATGTAACCAGCTGAATATTGTCATCGGTATTTCGGTCGCATTTTTCAGCAACTATTTTCTGTTGACCGCCAGTACGTCAGAGGGATGGTTGTCTACCCTGATTGGTAATGAGATTGTATGGCGTTGGATGTTGGGCGTAGAAGCGCTGCCGGCGCTGCTCTACCTGCTGTTGTTAGTGTTTGTCCCGGAAAGCCCGAGATGGCTCGTGCTTAAAGACGATGAGGACCAGGCGCTTAGGGTTATGTCGGACATTACCGGGGAAGACCGCGCCAGGCAGGACATGATTGCCATCAAAGCGAGCCTTTCTGCGACGCAACCCTCAGTGAAAGAGGCTTTTCTAACGCTGATAGGACCCACGTTGCGCCTGGCAATGCTTATCGGGCTTGCGATTGCCGTACTGCAGCAGATCACGGGTATTAATGCAGTCTTCTTTTATGCGCCCCTGATATTTGAGCAGTCCGGCATTGCCGCTGATGCGGCCTTCCTTCAGGCGGTGCTCGTAGGGCTGGTGAATCTTGTGTTTACGATCATCGCCATATTGACGATCGACAAGCTGGGTCGTAAACCGCTGTTAATATTCGGCGTTGGCGGTATCGCGCTGTTCATGTTCCTGCTTGCCTTCGGTTTCGGCCAGCCCAGCGTTGATCCAGACCTGATACTCATTGGCATTCTAGGGTTTGTGGCCTGCTTTGCAGTATCTCTTGGGCCGGTGATGTGGGTGCTTTTCTCAGAATTGTTTCCCAACAGTCTTCGTGGTTTGGCCATTTCCATTGTGGGTCTGGTAAATTCGGCTGTGAGCTTCCTGGTGCAATTGGTTTTCCCCTGGGAGCTGGCGGTACTGGGCAACAGCCTGACATTTTTTCTCTACGGCCTGTTTGCGCTGATTGGGCTGGTCATTGTGGTGCGCGTATTCCCGGAAACCAAGGGCCGTTCACTGGAAGATCTGCAAAGACTCTTCGAAAAGGGTGATGGAGCACTGACATGAAAGCAATTTTCTTCGCTGTCCTATTTCACACCGTGTGGTTGGCAGGTCCCATTGTGGCAGCGCCGTTAAAGGTTGAAATTCGCGGCACACCTGGGAAGTATCAACTTTTTCGTGACGGGCAGCCCTACGCTGTTCGTGGCGCGGGCGTTGATGGCGGTGATTTGGCGGCGCTTAAACGTTACGGCGGCAACTCCGTTCGCACCTGGCATGTCGATGAAACGATTCTGGATAAGGCACACGCGCTGGGTCTAACGGTATCTTTATGTCTTAATATCGCAAGAGAAAGACACGGATTTAACTACAACGACGAGACCGCGGTTCAGAAGCAATTTGACGAGGCCAGGGCCGCAGTCATGAAATACCGGGACCATCCTGCGCTCCTGTCCTGGATTATCGGTAACGAGCTGAACTACGACTACCAGAATCCACGGGTCTTTGATGCCGTCAATGAAATTTCAAAAATGATTCACGAGCTTGATCCGAATCATCCAACCACCACGGCAACGGCCAGCATCAGTGAATCGCTCTACCAGGTCATACGGGAAAGGGCGAGCGACCTGGATTTTCTAAGTATTCAGGTCTATGGGGCGCTCTACGCACTCCCGGGATATATCGACGACTTCCACATAGACATGCCGATCATGGTCACAGAGTGGGGCACGATTGGGCACTGGGAAGTTTTAAGCACAGCCTGGGGTGCGCCCCTGGAACCAACGAGTACAGAGAAAGCCTATAACTATCGGCGGGGTTATCTAGAGGTAATCTCTGCGCTCAAAGGAAAAGTAATAGGTTCGTATGCCTTTTTTTGGGGACAGAAACAGGAACGTACGCCGACCTGGTATGGCACCTTCACCGCCGCGGGTGAAGAGACCGAGGCGGTGGATTCTCTACGCTATCTTTGGACGGGTTCGTGGCCGAATAACAGAGCTCCTTCGATCGAAAGCATCTCACTTGATCACCAGCCAGCAGGCGAAGATATTGCGCTGGTATCAGGAGAGGCGTATTCGGCGTCGGTTCAGGCAAAGGACATGGAAGGTGATGCTCTTTCCTATGTCTGGTCGGTGATGAAAGAGAGTGACTCGACTCAGTCGGGTGGTGACCGGGAGAAAGTTCCGGATGTGGTTGTGCGGATTGACGAATCTACTGCCAGCTCCATCAGGCTGGTGGCTCCTGAGGAAACAGGCGCATACCGTCTGTACGTTTATGTTGCAGATACAAACGGACGGGTCGCTCATGCGAATGTCCCGTTCTATACGAAACCGGCAAAGTGAGATTGTATTAATGTCCGATGACTATATTGAACAGTTGATTAGCAGGATGTCGCTGGCGCAGAAAGTAGGCCAGATGACGATGGCGGAACGAATGTTTGTTACCACCGACGAGGTGACCAGGTATCACCTGGGCGCAATATTGAGCGGTGGTGGCTCGCAGCCCGAAGGCAATACGCCCGCAGACTGGGTGCAGATGAATGATGCCTTCTGGGCAGCATCCATGGCTGATGATGCGAACCATGTACCAATTCCAATACTGTATGGCGTAGATGCTGTTCACGGCAATAACAACGTTGCCGGCGCGACGATATTCCCTCACAACATCGGACTCGGTGCGAGCGGAGATATTGATCTTGTTGCCCGGGCCGCTGCCGTGACTGCGAAAGAAGTTCTCGCAACAGGCGTTGATTGGACCTTTGCGCCAACACTTGCGGTAGCCGACGATTTTCGCTGGGGACGAACCTATGAGAGTTATACGGACGACACTGTTCGGGTGGGTCAATACGGCGAAGCCTATATAAAGGCGCTCCAGTCAGATCTTGGTGACCATGGGCTTATGGGTTGTGCCAAGCACTGGGTGGGTGATGGCGCGACGACCAACGGGATTGATCAGGGCGAAACGACACTCAGCTGGGAAACGCTGGAGCAAAGACATATTGCACCCTATTACCCTGTTCTGAAGGCTGGCGTTCTTTCCGTGATGGTCTCCTTCAATAGCTGGAATGGTGATAAATGCCATGGTCATTATCACCTCATCACTGAGGTGCTGAAGGACCAGCTGGGATTTACCGGTATCGTTGTGTCGGACTGGGATGGCATTGATTATATCGATGAAGATTATGCGGTATGCATTGAGAAGTCAGTCAACGCCGGTATCGATATGTTTATGGCGCCGGAGAAATGGCAGGACTTTATCAAAGGGCTTATTGATTGCGTAAACCAGGGCAGGGTGCCGTTGTCCCGAATTGACGATGCTGTACAGCGCATACTGCTGGTTAAGCAGCAGTTCGGGCTTTTTGAGAAACCACGTCCAGCAGAACGATGTCTGTCGAATCATGAAAGTTTTGGTTCGCTTGAGCATCGGCGCATTGCCCAAGAGGCGGTTCGCAAATCGCTGGTGCTGCTTAAGAACGAGGGTCAGTTGCTGCCGCTGGCGAGTTCACAAAGAGTGCTGGTCGCTGGGAAAAATGCTCACGATCTAGGTGCACAGTGTGGTGGATTTACGCTTAGTTGGCAGGGTGAGTCGGGAAGCGAAACAATTTCCGGGACGACAATCTGGCAGGGCATCAAAAACATCTGTCCAGATGCTGAGTTAAACGACGATGTCGCGGCAATAAACGCCAAGAACTTTGATGTCGCGGTCGTGGTAGTTGGCGAGTCAGCCTACGCAGAGGGTATGGGTGATATCAGATCAGGTGATCATCTGCTGGTTGAGGCCGGGTCCACGATCAAGGGGTCGATGAATCCACTTGGGCCCTATGGCCAGTCGCTTAAACTCGCAGAACTTCACCCGGAGGATCTGGCGACCATTGAAGCCGTGAGGGCGAAAGGCTTGCCGATGGTTGTCGTGTTGATTTCGGGTAGGCCGCTTCTGGTTGACCAGGAGATATCCAGCGCCGATGCGTTTGTAGCAGCCTGGCTGCCGGGCAGCGAAGGACTCGGTATAGCTGAAAACCTATTTGGCTTAGAGGCATTTAGCGGAAAACTCCCATTCACCTGGCCGAAACAAGCATCGCTGGGATGCGCTACAGGTGGAGTTCTTTTCGAACGTGGATTTGGTCTTACCGCCAAGCGGACCGCATGAACGCGGTCGCCAAAGAAGAAAACGCTGTTTGTACAAGAGATCTGGTGATCTTCGGCGGGACGGGAGATCTGGCAACCCGTAAACTGATCCCCGCTTTATTCCGGGGCATGGATTCGGCGCGAGAGACACGTATTATTGCTGTGGCGCATAACGCACCGAGCACCGAGGAATTTCGCGGCCAGGTGCGTGGGCTGCTTCGCCGTCAGCTGGAGCCTGCAGAATACCATGAGGTGGTCGTCACCCGATTTCTACAGATGCTTTTCTGTGTCAGGCTCAACGTCACAGATGTTGATAAGGACTGGCCGACGTTTGTTGATGTGCTTGGCGACGAACCGGTTGCAAGCCGTGTTTTCTACCTCGCATTGCCACCACAGCTATTCGGTCTAGTCTGTTGTCAACTCCACAGCTTCGACCTTATCGGGAAGACCAGCCGCGTGGTGTTGGAAAAGCCGATCGGTTATGACCGAAAGTCTGCACGGCAGATCAATGATGAAGTCTCTCGCTATTTTCGAGAAGACCAGATTTTCCGCATCGACCACTATCTTGGCAAGGAAACCGTTCAGAATCTGCTGGCCTTAAGATTCGCTAACCTGTTCTTCGAAAAGATGTGGAATAACAATTGTATCGATCAGGTACAGATCACTATTGCTGAAACTGTGGGGCTTGAAGATCGAGGCAGTTTCTATGACAGGGCCGGCGCCCTTCGTGACATGGTTCAGAACCATATTTTGCAACTGCTGTGCCTGGTCGCCATGGAACCGCCCGTCCGAATGGATGCCGCGAGTATCAGGGTAGAGAAATTAAAAGTGCTACAGGCTCTGCGGCCTATCGAAGGCGAAGGTGTGGATGCGGCCACCGTTCGTGGTCAGTATCAGGCGGGAGAGATCGCTGGTAAGGATGTACCGAGCTACATAGCGGAGCTTGACGATACGCAAAGCAATACAGAAACCTATATCGCACTCTGTGCGCATATCGATAACTGGCGCTGGAAAGGTGTCCCTTTCTACTTAAGGACCGGAAAGCGGTTGCAAGATCGATTTGCCGAAATCGTGATTCAGTTCAAGCCGGTACCTCACATGGTTTATGAGGAGGCGACCGGTGAAATCGTAGCCAATAGATTGGTCATTCGTCTGCAGCCTCAGGAAAGCATGCAGATGCATTTGATGACCAAGGATCTCCAGCAGGTGGCGACCCATCTGCATGCGAGGTCACTTAACCTCAATTTTTCAGACGATACCGGGGTACCTAAAAGTGACGGCTACACACGACTGCTAAGTGACAGCCTGGAAGGCAATCCAACGCTATTTACCCATCGTGATGAAGTTGACCTTGCCTGGGCCTGGATCAATCCGATTCTTGAGCACTGGCAGAAGAACGAAGACAGTTTGCAATATTATCCAGCTGGAAGCCGGGGACCTGGTGCAGCTGATGACCTGGTTGGTGTCCATGGCCACCACTGGATGAATTAGAGAGGCTGGAGGGAAGGTGACTAATCAGCGACTACTTGAAATAACAGATGGGCTCATCGAGCGTAGCCGTAGCTCCCGCTCAACCTATCTGGAGCAGATCGATCTCGCCGCATCGATGGGAACGCTCGATCAACTTTCCTGTGGAAATATTGCACATGGTATTGCCGCTTGCGACCCGACATCGAAAAAAAGACTGATGACGGAGAATGTGGCCAACGTCGCAATCATTTCTGCATACAACGACATGCTGTCAGCACATCAGCCCTATAAGTTGACGCCAGATCTCATCAAGGAAACGATTGCGCAGGACGGTGCTACGGCGCAGTTCGCAGGCGGAGTACCTGCCATGTGCGATGGTGTTACCCAGGGTCAGCCGGGCATGGAGTTGTCGTTGTTCTCCCGTGATGTCATTGCGATGTCAACCGCGGTCGCGCTATCCCACAACATGTTCGATGCGGCACTGTGTTTGGGTATCTGCGACAAGATTGTACCTGGTCTTTTAATAGGTGCGCTGAGGTTTGGTCACTTGCCTGTCGTATTTGTACCAGCGGGGCCCATGCCAAGTGGTTTACCGAATAAAGAAAAGGCCCGGATACGACAACTTTATGCCGAGGGTAAGGTCGACCGGCCTACGCTGCTTGAAGCGGAGGTCGGTTCCTATCACGGCCCTGGTACCTGTACGTTTTACGGCACAGCAAACAGCAATCAGATGTTGATGGAGATCATGGGTTTGCAATTACCAGGCTCATCCTTTGTTAATCCGAATACGCCACTACGTGATGCGCTTTCTCGTGAGGCCGCGAAACAGGTACTAAAGCTTACCCATGACGGAGAAGACTATCGACCGATTGGCCACGTAGTCGACGAGAAAGCAATCATCAATGGCGTCGTTGGTCTTCTAGCCACAGGGGGCTCGACCAACCTGACCATCCATCTGGTGGCCATCGCACGTGCGGCTGGTATCCAGCTTACCTGGGATGATTTTGCTGAACTCTCTGAGATAACGCCTTTGTTGACCCGGATCTACCCAAGTGGTGAGGCAGATATAAATCATTTCCATGCCGCCGGAGGCATGTCGTTTCTTGTTCGTGCGTTACTGGATGCGGGATTGCTGCATGAGGATGTGTTAACGGTTGCGCCAGGTCGTGGTTTACGGAGCTACATTCAGGAACCTAGTTTTAAAGCTAACCATTTGGTGTGGATTGATGGCGCAGATTGCTCGCTTGATGAAACTGTCGTTAGATCGGCTGCCAGACCCTTTGCGGAGGATGGTGGCTTGAAATTACTTGACGGTAATCTTGGCAGGGCGGTGATCAAGACCTCAGCGGTTGACGAGCGACATCATGTTGTTGAAGCGGCAGCGCTGGTGTTTAACGACCAGCAGGAAGTTCTGGATGCGTTTGAGCGTGGGCATTTAAGTCGTGATTTTATCGCTGTGCTGCGCTTCCAGGGTCCGAAAGCAAACGGGATGCCAGAATTGCACAAACTTACCCCTGTGTTCTCTGTCCTTCAGGATAGAGGCCACAAGGTGGCGCTGGTGACTGATGGTCGTATGTCGGGCGCTTCTGGCAAAGTGCCCGCAGCCATTCACGTGACACCAGAAGCCGAGATGGGCGGCCCTTTGGCGAAAGTACAAAGTGGCGATGTGATCTGCCTCGATGCCATCAAAGGAACGCTGAATATCACCAGTCACGTGTCTGACTGGGAAACCCGCATTCCAATTACCCGTCACGTGCCCGGTGTTGGCACCGGTAGAGAGCTGTTTAGTCAGATGCGTGAGAGCGTTGATAGCGCAGATCGCGGTGCCATGTCGTTTACCGGGCTGGCATGATTGTTCTGAATGCGCTGTTGCAAAGAGAGGTATCACCGACAAGAACTCGATTTGGTTATCTAGCATATTCGCTGAACGTGGACATCCGCCAGAAAGTTATGAATCCGATCACCAAAATGTAGAGCAACAGATACACAGGCCCCTCATACCGTTAAGTTCCCCTAAATCCTCTCCAGAACATTATTGTCGATGCCAGATATAAGAGACTCTGGCTAATCACTGTTGTCAGGCAGCAACATGGGACTGTTTGTGCCCATGGAGTCACTTGGGCTAGACTGCATGGCTTTTAAAGGGAGCACCCCATGAAAAGGTTTTTTGCACTCGCAGTTTGGGTGATTGGCCTCACCGCCGTTTGCACCACCGCATATGCAACCAACGGATATTACACGCATGGCGTAGGCGCAAAAAACAAATCATTAGCGGGTGCAGGAACGGCAACGCCGGAAGAAGCGATTGCCAACGCCAATAATCCTGCTTCGGCTGTGATGCTGCCTTCAAGGTTTGAAGTGGGAATGTCGTTGTTTTCACCACGTCGAGGATTCGATGTCAGTAAAAGTCTGGCTAACGGTAACGGCGGGGCCTTTACCATTGATGATGGTGTCACCAGCGGCAGTAACTATTTTCCGATACCGTACGTGGCGTGGAACTGGAAACGTCATGAAAGCAATGCCATAGGTGTATCGATCTACGGGCGAGGTGGGATGAACACTGATTATAGTGGTGGCTCTGCGACCTTTGACCCCGATGGTCCGGGACCTGCACCAGTGATGAGTCTACCCGGAGTGTTCGGCGCCGGTAACATGGGTGTGGATTTTTCACAGATGTTTGTGGACCTGACCTACGCTCGTAAGGTTGGCGATTTGTCCTGGGGGATTTCCGCTGTATTTGCGATTCAGGCACTGGAGTTGAAGGGTGTTGCCACATTCGCACCGCATTCAAGGACCTTTGCCGCGAGCGGAGGAACGCAGATGCCGGTGGCCCTGAGTGATAACGGACACGATCTGTCGACCGGTGGTGGACTTAAAGTTGGCGGTATCTGGCAGGCAAGCCCGACTCTTCGCTTCGCGGCGAGCTATCAGAGTGAGCTCTCAATGAGCGAGTTCGATGACTACAGTGATCTTTTTTCTGATGGTGGGAATTTTGACATACCGGCAAGCACGAAGGCCGGTTTGAGCTGGGATGCTTCCGGCAGGATAACCTGGCATCTTGATGTCGAACACACATAATTTAACAGTGTAAAGTCTGTCGGTCGCACCTCATCGGCACTGTTTTCATGTCCCACCGCAGGTGCTGGTGGAATGGATCTGGAAGCTTGTCTCGGTGGCAGTCGGGGAGCCGGTTTCGGCTGGAGCAACATGACCACGTGGAAGACTGGCGTAACATTCCGACCGGAATCGCTCAGTAGCTGGCAATTTCGAGCGGGCTACAGTCAAGGTGATCAGCCAGTTGACGCTACCGACATCCTGTTCAATATCATCGCCCCTGGCGTTATGGAGCAGCACCTCACCTTCGGTGCGACGCGTATGACCCAGAGTGGCGAGTTCAACGTGGCCCTGATGTTTGCACCTGAGCACAAAGTCTCGGGCGCCAGCCCTTTCGACCCGACGCAGGTTATTGAACTGCGCATGCGTCAGTTTGAAGTGGAGTTCAGTTACTCCTGGTAGGCTTTCTGGTCCTGATCAGGCAGCCCCCGGTTGGCAATAAGTCCCTGAACATAGGCACCGAGGAGCATGGCGAATAGCGCGATCAGCAATGGCCAGTTTCCAGCGCCGAGCCCTGCAATCGCGGGACCGGGACATACGCCACATATTCCCCAGCCCAGACCGAAAATAGCGGCACCCAATAGGGTGTCGCGATTCATCTCAGAGGGATGCTTGCCGAACGTTTCCTCGAGCAATGGCTTTGACATGAGTTTGGGTGCCAGCTGATAAGTGAGCAGCGTCACAGCTGTAGCGGCGCCCAATACGAACAACAGCCCGAAGTCCTCAAATCTTAAGAAAGACAGTACCACCTCCGGCTTGATCATCGTGGCGTAGGAAAGCCCGAAACCAAACAGGTTTCCGGCGATTAAGACACAGACCAGGGATAGTATTCTCATTACACGCCCCCAAGCATTTGGATTAGTTGTGCGGACGCCATCGCGGTACCTAGAAAGATCAGCACTGCGAGCAAAGAGGGAACCTGCAGGGAGGCAATTCCGCAGATGCCGTGACCGGAAGTACAGCCGTTAGACATTCTGGCCCCGAAACCGGCAATGAACCCACCGACCGCCAACTGCCATGCGGTGACAGAAGTTTGAGACGACTCACCAACACTGAACAGCCAGATTAGCGCACCGGTGATAAGTCCTAGCGAGTAGACCAGGCGCCAGTTGCGAGATGAAACAAATTTGTCTTGATTGAAGTATGGCAGATCAGATATCAGCGACAGGGTGCTGGTAAAAAAGGTGCTCATCCCCCCGATCAGTCCAGTTGTGATAAAGAGCAGGCTAACTGCAATACCGATGACCAGGCCACCGATGAGATAGTGACTAAATCCCAGAGGGAGTAACGTTTCAAACACCGATAAGATTCCATTGTGACTAAAGTGTCGGAGTATACATGCATGTCAGCGGGTGGGGCTATTACGCGCCATGACAACAAGGTTTGCCGGCCAGATTTCGTTATCAACTGGAAGGCACAGTGGCATATCTCGGATACATTCAAAAAATGGGGTATCCCGAGCACCCGGACGTTATACTGAGGATCCCATTCTGCTAAGTTTTAGTTTACGCTCGTCCACCAAGAATCAAGCTAAGAGGACTAACCCATGAAGGCATGTGTTGCCACCGGCGAAAAACGCAAGATGGAATACCGTGAGATGCCAATGCCCGTCGTTGAACCGGATAGTCTGTTGCTAAAAACGCGATGTGCGCTTATTTGCGGCAGTGACCTTGAGTACCTTGATGCTATCCATGGTGACATTGAGCCGGGACTGATCAGGGGGCACGAGTTCGTTGCAGAGGTGATGGAAGTTGGTCCTGGGGTTACAGATTGGGAGGTAGGGGACCGCGCAGTACCAATCTCCTTTACTGGAAACTATGGATGCTGGGCGGACTACTTCGTCTCACCGACCCGTGGTGTTCAGAAAGTGCCAGCGAATGTGCCTGATGAGCATGCGGTGTTCGTCGAGCCAATGCACACAGGATTTGGCGCAGTCGAAGCAAGCGGTGTAAAGCCGGGTCAGTCAGCAGTCATCATAGGGTCCGGTAAAATTGGTTTGCTGGCAGTGATGTCGGCCAAGGTTACTGGTGCAGCGCCTATAATCGCAATCGACATCGATCAGGGACGTCTCGACAAAGCCTCCGAGGTTGGCGCACATGTTGTGCTTAATGCCAACGAGGTCGATACTGTGCAGGCGGTTAAGGAACTGACCAGCGACCCATCTGATCATCCCTTGATGCGTGGTCCCGACGTGATCATCGCCTGTGCCCGCCAGGGTGAGGTGCTCAACCAGGCACTAGAGATGGCAAAGCTGGGCACTCACATTGTTCTTGCTGGTTTCGTACCGCCCACTAAAATCGATCCGGGGATTCTCCTACATAAGCAACTCATCCTTAGTGGCATCATGGCGGGAAGGTTTGGTCAAAATAGAATCAACGGTCGAATCGCCCTACATATGCTCGCCCAGGAACAACTTGACCCGACGCCTTTGCTTTCCGGCTCAATGCACTTCAGTGACATTCAGAATGCGATCGATTTGACCTATGCCGGTGAGAAACTGGCGGTACTACTAGAACCGTAGACGGGATACTTCATCCGAAGGCAGTCGGGTTATCATCCGGCAGATAAGGCAAATAGGTTACCGGCGGCACAAGTCAGCTAGAGATCTAATCCTGATAGCCCGATACCGATGCCTTCGGTAGCCCATTCTGCCCAAGGTAGGGTGAAGTACCGAAATCCCATTTCAATGAGTTGTTCAGGCGTAATACCCGGGGGAACGAAATACATACCTGGCGCAACACCGACCTTGGCGCAGGCTGCTGCAATCTTCTTGAGTGCGTCCTGATAGGTGGTGCTTGTATAGTCTAGGGGTACTTCCAGATTGATAGAAAGATCGGAAGGCCCAACCAAAAGCACGTCGATCCCCGGTACGCTTAGGATATCTTCTATGTCGTCCAGTGCTTCCCGGGTCTCAATCATCGGAATAATGAGCAACTGCTCGTTCACAGCATCCATGTAGTCGCGGTAGGTCTCATACTCGCCCCATTCTCCGCGCACACCCCCAGAGCTGCGCACACCATCAAGGGGATATTTGCAGCACTTAACCATGTGGGCGGCTTCTTCTTTGGAATTGACCATGGGGACAATGATTCCCTTGGCGCCGATATCCAGGGCATAGCAGATCTGATCCTGGTGGTTGTCTCCCACTCTCACAATCGGGATCGCCTGTCCGCCCCGCATGTTAGCAAGCTGGGGTCCGAGCGCCTTGATCTCCACGGGTGTATGTTGGGTGTCGAACTGCAGAAAGTCGAAACCTGAATTGGCGAGGAAGTCAGTATCACTTCTAATGTTAGCGCCTGCGCCGATGACGGTCTTTCCAGACTTCAGCATATCTTTGACAAGGTTCATGTAATTCCCATGGTTTTATTGAATATCTTCTAATGGACGTCTAAGCGTGGAAGTTCCTCAGTTCAGTCTGTCATACGCTAGGCAAATCGTACATTGCTGAGATGCGCTGAATCGGTGACCCCATCATATGGCCGTCAGGCCCCTACAGACCAGCTAATAGGCAATCAAGCTATTTGATGCTCATTAGTGTATGATTACCACGCTTTCCTTTAGCGGAACTTTAGTTTCTTTGCAGTCTGATTATCTTTCACCGAGTGATATGAGCAAATAGCACCCGGGCATTTGGCGATATGTTCTAAACACTGCTGTTACTAGACTCTTGGTATACCAACATCCGGGTGATCTTCCATCTTCCTGTCTTGTTAGTGCGTGCGTGTAAGCCAGAGACTCCCAAACGCATGCTTTATAGGGTAATTTTATGAACAATCGTATAACGACTGCACTGCTTCTTGCGGCCGGTACCGGGTCCAGGTTGCGTCCCCTAACACTTGACGCGCCTAAATGC
>Ga0115002_10002188_pt1 | contig 25793 bp, 23 predicted proteins | sample ArcticOcean_MG_C_8_FD_89576 | JGI IMG/M metagenome (GOLD analysis project Ga0115002, IMG submission 89576) | Marine microbial communities from western Arctic Ocean - ArcticOcean_MG_CB11_86 | ecosystem: Environmental > Aquatic > Marine > Oceanic | place: Arctic Ocean: Canada Basin | collected... | reverse complement strand
TCCGCGTCCTCGAGAGTGTCTTCGGTTTCGAAGCCAGCCGTCGGGGCGTCGTCTTCGAGGCTGCGTTGGACCTGCATGACCACCAGAGCGCCGAGCAGGCCGCCTCCGAGAAGACCGGTAAAGATGGTGAGACCACGAAGCATGGGAGTCCTTTCCCGAATTGGCCAGGCAGTTGTGTCGTTCGAGTCGCCCCCGGGGGGGGACGAACGAGCGCTTGGAATCCTTCCAGAGGGTGGAAAGCTACCAGAATGCTGGTGTGTTTCCAAGATGTGTTGTGTGCGGTGGGGATAGCGGGGTTGAAGCGGGGGTTAGTCGCCTGAGGGGGAGGGTTCGGTTTCGACGTCGTGCCAGGTCATGGCTCGGTCCATCGGTTCGATCCTGAGCATCACTCGACCGTCCTGGAAGATCCGGACGGTGCCGTTGGATTCCGAGACGGTGATGGCGACGGCTGGGGTGGTCTTGGTGATCGAAGCGGCGGCCCAGTGTCGGGCTCCGAGGCCTTTCGAGAGAGTCAGTCCGCGGGCGGGTGCGACCAGGATGCGACCTGCCGACTGGACGACTCCGGACGACGACACGATGAAGGCTCCGTCGAGAAGTGCAATTTCCTTGACACTTTCGCGGACGCGAGGGTTACTGAGTTCTCGTTCTTTCGGCGGATAACCGCGAAAGTTGTCGTGGACGCCTTCGCGTGAAAGCGGCAGGACTTTGCGATGGCTGCCAACGACGAACATTGTCCCGACGGCTTTCCCTTCACGGCCTTCGCGTCCGATCTCGACCGCGAGGTCGACGACCGAGCGGAGTGTTTCGAGTGGGACCTTGGTTTCGAGTCGTTGGAGGTCACGGGAGGTGAGTCGTGCGAGGTGATCGCGGAGGTTGATGACGGAAAGAGAATCGATGGCGTCACGTTCGTAGCCGGAGTAGAGGGCAACGATCGTGTCGCCACTTTCGAGGTATTCGTCGGCAATCGCTTCGATGAGTGCCTGGCTGAGCTGCATTTGCCGGGTTCTGGAGGACGAGTCGAGTGGAACGAGATCGACGTCATCGGCGGTTGCAGCTCGTTGCACATCCAGGTTGTCGCTGGCCACGAGCAGCCGAACTTTCCGCAGTTTCTTGCGGATTTCCACGAAATCGTAGGGAAATTCCGAGAGCATCACGATGGCGGACGCGTCCGAGTCACTGGCCACTCGGTGCGCCGCGGCCAAAAGGCCTGCGACGGCGGCGGAAAGCGGCTTGCGTTTCATGCGGACTGCCCGGGGTCAGTTGTGGCGACCGGTTGTCTTCCGAAGGGCCAAGTGCTCGTTGGGTCTGTGGGTCTTGATGTTCAATTCTAATCGCGACCGCGGCGAGGTCAATTCCCCTTGCGGAGCACAAGTTCGTGTTTGGTTCGAGCGGTCATCAGCGTGTCGGCTCCGAACGGTCCGACGAGTGTCTGGTCGATGTGGCTGGTCTTGGAAACGACAACGCCTTGCTTGAGGTCGAGCACGACCTCGCCTGTCGAAATGAGTTGTACGAGTTGAGCGAGGAGCCGGGGGTCGGTGATCGGTGTCAGCCGGACGGTTTTCCAGACAATCGTCGCGAGACCGTTTTTGACCTGTTTCAGCGAGTAGATTTTCTTGAGCGAGATCTTGTATCGTTTGCCAACGTCATCGGCGGCGGTGGCTTCGAGCAGTTCGTCCCAGGTGTCTCCAATCGCCACCGGCTTGTCGGGCAGTGGGACGAGAAACCCTTGTTTCTGGAGCGACTTGGCCATCGACTGGTTCGAGTTTCCCGGGTGGGCGTTGAGCCAGGACTTGCTGACCGAGATGACTCGGACGAGTTCTCCGGATGTGGCACAGCGACTGCGTGCGATGGGTCGTCCGACTGATGCCAACAGCGGCCGGAAGTTGGCAGGGCAAGTGTCGAGACTGTTGGAACTGTCGATGCGAATGGCTGGTTCGTCGCCCTTTTGAGCGTGAATCTTGACGTGGTCGATAACGGTTTCGATCAGGCCCTTGCCCTGTTTGTCGACCGACAGCACCCGGTAGTGTTTTCGACTTTCGCGGTTGTTGAGAATCCGAATCGTCTTGTCGCCTTTTTGCAGGCGAATCGTACTGTGGAGTTGGTCGTGGTAGTGGACCGTCTGGTTGGCGGTGAACTTGAAGGCCAGCGACCAGGTGGTCGGTTGTTTGGCCTCACCGGTCTTTTCGGCTGCCGTTGCGGCGGCGGTCATCCAGCCGAGCAGCAGCAGTGTCGCGAAGGTGCGAGTGAGGAGGACCATGACCAGGGGGTTTCCGCGCGAACTTGGTGGCGCGGGACGATAGCAGAAGTGGGAATAGGGTGGGAGGCGAATCCGCGGAGATTTACCGTCCCGCCGGGCCTCGCACCTGGCCACTCCAACCCAGCTTGTTCCGGAGAGCCTTGTAGTAACTGTGCGTGGGAATCCTCGCGAGTTGGAAGGCGAGTTCCGAGCGGACGACATGAATCCTGTCGCCAGCGCCAAAGGGTCGGCGGATCTGGCCATCGACGACCAGGGTCACTCCTTCGGGCGCTTCGTCCATCGTCAACGTGTATCGCCGATCGGCTCGATCGACCAGCGGTCGATTACTGAGAGTGTGGGGATTGAGTGGAGTGACGACGAAGGCTTGCAGGTCCTGGCGTACGATGGGGCCTCCGGCCGAGAGACTGTGTGCGGTCGAGCCGACCGGGGAGCTGATGATCACTCCATCGCCGCTGTAGGTCGTCACTTCTTCGCCGTCGATTTCGAGCCGCACGTCGAGCATCGTCAGGCTGGCACCGGCCGAAACCGCCACTTCGTTCACCCCGGTGATCGTTTCGGTTGCTCCTTCGGCCGTTTCATGCTGACACTCGAACATCAGGTGTTCGGTGACCGTGTACTGTCGATCGCGGATGGCCGGCAGGCTGTGGCGGAACTCTTCGACCGAGAGATCGGCGAGGAACCCGAGTCGACCAAGGTTGACTCCGAGGATCGGTCGCTGAGCGGCGGCCAGTTGACGGCAGGCTCGCAGAATCGCACCGTCTCCGCCGAGGACCACCACGAGATCGGTGTCAGGGGGAACCGATTCGAGATCCTCGGTCACCGCCGCCGCCAATACCTCGACACCAGCCTGCCCCTCGAGAAATTCGGACAACTCGGACCACGCATCCTGAACACGAGTGCCCTGATCGCGAGCGAGTACGACGAGTTTGAGTTCTGATTCGGGCATGACTGGTGGAGTGTGGTGCCTGGTGCCTGGGTGGATTCGGAGAATAAGGAGTGGGAGATGCAGTGAAATTGTCCCCGATGGTTGGGGCCACGGCAACGGTTTCTGAGCGGAAATTGGGTGTCGGTTGGAGGTTTCCGGGTCGAGTTGCCGGGTTGGGGACTGCGGATTCGCTTGAATCAGTCGGTGTGGCGAATCACACTGGCATCGCTCCTCCGCGAGGATTACGAGGTCGGGGGGATGAGAGTACCGAGCAAAGGACCGAGTCATCATGAAGTACGGCATGAACCTGTTGTTGTGGGCCACGGCGGTCGACGAGTCGCACGACGCGATTCTGGAGCAGATCAAGCGAATCGGTTACGACGGCGTCGAGTTGCCGATTTTCGAGCACGACGCGGCTGCGTTCGAGCGAGTGGGTGAGAAGCTGGACGAGTTGGGCTTGGAGCGGACTGCGGTGACGGTGTCGACCGAGGACGCCAACCCGATTTCTGCGGATGCGTCGATCCGTGCCGAAGCCGTCGTCCGGCTGAAGCGAGCCGTGGACATGTGTCGGTTGTCTGGAGTCGAGATGCTGTGTGGCCCGTTGCACTCGGCACTGGGTGCTTTCTCGGGCGGCCTGCCGACTGGCGAGGAGTGGGAGAACGGGAAGGCCACGATGCGTGAGGTAGCCGATTACGCTGGCGAGCACGGCGTAACGCTGGTGATGGAGTACCTGAACCGATTCGAGTTGTATTTTTTGACGTGTGCCGAGGATTGTGCCCGGTTTGTGCGTGAGGTGGATCATCCGAACCTGAGGATGATGTACGACACGTTTCACGCGAACATCGAGGAGAAGGATGTTGCCGAAGCGGTACGATCGTGCATCGACGTGTGTGCTCACGTCCACATCTCCGAGAACGACCGTTCGACGCCCGGGACGGGCGGAGTCGATTGGGACGCGACGTTTGATGTGTTGAAGGAAGTCGACTACGACGGCTGGATGGTGGTTGAGGCGTTCGGGTTGTCGTTACCCGACCTTGCGGCGGCGACAAAGATCTGGCGTCGGATGTACGAGTCGGAGGAGCAGTTGGCGACTGACGCGTTGGCGTTCATGAAGCGTCGCTGGGAGGGGTAGTCGGCACGTTGGCGGGAGCGGTGTCTGACGGTGGTGGGGTGGCGTCGGGTTCGATGACGTCGATCGGGTTGAGAGTCAGGCCGATGGTGAGGAAGGCGAGAGTGGTCCAGCCGACGAGGTGTCGGCCGAGTCCCAGCGGCACGTGATCGTCGGATGTGGGAGGGTGCCGCGGGCCCATCAGCACGAGCAGTACGAGGAGTACGAGGAAGGCCGGGTCGCGCGAGTAAACCATGTAGCCGGCAATGGCGAAGATCAGGCCGAATGCCACCAGGTGAGCCCGGCGGCCGATCAAGGTGTAGAGAATGTGGCCGCCGTCGAGTTGGCCGATGGGCAGCAGGTTGAGCGCGGTGATGAAGATCCCGACCCAGCCAGCGAAGACGAGCGGGTTGAGCAACACGGTCTGGTCTTCGCCCAGTGGCCCGTGAATCCATTCGATCATCCACTCGAGCAGCAGTGGGTCGCCGTAGACCATGATCGGGAAGTCGGGGTTCTTGGGCAGGTCGACAATCTGGATCGACTGCAGTCCCCAGAAGAGGATGGGGATCGTCAGGACCAGCCCGGCCAGCGGGCCGGTGACTGCGATATCGAAGAGCACCTTGCGGTCGGCCGACCGGGCCGATTGCAGGATCACTGCGCCCATGGTGCCAAATGGAGAAATCGGCATCGGGATGAAGAACGGCAGCGTGGCCGGGACCCCGTAGCGTCGCGCCTGCAGGTAGTGGCCCATTTCATGAGCGATCAGGATGGCCATGACGGCGACGGTGAATTGCAGCCCCGAGCCGATCATGGCCCAGGTGATCTGCGACGATGTCATGCCCGGCGTGAGATCGGCAAGGAACGAGCCGGCGTAAGTGGTGCTGAGGCAGGTGGCCAGGAACAGGAACAGAGCCAACCTGGGGCGGGTGTTGATCTGGCGTGGCGAACGGAAAGTGGACGGATGCGGCGGTAGCGTGGCGACCGGGCGGGGCGGGTCGAACAGTCCGGGTGGTGTGTCGGACAACTGGCTGGGCCTGACTGCGAGTGGGCGTACGGTTGAGAGTCGGGGGAGCGGCGTGATTGTAGGCAAAAGTGTGTCCTTCTGCCGAGAGTCCTTTGGAGGCGGTGGCGTGGCGTGGTAGAACACTGCGAATCAGCCGGATGGACCTGCAGTGAAGAGGTGTGTGATGCGAGTGACCGATGTTGGCGTAACGGTGGTCGAGGTGCCTCAGATTGCCCCCATCGCGCCCTACCGATCTCATGTTCGTAGTAGTTCGACAACGATGAGTGCGATCGTGAGGCTCGAGACCGACGAGGGGTTGGTCGGTTGGGGCGAGTACAACGTGAACTTTTTGCCGGACGTCAGTGGTGCGAGGATGCAGGCGGATGCTCGAGCGTGGATGATCGGCCGCGACGCCTTGAATCTCCAGGCATTTCACCAAAACTGTCGGCTCGATACTCGATTGAAGTCCGGCATCGAGTTGGCGATGTGGGATCTGAAGGGGAAGGCGTTGGGGGTGCCGGTAGTCGAGTTGTTGGGGGGAAAGATCCGAGACGAGGTCGAGGTGGCGGCTTGCATGGGGATTCAGACTTACCAGCGGGCTGGTGAAATCGCGTCGTTCTATGTCGAGCAGGGTTTTGGGAGCCTGAAGACGAAGGCGGGCAGCGACATGCAGGAGGATCTGGAGATGGTCCGAGGCGTCCGGGACGCGGTGGGGGATCGTTTGAAATTGAGGATCGATCCGAATCGGGCGTATTCCCTGGACGAGGCGATCGAGTTGGGCCGGAGGTTGGAGGAGTATGAGTTGGAGTACCTGGAGCAGCCGATTATGGCCGAACCGCTCACGGATGCGGTGCGGTTGAGGTCCGAGACAAAGACTCCGATCGCGTTGAACGAGAGCGTGGTGGATCCGGCGAGTGTTTGGAAGATCCTCGAGGCGGGGGCGGCCGAGTTCATTTTGCCCGACACGCACATTGCCGGAGGCATTTGGCCATGCGTCGAGATCGGACATCTTGGGCACGCCGCCGGCGTGCCGTGCATCATGCACTGTGGTCACGACCTGGGACCGAAGACCGCCGCGATGGTGCATGTGGCCGCAGCCTGCCCGGCCTACTCGCTGGGCAACGACTCGACGTATTTTGGACTCGAAGACGACGTGACGATCGATCCGTTCGTGATCAGCGATGGCAAGATCGTCGTGCCTGAGGTGGCGGGGTTGGGATGTGACGTGGATCCGGAGAAGTTGGAGAAGTACCGGGTCGAGTGTTGAGTTTCGGAAAGGGAGATGTGCCGTGCATTTGAGAACTGTATTCCTGGGCAACATGTTGTTGCTGAGTGCATCGGGGTGGGTCGAGGCCAATGCGGCGGGGCCGGCGGGGCCGGCGGAGGGCTCGAAACTGTCGGTGACCGGCCGAGCTGACAAGCGTTTGGCTGCGTTGGACCGGTTGATGACCGGGTTCGTTGAGCGTCACAAGCTGCCCGGTGCGTCGCTGGCGGTGGCTCGTCACGGTCGCTTGGTTTATGCACGCGGGTTCGGAGTGTCGGATCGCAAGAGTGGTTCTTCGGTTCAGCCCGACAGCCTGTTTCGCATCGCCAGCCTCTCGAAGCCTCTCACCTCGGTCGCCATCCTGCAGTTGGTTGAAGCGGGCCGCTTGAAATTGGACGATGTGGTGGGTGAGGTGTTGGATTTGAAGCCTGAGTTGGATGTCGAGCGGCATCGGCGAGTGACGATTCGGCAGTGTCTTCAACACACGGGCGGTTGGGACCGTGGCGATTCGTTCGACCCGATGTTTCAGTCGGTCCGGATTGCCGCTGTCCTGAAGACCAAGCCGCCGGCGAGTGCCGGGGACGTGATCCGGTTCATGCAGAGATGGCCGTTGGATTTTGATCCCGGAACTCGATACGCGTACTCGAATTACGGCTACTGCCTGTTGGGTCGAGTGATTGAGCGTGTGACGGGCGAGAGTTACGAGTCGTACGTACGGGAGTCCGTACTCAAGCCGATGGGAATTTCGGGGATGCGAATCGGGCGGACTAAAGAGGTTGGGCGTGCCGAGGGCGAGGTGCGGTATCACGTGGATGGCGAGAAGGTGGGGTTGAGTGTGTATGCGGAGGACCTTGGGATGCGTGTGTCGCGGGCCTACGGGGCTTGGCATATCGAGGCGATGGATTCGCACGGCGGCTGGATCGCATCGGCGATCGACATGGCGAGGTTTGCTTCGGCGTTGGAAGCACCGGGCCGCAAGCCGTTTCTGAAGCCGGCTACTCTGGAGCAGATGTTCGCTCCGCCGCCCGCTCCGGTATCACGCACCGATGATGGATCGGTCGAGCCGGTGTATTACGGGTTGGGCTTTTCGGTTCGCCGGCTCGGAGAGGGGCGAATGAACCAGTTTCACACCGGTTCGTTGGCCGGCACGTCGACACTTCTCGTGCGGCGTCACGACGGGATGGCGTGGGCCGTGATGTTCAACAGCCGTCGGGCCTGTGGCGGAAAGAACCCCGGCTCGGCGATCGATCCCTTGGTCCACCAGGCGATCGACGCGATCCAAGAGTGGCCCAGCGACGACCTGTTCAAGTAATCCCGGGGAGTGGCTGTCCCGACTTATCCCACTGCCCTGCTGCCCTGCTCAAATCTCAGAAAACTCAGTCGGCTCCAACATCACGCTGGTAATTTTCGAGACGGTGTCTTTGTAGCGTGGCAGCACCTTGATCCGTTTCCATTCCGGGTGAGCGATGAACGCCTTCCAGTGTTCCTTGTGGTCCTGGTCGTTGTTGGCCGAGAGCATATAGGTGAGGTTGGGGACGTCGTTGGCGACGAGAGTTTCGCCGAAGAAGACGGGTCCGAGTTGGACGTCTCGCATGATGTCGATTTCGCCTTCGTTGAACATGGCGACCTTGAGCGAGGCCTTGTGTTCGTTGTGGGCCTCGTAGATCCGCAACTCGAATATGCGTTCGGTTTTCTTTCGAGACGAGTCGGGTAGCTCGACGACGGGGATCCCGGTGAATGCTTTCATCAGTCGCGTTTCGATCCGCGTGTAGGCAGAGTCATTCTTGGGGATGGCAAAGAATTCGGCGGCAGCCTTTTGGAAGGTCTTGTCTTTTGCGAGTGCTTCGTTGCGTTGGCCGAGCACATCGAGAGTGGGGTAGAGGATCAGGACGTGGATCGAGTGTTCGGGTGTGTCGCTAATGACGGTGAAGGTGCCGACGCGGGATGCGCCGCTTCGGCGGAGTGCCGGGATCAGTGCTGTTTCGAGATGACTGAGCGTCAGTTTTTGTTTGTCTGAGGAGGCACAGCGATAGATTCGCAGTTCGTAGTACTCTTGTGCGGTCTTTTTGGAGGGTTTGGCGGCGGTTGCGTTGTTGGCGAGTGTGGCGGCGGTCGCGGTTGCCAGCGAACCGGCCAGGAAGTCGCGGCGGGCGATGGGTTGGGTCATGGTGGTTTCCTTGTGCGTCTACGGGACGGATGACTATACGGTTTCGGCCATGCGTTTGGCGAGTCGCTCGAGAGCGGGAGAGATGTCTGTGGGTTCGAGGTGGACGTTGAGCAGGATGATACAGTCGCTTTGTTCGACATATCGGGTCACGCTGTCGCGACCCATCACCCCTTAGTAGACTCCGACGAACAGCGGATGGGCTTCACTGAAGACCGAATTGCCCAGCAGCGTGGCACAGATTGGCAGCTTGTGGCGTTCGGCCAATTCGACCCGTTCGCTACTCAATCCGAATCGGGATACCGAAGGCGTCGTCGACGGCGTAGTCCTGCAGGCGTTGGATCAGGTACTCGCCGATCGATGGGTTGGTGGCCTTCGACTTGTCGTGGCGCGAGGTCTTGCGTGCCTTCTTGGCCATTAAGATGTTGTATTGTGTGAGTGTTGCCGTGGTAATGATTGCCGGGAATCCGGTGATCGAGCTTGGGTTTGGTATGATGAGCGAATGACGGACCGCAACGTATTTTTCGACTTGAGATGCAGATGGACCGGGTTGGCCGTGGGCCTGCTGGCCGTGGGCCTCTCGGCAACCGAAGTCCGTGGCGAGGAACCGGGCGCGGAACCGGGCGAGGTCGGGCGTTTGGAGACTCGGGTCCGGGTAATTTTCAAGACGGAGTGTCACGAGTGCCACTCGGGTGACAAACCCGAGGCCCAGTTCAGCCTCGCGACTCGAGACGCCCTGGTCCGGGGCGGGGAAACCGGTCGAGTGATCATTCCGGGCAAACCACTCGAGAGTCTGCTGTTTCAGCACGTGCAGGACGGTTCGATGCCGCCCAAGGAAGACAAGCGGTTGAACGCGGCGGATACTCTGACGATCAAGGCTTGGATCGAAGCCGGGGCTCCATTTGGACCCGGTGGTCGGCTGCCGACGATTGTCACTCAGCACGATGTCTATCCGATCCTGCAACTGCGATGCGTCGTCTGCCATGGCGGCCGGACGAAACAGGCAGGCTTGGATCTCAGGTCGCGCGAGTCGATTCTTCGAGGCGGGAAGTCGGGTCCGGCTGCCGTGCTGGGCAAATCGGCAGACAGCGTGATGCTCGAGAAGATCCACGATGGCACGATGCCTCCGCGTCGCGATCTGGTGACGGCCAGTCTGAAAGTGATCGAAGCCAGTGAGATCGAGAAGCTGGCTCGGTGGATTGATGATGAGATGCCGCTGGTTCCGGATCCGCCGACCTCGGGGCAGGTTCCGGTGGTCACCGAAAAGGAACGTCAGTTCTGGGCCTTTCAGAGGCCCAAGGGTGGCGTTGTGCCGTCGGTTCGAGCCCCGGGTCGGGTCCGGAATCCGATCGACGCCTTTGTGTTGAAACGGCTCGAGGAGGTCGGGTTGTCGTATTCTGTTGATGCCGACCCGCTGAGCCTGCTGCGACGGGCCACGTTCGATGTGACCGGGTTGCCACCGGCCGTTGAGGAGATGGCTCGGTTGGAAGGGCGCGAGTCGCCGATCGATTCGCTTGATCGATTGCAGACGAGTTCGCAGGAGAGTTGGGGTCGGCAGGTCGACCGCCTTTTGGCCTCACCGCATTTCGGGACGCGATGGGCTCGATCCTGGCTCGATCTGGCCGGCTACTCGGACTCGGACGGCATCCAGAACGCCGATCCGATCCGTCGGGCGGCGTACAGGTATCGCGATTATGTGATCCGTTCCTTCAACGCCGACAAACCCTACAACCGATTTCTGCTCGAACAGATTGCCGGTGACGAGTTGGCGGATTTCCGGCGAGCGAAGGTTGTGACCGAGCAGATGGCCGACAACCTGGTGGCGACCGGTTTCCTGAGATTCGTGCCCGACGCGACGTACGCCAACATAACTGGTTTTGTTCCCGACCGTCGTGAAGTGATCGACTCGGAGCTGGAAGTGTTGACCTCCTCGGTAATGGGTCTGACCTTGAAATGTGCCAAGTGTCATTCGCACAAGTTCGATCCCCTTCCTCAGCGAGATTACTACCGCCTGGCGGCGGTCTTCAAGGGGGCGTTGGACGAGAACGACTGGTTGAAGCCCTATGGCACCAAGCAGTTCAGCAGTGGCCCGGTCGGGTTCCGGTTCATGGACGTGGTCAGCACACGCGAGCGACAGGCGGTGGCGAGTCACAATGCGGCGATCGACACCGAGATTGCGGCGGCTGGATCGCAGTTGGCCGAGACTGCCAGGTCGGCTCGTGAGAAACAGTTCGAGGTCCGGTTGGCCAAGTTGCCTGCCGCGATTCGCCAGGACGTGAGGAAGGCATTGGCGAGTGATCCGGCCGGGCGAACCGACGTCGAGCGTTACCTGGCCGACAAGTTTGCGTCGCTTTCGAAGATTGACGAGGCGACCTTGAAGACGCTGGACCCTGCGTACGCGAAGTCGGCCGAAGAGACGGCCAAGCGGGTCAAGCGGTTAGGTGGCGGGAAGCGGGAGCAGCCCTTCGTGCGAGCCTTGTGGGATCGCGGTTCGCCGTCGCCGACCTATGTGCTGATTCGTGGCAACTACCTGACACCGGGTCGCAAGGTCGAGCCGGGTGTTCCTGAGGTGTTGGCACCGGAGGGCTTCGATCTGGATGTACAGCCCCCCTACCCCGGAGCCGAGTCGACCGGACGGCGACTGGCTTTTGGTCGCTGGCTGACTTCGGACCGGCATCCGCTGACGGCTCGGATCATCGTCAACCGCATTTGGAAGAACTACTTCGGACGTGGCATTGTCGGCACGCTGGACAACTTTGGCCAGACCGGAGACCGGCCGACTCATCCCAGACTGCTCGACTGGCTTGCCACGGAACTGATGGACAACGGCTGGCGGATGAAATCGATCCATCGGCTGATCCTGACCTCAACCGCCTATCGCCAAGTTTCGGCGGTGACGAAGCGGCAGTTGATATTGGATCCGGAGAATCGATTATTGAGTCGCATGCGGTTGAAGCGGTTGGATGCGGAGAGTCTTCGTGACAGCCTGCTGTCGGTGTGCGGCGAATTGGACACAAGTCAGTTCGGCCCCGGCGACGCAGTCACATCTCGGCCCGATGGTCTGGTGACGGCCGTGCGTGGCTCGCGGGGCTGGCGGCGCAGCATTTTTCTTCTTCAGCGTCGCACTCAGATCTCGACCCTGTTGCAGAATTTCGACCTGCCGCGGATGAACCCCAATTGTGTCAAGCGGCCGATTTCCAACGTCGTTCCCCAGGCGCTTCACTTGCTCAACAATAAGTTGATCCGCGAGTTGGCCGATCGATTTGCCGAACGGGTCGAGCGAGAGGTGGGGCAGAATCCTCGGTTGCAGGTGACCCGGGTGTACCGGATTGGTTTGGGGCGGGCTCCCGATCCCGAGGAGCTGGCTGCGAGTGTGACGATGTTGGGTCGACTTCGAGACGAGTGGGCGGCCAAGTTGAAGGACGGTGATCCGACGGCCTCGCGACGGGCGTTGGGTAATCTGTGTCATGCCGTGATGAACACGGCGGCTTTTCTTTATCTGGACTGATCAATGTTTCCGAATCACTTGCCACGATTGCCGAATCGAGAAGCGGACGTTTCGCGACGAGATTTCTTTGGGTCCCTGGGAGGCGGCCTGGGTACGGCGGCATTGGCTGGTTTGTTGAGCGAGGATCTGTACCAGTCCAACGGTTTGCTTGCGTCCGAGTCGCTGGCCGCTGGTGGGACGGGCGGGTTGGAAGAAATTCCCAACCAGTCGCCCAAGACGCCGCATAGCGAACCGCGGGCCAAGGCGGTGATCCACTTGTTCATGAACGGTGGCCCGAGCCAGATGGATCTGTTGGATCCGAAGTCCGAGTTGACTCGCAGTCATGGCAAGTCGTACTTCGACAAGATTGCCGGTGAGGTCGAGAACCCGGCGGCGGCAGGGGCGTTAATGCGGAGCCCGTTCCGGTTCCGTCGGCATGGCGAGGTCGGCATGGATGTTTCGGAACTGATGCCTCACCTGGCGACCCAGGTCGATCGGATCAGCCTGGTGCGGTCCATGTACACGACCAACCTGACTCACGAGCCGGCGTTGTTCATCGCTCATTGTGGCCGAATGACTCCAGGATTGCCGAGCCTGGGGGCGTGGGTGACTTACGGGTTGGGCAGCGAGAACCGGAATCTGCCGGCCTATATCGTGTTGGATGATCCGGCGGGTTTGCCGGTCAACGGTGTACAGAACTGGCAGTCGGGGTTCCTGCCGCCGGTGTACCAGGGCACTCGGTTCCGTTCGACGGGCAAGGCGGTCCTGAATCTTGACCGCGAGTACGAGGAGGCCGAGTCGATTGTGAAGCTGGAACGAGATCTGATCGGGATTCTCGACCGTATCCATCGTCGCCCTCGGACCGCTCAGCCTCAGTTGGACGCGCGTCTGGCCAGTTATGAGCTGGCTGCGAGGATGCAGGTGGCGGCGTCGGACGCCCTGGACATTTCCTCGGAAACAGCCGGAACGCAGAAACGGTATGGGATTGGCGGCAAGGAGACCGATTCGTACGGCCGACGGTGTTTGATCGCTCGGCGGTTGGTCGAACGGGGTGTCCGTTTTGTGCAGTTGTTCATCAACTTCCAGATCTGGGACAATCACAGCAATATCGGTACGGCGCTGCCCTCGGCGTGCCGCAAGACGGATCAACCGATCGCCGCGTTGCTCGAGGACCTGGATCAGCGAGGGTTGCTCGACAGCACGCTGGTGGCCTGGGGCGGTGAATTTGGGAGACTGCCCATTTCTCAGCTGCCCGGTGACAAGAACCTGTTGAAGGCCGGGCGGGATCACAATCAAAATGCGATGGTGACGTGGCTGGCCGGAGGCGGTATCAAGCGCGGCCATGTGCACGGTGCGACTGATGAGATCGGCTTGAAGGCGGCTGATCAGAAAGTGACCGTCCACGACTGGCACGCGACGATTCTGGACCAGTTGGGGATGCACCACGAGGAGTTGTTCATCAAACGCAACGGACTGAAGGAACGGCTGACATCAGTCTTTCCGGCAAAGGTGATCGAGGAGATCTGTTCCTAACGAATCCTGAGTTGGCTATGATTGTCCAAGGCGACTGCCCCCCTGCCCCCCCTGCCCCTGTCGTCCCAAAGGAACCAGAACAATGACCGACGATATCCAGATCAATGGCGAACCGATGACAGTCCCGACGATGTGTCGATTCACGGTCGACCGTCCGCTTTATCCGGACCAGTCGTTTCATTTTGGCAGTTCCGAGGCGGCCGAGATGTCGCCATTAGCCGGTCGATTGTTCGCGATTGAAGGCGTAGCGGGGGTGTTGATTACCGACAACCGTGTGACAGTCACCAAGCACGGTCCGGCAACGTGGCCGGAGGTTGGGAAGCAAGTTGGTGCGGCGATCCGCGAGCACGTGGCTTCTGGCGAGCCGGCCGTTGACTCCAGCGTCCGCGATTCGATCCCGCCGGTTGACGAGTTGTGAGACCGGATCCAGGGAATTCTGGACCGTGAAATCAACCCGTCGGTGGCGAGTCATGGCGGGGTGGTGAGGTTGTTGGAGGTGAAGGAGAACATGGTGTATGTCCAGATGGGTGGCGGTTGCCAGGGCTGTGGGATGGCAGATGTGACGTTGAAGCAGGGTGTGGAGATTGCGATCCGGTCTGAGATTCCCGAGGTGGGTGAGATCATGGACACGACCGATCACGCCTCGGGTGACAACCCGTACTACAGTCCGTCGAAGAAGTAGCCGGGTTCGGTTCAGGTTTGACCTTGTATGCCACGCCTGCTGCTCTTGCTGCCGACACGGACGTATCGCACGCCGGCCTTGTTGGCAGCGTCGGCCGGGTGTGGCGTCGAATTGACTGTGGCGTCCGAGGAAGACAGTTCGGTCGCTCACCTGAACCCCTCCGGGTTCCTCACGCTCCCCTTCTCGGATCCAGAAGCCTGTGCTCCGTTGGTGCGTGAGTTTGCCGGGCGGTTTCCGATCGACGGGGTGATCGGGATTGACGACAGCGTGGTCGAGGCCGTTGCTGTCGTGGCTCGCGAGTTGGGACTGCCGCACAACCAGCCGGATGCCGTAGCGGTCGCACGAGACAAGCGACGGTCTCGAGAGCGGTTGGTAGCAGCCTGCGTGGCGTGCCCGGAGTTCGAGTGGCGGGGTTGGGGCGATCCTGGACGGGATCGGGTACCGGAATTCGGTTTTCCTGCCGTGGTCAAGCCGCTTGAGCTTTCGGCGAGTCGAGGTGTGATTCGAGTGGATGACGGCGAGTCGTTGTCCGCGGCGGTGTTACGGGTCGAGGCGATCGTGATCGACGAGATGGATAGCCGGGCGGAGAACGGATTCTTGATCGAGAGTTTCGTGTCGGGGCCGGAGGTGGCTGTCGAGGGGTTGTTGCGAGGAGGCGAGTTGGAGGTGCTGACGGTTTTTGACAAGCCTGATCCGATGGAGGGGCCGTACTTCGAGGAGACGATTTACGTGACACCTTCGCGTTTGAGTGATTCACAGCAGGTGGAGTTGTCCAAGGTCTCGTCGGCTGCCTGTGCGGCATTGGGTCTGATTGAGGGGGCGGTGCACATCGAGTTGAGGGTCACTGGCAGCGGGCCGGTGGTGATAGAGGTGAATCCGCGAGCGATTGGTGGATTGTGTTCGGACGTACTGCGTTTTGGCACCGGGTTGACCTTGGAAGAGTTGCTGTTGAATCATGCCCTGGGTGATCGGGCACCGTTGCCGGACCGAGTGGACCGTGCGGCAGGAGTGATGATGTTGGGTGTCGAGGGAGGCGGAGTGCTCGAGCGTGTCGAGGGAGTCGAGGCGGCCGAGGCGGTGGCGGGGATCGAGCGAGTGGCGATCACGGCACATCCCGGGCAGCGATTGCAGGCGTGGCCCGAGGGCGGAGCGTATCCGGGTTTCGTATTCGCGGCCGGTTCGACTCCTGGCGAGGTCGAACAGTCCTTGCATGCCGCCACCGCCAAGCTGACCCTGATCTACCAGGCTTGATGTCGGGCAGGATGTGCCTGGGGCACCGCAGCTGGAGCCAGGCGTTCGCCGCAGGCGGGCTGGCCGAGAAGCTGCGTGGTTGTGTGACGAGGAGTGGCAAGAGTTGACGTTGGTGTCACTTCGCTCGACAGGTCCGGGGCGGCGACCGATACTGTCGTGCAGGGGCCTGGTCGGTACCGAGACGGATCGAAACGCCGGGTGAATTGCTTGGAATCTGTGTTTTGCCAAGAACGGTGACGATCGATGCTGAGAATGATTTTCGCGACGACATGTGTTTCGGTGCATGTGTTGTGTGCAGCGTGCCCGGCTGACGAGCCGTCCGGGGCGACTCGGCCGAATATTCTCTTCGCCTTCGCCGACGATTGGGGGCGATGTGCCGGCGTGTATGCGAACAGCGATGGCCCGGGCGGATTCAATGATGTGGTTCGGACTCCGAACTTCGATCGTATCGCACGGGACGGTGTGCTGTTCAATAACGCATTCGTCAATGCACCGTCCTGTACGCCATGCCGCAGTTCGCTGTTGTCGGGGAGGTACTTCTGGGAAACCGGTCGCGGCGCGATTCTGCAGGGCGCCGTGTGGGATTCGAGCATTCCGAGTTGGCCGCTGTTGTTGAAGGATTCCGGCTATCACATCGGCAAGACGTGGAAGGTCTGGAGCCCGGGCACTCCACGGGACGCTCCCTTTGGCGGAAGAACTCATGCGTTTGAGAAGTCGGGCGGGCGTTTCAATCGCTTTTCGCAAACGGTGACGCAGTTGATCGCCGGGGGCATGTCGATCGAGCAAGCCAAAGAGACTCTGATGGACGACGTCCGTGGGAATTTCGGGTCGTTCATGGCGAAGCGGAACAAGGATCAACCGTTTTGTTACTGGTTCGGTCCGACCAATGTCCACCGAAAATGGACGAAGGGTTCGGGAAAGCGATTGTGGGACATCAATCCCGATCTGCTCAAGGGCAAGATGCCTCCGTATCTGCCCGACGTCCCGGAAGTCCGCCAAGACCTTGCCGACTACTTCGGCGAGATCGCCGCGTTCGATGCGGCGCTGGGGGTGCTGGTCAAAGAACTCGAGAGACTCGGTGAGAAAGACAACACGATCATCGTGATCAGTGGTGACCATGGACCGCCCGGGTTCCCGCACGGAAAGTGCAACCTGTACGATTTCGGGACACGAGTCCCCCTGCTGGTCGCGGGACCGGGAATCCAGGGTGGACGTGTTGTGGATGACTACACGATGCTGCCGGACTTGGCTCCGACTTTCCTCGAGGCGGGCGATGTGAAACCTCCGGCCGGGATGACGGCTCGGAGTCTTTGGCGAGTGTTGAAGTCGAAACGTGACGGGCTGGTCGATCCGGACAGAACCCAGGTCTTCACCGGTCGCGAACGTCACGTGCGGATCGCCCGAGCGGGCAACCTGCCGTATCCTCAACGCTCGATCCGCACTTCGGACTTCCTGCTGATCGTCAACTTTCGACCGGATCGTTTTCCGCTGGGCGACCCATACCGGCTTGCTGGTGACACCTCGCCGACCGTGCAGCAACTCGAAGCTTCGACCTTTGTGACGCTGCCCGACGAAGACGCTGGGCCCACCAAGGCCTGGATCGTCAGACGCCGTAACGACAAGAAATGGAAGCCGTATTTCGAACACGCCTATGGCAAGCGACCGCGTGAGGAGTTGTTCGACGTGAAGACGGATCCGCACCAAATGAAGAACGTCGCCGCCGACCCGGCCTACGCAAAAATCCGTGTGGAGTTGCTCGAAGTGTTGATGGCGGAACTACGACGCACCAACGACCCGCGATTGAAGGACAACGGTCGTTTTTTCGAAACACCTCCGATGGCCGGGCCAGCTTCCAGCAAGAAGACGCAATGAGTTGCGGGGTCAACTCCTGGCAGTTGACCCATTCCCGCCGTCGGCTGTGGTGGGAAAATGGTGTCACAAGCGCCCACGTTTTCCGATCGATCGGTATACTCGGCAACCAGAATGACTGACACCGACACAGCAACGCTGACTGGAACCGCGTGCTTGGTCCGCTACGGGCGGCTGGGCTGGGTTGCGCTGTTTACGATTGACGAGCATTTCGAGGCCAATCGCGGTGATCGTGTGGTGGTGCAGACCGAACGCGGCCAGGAATTCGGTGACGTGCTCTCTTTTGTGGCCGACCACCTGGTCGGTGACGTCACGTCCGCTGGCGAGGTGTTGCGGTTGGCCGAGCCGGATGTCGAGGCCAGTGGCGAGGCAGAGTTGCTGGACCTGGACGACCTGATGAGGACGGTTCGCGAAAAGGATTCGGAACTGGATCCTGTGGACGCCGAATGGCTGGCCGACGGGCAGACGGTGGTGGTGTATTGCATGAGCGAGGTGGGTCCGGACTCTGAGCGTGTGGCGATCGAGCTGTCCAAGACGATGGGCCGCGATGTCCGGCTGCAGCCGATGTTCGACCCCGAACCGGGTGGGTGTGGCAGTGGCGGTGGCGGCTGTGGCAGTGGTGGCTGTGGCAGCAAGTAGGCAGCCGATGAGTGTACAGCGACGATCTTTGCTTGGTGTGCCTGGGCTGCTGCGGCCGATCATGGTCGGGTTGACGGTTGTTTTTGCGACGGTCGGGTCGTGCCAGGCCGATGACGATCGGATCGACACGGTCCGTGTTCGCGAAGTGGTGGGTCGGAGTGTGCCGTTGCTGCAGGCCAGTGCGGCGACCTACATCGAAAAGAAGGCCTGTTTCAGCTGCCATCACCAGGGCCTGCTGGCGGTCGCCGTGGCTCGGGCGCGACGGGCGGGATTCGAAATCGATCGGAGCCGGACCGTTCAGCAGTCTGCCTTTACGCTGAAGTACTTCGGCGGGCGGGCGAAGCGGGTGCGAATTGGCCAGGGCGTGCCGGGCGGTGCTTACAATGCCGGCTATGCGTTGTGGGGTTTGCACGAGGCGGGGGACAAGCCCGATTCAGTGACCGGCGACCTGGTCGCCTATCTCCGGACCACTCACCGCGATGACGGTAGTTGGCAGATCCGCACGCATCGGCCTCCTCTGGAGGACAGCGATTTTACCGCCACGGCACTTGGGCTGCAGGGGCTGCAGTTGTATTCGGGTAAGGACCAGGCCAAGGACCTGGCAGCACGGATTGTGCGGGCACGCGAATGGCTGTTGACGGCCGAGGCGAAGACGAACGAAGACCGGGTGTTTCGCTTGATGGGCCTGGTGTGGGCCGGAGGCGGGGCGAAGGAGACGAAGCGGTTGACCGATGAGTTGGTCGGGCATCAACGTGACGATGGTGGGTGGGCTCAGTTGGCTGGTCGCGAGAGCGATTCGTACGCAACCGGACAGGCGTTGGTCGCGTTGAAGATGGCTGGCGTTTCGGTTGGGCATCGGTCGTATCAGGAGGGGTGCCGGTTCCTGTTGAAGACGGTGAAGCCTGACGGGTCGTGGCTGGTGACGACGCGGAGCAAGCCGATTCAGACCTATTTCGAATCCGGATTCCCTTACAAGAAGTCGCAGTTCATTTCGATCTGCGGCACCTGTTGGGCGACCTTGGCGTTGGTGGAACTGATTCCGGTGGCGACGGCAGACTAGAGGTTTCGATACGGCCTGGAACTCGAACACTTGCAGAGAAAGAGCGCTCATGCGACGAAATGGAATCGTACTGATGGTCCTGTTGTTGTGGTCGGCCGCATCGTTGCCTGCTGCGGAACCGGTTGTGGCCGATGTGCTGCTGGTTGGCGGTACGATTTACGACGGGACTGGCGTCGCGGGTGTGGTTGGCGACGTGGCGATCCGAGGTGATCGGGTTGTGGCGGTGGGGAGTTTCGAGACGAAGACGGCCGAATGGAGGCTGGACTGCACGGGATTGGTGGTGATGCCCGGTGCGATCGATCTGCACAACCACAGCGATCGCCAGTTGGTCGCACCCGGCACGCGAGCGAATCTCAACTACTTGCTGCAGGGATGTACGACCGTGGTGACGGGAAACTGCGGGGGTGGTCCGGTCGACGTGGGCGACTACTACAGCAAGATCAACGGGGCGGGCGCCGGTACGAACGTGATTCACCTGTTGCCTCACGGGGCCTTGCGAAAACAGGTGGTGGGGACGGATCGACGACCTTCGACGCCGGCTGAGTTGAAGGAGATGCGAGAATTGGCAGAAAAGGCGATGACGGACGGTGCCTGGGGGATGTCGACCGGGTTGATTTATGTTCCGGGCACCTACGCCGACACGAACGAATTGGTGGCATTGGCCGAGGTGGTGGCCAGTCACAAGGGGATTTACGCCAGCCACATTCGCAACGAGAACGTGCGGTTGCTGGTGGCGGTGGACGAGGCGATGGAGATTGGCCGTCGGGCGGGGTTGCCCGTGCACGTCTCGCACTTCAAGTCGAGCGGTCGGGCTTCGTGGGGGTTGGTGCGGCGGGCGGCCGAGCGGATTGCGGCGGCACGGAAGGCGGGACAGGTGGTGACGGCTGATCAGTATCCGTATATCGCATCGAGCACGTCGTTGGACGCGACGGTGATCCCGACGTGGGCTCGAGCCGGTGGTCGAAAGGAGTTGATCCGGCGGTTGGACGACAAGGAGATCGGGGTGAAACTGAGGACTGCGATTGCCGAAAACCTGAGCCAAAAGGACAACGGGCAGGTGATCAAGATTGCCAGTTTCCGGCACCGACCCGACTGGGTGGGTCTGAGTGTTGCGGAGATTGCCGATGCTGAGGAGATGACGACGGTCGAGGTGGTTGTCGAGGTGGCCAGGCACGGCGGCGCGGCGGTGGTGAACTTCAGCATGAGCGAGGCGGATGTGCGGCACATCATGCAGGTGCCGTGGGTGGCGACGGCGTCGGATGGTCGGGCGTATCTGCCCGGAGCCGATCGCCCGCACCCTCGGAGTTACGGGACGTTTGCCAGGAAGCTGGGTCATTATGCGATTCGCGAGAAGGTGTTGGGGCTGGCGGCGGCCGTGCGGAGCATGACCGGTTTGCCGGCCAGGATCCTTGGCCTTGAGGATCGTGGTGTGCTGCGGGTTGGATCGGTTGCCGATGTGGCGGTGTTTGATCCCAAGACGATCCGGGACCCGGCGACCTTCGTGGATCCTCATCAGTACTCGGTCGGATTTCGCTACGTGTTCGTGAATGGACGTCCGGCGGTGTTTCGAGGCAAGTCGACCGGTGCACTGGCCGGTCGTGCCCTGGTTCACCGATCGGAGCCTGCGAAGTGATCGGCGGCAGCGGGGTGATCGGCGGTAGCGGGGTTGGGTTGCTGGTCAGCGTGAGGTCGCTCGAGGAGGCTCGGGCGGCCGTCGAGGGCGGCTGCACGGTTCTCGATGTCAAGGAACCGACTCGGGGGCCTTTGGGGATGGCCGATCCGGATGTGGTCCGCGATGTGGTTCGCTATGGCGCCGGCCAGGGTGTGGTCTGCAGCATGGCGTTGGGTGAGGTCGTGGATTGGGGTGACCGCCGCGTGGCCGATTGGGAACCGCTCGGCGTCGACTTCGCCAAGCTGGGGCTTTCGGACGTTTCAGGCGTTTCAGACACGGCGGTCGCGAATGGGTCGCGGGATTGGCGAGCCACTTGGTGTGGGCTGCGACAACGGTTGGTCGGGCCGCGGCAATGGATCGCGGTGGCGTATGCCGATGGGGCTCAATGCGGTGCTCCGGAAGTGGATGACGTGGTCACGGCTGCGATCGAGACCGGTTGTGCCGGGGTTTTGATCGATACGTGGGACAAGACCGGTGGTTCGCTGACCGACTGGTTGTCGTGCTCGCGTCTTCGGGGGGTACGCGAGTCGACGGAAGAGGCGGGATTGTTGTTGGCCTTGGCCGGAAAAGTGTCGTTGAAGAACCTGGCCGAGGTGATGGGTGTGAGGCCGGACCTGGTGGCGGTTCGTGGCGCAGTTTGCCTCGAGGGGCGGCGCGAGTCGCATGTCGAGGCGAAACTGGTCGAGCGGTTGGTCAGCGAGTTGGCGGTTCGGAAGAACGGGGAACTCGTTTCGGTTCGGGTCGCTCGGCACGCAAGTTGATCCAGTCGACGGCTTCGAGTCGGCCGAGCCAACCGGCGAGGTGTTGGTCAATCAGTCGCGTGGCCTGCAAAGGGGATGGTGCGTCGTCGCTGGGGAGTTCGGTGGACTTGAGCAGCAGGAGTCGAGAGGCGGGCCAGGCGATGGTGACCCAGGCCGCGATGGCGTCACTGGTGGCCGCCCAGGTGTGAGGCAATCCGAGTGGTTGGGCGGCTTCTTCGGGCGGCAGAAACTCGCTGCAGTCGAGAATGGGCCAACGCTGTTGCGACCAGGCGTGGCTGGCTTCGTCACGGCTGGAGACGAGTAGGGTGTTGGGCAGCACGGAGTTGAGTAGCCGGGAGTTGAACGTCATGGCCGAGACGGCCAAGTCGTGGGCGGTGGCTTGGGTGAGGCTGTGGGCCTGGTGCCAGTCGCGGACGATGTCGGCGGTCGGGCCGCCACCGACGATCAGCAGCGGTCGGCCGGGGAACGATGGGCCGAGAAGCGATTCGAGTCGTAAGGGCGTGTCGGGCCAGTCCAGCAGGCTGCCGCCCAGCTTGACGACGTGAACCGATGTGGCGTCCGAGGTCATCGAGGTGCCTCGCGCGACGGATTCAGTCGATGATCTTGTTGATCGGGTACTCGACGATCCCGCGAGCTCCGGAGGACTTGAGCAGCGGGATGATGGACCGGATGGTGGTTTCGTCAAGGATGGTGTTGACGGCGACCCAGTCGGGGTCGGAGAGCGAGGAGATGGTGGGTTGTTGGAGGGCTGGCAGTTGGTCGAGGATGGCCTGGAGGTCGGTGCGTCGGACGTTCATCATCAGGCCGGCTCGGCCTTCAGCGTCGAGGCACGACTGTAGCATCAGGGCGATGTTGTCGAGCTTGTTGCGTTTCCACGAATCGGCGGCGGCATCCTTGTTGGCGATCAGTCGGGTGGAGCTCTCGAGGACGGTGTCGAGAATTCTGAGGTTGTTGGCTCGCAGCGAACTGCCTGTCTCGGTTACTTCGACAATCGCGTCGGCCAGTTGTGGTGGCTTGACCTCGGTGGCTCCCCAGGAAAACTCGACCTGGGCTTCGACGTTGTGTTTGGCCAGGTAGGTGCGGGTGAGCCCGACGGCTTCGGTGGCGATGCGTTTTCCGGCGAGGTCGGCGACGGACTGGATGCTGGAATCTTCAGGGACGGCGAGCACCCAGCGGACCTTGCGGCGGCTGACTTTTGAGAAGATCATCTCGCAGATCTCGACCACATCGGCCTGGGTTTCCACGACCCAGTCGTGACCGGTGATGCCGGCGTCGAGGACGCCCTGTTCGACGTACCGGGCCATTTCCTGGGCCCGGATCAGCAGGCATTCGATTTCCGGGTCGTCGATCGAGGGATAGTAGGAGCGTGAGGAGAAGCGGATGGTGTAGCCGGCCTGTCGGAAGAGTGCGGCGGTGGAGTCCTGCAGGCTACCGGCGGGGATGCCCAGCTTGAGGACGTTGTTGCCGGCGGTGGTGTCGGCTGCGGTGTCTGAGGCGGTCATTGTGTCAACTATTGTTTTTTGTAGACTTCGGCGGGGTCGAAGACTTGTTCGGCGGTGACGGAGAGTTGTCCGGTGGCGGGGTCGAATTGTCGGAAGAAGCAGCTTCGGTAGCCTTCGTGGCAGGCTGCTCCGCCATGTTGGGTGACCTGGATCAGGAGTGTGTCGGAATCGCAGTCGAAGTGGATGGAGTGGACTTGTTGAAAGTTGCCACTTTCTTCGCCTTTTCGCCAGAGTTTGTCGCGGCTTCGGCTGTAGTAGCAGACTCGGCCGGTCGAACAGGTCTCCTGCCAGGCGTCCTGATTCATGTAGGCGAGCATCAGCACGCAGCCATCTTCGGCGTCCTGTGCGATGACGGGGATCAGGTCGGATTTTGTGAAGTCAGGTCCGTTCACGAGACATTCGTCTCCTGTCCTGAAAGGCCGTGGACGCCGCCGCGTGGCACGGAATCGACGTGTCGGGCGATTACTTGGTTCGCAGAATCCAAAACTAACAACTTGCCCGAGCGTCCACCAGTGGAATCTCCCCCAGTCCCGGTCGGCCGTTGCCTTTGGCGTTCGTCAGCAGGCTGCTAGTATCGGCTTCGTGGCCGATTTGGCCCGGTTGAGTGAGGCTTGTGTCCGCTTTGCCGATAGGAGACCGGAAATATTTGGATGGAAACTGGGAGTGGTTATGACGACGACTGATCAGACTGCGACGAATATCACCTGGCACGAGAGTCGAGTCGAACGGTCGGCTCGTGAGATATTATCGGGTCATCGCGGCGTGGTGGTGTGGTTCACCGGTTTGAGTGCATCGGGCAAGAGCACGGTGGCCAACGAGGTGGATCATCTTTTGCACGCGCAGGGCAAGAGCACGTATGTGTTGGACGGGGACAATGTTCGGCACGGCTTGAACAAGAACCTGGGTTTCAGTGCCGAGGACCGGGCCGAGAACATCCGGCGGATCGGTGAGGTGGCCAAGTTGTTTGTGGATTCCGGTACGATTGCGCTGACCGCGTTTATTTCGCCGTACTCGGCCGATCGGGATCAGGTGCGTGAGTTGATGGGTGAACGTGAGTTCATTGAGGTGTATGTGAACGCATCGTTGGCGACGTGTGAGGATCGGGATCCCAAGGGTCTGTACGCGAAGGCTCGTGCGGGTGAGATCAAGGGTTTCACGGGGATCGACGACCCGTACGAGGCTCCTGAGTCGGCCGAGCTGGTGTTGGATGCGGACACGAAGGGGATCGAGGAGTTGGCGGTCGAGGTCGTCGAGTTCCTCGAAGCCAACGCGTACCTGACTCTCTAACCAAGCTCTCTGGGACTGGGGGGCTCAGCGCCCCCTGGTGTCGGGGCGGGGGTGCCATCCCGGCACCCCGTTGGGCCCCCCCTGCCCCTCGCGGGCTCCCCCTGTGCGCTCCGCGGCCTCTCTGCCTTCCGCGACAATTTCTTTTTTTTTCCGTTTCTCCAGAATTGGTGCTTGCGTTTTCGCCTCCATGGGTGTCAAGTAGTACACAACTGTACTCATAACATCCAACCCAGCAACAGGACACTTCGACCGCCGGCCAATGAAACCGGTAACGAAAACAGGCAGCGAACGAACTCCAAACAAACTTCAACCAAACAGGCGACCCGGCTGCGGTGTGCACCGACTCGCTCGTTGATGCTGCCGTCGGCGGCACGGTGTGAGGCGAGTCGGACGATGGTTTTTTTTGCGAGAAAAGGAATGACGCATGAACCAGATCACACGCGGATGGGGACAATCAAGAGTGAATTCGGGCAGTCGAAGGAGTCGGTTGACCCGGCATCCTCGGAGCCGTTGGCGGATTCGAAGTCAGAGTCGATTGCCGGGGATGATGTTGGCGAGTCTGGGTCTGGGGATCCTGGGGACGATGTTGATGTGGTCGGCGGTCTCGACGGCTCACGGCGCGAGTGGTCCGAGTGGGCCGAATGGGCCGAGTGGGGTTTTGGATTCCCGGGTGGCGACGTTCGGGAGCAGTTTTCCGAGTCGTCGGTCTTCGACTTTGGCTTCGACGGAGATTTCGGCTGTACCCGTCCTGCGGGTCTCGACGGATTCTGGGACTCGGACGGCAACCCGGCCCATAGCGCGGTCGACAAAACGGATGGCATTGCGTCCGAACAACCGATTGTCGGGTCGAAAGCTGAGCGAGACGATAGCGGTGACGATTCTGCCGATACAGTCACGTCAGGCGAAGCAGGCGAATCGCCCGACCAAGTCGGCGGTCGGGCAGGACCGGGGTCAGGCGAGCGAGTCGTCGAAGGTCCGGGGTCGATTACCGAGGTACTTTGGCAAGGTGGGAGTGAGTGTGAATCAGAAGAGACGCGTTTACTCGATCCAGGCCATATATCGCGAGCGGTTGGCGACGTTGACACGCCAGGTTGAAGCACTGAAGGCGCAGGAGCGTCAGGAGGTGCTTGAGGTATTGACGGTGTTGCAGAAGCAGCGGTTGTCGGAATTGATCCGGATGGCCGACGCGGCCCGAGCGGCTCGATTGCGGGCGAAGCAGTCGGCTCGGCCCGGTGGTTCCAGTGGACCTGTTGGGCCTGGTGAATCAGTCGAGCCGAGTCGATCTGGCGAGGCTGGCCAGCCGAGGAGTGCTCGACCGAAAAGTGCTCG
>Ga0115002_10002184_pt1 | contig 25806 bp, 16 predicted proteins | sample ArcticOcean_MG_C_8_FD_89576 | JGI IMG/M metagenome (GOLD analysis project Ga0115002, IMG submission 89576) | Marine microbial communities from western Arctic Ocean - ArcticOcean_MG_CB11_86 | ecosystem: Environmental > Aquatic > Marine > Oceanic | place: Arctic Ocean: Canada Basin | collected... | reverse complement strand
GGTGGAGGATCATTTTTGGTGGCTTGGTTGGTTTTCCTGATGCTGTGGTCTGTTCCCCTTTTGATTCTGGAATTTGGCATGGGTAAGGCTACACGGTCAGGGGCTATCGGAGCCTTCATGAAAACCATCGGTGTTAGATTTACGTGGATGGGTGGTTGGGTAGCATTCGTAGCGGCAGCAATAATGTGTTACTACAGTGTGGTTATGGGTTGGACTCTCAGGTTTTTTCTGGCCAGTTTGAGGGGAGAGATTCCGACTCCTATACCCGAGGCATTCTGGGAGGAGTTTGCTGGTACGTCAGGGGCGCTTTTGACGCATGCAATCGCCATGGGATTAGCGATTTTCGTAGTTTCTAAAGGAGTGAAGGGAATAGAAAAAGCGACCAAAATACTAATCCCAGGGCTCATTATACTGATCGTCATTTTAGCGATTCGAGCTGTGACGCTGCCTGGGGCGATGGAGGGTATAGCTTTCCTGTTCACTCCCAAACTGTCTGAACTGACTGACGTAAAAATTTGGTTAGAAGCTCTGACTCAAAATGCTTGGGATACAGGAGCTGGCTGGGGATTGGTTCTCACCTATGCCGTCTACATGAGAAACAGAGAAGATACAGCTCTGAATGCTTTCGTAATTGGCTTTGGGAACAATGCTATTTCACTGCTTGCTGGAATCATGGTTTTGGGCACTGTCTTTTCAGTGATGCCCGATGCGTCTGCACAAATAGTTGGTGCAGGAAATGAGGGTTTAACTTTTATCTGGGTTCCCCAACTGTTTTCACAGATACCAGCTGGTCGATTTTTCATGACCTTATTCTTCTTAGCATTGCTGTTTGCCGCTTGGACTTCTTTGGTGGCCTTAATCGAACTGCCCAGTAGGATATTGATTGATCTAGGGATGAGTAGGTCGCGTGCTATAGCTCTGGTTGGTGTCGCCGGATTCCTCTTTGGTATTCCCAGTGCTTATAATTGGACAAGTACTCCTGGATCAGGTCCTTTCTTTGCTAATCAAGATTGGGTTTGGGGTGTCGGCTTGATGTTATCGGGGTTCTTCTTTGCCTTTGCAGTTCTGAAATATGGGATAAGCGAATGGAGGGAAAAATACATTAATACTGGCGATTCAGATATCTATATAGGAGCTTGGTGGGATTGGGCGATTAGATTTGTGATGCTAGAATCTGTCGTGCTAATGGTTTGGTGGCTGTATCAGTCGCAGGGAGAATCATTTCGTGAAACATGGACTCTGTTTTCGCCTTTGAACATTGGCACTGTTTTGATTCAGTGGTCTGTGGTATTGATTGTTCTCATAGCTTCGAATAAATGGTTAAGTAAGAAGATGTTGCTTTCGATGTCTTCAGCAGACTCAGGACACCATAGTTTGGGTACTGATGGGTCTATCGACTAGTCTCTTGTATCAGAGAGGCTTGTTCTAGGGAGTTTTAGTATTGTCTAGGGAATCAAAGAAATCTAAACGTGAGAGGTCTCATCAGATTTTTGACCTTCTCTCACAGGAATACCCCGACGCACACTGCGCGCTGGAGCATGAGGGGCCATTCCAGCTAGGCGTTGCTACAATCCTTTCAGCACAAACTACAGATGAACGCGTGAATATGGTCACGCCGAAATTGTTTGTTGGCTATCCAAGTCCTGATGATTTGGCGAGAGCGGATCAAGTCGACATCGAAAAATTGATTCATTCGACTGGATTTTTTCGATCAAAAGCTAAGAATATCATTGGATTTGCTCGAGGGATTGTGGATAACCATGACGGGAAAGTGCCTAGGACCATGGAAGACCTCACGGCTCTTCCCGGAGTTGGACGAAAAACTGCGAATGTAATCTTGGGCAATGCTTTTGGGATCAACATAGGCGTTGTGGTGGACACTCATGTGAAGCGCCTGTCCAACCTTCTCGCTTTGACGAAAGAGGTGTATCCAGAGAAAATCGAGCGGGATCTGATCCAGTTATTTCCGCAAGAAAATTGGACTATCCTTTCACACCTGTTGATTTTTCATGGCCGGGAAGTTTGTTATGCTAGGAGACCTCAATGCCAGCTTTGTATGATGTCTGATTTATGTCCTTCTGCTACCATTTGATCTTTATTAAGGAAGTGTATTTTAACCAAGTTGTCTATTTTATGAGACCGAGGTTGACCTATTGGGACTTTGTGCTGACTTTGCACACAATGTAAGGGAAATAGATTTCAACAGGAGCTAGGTGTGGGTAATATGCTGGCCGATCGTGAGGCTTCAATAGACCTCTTGGAGAAGTGGGTTAAAAACGTGGGATTGAGAAAACACATGTTGGCCGTTGAAGCCGCAGTCCGTCACTATGCTCGAATCTATGGTGAAGATGAGGATTTATGGGGCACAGCGGCACTCTTGCATGACCTTGATTGGGAAAAATATCCAGATGAGCATCCCCAGGTAGGATTGACTGAGCTTGAAAGACTCGGCTATCCGAATGAAGTGTTACAGGCGATTCGTGCACATGCTCCCGAACTCACTGGGACGGAACCAGAAACATTGCTAGACAAGGTGCTTTTTGCCTGTGATGAGTTGTCTGGATTAGTTTATGCTTGCTCTTTGGTGAGGCCGAATGGTATAGACGACTTGAAAGTTAAGTCTGTGGTAAAGAAATTTAAGGATAAAGCATTTGCTGCTGGCGTTGACAGAGGCCAAGTTTCCCGGGGAATCGAACTGCTGGATATTGATCGGACCGAGCATGTTGGCAATGTCATAGAAGCGCTGAGGGGGATTTCTGATGTCCTTGAAATTCGAGCTAGTGACCGTGTATAAATTTCTGGTAAAAATTGGCTTAATAAGGACTCTGCAATCATGACCACATCTACAGTAGTCACTATGGTTCTGGTCCTAGGTTTTGTTTGGGGAGGATTTATATTTGCATTGGCCACGGCTGTCAGAAAAGAATCAACAAAGAAAAAATGACAAAAATATGGCGATCTCGGTGTCAGTGATTTTGCTCTTAGAGATTGCCTGGATTTTCACTTTGAAACATGAGGCCTGTTCTATTGCCTAGACGTACCGATCTTGATTCTATACTGATTTTGGGATCTGGCCCGATAATTATTGGACAGGCCTGTGAATTCGATTATTCCGGGACACAAGCGGTTCGTGCACTAAAAGAAGATGGCTATAGAGTAATCTTGGTCAATTCCAATCCCGCCACGATAATGACGGACCCTGACCTCGCAGATAGGACTTATGTCGAACCATTAACACCTGATTGGGTCGAGAGGGTAATTGAGAGAGAACGTCCCGATGCTCTTCTCCCTACTATGGGCGGTCAAACGGCTTTGAATATTGCCATGGCTCTAACTGAGAATGGTGTTCTGGAAAAATATGGGGTGGAGTTAATTGGAGCTAATGCAACATCTATACAAATGGCCGAAGACAGGGAACAGTTTACAGCTGCTATGTGTCGCATCGGGCTATCCGTGCCACATGGAGGGTTTGCTAAGACAATTGACGAAGCTTTTGGAATAATTGATGAAGTAGGTTATCCGGCCATAATTAGACCGAGTTTCACCATGGGTGGAACGGGTGGTGCGATTGCATATAATGCACAGGAATTTAAGGAGTTCATCGCCCATGGTTTAGAGGCATCTCCTATTACAGAAGTTCTTATAGACAGGAGTGTGATAGGAGCGAAAGAGTATGAATTGGAAGTCGTACGTGATGCCTCTGATAACGTTATAATCGTCTGTTCGATAGAAAATTTTGATCCTATGGGAGTTCATACTGGTGATTCTATCACTGTAGCTCCGTCACAGACTCTCTCGGATGTTGAATATCAGAAGATGCGAGATGCTGCAATCGCGATTATTCGGGAAATAGGAGTAGAAGCTGGAGGTTGTAATATTCAGTTTTCTATTGATCCTGTCACTGGTGAAATGCTAGTTGTCGAGATGAATCCAAGAGTCTCCCGATCCTCAGCGCTAGCCTCCAAAGCAACGGGTTTTCCGATAGCTAGAGTTGGTGCTAAACTGGCTGTGGGTTATTTGCTGGATGAGTTACCAAACGACATCACTCAAACAACTCCAGCATCTTTCGAGCCTGCTCTAGATTATGTTGTCGTTAAATTCCCCCGATTCGCTTTTGATAAATTCCCTGAAGCCAGTCAGGTTCTTGGGGTACAAATGAAAGCAGTGGGCGAAACAATGGCTATTGGTCGGACTTTTAAGTCTGCCTGGCAAAAGGGTATCAGAGGGCTTGAGATTGGCCGACCAGGCTGGATGACTGGGGCTTCCTTAGAGGATGACGGATTGATGTCGAGTGATTTTTCAACGCTTTTATCAGCACTCAGAATCCCAACGCCAGATAGAATATTCCAGTTGAAACGTGCGCTGTCCTTGGCTATCGACGAGAATGAGGATATCGAATTTTCCGAAGCTATGGGGGATATTTACGAGGCCTCCAGGATCGACCCATGGTTTCTTCACCAACTTATTGGAATCCTTCGTATGGAGTCGCGGTACCAAGGCTTGGACAAAGTTGAACTTACAGATTTGAAACTAATGAAAAGGAATGGATTTTCTGATGCTCAGCTTGCAGACTTAAGAGGTGAGAGCGAAACAGAAGTGCGCCTGAGACGGCACAAATTTGGCCTTCATCCAAGCTACAACGTAGTTGACACCTGTGCGGGAGAGTTTCCTGCTGAGACTCCTTACTATTACTCCTCATATGAGGATGCAGACGAATCAAATCCGTCAGACAATCGTAAAATAGTAATTTTGGGGAGTGGTCCCAATCGGATTGGTCAGGGGATAGAGTTTGACTACTGTTGCGTACAGGCAGTTATGTCGCTCAGAAACTCTGGTTATGAAACTATCATGATCAACTCAAATCCGGAGACTGTTTCAACCGACTTTGACGTCAGTGACAAACTTTATTTTGAACCTCTTACGCTTGAAGATGTGTTGGAGGTTGTAATAAAGGAGCAGCCAGAAGGGGTCATAGTGCAGCTGGGAGGTCAAACTCCACTCAACTTGGCCAGAGCTTTATCAGAGGCTGGCGTGAGCATACTAGGGACTTCTGTCGAAGCTATCGATCGAGCTGAAGACAGAGAGCGCTTTGAGAAAGTATGCCGGTTAGTCGGGGCAACAGCGCCTGAGAATGGAATAGCCAGAAGCCAAAGGGAAGCGTTGGCTGTAGCTGAAAAGATAGGTTATCCACTATTGGTTCGCCCTAGTTATGTCTTGGGTGGCAGTGGTATGGAAATCGTGTACGATAGTGTTTCATTGGAGAATTATTTTGGGAAGGCAATCAAAATTTCTCCAGACCACCCAGTTTTAATCGATCGCTTTATAGAGGATGCTTTTGAAGCGGATGTAGACGCATTGTGTGATGGGGAGGAGGTCGTGATAGGGGGAATCATGCAGCATATTGAGGGTGCTGGAGTCCACTCTGGTGACTCGGCATGTGTGTTGCCTCCTTATCTATTGAGCACGGATGAGATAGACCAAATAAGGAACCAAACAAAGAAATTTGCACTGGAACTCGGCGTGGTGGGACTGCTAAACGTCCAGTATGCCATTAAGGACGGGGTCGTCTACGTCATAGAAGTAAACCCTCGGGCTTCGAGGACTGTTCCTTTTGTTAGCAAGGCAACCGGTCTTTCTTTAGGTAGGATTGCTGCACAAGTCATAGTAGGGGAAAAACTGAAAGACCTAAAAATCTCAGAACCTCAACCTTCTTCAACTGTTGCTGTAAAGGAGGCGGTTTTCCCATTTAATCGTTTTGAAGGGGACATATTGTTAGGTCCAGAAATGAAATCGACTGGAGAGGTGATGGGAATCGCTGAATCTTTTGGAATGGCGATGGCCAAGGCTCAGGCAGCTTGCGACAACTTGCTCCCCGTTAAAGGCGGCACATTGATCGTCACCGTCAATGACAGAGATAAACGAACAGTGGCACCGATTTTACGTAGGTTTCATGATATGGGGTTTGATATATGGGCCACTGAAGGAACCCATCAGTACTTGAAGGATAGGGGTATACCATCGGAACGGGTGTACAAGGTAGGTGAAGGTCGTCCACACATAGTAGATCGCATAGTTTCCGGGAAAGTTGACCTACTGATTAACACACCTCTAGGAAAACAGTCACAATACGATGACTATTCGATGCGTAGGGCAGCCATCTCTCATAAGGTCTCCTACTTTACAACCATGTCCGCCACTAGTGCAGCATGTGACGCTTTAATTGCTTTGCGTTCGAGGGTTTTCTCGGTCCGTACTCTTCAGGAACGGATTGCAGAAGCAGATCTGCAGAATTAATTGACTGGTTTCGATGGCAACTCCCCTCCAGTTGGATTCCTCATCCATTCGGATGCTTCTTTGCACGATACTGGGTGGGGCCATCCTGAGCATCAAGGACGACTCAGGGCGGTCGCTTCTTCCGTTGGGCAGGATTTATTGGCTTTAGATGGGAGAGTGATTCAAGTCGAACCGGGAAACATAGAAGAGGAGGATCTTCTTCGTGTTCATACTGGAGTACACTTAACAAAAATTCGAGATGCTGTTGCCCTAGCTACTAGAGAATCCCGACTAGTTTCGCTTGATCCTGACACAGTTGTTTCTACCAATTCCTGGAAAGCGGCTTGTGGTTCTAGTGCTGCACTGATCAAGGCAGTCAAACTGGTGCATGACAAAGAACTGTCGACCGCTTTTGTCGCTACTCGTCCTCCAGGGCATCATGCTACTGCAGACCGAAGCATGGGTTTTTGTCTTATTAACCACGTGGCTGTAGCTGCACGTTGGTTACAGGCAAATCGTAAAGTACAAAAAGTGCTTATCATTGATTGGGACGTGCATCATGGCAACGGAACCCAGGACATTTTTTATGCTGATGGGTCAGTTTATTATTTTTCTCTTCATCAGTGGCCGCATTTTCCAGGTTCCGGAGCGGCAGATGAGATTGGAGAAGGCGAAGGACTCGGAATGACGAAGAATGTTCCTGTTGAAGCTAGGACATCTTCGGTTACTTATTGTGATCTATTCCTAGAGAACTTTGATCAAGTGCTACAGTCGTTCGATCCTGATTTCATATTGATTTCTGCGGGATTTGATGTGATGGAAGGAGATCCGTTGGGAGATCTATGCCTGGAACCCAAAGATCTACATTTCTTAACTACAGAAGTCATTCGTTGTGCTCCAAGAGGGTGTGGCGTGGTAGCAGCGTTAGAAGGTGGTTATAATCCAAAGAGGACTGGCTTGGGTGTGAAGGCTGTTTTGAGAGCACTCGCGGAGGTGAGCTGAGGTTTAAATTGGCATCCGCCAGAGGTTTTTAGCTAGATTGACTGTGTAGTCACTGTGCTGTGACGCTCTCCAATTCTAATATGGATGTTTCATGATGAAAGAGAAAATCTCGAAATCGTTCCGAATCTGCGCTGTTTGTTTATTTGCTTTGTATGTAGTGGATCTTTCTGCAGAGATGCAACAGGAGCCGTTGAGTTATCCCGTCGAACCACATCCGGTTGCTGAAGAGGCGATTTCAAGATTGAAGTCACCTTATTGTCCAGGTTTAATGTTGGAAGTTTGTACTTCTCTGCAGGGAGCTATGCTGAGGGATAGCCTTCAGACTATGGCACGTGATGGTGGATCAGTACAGGAGATAGTGGACTGGGTGATCTTTAATCATGGCGAAGAATACCTTGCTTATCCTCGAACTTCTGGTGCTGGTTTGCTGGCTTGGGTGGTTCCTCCAGGAGTCTTATTTCTTGGAGTCATGGTTCTGGTCCTTTTCCTAAAATACAAGCATTCAGATGAAATGGAGCCTGCTGTTAGCAGGGTGATTTCCGAGGAAGAAGAAATACTCTTAAGGGAAGCTCTAAAAGAAATGGAAGCTTCAGAAGAACCAGTGTTTTGATCTTAGACAACTGTGATGACTGACCCCAAGGAACTCTTGTCGGAGCAACAACCTCTTCAGCTTTCTGAAGTACAGAAAGCTCTCCAGGAAGCTGATTTAGACGGGTGGTTGTTCTATGATTTTCATGGTCAAAATCCTATAGCAAAAACTATGCTTGGCTTGCAGAAAACCACACGGCGGTCTTTTGCTTTGATTCCTGCTCGAGGCGAACCGGTAGCCTTGATCCATGCTATTGAACATGGCGCTTGGGATCATTGGCCATGGAAAGTAGTAGACTATCGGGGCTGGCGTGAAATGGAGGAAAAACTGACCGTCCTGTTGCAGGGGGAACCCCGTCTAGCAATGGAAGTGTCATCTCATTCGAATGTTCCAACTTTAGATCGCGTGCCATCTGGGATATTACAATTACTAGTTAGAATTGGAATTAAAGTCGTGAGCTCTGGTGATTTCGTATCAACTTTCCATTCGGTGTGGACTGAACAGCAATTGCAGGGACATAGAAGGTGTGCAGAAATTGCGAGAGAAGTGGCCATGGGAGCTTTCAAAAAAGCTTCAGAGCAGGTGCGACATGGGAAACCATTACTAGAAGGTGAATTGGGAGAATGGATACGGGATCGATTATACGACCGAGGACTACAGGAGCAGCCAGATTGTCATGTGGCGATCGGCAAGAACGCTGCCGATCCTCACTACGATCCGGGGGGGAGCGGGGATTATATATCAAAAGGAGAAATTCTTTTGATAGACTTATGGGGGAAAGAAAACACAGAGGGAATCTTTGCCGATCAAACTTGGATGGGAATTTTGGACAGACAGCCTTCTTCTCGTGTTCAAACAATTTGGGCAGCTGTGAGGGACGCTCGTGAGGAAGCGATTAAGTTTCTCAATGATTCTTATGCTTCGGGAGAAATAATTTTTGGTTATCAAGTCGATGACGTTTGTCGAAATGCGATTTCGAAGAGTGGTTTCGGAGATTTCTTTGTCCATCGGACAGGGCATTCTATGGACGTTGACCTTCATGGTAGTGGTCCCAATCTGGATAACTTGGAAACGAGGGATGATAGAACACTGATCAGCGGTGTTGGATTTTCAGTCGAACCAGGTATTTACATTCCCGGCGAAGTGGGGATTCGTAGTGAAATTAATGTGTACTGGGGACCAGAAGGGCCAGAGGTAACGCCTCAGAAGCGACAGTATGAAATCCTGACACTCCTGGAGTAGAAAGCCTGAACGACTGTGCGAAATATGTAGAGGTAGCACTACCGCTTCCATTGGATCAGGTGTTCATCTATTCATCTGGCTGCCTTAATCCTAAACTAGGAAGTAGAGTCTTAGTTCCTTTTGGGAATGGAGAAAGGATCGGCTTCGTTGTGGGTTCGGCTGCTCAGACAGAACTTAAAAAAGTCAAAGCTGTTCTGGATATTTTAGACAGCGAACCTTCTGTTACTAGGAAGCAACTAGATTTGGCATTTTGGATGGCCGAATACTATGCTACTCCTTTGGGAATAATTCTCAAGGCCATGCTCCCTGCCTTTTTGTCCCGCATCCCCAAGAAAAAAGTGTATTTATTAGATGCATCGTGCACTGGACTCACTTCTAGGCAACATAGGATAGTAAATCTGCTCGGTGGCAGGAGTGGCTATTCTCTAGATTTTCTTCGTGGAAAATTAGGGATGGGTTCAATCCAATCGGATCTTCGGAAATTGGTGGCTGCTGGAATAGTAGAAATCAAAGTAGAGCCACCCAATACTTCTCCAATTAAGACGGAGAGGATCGTAAATATTCACAAATGGTTTGAGGACTTAACTGAGCTCAAAAAATTACTGGGAGCGGCCAAGAGACAATTTGAAGCCTATCAAATTTTGGCCAGTTTCGGTGGTACTGTAGAGTTGTCTCACCTAATTAAACAGGCTGGGTTCAGCCGTGGAGTGATCGCTGAACTTGAAAAAAAAGGTGTGGTGCAGGTGGAGGATAGGGAGGTGAATAGGGACCCGTTCTCCGACATTCCTATGTCCGGTGTAATGAAGCATGTGCCTACAGAAGATCAGGCCAATGCTATTAAAACAATTTTAGAGTTGTATGAAGAAGAAAGAGGTACCTCTGCATTGCTCCATGGTATTACAGGTTCTGGGAAGACTTTGGTCTATGTAGAAGTGATCCACAAGATTCTGGAAGAAGGGAGAGGTGCCATTGTCTTAGTTCCAGAGATTTCTTTGACGCCTCAAACTGTTTCTCGTTTTCGCGCTCGTTTTGGAGATCAAGTTGCCGTGTTGCACTCTTCTCTGTCTGAAGGTGAACGATTCGATGCGTGGAGACAGTTAAAGACAGGGGAGAGGCTAGTAGCTGTAGGTGCACGTTCTGCCGTATTTGCTCCGGTCAAGAATCTTGGGATAATAGTGGTTGATGAAGAACACGACTCAACTTACAAGCAAAATGAATCTCCGCGTTACCAGGCTCGGGATGTCGCTACTGTTAGGGCTATAAAGGAAGGAGCTGTCTGTATTCTTGGGTCAGCCACCCCTTCCTTGGAGAGTTGGCATAACAGGGAAAAAGGTAAATTCCAGTATATCGCTCTACCCGAAAGGGTGGGAGGGGGAAGCTTGCCACCCGTACATACTGTTGATTTGAGGAAGGAACTTAAGGACCGAAAGTCGCGAAATGGTTCAAGAAATGGTTCAAGCATTGTTCTAAGCTCAGTTCTGAAAGAAGCTATAGGTGCTCGTATAGCTAAAAAAGAGCAGACTTTGTTGTTACTGAATAGGCGCGGCTATTCTTCTTTTGTTCAGTGTCGTTCATGTGGGGGTGTCGAGAGTTGTACCAAATGTTCCATATCTTTGACCTATCATAGACAGAGGGGCCAAATGATCTGTCACCATTGTGGTCAATCCAAGAAAACTGTGACCAATTGTGTGGGTTGTAATTCAAGTGATCTATCCTTCAAGGGGATGGGGACAGAACAAGTTGAAAGGATCGTTAATGAGACTTTCCCTGGCGTCAGGGTAGCACGTATGGATGTAGATACTACATCGGGAAAATGGTCCCACCAAGAAATTCTCGGACGAGTGGAAAGAGGCGAAGTCGACATACTCTTGGGTACTCAAATGATCTCAAAAGGTTTGGATTTTCCGAGGGTCACACTTGTTGGTGTTATCAACGCAGATGTAGGAATGCACTTACCAGATTTTAGATCTAGCGAGAAAACTTTCCAGTTGTTAAGCCAGGTAGCAGGAAGAGCCGGCAGGGGTAGTTTGGGCGGTGAAGTGTTCATACAGACTTTTCTTCCTGAGCACTATGTCCTTCAGGCTGCGCTCAAGCATGATTATGTAGGATTTGCTCAAAAAGAGATCTTACTGCGCCAAGACCCCACCTATCCACCGATCGTTAGGTTGATAAATGTTGTCATGAGTAGCCCAGACAAACTATGCGCTGCGGACAACATTGAAAGAGCTACCAGATTTCTTGACGTTGCTAAAAATAGAATGAGCATCGGGAGTGAAGTAGATGTGGTGGGACCAGCCCCTTGTCCGATTGAAAAAATTAAAGATCGCTGGCGCTGGCATTTTCTTATCAGGAGCGCTTCGGTATCGGCCCTCAATCAGTTGGTTGGTCCCCTAACCAAAGAATTTAAAACTAAAGGGAGAGATGTTCGATTGATCGTTGATAGGGACCCCAGTAGCCTCCTCTAGTGTTATAACTGAAGAAATCTACATTCAAGAGTGTTTTTGGGGGATCCTTATCAGGTGGTTTTGTAATTGTGTTTTAACGAAACTAACTATCGGTGCATCTAGTGTAGAGTAAGAAATGTAACTTGAGAAGTGTGTTACAATGAATGGTAATTAAAGAGGTTTTTTCTATGAATAAAAGTTCTTATTTGGTGTATATCGTCTGGTCGGCCTTCGCCGTTCCAGTATTTGCACAAGGGCGAGATGCACTTGATCCTGAAATTGTTCTGGTCACTCTTGAGGATGCGATACAAAGGGCGATCTCCGTCAGCCCACAGATAGCTCAAGCAGACCAGAATATGCTGAGCGCTGCCGAATCTAAAAGGACGGCGATCGGATCTTTCTTGCCTACTATTTCAACTGGATCCGGAATGTCAGTCCGGAGCACTGACCGCTTCGATTCATCTACCGATAGGATCGTTTCTGGAAGTTCAAATTCTTACAACGCTAGTATAAACGCTAGGTATAATTTGTTCCAAGGAGGACAACGTTTTTCTGAGCTTTCTCGAGTAAGGGCAGACTATGTTGCGGCAGAAGCCCTTCGCAAGGGCCAAGATTTTAATGTGACATTTCAGACTAAGAATCTTTTTTTCCAAGCCCTTCGGCAGCAAGAGTTGCTAGAGGTTGCCCACTTGAGGATAGAACAAGCTACTCAAAGTTTGGAGATGACCCGTTTGCGACAGCAATTGGGTGGAGGAACAGTCTCAGATACTTTACGAGCCCGCCTAGAGTTTATCAATGCCCGCCAAGCTCTACTTTCTGCTCAGAATGAGACACAAATAGCTCGATTTGGCTTGGGTCGTCAGATTGGAATTTCTGAACCAGTAGCACCAGTGCCTCCAGGGAATTTAGAACCTACGCCTCTTAGGTTAGAGCAAATTGAAGTGCTAAGAATTGCGGAGATAGAATCGCCGTCCGTAGTTGCTGCTAATGCCAACTTAAATGCTGCAGAAGAAGCTTATTCTTCAGCAAAATCTGCCTATTTTCCTACCTTTAGTCTGAACAGTGGATACAATTGGTCGAACCAACAGGCGTCATTTCAACAGGGGCTCGCCAGCTGGAATTTGAATTTTAACATGAGCTACCCTCTTTTCAATGGATTTTCCAGGGAAGCTAGTATAGTACGAGCAGAATCATCAGCATATGTTGCTCGTCTCGAAGAAGATGATGTCCGTCGCGGAGCTCGACAGGAAGCAGATGCGGCACTTCGGTTCTTGGAAACTTCAGAACTGGCAATTGACATTGCCGAAGAAGCGGTCCAAGTAGCCAATGAAGATCTGCGTGTTACCAGGGAACGCTATCGGGTTGGAGTGGCAATAATCTTGGATGTAGTCACAAGTCAGATTTCAGTTGATCAGGCAAGGGTAGACTTGGTCAATGCCAGATACGATTATGTTTTAGCTCGCGCTGAGCTAGAAGCAATTTTAGGAATGGAGCTTTAAAAAATTGGTAATCAAAACTGAAGGTTTAGCAAAACATTACGTTTTAGGTGTGGAGACGGTTAAAGCACTGAACGGAGTCGATCTTGAGATCGATTCCGGGGAATTTGTGGCTGTGATGGGGCCGTCCGGAAGTGGTAAATCTACGTTCATGAACTTGATAGGGTGCTTGGATACTCCAACAACTGGAAACTATTGGTTGAATGGAGGCCGAGTTAGTAACCTGAGTGAAGACGAACTGGCTCGAGTACGAAATCAAGAAATAGGATTTGTGTTTCAGACTTTCAATCTCCTGCCACGCGCTACAGCTCTCCATAATGTGGAGCTTCCTTTGATTTATGCAGGTGTTGGGGTCAAGGAGAGAAGACAGAGAGCAGAAGACAAGCTGTCGTTAGTTGGATTAGGCGACAGGATGGATCATCGTCCTCCGGAACTTTCAGGAGGGCAGCGACAAAGAGTTGCCGTAGCAAGAGCACTTGTTAATGAGCCTGCGCTGCTACTGGCGGATGAGCCCACGGGAAATTTGGACTCTACTACGAGTAGAGACATTATGAAGATTTTTGTAGACCTGAACGCTCAAGGTCAAACAATTGTCATTGTAACTCACGAAAAGGATATTGCGGGATATGCTCGGCGCCAGGTCCACTTGCATGATGGCTTGATAGACAAAGATTTCCTCAACAACGAGGGGAGGAGTTGATATGAATGTGACGCAGATTAGCAGATTGTTTGTCTTGTTAGCTAGTTCGGTCTGGGGGCTCTCCTGCAGTGATACCGAAGCCAACAATGCACCTACTTATGACACAGTGGTTGTCACCGAAGGCGATCTCACTATAACGGTAGAGGCTACAGGAAGCATTGAACCCATCCGTAAGGTAGAAGTGACATCTAAGGCCTCTGGAGAAGTACTTGGAATGCTTGTGGATGTCGGAGATGAAGTGGGTCCTGGAGCTCTTCTTGCACGCATCGATCCCAGGGATGTTCAAAATGGTTTCGACCAGGCTAAGGCCGATCTAGAGGTGGCGCAAGCAAGGCTGGATATTTCAGGAGCGCAAAAAATGCGCTCGGAAGAGTTGCTTTCCTCAGGTGTGATTTCCTTGCAAGAACATGAGACTAATAATTTGGACTATGCCAATGCACAGGCCAATTTGGTAAAAGCTGAGACCAACTATGAACTGAACGAACTGCGGCTCAGTGATGTTACCATTCGAGCTCCTTCCGCTGGGACAATCTTAGAGAAAAATGTGGAGGAAGGACAAGTTATACAATCAGCATCTCAAAATGTATCGGGTGGTACAACCCTAGTTATTATGGCTGACTTAAGACTTATGCAGGTTCGCACTCTTGTTGATGAAACCGATATGGGAGACATAAGTAGTGGGATGACTACCAGTGTCACCGTGGAGGCATATCCAGGCAGACCATTCAGCGGGCTGGTAGAAAAAATAGAACCGCAGGCGGTTGTCGAACAGAGCGTGACCATGTTTCCAGTGATTGTGCGATTAGACAATAGGTCTGGATTGCTCAAACCGGGCATGAACGCAGAAGTTGAGATTTTAATTGATGAAGCACCAGGGGTTGTACTCATCCCTAATAATGCTGTAGTGACTCTGCAAGATGCGACTGCCGCAGCGTCAGTACTGGGACTGGATCCTCAGACTATTGATATGCGCTCATTGTTTTCAAATGGTGCTGGTCGAGGTGGTGTCAGAGAACGAATGACGCCAAGAGAAGGTGGCCCTCGCACTGAAAACTTAGATGCAGAAACAGGAAATACTAACAGGCGGAGAGGCCCTATGGCCGCGGAAGCAGATTCGTTGAGATCAAGAGTCCAAAGAGGGGAGATCTCGCAGGACTCTGCCAGGGCGTTGATTCTTGGTATGCGTCAGGGGCAAGATAGGGTGGCACAAAATCCCGAATCTGCGGAAATGCCAGAATCCATCAGTGAACAAAGGCGCAGCGCAGCATCTAGCCGACAGGGAATTGTCTTCAAAATTCTAACGGACGGTTCCATTGAGCCACAGTTGGTGCAACTCGGACTGAATGATTGGGATTTTACACAGGTCGTGTCTGGGCTGAACGTTGGTGATCAACTAGCAGTCATCGGAGCGACTCAACTCCGAGCTGGCCAAGATGAGTTTCTCAACCGAATAAGAGCAAGATCTGGGGGTGGTATGTTTGGCGGCGGGAGGTAATGGCTTAATATGCTGATCAAAGAAATTCTTTGGGTAGCACTAGGAGCTATCAGGGCAAATCTGTTGCGTTCCTTTCTGACCGCTTTAGGGATCATTATTGGAGTATCGGCGGTGATTGCGATGGTTGCACTGGGAGAGGGTGCCCAGCGTCGTGTGGAAGACCAGATTTCGCGAATGGGTACAAACGTTTTGACCATCAGAGCAGGGCAGCGATTCTTCGGAGGAGTTTCGACGGGAGCCACAGAAGATCTGACCGTAGACGATGCCGAGGCACTGAGAGACCAAAGTCCTGATGTATTGACTATCTCTCCTGAAATAAGCTCCAGGGTTCAACTTGCTTATCTGCGTTGGAATTCAAACAATCAAACCCGGGGAGTCTGGCCCGAGTATTTTGGCATGTACAATTTGGATTTGGAATATGGAGCGTTTTTTGATCAAGGTCACGTTCAAGGCCGTCGAAGGGTCGCTATTTTGGGTTATTCTGTTCCAGAATCTCTAGGAACACCCGCTGAGATTCTCATTGGGAAAACGATACAAATACGAGGCCAACCTTTTGAAGTGTTGGGTGTTTTGGCTGAAAAAGGTGATGCTGGGTTTAATCGGCCGGACGAAGAAGTATTTGTTCCAACCAGTACGGCTCAGTTTAGAGTTTTCGGGGGTCGCAATAGATTATCTTCCATATATGCACAGGTAGCATCGCAAGATCTGATGGATAGAGCTTTTGCTGAAATCGATGCCACATTACGCCGGGAACATCGAGTTCGTCCAGGTGAGGCCGTAGATTTTTCGGTTCGCAATTCCAGTGAGTTGATAGCGACCTTCAATGAAACAAATGAAACTTTTGCGTTGTTATTGGCTGGTATAGCGGGGATAAGCCTCATCGTAGGAGGGATCGGCATTATGAATATCATGCTGGTCAGTGTGACAGAGAGGACTAGAGAAATTGGTATCAGAAAGGCTCTTGGTGCTACAAAAGGAGCAATCCTTTTTCAGTTCCTAATTGAGGCCTTAGTTCTGTGTGTAATGGGAGGAATTCTTGGAGTCCTGGCAGGAGTGGGTGGGGCAATGGCCATTTCTCGTTTTGCCGAGTGGGATACGGCTATATCTCCCCAATCCATTTTCTTGGCACTAGCGTTTTCAGCTGGGATTGGTTTGTTCTTCGGGCTCTGGCCCGCTCAAAGGGCAGCAAAATTGAACCCCATTGATGCACTCAGGTATGAGTGACAGAAGTTTTCTGCTTGGAATGCAAAAAAATTTGTTTTTAAAGCTCTAGGTAGGAGGATTTCTTAGGGTATAGTGGTAACTGAATTGAGGCAGAGGAACTATTCTGCGGGAGTTGTTAGTCGGTGGGATCAGGCTAGGTGATTTCTTGGTGTAGAGAGCCCTGTTTAGAGCTAGATTTCCACCGATACTGTGATGATCTAGACCTGGAAGACGCCAGTCAGCTCCAAGAGGTATCCTGACAAGAAAAGACGTTCCAGATGTTTCTTCTGAGTCACTGGAAAATTGTTTGGCTCCCCACAATCCAAAGCCGGCGAAAGGTTGCAACCCTCCGCTTCCGAAGTACTGCCTGAAAGTAACTGCCATACCCAGATCATTCTGTGAGAATGTAGCCAAGTTGAAATTGATACTTCGGTTGTCTCGTCGCAATTCTAGGGTTAGTCCCATCTTACCAATACCACCGACAGTAATTCCAGCCCTTATTTCTGTTGTTTCTTGATACGATTGTCCACAACAAACTGATTGACCAGAGAGGAGGTTGGGGTAACCAACAACTAGTGCCAAAGCAAAGCCTATTTGAAGCCAAAGGCTTCCTAATACTAAAAGATATTTTCTTGAGTCAGTCAGCAACTTCGACACGATCTAAGGTTGGGCGCTCAGGCCCAAATAAAAAGCTCGTTTTGGACCAGGCTCGTAGAATCTCGCTCCAAAGGCATTAACAGCCACTGCTGCAGAATATGTTGTGTTGAAGATATTTGAAACACCTCCGAATGGGGCCATTTTAAACCCACCCACTTGTATCTCGGAGAACCCACCACGCAATTCCCAGATATGATAAGAGTTAGTAAACTCACTATTTGAGTCGTTGACTGCCATGCTACCCACGTAGTCTCCTCTGATTTCTCCGTACCAGTCCTTCTCGGTAAATCTTACCATTCCATCAAGCCTGCGTCTGGGAGTTCCAGGTATTCTGTTTCCATCAAAGGTCTTGTCGTCCACAGAAAATTTTCCGAAGGTAGCATCGACCAATGTGTGGCTTAGGCGTGTGAACACTTTGTCTGTTACGACTACTTGAATCGAATTTTCGAATCCTTGGTAAGTGGATGATCCTGCGTTACGGTAAAAAGTCCTACCAGGTTGAAGAGCGTCTTCAAAGGGTACTAATTCGTCCACCATCGAAGTTCTGTATGCACTAAATTCAGTGCTGATCCTGCTACTCCATTGCCTTCTGATTCCAATTTCACCTGTCAATCCTTTTTGAGGATTCAATTCAGAATTGAATCCTCCGGCACCATCTGGCCGATTGGCCAATTCTGTTGTTGTCGGAGTGGCAAATGAAGTTGCAAGATTGGCGTATAGTGAGGAAGCACTGTTGAGGTTGGCGTGAATCCCAAGAGTAGGACTCAGAGAGGCCATATTTCTTTGGCCAGATTCATCTTCGTTCCCGTTAGTGGTTAAGTGATCTGTAACTCCGAATTGGAAATAATCGTATCTTGCTCCACCCATCACAGATATTTTTTCGTTTACAATAGTTCGTCCCTGAGCGAAAAATCCAATTGCAGATACTGTCTCGTATTGGTCGAGTGATAGAGACCCTTTAGCCCCAGATTTATTTTGAAAGTTCTTTCGAGAATCTCGCTGGTAATCCAAGTCTGTTCCGATAGACCACGTTAGGTTCCCGGGCTCTTCGTTTTTCATGCTAGATAAGATGGCACGAGATCCAAAGGCTTTTCTGCGAAGATCAATAATTCTAGGAGGAATTGGATTGTCCAGATTTCGAAACAGGCCCCAAGTGGTAAATTCTGCGCCCATGTTGGCTAGATTTCCAGTCCAGTTTAGTCCGAGCTGACCCTGACGAACGTCTTTGTATGTGTTTTGTTTCACGTTGTAACTTCTAGCGCTTAATACCCCTGCGTCCAAGTCGGACCGATTAAGAGACCCAGGATTTTGCGCGTTTAAATCCAATACATTCCCCGTGATCCGCAGTACTCCGTTAGCAAATTTTGTGCTGACATTAGTATTCAGGTTTAGACGTCCGGCTGTACCGTAAGGATCCGCAGGGTTTTGAGGGTTAGTCCGAAAACCGTCATAGTTTAGGCGAGAAAGGTTTACTAGGTAGGAGGTGTTTTGATACCTCCCTGCAGTGTTACTCTCTAGCCGTGTCAATCCATTGCTTCCAATGACACCTTTCACGATTTGCCGAAAAGGAACATCCGGTGGTTCCGCTGTTTGGAGGCTTAATACCCCCCCGCTTCCATTCCCATAAAGGGCTGAGGCTGGACCACGGAGAACTTCAGCTCTACCCAAAGAACCTATATCCACATGGTCCAAGGTGGATTGTCCGTCAGCCATAGTCGCGGGTATCCCGTCTACTATGACTTTCACTCCACGCACTCCGAACCCCGCTCTTGCTCCGAACCCTCTGATTGAGATTCTTTCTCCAACTGCATAGTTGTAGCGGTTCTGTACCTGCACACCAGGGATCCCCTGGAGAGCTTCCTCTAAAGATAGACCGGTGTTTCCTCGTTGGAGATCTATTTGGTCTCTAATGGAAATCGCATAGGGCGTCTGATTGATTGCATCGGACCCTCGAAGGACAGTGACAGTCAGGGAATCTATAGATATTACTGAATCGGGAAGCTGTTGAGCCGTCAATGTAGCATCATGAAATCCTACATTAACGAATGTGATTAATAAGAACAGAGTAAACGATGCGTTCAGATGTTTGTTGGAGTTCGAAATTTCTCTCATCCCATTCCTTGGTTGTGATGCTATCAGTGTGAGCCAAGATAGTACACTACAAGGATTGGCGGAGAACTACCAGTTCTCCGCCGACAGAAAAACTACTCAATGGAAAACGACAGATGACTGCATATAGATCCTATTCCGCTTATAGTAATAAGGAACTATCGGGTGTAAAATTTGTAGATTTATATTAAAGGCTCATTCAAAAAGATGGGTTTGCTTGAACAGCTTGATCGAGCAGGTTATTTCTTTAGGAGTTCGGATGACTCACTTACAGGGTAAACGGAGGCTAAGGTGCAAGCGATTCTGATTCTCAGATTTGGTCCATTGGTTGGTCTCTTGGTTCTGATGTTTTCGGTTTCAGGGGCCTTGGCCGGGCAGCAGAGAGGGTTAGAACCAGCTGATTATTATAGTATGCTCTCCATTGGAGAGGTTAAGGTCTCTCCTGATGGGGACCTCGTAGCTTTCAGCCTGACTCGGGTTTTGGAGGAAGAGAACACTAGACGTAGAGAGATATGGATGCAGGTGTTAAGAGGAGGACGTCCGGATGGAGAAGCTTACCGGTTTACTGATCCGACTGCAGATTCTCATTCTCCAGTTTGGTCTCCGGATGGAGAGCTACTGTCTTTTACTTCCGAGAGAGAAGGAGATCCAAATTCTACTTGGTTCTTGAGGGTTGGTGGCCCTGGAGGGGAAGCTTTTCATATCGAAGGAGTCAGAGGTACTCCAGTATACTCTAGAGATGGACAGTGGGTGGCCTACCTGGCTTCTCCGGAGACATCTAAAATAGAAGAGGGAAATGAAGCGGTTGCACCTGATGCGATAACAAAAACACTGGACTTGGAGCGGTTTGACGGCCGAGTGGTTACTTCTACCAGGTATAAAAGAGATGGAGTCCTGACTTTTCAAAGTCATTTTTCTACAGCCATTGCCGACGAAATTTATTTGGTGGCGTCAGAGGGGGGGGCTCCAAGACGGTTGACGGAGCTTCCGTTTGATAAGTCTGGAGTTAGTTGGTCGTCAAATGGACGTGTCATTTTCTTCTCTGGCGATAGCGAACAAAATGATGAAACTAATACTCAACTGACGCAAGACGTTTGGGCTGTTCGTATTAACGATGGAGCGGTGGAAAGTATAACGACCAATCCAGGGTCAGAAACAGCTCCGAGTCCTTCACCTGATGGAACAAGGTTGGTTTTCTTGTCTAATCCAGAACGTGGAACTGAAGTGGATGTGATGATTTCTGAAATCGGTTCCAATGGTTCACTGCAATCCGAACCTGAAAATCTCACTAGTGGATGGGATCTAGATCCAGGAATCCCTAAATGGACGGCGGATGGAACGGGGATACTGTTTACAGCTGGAATCGGTGGCAATAGGCAATTGTTCAGAGTTGCAACTTCGGGAGGTCCTGTCACCCAGGTTACAAATGGAGATCGTCAGATTACGAGTGTTTCTTTGTCCAGCAGGGGAGATATAATGGCCTATGCATCGACAGATGCTGTTTCTCCAACGGAGTTGTTTCTGGCTAGAGGTGACGGTACCGGGGAAACAAGGGTCACTGACCTTAATGGTGCTTGGTTGGACGAGGTGTCTCTGTTGGCTCCAGAACGTTTATCTTGGTTTGTGGGTGACAGCGTAGAGATAGAAGGATGGGTTGTAAAACCATCTGGATACGTACCTGGAAGGAAGTACCCCTTGATATTGAAAATTCACGGAGGGCCCCATGGGGCCTATGGTAATACTTTTTTTCCTACTTTTCATGTTCTCTCTTCATCAGGGTTTTTCGTTCTATACTCGAATCCTCGTGGCTCATCTTCGTATGGTCATGACTTCAAATATGCTACTAGGGGTCGGTGGGGGCTGATGGACAGTGAGGATTTTCTGGCTGGTGTTGATTCAGCACTGGAAAAATTTCCAGATATCGACGAGACACGGATAGGTGTTTCCGGAGGTAGTTATGGAGGGTTTATGACGAATTGGCTAAGTGCAACTACAGATCGGTTCAGCGCCGCGGTTACTTCCCGATCAATAACAAACTGGGAAAGTTGGTGGGGAACGTCAGATGCACAGGGTTTGACTTCTTATGAGTTTTATGGACATCCTTGGGAACGTCGAGATCTTTACCGGAGACTTTCTCCAATATCTTATGTCGAAAACGTCACTATACCTACGTTGATCATTCACAGCGAAAATGACTACCGCACTCCGATTGGAGATGGTGAACAGTGGTTCATGGCACTAAAAAAATTGGGAATTCCAGTTGAAATGGTTCGATATCCCAGATCTTCGCATGGTCTGTCTAGGACGGGAGAACCTTGGTTATTAGTAGATCGCTTGGAAAGAATGAGGACTTGGTTTCTGCACTGGTTGGGAAAGGAACCATCGGGGGCGACTGAGAGACGGCAGTAAAGATGACTGGAGTTTTGCTTGAATTTAGACGCTTCTCTTAAAGACTTACTATGACTGGTTATTGGAAGGAACGAATGCTAGGCTTTTCTCCAAATCTTTTCTGGGAACGCAGGAAAGCGGTTTTCTCCAACCTGGATGAGTCAGTTTTGATTCTGACTTCCGGGTCGATAAGAAATAAATCTCGTGACACAGAAAGCGTTTTTAGGCCTGACAGCGATTTTTTTTATTTGACTGGTGTGTGTGAGCCTGATTCCGTGGCCATACTCAGGCCCAACGGCTCTGATGGCGATTTAGTATTATTTGTTCCCTCTAGAGACCTTGATAAAGAACGTTGGACTGGTGATCGAATGGGGCCAGAAGAGATTAAGGAAGAGTACGGAGCGACAGCAGTCTATGGCCGACATCAACTAGAAGAATATTTTCCGAATTTAGTGACAAATACAGATAAGATTTATTTTCGGATCGGTAGTGATCAACGAGTCCAAGATCTAGTTTTTGAATCTTTGAAAGCTACTCGTCTTTATCAGCCCAGGGGAGGGAAAGGACCACCGGGAGTTTTAGATCCAGGCTGTATCTTAGATGAGATGCGCTTGTTTAAAGATGAAGAGGAATTAGACCGAATAAGAAGAGCAGCACAGATTACCTCAGAATCTTTCTGCGAGATGCTGGAATATTGTAGCCCTGGCTCTGGGGAATGGGAACTTGCAGCGGCATTAGAATTTGGGTTTCGGAAAAGAGGTGCGTCAGGGAATGCGTATCCAACTATTGTCGGGTCGGGAAAAAACAGCTGTGTTCTGCATTACTCTGATAATGATCGGAGAATGGAAGAAGGAGATTTGGTATTGGTCGACGGTGGAGCAGAGGTCGATTTGTATGCAGGAGACATAACTAGGACATTTCCAGTGTCGGGGTCGTTTTCGAAAGTACAGAAGGAGGTGTATGAGGTAGTGCAAAGATCTCATGAATGTGCGATTAATGAGATATCTCCAGGAGTTGCACTGGACAGTATCCATAGAGTAGCGGTGGGCCAGCTGGTAGAGGGCTTGCTGGATCTAGGTGTACTAGAAGGATCTGCCGAAGAGATTATAGACAAAAAAGTCTACAAGAAATTTTTTCCGCACCAGACCTCTCATTGGCTCGGACTCGATGTCCATGATGTTGGAGATTATTTTGATGGGGACCAATCGAGAATACTACAGCCTGGTATGGTATTGACAGTAGAACCAGGTCTGTATTTCCCTTCGGCGGCTGAGAGTATAGAAGAGTTTTTTGGTATTGGAATTAGAATCGAAGATGATTTATTGGTCACTGCCAATGGCAGTGAATCGCTAGGGGCGTCATTACCAGTGGTTGCTGAGGAAGTGGAAAGCTTACTTAAAGATCGGAAATGAATTTGTTCACAGAGGAAGAAGGTATTTCTAAAAAAGATTTATTGACTTGCCTGAGAAGTTCTGGGTCGATGTATACGGTTGAGTTGCGCCCACCACCGAGTGGTCTAACTAGCTTGGATGCCATGACGAATTGGATTGATTTAAATCAATCCATCAGGGCTCTGGTCAGGGCCGATCATTTTGTATTTTTTACGGACGATGCCGTTGGGTCAGCAGAGGAAGAAAATCTTGCGCACATTTCTTCCAACGTAGGCACAGATATACCATATTCCCGGATCATACCTTTTCTCACTTGTAATCATACCTTGGAGCATAGTTTGATGTATGTGGATCGTTTGAAGACAGAAGGGTATGAGGCACTTACTGTTTTGGGGGGAGACAGTTCTACAGATGCCGCTAGGTGCTTTCCTCATGCATTTCTTTTGAGAGAACAAATTCGACTTAGACATCCAGATCTTACTTTAGGTGGTTGGATGAATCCACACCGTGAAGTAAATCAACAGGTTTCCTACTTGAGTTCCGAAGACTTCCATGCGGATTACTATTTGACTCAAATAGTGTCGCACCACTCTTTGGACCGAGTCGAAATGTTTCTAGAAGAATCTGCTCGACAAGGAGTGGCCACACCGGGGGTGTTTGGTGTTTTTTACTATTGGGGAGCTAACCCGAAGACGTTAGAAAAACTCAGTGAATTTTTCCCGGTTCCAGTTGAACAATTGAAGCGAGAGTTCGCAGAAGGAGGTACTCCAGAAGCGATTTTATCTCGAACAATAGAAGGACTAAAATCGCTGGGAATAGAGAAGGTTTATGTGAGCAATCTGGGTCGACGTCAGGTAAAGCTTCGATTGGATAAAGTGACTAATGAGATGTCAGTTTCTTAATAAAATGAAAACTATTGCTATCCCTTTTGTCCTATTGAGAACCATTCACTTCACGCAGAAGGGTTAAGGCTTCCACAAAGCTTCCGCCAGATGCTTTGATTTGTAAGCCTTGAACTAATGGGCGCATTTCTTCCAAACTCTCAAGGGCGATCTTGACTCCTTCAGCTCGAGCCTCTGATTCTCCGTGTTTCTCGGCAGCTGCCATTCGGGTAAAAATAGATTCTGGTATCTGGATCCCGGGAATTTCATTGTGTAAGTAATCCGCTTCCTTGAATGAACGGAGTGGCCACAAGGTTCCTATAGTAGGTATTGATAAATCGGAAATATCTAGAAGAAAAGACCGTAAGGTTTCGATGGAAAAGACAGGGTGGGTCACTAGGAAATGTGCGCCAGCATCCACTTTCCACTTGAGTCGACTGATCTCCTTGTCTTTGTCCGCAGAAACGTGGTTCATTCGGGCACCTATAACAAAATTGGTACGACTTTCCAGGCTGTTTCCGCCAGGATCCACACCTTGGTTCAATCCATGGGCAACGTTGGTGAGTCCTATGGAATCAATATCGATTCCCGAGAGGATTGGTTGATATGGTCCAGTGGGAGGCGGACGTCCTGTCACTAAAAGTAAATTGTGAATCCCAGAGGCAGCTGCCCCCAACAAGTCGCTTATCATCCTAGACATATTTCTGTCTCGGCATGGATAGTGGACTACCGTTTCGATACCAACTTCATTTTCCACAACTATCGCAGCTGGAAGGCTGCTCATACGGCCTGGAGCGTAGGGGCTATCCAGGATATTTATTGAGTCTGCGCCAGCCTCTTTAATCAATTTACATTGGTCGATCATTTCAGTCGGATCACAACCTTTTGGAGGAATAATTTCCATGCTTGTGATGAAGATGCCTCTAGATATTTTTTTCCCCAGAGCCGACATATTCTCTAGCGGAGTCTCATCTTGAAAGTCAGTTTTGTGGGTCACTACCCGTGCGATTCTTTGAGGGCTCGCAACGGATGTTGAAATCCTCCTAACAGATTCTCTGATTTTGTAGATATGTTCTGGGCCGGTACCACAACATCCTCCTAAGAACCTAGCTCCAGCATCGATCATCTGGCGGGCGTATTGTCCAATGTAAGTCGGGCTTGTGAGATACATTTTACGGTCAGCTACTATTCTCGGAAGTCCAGCATTGGGTTGTGCGGAAAGTGGGCAGCTGGTGACTCCTGCCATTCTTTCGATTACATCTAACATGACAGCCGGTCCGACTGAACAGTTAACTCCTACTACGTCAGCTCCCCAGTTGCTAACCTCCGTAGCGACAGCCTCTGGTGAGGTCCCGTAGACTGTACGCCCATCTTCTCCGACAGTTATTTGGCAGAAAATCGGCAAATCCGATTGCGTACGAATCGCATAAAAAGCTTGTTCGAGCTCGTTTAAATCACTGAAAGTTTCGAGGATAAAGCCATCGACCTTGCCTTCCAGGAGACCGAGTATCTGCCGAGTAAAGAGGTCTTGGGCTTCTTCTCTTGCTGTTGGACCAAATGGTTCGATTCGGACTCCAAGAGGTCCGATTGCTCCCAATACATCCACTTTGTCTCCAGCAGCTTTTCTAGCTATTTGGGCAGCAGTTTTGTTTATAAGTTCAGTTTTGTCTGAAAGCCCGTGACTAGAAAGTTTGATGGGGTTAGCTCCGAAAGTATTGGTTTCAATGATCTCTGCACCAGCATTCACGTAATCTCGATGGATGGCTTGTACGAGGTCTGGGTTCTCCAGATTCAAGCCGTCGTAGGACATGTTAACAAAGATGCCACGAGCATAAATCTCAGTACCCATGGCTCCATCTAAGACATGAATGTTTCCATCGTTTATCAGAGATCTCAGATCTCTTGGAGTCTCAATTGATCGAGTCATTTGTTTCTC
>Ga0115002_10002183_pt1 | contig 25830 bp, 24 predicted proteins | sample ArcticOcean_MG_C_8_FD_89576 | JGI IMG/M metagenome (GOLD analysis project Ga0115002, IMG submission 89576) | Marine microbial communities from western Arctic Ocean - ArcticOcean_MG_CB11_86 | ecosystem: Environmental > Aquatic > Marine > Oceanic | place: Arctic Ocean: Canada Basin | collected... | reverse complement strand
TCGCTGCAACGGGTGCGCCATCGAGGCTACGAATATTCGGATGGGGTCCCACATCATGGTGCTGCTGATAGGCAGCCACATCGACCCGTGTCGAGTGCGTGTTGCCAGGGATCAGATAGAGATTCATGCGACCACCGGCGGCTGTCATCTCAGTGAATTGCTGCTGATTCCATTCCACCTGGGCCCCGTCTTCGTCACCGGAGTACACCATGATTCCCGGCGCCGCATCGGGAAGATGCCACATATGCGCTAAGGGACAGGGGAAGAGCTCATCGACGAATTCCACCAACAGTCGCCCCAGCAGATCCGCATAAGGGATCGCATCCGGCTCCTGCGCTCCCACATCGCAGGCCAGCTGTGTCGGTCGCGCTGGTTCAACGGCACGACCCGTTGACTCTGCGTTGGCCGGATCGCCTTGTCGCAGAATCATTACTGCAAGAGGCAGATCGAAAGCGAAGGCCATGATCGTACCTGCGCCGATTTGGCGATGCACAACACCCGGCGCCTCATCGCCGATATCCCGCCCTGCCGGATAGAGCACGGCCGACGGAATCGACTGCTCATCTACCAAAGACCAGCGTTGTGCGCGGCCTACCACAACGAGACTCTCTCCTGCCAGTCCCGCCATGGGAACCCGAGTCAGGCGCAGTCGCTGCGGCCCCTCGCGATCAGTGTCACACTTGATTCCCGCTGCCTCTGCGAGGGCAGCACCGGGAAGACAGGTGATGAGACTTCCGCCACGCCTGACATAGTCAAGACTCGCAGTGGCCACGCCAACGTCGGCATCCGCGCCGGCGGGCAAAATGAGAACCGGCGTTTGCGACGGATCGAGGCCCTGCAATTGCCCAACCTGTAAATGGCTCACATTGAGCACACCCCAGGTCCCCAGAATCTCACCTGTGTAGGAACTCAATCCTGGCACGTCATCCAGCAGACCAACACGCATGACTATTTGTTCTCCGGCAGTTGGCCAGTGGACCGACCATTGCCCGGGCGAAAATCAGGAACACTCAGTGTTCTTCCTGCGTCGATGGCATCAGCCGCAAGGATCGCAGGGGCCGCCGTGTCCATCGCTGCATAGACATCGAAAGACAATGGACGTCCGTCCAGCACAGCATCGCGGAAGGCTGCATGCACGTAGTAGTCGGCGTCGCCGTGACCGCTGGCCCGCGCCTCGGCAGGGGCGTCCGTGCGCTCGAAGCGCCAGTCCATCTCGGCCATATCATGCATCTGACCATCGGCACGCCACATCTTCGGCCGGTCTCGCCCACTACGCCCCCATTCGATACTGCCACCAGTACCCATCACCTGATACCAGTGATGGCCTCGAGCATGGGGAACGGGTTGGGTAAAGCCAGCCGCCATACGCAACAAGGCATCTTTCTCTGTCTTCATCAGCGCCACTTGAATATCCGGCGTCGTGATTTGCGGATGTGCATAGCTGGGCGATCCTGTGCTCATACCAGAAACCTCGACGACTCGATCGTCGAGGACCTTGAGCATGGGGCTCAGTTCGTGCGGCAGGTAGTGGATGGGTGGCATGTCCTGAAGCCAGGTTGGACGAGCACCACGATACTGGGACAGCTCATCGACACCACAACCTCTGCCCGTTTCCGGGTCCTGGAAGAACATGCGTGTGCCGTAGTAACCGATGTACTGGCCTTCACAGAATGTGACTCGACCAATCTGTCCTTCAGCGACAATCTGCCGCCACGCATCGACGAATCCCCAGTAACGTGTCTGTTCGGCCAGTTGATAGACCTTACCCGATTTCTCAGCAGCGACAACGATGCGCCAGCAATCTTCCATCGTATGCGCCGCCGGCACTTCCGAGTTCACATGTTTGCCCGCTTCGAGGGCCATCGCCGCCAAGGCTCCCTGTTCACGACAACGCGCGCAGAGGCCGACCGCATCGACCCCCTCATTGGCAAGCACCTCTTCATATTGCGTCGTTGCCTGCACATCTGTTCGATCGTCCAGTGCCGCCAGGGCGGGGTCGAGCAAGGCCTCGATCGGATCACACAGGGAGACGATTCGATAACCTGGCAAGCGCTGCAGCAGGTGAATCCATGCGTGCGCACGGTGTCCGAGACCAACGATGGCAATGCGAACGTCATCCATGGGGAAAATCCTTTGGCGGGTGATCGAACCAGTTCGTGTCCCCGAAGCTCGGAAACATACCGAATCCACGATCGAGATCTCGTGTCTCCCATATCAGACCTGTCTCACAGTAGGTGAGGGATCCATGACCTGGTGGGGACAACCAGGGGCGTGTCAGCAGATCGGCTCGACACCACACCGATCGATGCCGAAAGCAGACCCCCTTTGTCAGATTCGTTTCGCAGAATTCGACGATGTGAGGAAATGTGCGTTGGAAAACGGTGCCGGGTCCCCATTCGATGGACGCACCAATCGAGGCGCCCGCCTTCTGGATCTGAGTCATCGACATGAGGGCGCCATCACAGACGAAAAGGGCGTCCGAATTGGGATCGACGACGAACCAACGCTCATCCTCTGGATCCCAGATCTCGGCAATGAAGTGACCTGCTGTGCCATTCGGCGCCTCCGTCACAACCGCGCAGCGCGCCGCGATGCCGATGGACTGGGCAGCACTAACCAGCGCCGCCGCATAATGCACACACATCGCAATGGGTCGTTTGCCGTTGTGCCCCTGCTGACGCGGTGCCCAGGATAGCAGGGTCTCCGCATCCCATGGGGCGTATTGCTCGGCCCGGCCTGAGCCGGTGTGTTCCCAACTGCCCGCCAGCCACGACGACAGGGCGCGCACACGCTCACGCACCGACCCGGGTGCCAGAGCCCGCTCAGGCAAACGTGCTCGTAGCGAGTCGAGTCGGGGCGAGGTCGGATCCTCCCAGACGACGGCAGTCGGTGGTGGGTCACTGCCCTCGGCCAGACGCACGCGCAGGACGTATTCTGCCCGCACGCAATTCAGATAGCCCATGCTCTCACTGCGCCAGCTGATTCCACCGTCGTCGCTGACCTCACTGCTGGGGCGCTCATGACCAGCCTCCAGCGCCACAGACCAACTATCCATGGCTGATGAGTCACTCCAAAGGTCGAAGATGTTGTCGCCCACCCGCAGGCAATCGGCATCAATGTCGACACAATACCAGTAGAAGCCGGAATGCAGGGGCATGATGCCTGCAAGGTCGACACCATTGATGGCAAGCTTCAGTGGTGTGTCGCAGTCAGGATAGGCACGAGCGAGGATAAACAGCTGCGCCGCCTGCCCCGTCTCCGGTAGTTCGAGGTGCTTGCGGACGCGGCGGAAACGCGTCAACTCTTCGCACAGTGCCGGCGTGACCCGCCCCTCTTCAGAATAGTACAAACGACTCATAGTTGGTATCCCAGACTCGAGGTGATCTGAAGTCATCACAAACCACTGTGGTTATGCACGGCCCGTAGGGTAGCTCGACGCGATCCGTGACGCCAGTCTTTGTCAGTATCTAACACGTGAGCGTATCAGCTATGACGTGAGCACATCGATCGCATAGATTGGGGTTGCGGCGCTGAAGCACGGCGGCCACACGCTTCAGCCCTCGACATTCGCGTGCAAAACTGCCTTACGTGCCAAAATTGGAAACAGGCAAGATATCTACAATCCGCATGCTTTGCCTCCGACCGCATGGAACAAGTCGAGCAGTTGTGTGATGATGTCTGCCTCATTTCTCAGAGTCGGATGTTGTTGTCAGGCGGTCTGCGAGAGATCAAACAGCGCTTCGGCAAGACGACGGTGAGCATCGATTTTGTCGGTGATTCGAGTTTCGCTCAGTCCCTTGCCGACAAGCACTCGTGCGCATTCTCAGCCACAGCCTCAGCAGGTTCAGCTTAGGTTGTTGGAGAGAACGAGCGAACGCCACGTTCTGGAGACCGCCTCCACCGGTGTTCTCGGTGTCGCCCTCGTCTCGAGGTCCGACGAAGAGCTTCGTTTTCTCGGCGTGAACTGGCTCGCCGGTCGCATTTACCGAGTGGGGATCCTCATGTATGGCAAGAAACCGAGTCTGCGCAAGTTGATCCGTTGGATCCGGCTACCCTAATGGCACCTCACCCATCGTCCCGGCCGATGGCGGCGGCCATCGCCATTGGCGTGGCGGCGTTCTTCCTGCTCTTCGGTTATGAAACCGTGCGCAGCGCGTCCACATCGCTCTTCATCACGCACTATGGCGCCGAATCGCTGCCATGGGTGATGGCCTTATCCCCCGTGGGCACGGGCCTCATGCTCTTTGGCTACGGTCTGTGCCTGACGCGACTCGGCGCGCGGCAGACACTCGTTGCGACAAGCGTCGTCTCTGGTCTGGTCCTGGCCCTGTGCTGGGCCGGTCTTTCTGTAGCAGGTGGCCCTGCAAGTGCCCTGCTCTACATACTTCGCGAGGGCTACATCGTCCTCATCATCGAACAGTATTGGAGCTTCATTAACAGCACATTGAAGCCTGCGCAGGCAAAGCGCGTCAATGGACCCATCTGCGGCATCGCTTCGGTGGGGGCTATCCTTGGCGGCCTCGCCGTGGGCCGGCTCGCACCGATTTTCGGTACGCAGCCCTTGATTTTGATTACCGCCGTATCGCTGCTGCCTGCCGCAGCCTTCGGCCTCTACGCCTATCGCCTCGGGGGCACACCCCGCGGCGAGCGGGACAGTGGTGCCAGACACGGGTCCCTGGCTCTGGACCTGTTCGCCAAACATCGAGTGTTGGTTCATGTGGGTCTGTTCATCTTGCTCGCACAGACCGTATCAACGGTCCTCGACCTGTGCTTCAATGGCTTTCTCGCGGATGCCATCCCCGGGCAAGACGAACGGACCGCCTATCTGGGCAATTTTTATGCCCTGCTCAATGGCGGCGCCTTCTTCATGCAGTTCGTCATGACACCGCTGATCTTGCAACGCGTTTCCCTGCGGCACGTGCACATGGGTATTCCGATCATTCACATACTGGCAGCGGTCGTCGTGATCGTGGAGCCCCGACTGTTTACGGCTGCTGCAGCCTATGTCGTGTTCAAGACCTTCGACTATTCCCTGTTCCGCGCGGCAAAAGAGATGCTCTACATGCCTCTGCCTTTTGACGCGCGTTATCGAGCCAAAGAGGTGATCGATGCCTTCGGTTATCGCGCTTCCAAGGGAGTAACCGCCGGAGTCGTCGGGATCGCATCCTGGGCAGTTGGGACCCTGCCCGCCGTGACCTATCCCGTCGTGGCACTGCTGGCGGCGTTGGGCTGGCGGCAAGTCGCCCACCACGCCACGCAGGACTCAGGCGGCTGCGAATAACTCTTCGAAGAGCTTCACCGTCCGCCGGCGTTCCTCAGCAATCCTGACCTCGATAAACAGAGGTTCGCGATTGATCTGACGCTGTGACCACGCGTGCAGGAATCCAGCATAGCTGACGGTGCGATCGTAGACGGAAAGAATGTCTCGATGGTTCGTCAGCTTGCCCGTTTCCTCGTGGGGACGCACCTGATGGATGTGGTAGCCGGTGATTCGCTTCCCAACCCGCGCATACCAGTCACCGATGGGCTGCAAATTTCCCAGGTCACCATTGTTGCGAGCGTGCCCTACATCGAAGTGCGCCCCAATACGCCCTGCTTCGTGACCGATGCGGTCTTCGACAGAGTCGATCCAGGCGAGGTATTCACCGATCTCTGTGGCAAATCCCCGGTTGGGGCGATCCGCCGGTGTGCCCGGTTGGTTGTGGATATTCTCGATCGACACTCGTATACCGGCAGCGACGACGTCACGAAACAGCCCTTCGTAGCAGGAGAGGAACGAATCCCACGCGGCGGAGGGTTCACCGGCGGTATCAAACATGGCTGCTGCATTGATCTTGGGTACGTGGACTGTGAAAGAGTCGGTGGCGCACGCACGTCCATCATCGATCTGTCGAGCTACCTCCTCTGCACCGGCGACACGGCCGGTCTCTTCATCCCACACCAGATTTGGCAGGTGCCAGGACAGATAGATCGGTCGATCGTCGCGTAGAGCCTGAAGGTCGCGCACCGTCGCCGGCAGATCATATCTTGGCTCTCGTGGTCGCAGCTCGAGTACGGACAGCCCCGCGTCACGTGTCTCTCGCACCGTCTCAAGGGGGTCTCCATGAATCGACCACCCCACAGGGGAGTGATCGACATCAGCCGGTAGCAGACTCTGCTCATGGGGCCAGGGGATCTGTTCGAGTGCCCACTGGCCCTTGGCATCTCGCTCCAACAGACTGATTCCCGCGGGTCCGCCGAAGGCCTTCTCCGGATCGAGACCTCGTGTAGTGATCTCCTGACTGTCACCCATTCGGCGCGAGCGATCGAAGTGCCGATGGCCTGCCAGATACATCTCGACGGGCCATTCCTGCAGCCACGCTTCGATCCAACGTCTCGAATCTTGATCAAGCACGTCGATCGGGTAATGTGTCAAAATGACACGTCCCCGCACACCCGATTGACTCTCAGCGGCGAGCCAGTTGCGTTCCTGCTCCGACAGGCGCCCCGTGGAGGTGTCTGGCAGTAGAAACTGCACATCCCCGATATACACCGATTTGCTGCTCATGCACTGCCCGAGAATCGGCATCGCCCCTGGATCACGAAGCTCTGCATTGCCCGGTGTAAAGACCCACGGAACCTCCAGCGCCGCTGTCGCCGCAAGGAAGTTGCCAGCTGCCGTCGCGGTGCCATACGTCGTGATGTCACCGGTGACGGCAACCAGATCAGGGACCAGTCTGTTTGCTTCGGCTATCGCCCATTGCAAGGCCGCTGCGGCAGGCGTATCGGTTCGATCGGAAAGATGCAGGTCCGTGATCTGGATCAGTCGCACGCAATCATTCTTTCTCTTGGATTTCTCACAAGTGAATCGGATATACAGGGCTACATATCCTATGGATGTGGGTCCCGCGCACACTGGCATGACAGACGACATTCCTGGCCGACAACGAAATAGAGCGGTCGGCGAATTGGCGCCGACCGCTCTTATCGATAACGAATCAGAATGAATGCAGCTGCCTCGACCCTGAACGCTGACGCCCGCAGACGTCGCGACCTGATCGCAGCATCTTCTACTTGATAAACAGCATTTCCTGATACGTCGGCAGAGGCCATAGATCGTCGGCGACGAGTCCCTCCAGGGCATCCACAGTCTCGCGAACCGCAAGCATCGCCGGCAGGATCTTCTTACATGCGTGCTTCGCCTCACCCAGCATCGACCCGTGCTCTGCTGCCATCGCCTTCTCGAGAGCGGCCAGGCTGCCAAGCAGCCCCTTCGTAAGATCTGTGACTTCGTTCAGGACAGACAGGTCGGCGTCGACACCTGCATCCTTCAAATTTGCAGCGGCCGCTGCCAACTCACTCTGATAGCGCATCGCGCTGGGATAGATGGTGGTCTTGCCCATCTCGACGACCAGATTCGCCTCAACGGTGACGGTCATGCAATACTGCTCGAGGTAAACCTCCAGGCGACTTCCCAGTTCGCGCTTCGACAACACCTTGTATTTGCCAAAGAGACTGACCACCTCTTTCGATGTGAGCACAGGCAAAGCATCTACGGAGGTTGTCAGATTGGGGAGACCACGCGTGGCCGCCTCGGCGTGCCACTCTTCCGAGTATCCATCGCCATTGAAAATGACCTGGCCGTGCTTGTTGATGATGTCCTTCAACAGTTTCTGCACAGCAGCATTCAGCTTCTTGGGATCCCCCTTGGTCGCCTTCTCCAACTCGGTGGCACAATAATCGAGCGACTCAGTGACGATCGTGTTCATCGCCACGAGGGGACCGGCGATCGATTGGTTCGACGCAACCGCGCGGAACTCGAAACGATTGCCCGTAAAGGCAAAAGGACTCGTGCGGTTACGATCACCGGCATCCTTTGGCAATGGCGGCAGCACGTCGACACCGACGGTGAGAGTCCCACTCTTCTTCGAAGACTTGGCGCCCCCTGACTTGATCTGCTCAAATACGTCGGTCAACTGATCGCCAAGGAAGATGGAGATGATCGCCGGTGGCGCTTCGTTGGCCCCAAGACGGTGATCATTTCCAGCAGAGGCAACCACAGCACGAAGCAGTGGTGCATGTAAATCGACACCGCGGATCAACGCTGCGCAGAACACGAGGAACTGGGCGTTGGCGTGTGGCGTATCACCCGGATCCAGCAGATTGCCCTGCGTCGCATTGCCAAGGGAGAAGTTGACGTGCTTGCCTGAACCGTTGATGCCGGCAAAGGGCTTCTCGTGGGTCAGGCAGGACATGCCATTTTTGTTGGCCACTCGACTAAGCGTCGTCATGATCAGCTGCTGATGATCGGTGGCGATGTTGCTGTTCTCGAAGACAGGCGCGATCTCATACTGTCCGGGCGCGACCTCGTTGTGACGAGTCTTGATGGGAATCCCCAGCTTGAACAGCTCACGCTCGCACTCGAGCATGAATGCCAGGACCCGTTCAGGGATCGCCCCGAAATAGTGATCGTCGAATTCCTGGCCCTTCGGAGAAGGAGCACCAAAGACCGTGCGCCCCGCATTGAGCAGATCTGGGCGTGCGTAGTAGAAGTTGCGGTCTACGAGGAAATACTCCTGCTCAGGACCAGCAGTCGAACGCACACGACCGATTTCGCCGTGGCCAAATAGTGACAGGATACGCTTGGCGTGGATATCGAGAGCCTGCATCGAACGCAGGACAGGCGTCTTCTTGTCGAGGGCCTCCCCAGTCCATGAAATAAAGGCCGTGGGGATACACAGGGTCGTACCATTCGGGTTCTCGAGGATGTAGGCAGGGCTGGTCACATCCCATGCGGTATAACCCCGCGCCTCAAACGTGGCCCGCAAGCCACCAGAGGGGAAACTCGAAGCATCGGGCTCGCCCTGAATCAGCTGCTGGCCAGAAAATTCACTTAGCGCTCCACCTGCACCGTCGGGCGTCAGAAAGCTATCGTGCTTCTCTGCTGTGGATCCGGTGAGTGGGTAGAAGACGTGGGTATAATGAGTAGCGCCCTTCTCGATGGCCCAATCCTTCATGGCCGAAGCAACGACATCAGCGACCGAGCTATCGAGCTTGGCGCCTTCATTGACGGTAGCCAGAACGGACTTGTAGATCTCTTTGGGCAGGCGAATCTTCATCACCTTTGTGCTGAACACATTCGACCCGAAGAGTTCGCCGGCGGGGGTCTCGGCGAAATTCAGCGGTTCCGCGGTAGGACTGTAGTTGTTAACGGCCTCAATGGCTCGCTGCCTGGCGCTACTTCCACTCATTATGCTCTCTCCGACGAACAAGGGGTTTGGCGAACGTGATGAGAAAAAGCAATAAGCGATCCATTGTAAAGTGTGGATTTACGTGGCGGATCAGCAGATTCGACCATTCTACAGACGAGATGCTAAGCCGTTGTTTCTATGAGACAACGTGTGAAGTTGGTCTTCGGATCCAGGGCCACATCCCTAGATCCGAAAGGAAATGTCGGAGAATTTTCATACATAAATGTCGTAAATGGGCCTTGAGAGTCACAGACTGGCTCCGATCTCCGAGTCCTCTCCTGCGATGACGAGATCCTTTTCGCCGTGTGTCGCCAATTTCTCGTCGTTCAGCTGATATTTTCGACATCCCGGTGAAATCTGCGGACGGATCCTTCCACACCTCTGAGGATACCCGGAAATCCCACCACCAACAATGCGACATTTTTGTCCTATATACGCACCAATAATACAATTTCGTATATATCGAGTGATGGCGAATTCAGAAAATCGAACGACCAGGCCCCATTGTGCCAGCCCGAAAAAGAGAAAAGGCCGCATCCCCTGGCGAGATCCGGCCTCGTTGCTCGTTTCAGCCCATACGCCACTACATGTCGGATCCGCCCTCGACGGTCTGCTTGCCCAGAAATTCTGGCTGCCGGCGTGACGATTCGACCACCCGCCCATTGTGCAGGGTACGCATCGCTTCCAGTGATACATCAAACCGATTCGCAGGATGCCATAACATCCATCCCTGAGCCCCCGCGTCGCGCGCAGCAAGAATCTGTTCGGTGACATACTGTTCGTTGAAGCCGGTGACCCCGTAAGAAAATGCCTGTAACCAGGGCCGCACATCAACACCGTGCGCTTCAGCCAATGGCTTCAGACGGCGCACCCCTGCCTGTACCAGGTAATAGGGATAGTCTGATGGTCGCTCGATCCCCAGGAAAGGCCCAAAGAAGTGCGATGGATAGAGCATAGGACTGGCCACATCCAGAAGTGGCAGGAGATCCGTCAGTTTCTGCCCCAGTCGGCGCAGATCCGCCTCGCGTCCCCATGCGGCAACACCGAAGAGATCTGCTGCAAGCAGAACATTTGTATCGATCAGCCGCCCTCGGGTCCGAGCAACGAACTCGGTGATCACCTCGTGTTTTGCCAGATGCCATGTATCGAAGTCGAAGAGGGCGTCCGCCAAATCACCCTCGGTGGGAAATCTGACATAGTCCAACTGAATCTCGTCGACACCAAATCGTGAGACCTCTGTCACGATCTCAAGTAGATAATCCTGCACTTGTGGCAGAGACGGGTCGAGCCATCCCTTTCCCCACGGCGCACCATCACCTGACAACGACCGCGGCCGCAATTCGGGTCGCACCACTGCAAGTCGTTCATCGTAAAAACAAGTGAGTCGGGCCACCACATGCAGACGTCGCTTGTGCAGTTCGCGGACCAATGCTCGCGGACGCCGAATGGGCGCCAGCGAATCAACCTGCGTCGCCAGAGCAAGGGGAACTCGTGATGGATAGCTGAGATCGCCCTGCCTGTCCTTGATGTCGAAGATGATCGTGTTGCCCCCGACGGCGATTAACGAATCTGCCAAAGCCAGGATGCGCGCACTTCCCGCGGTTCGTGCTGTCACGTATAGGCCACGCACCTCTGTGCCATCTGTCGCGATGCGCCCTCGCGAACCAGACACTAGCGGAACATGCAGTGTTTGCCCCGGCATCAGTCGATCTGAATCGATCGCACTGGCGACCCGGATTCCCTCGGCCAACTCGCCGGTCGTATAGAAGTCGGTTGCCGGAAGCAGCCGTGCCGCGATACCCAACAATGATTCGCCACGTCGAACGACAACGACAGAATCACTCCCAGATTCCAGGTGTTGGGCTGACTCTTCGTCTTGAGCTGCCCTTGCGCCTTCGGGGCAAGCCACGCAGAGCAACCCCAGGCAGGCGATCGCGATTCGCAATCCGGCCTTGGCAGCGACGTGCTGAAGGGTATTTGTCCGTGTTGGATACATAGGTATTAGAAAAGCGAGAGTTGCCTTGAACAAATCGAGAAAATTGTAAAAATTGTCATAAAAACAAGTACTTATGAAAGCTACGAATGCCCTGACAGATCAGCAAGATGATCCCAGTGGAACAGCTGGTTGCCCATGGCGACGTAGGCGTCTCCGGTTGCCGGCTTCACAAGCCACAGATGATCCTGAGAAAAAGCAGCTACGCGATCACCTGGGATCGCTGCCACACAGCGGATCGGCGCAGGAAGACAGATCGGCTCGTCTAGTGAATGACCTGTCCGCTGATAGATCACGACACCGTCATCCGTTGCGATCACGACTCGATCTGACATGGTCGCCACGGATTGGAGCTTGCCCCCTTGCTCGAAAACGTGCTGCCAGACAAGTGGCGAATCTGTCAGCTCACCGCTCAGGTCCTGCTCGAGTTTCTTGCAGAGTCTTGCTGTCGTAGCAGTCCACGTCCTCTCCCGTCGCAAGACAGACGAATCCCTCTCCCGCGCCTCGTACACTGGCCCCCGACTCGCCGAAACCGTGCGCCTCAGCGGCATCGATGTTCCACAACCTCAGATGTGGATCAGCAGCACACACCCAGGATATGTGCCTCCATAAACAAGACCATCCGAACCAACGCACAGATTCCAGATGTAGCTCTCCTTCTCGTCGCGAAGCGGTTCAGCCCACTCGCGCGTCGCCAGGTCCAGACAGTGCAGATACTCGTAGGTGCCGCAGGTTCCAATCAGCAACTTTTCGTTCTGCCAATTGCAGGACGGCATAGGCGCCGCTATCACCGGGCAAGGCGATGTCCTCCCCCTCTCCCGTGGCAGGATTGATCACGACGAGAGTCCCTGTCCCACCAGCGGCGAAATTCGACACGACGACTTTCTCTTGCCCGTCGATGGGATCGGTGAAGGAACCGATACCGAGAATCTGAAAATTCCGGCAGGGCTGACCTAGCAATTGCGTCTGCATGGAGATCCTTCTGGTGCGGGTGTGGTCATTGGGGGTTAGCCGTGCATAGGAGCCAGCGCCACGAGCAGACGCTGCAGCCCGAGACAATCCTGTTCCCCCTGCTTCAGCAATTTTGTCCACTTCGCCTTCGCCGTCCCCGTGATCGAGGCATAGGCATTGTGCTTGTGCAATTGTTGGCGGACATATCGCAGTCGCTGGGCGCCTTGCTTGGAACCCAGGTGCGGCGCCAATGGCAAACCGGCCTGGCGCAGGTAGTCGGACAAGCCCAGATCCCCACGTTTACCCCGTGGCTGCTTGGTGAGTTGGGCCTGTCGATGTCGCAAAGCGGGTTTCACGTCGGTGAGAATCTCGGCGAGTCCACCACCCGTGTGTGCGTGTCGGTGGGCATTGTCGAGCAGATCTGTGTCGAAAGTGAAAAGTCGGCGACCGTCATCGTAGCAGCGTTCCACCAGATCCTCTAACAGATCGTCGAAGGCCTGCACGCGCAGGTCCTTCGCCAACGCCGCGTCAGCAAAGCCCGTGTCGGTGACGATCTGCCTAGCCGTGCCGTGCTCACCCCCGACGATACAGGTAACAAGCACGGGAGCCCCATCCCGTGGCCCCTTGATGTCGATGAACACGCCCTCCTGGAGAGCGTCCAGCGGTGGAAAAATCACGCTCGCATCTGTTGAGTTATTCCTTGCGTCCATAACCCAGAGTAGCGACACCGCTCGATGTGCGTCCAGCCGTTGCCCAACGACGCGGCATTCGTGAGATTCGTCTTCGCAGCCATCGCCGCCAACACCCGACGTAGAGAGACCGTGATCGGATGAATCTTCCGGACCGCCTGAAGCCCCTTCTCATCGTCATATATCTCTATCTGTTTCTGTACAGCATCAAGCTGCTGGGACACTCCTTCAAGCTCTTCGGCAAGGGCTTCGCGGAAACTCTCCTCGATCTGACAGCCGACCCCTTCGTCGGCCTGCTCACCGGTGTCGTTGCCACGACATTGGTGCAGAGTTCCTCTACGACGACGTCGATCGTCGTGGGTCTCGTCGCCGGTGGCGGACTGTCGCTGACAACAGCCATTCCCATCATCATGGGCGCCAACATTGGCACGACGATCACCAACACCCTCGTCGCCGTCGGTCATGTTGCAAATCGCGTCGAGTTCCGCCGCGCTTTCTCCGCCGGTGTCGTTCACGACTTCTTTAATGTCGGTGCGGTGATCGTCCTGTTCCCCCTTGAAATGCGCTTTGGCTTCATCGCCCGAACGGCGCAATGGCTTGAGCACGGGTTTGCGGACGTGGGAGGAGTGAAACTCTTCAACCCGCTGAAGGCGATCGTTCATCCAGCAATTGATCTGACCGATGCCTTGTTGGGGTCCGTACCATATGCGCCATTTGTGATGGCTGTGGTCGCCGCCATCTTCATGTTCGGTTCGCTCGGGGGGCTGATTGCGACGATGCGCTCTCTGATGTTGGCGCGCATCGAGGTCATCATCCATAAGTATTTGTTTCGCAATGACGTCATGGGGCTCCTCTTCGGCATCGCCATGACGATCATGGTACAGAGTAGCTCGATCACAACATCGCTGATCATCCCCCTTGCAGGGGCCGGTTTGGTGACGCTTCGGCAGATCTTCCCGTATACCCTTGGGGCGAATATCGGCACGACGGTCACAGCCATGTTGGCCGCCTTGGCGACGCAGCACGAGGTGGCGATCACCGTTGCGTTCTCGCACCTGGTTTTCAACATCCTCGGTATTGCGATCTTCTATCCGCTCAAGAGACTACCTATCGGTCTGGCGGAAATCGTGGGACGATATGCAAGCCAATCAAAGCGCCATCTGGTCATCTTCGTCTCTTGTTATATCAGTCTGTACTTCGTGCCACTGATCTTCATCATTTTTGGATAGAGATCATCACCTTCGCGCAGCGAGAGATCTGGTATGTGGAAAAGCATCATGGAGTTGTGGAAGTCCGACAACCTGCTGGCGCAGGCATGGCAGGACACCTACCGGATGCTGGACATCGATCAAGAGATGTTTGGTCAGGCCGTGAAGACATTGCGTCACAGCGACCGTCCGGATGCGCGTGACGCAATTCTCGCACGCGACAAAGAGGTCGATGCCTTTGAGCAGGAAGTTCGGCGTAAGGTGCTGACCCACTGCAGCGTGCGGGCGGGCTCAGATCTGACGGGTGCGATGATGCTCGTAACCATCGTCATCGACATCGAGCGCATTGGCGACTACACCAAAAACATCGTCGAACTTGCACGAAGTTATCCCAGTCGTCTCGATGCTGGCCTATTAGAGGAAGACTTGCAGCGTATCGAAGCGACGGTTTCGACCAACTTCGAACTCACACGCAAGGCAATCGAGGCCAGTGACGAAGAGCTTGCTCATGAGGTGCTGAAGGAGACGAAGTGGCTCAGCAAGTTATGCGACGATCGTGTACGTGATCTGGTTGCGGCACCGGTTGGCGATATGACAGTAAACCAGTCGACGGCACTGGCCCTCTATTTTCGTCAACTGAAACGCATCAACAGCCATCTCGGTGATGTCGCCACGGCCGTTGTGAACCCCTTCGATCGAATCGGCTTCAAGCCGAAGGGATAGCAGTCCTCGTCGGTGCCGCGACGCTTACGCCGCACGGCTAGCTCGATTGCTGTTGAAACTCAGCGATGACAGGCGTGTGATCGGATGGTTTCTCCCACGTGCGGGGGGTCCGATCGATGTGGCAGGATGTGCAGATCTCGCGCAGTGCATCGGAGGCGAGGATGTGATCGATGCGCAAGCCGCGATTGCGCCGAAAGGCCCCCATGCGGTAGTCCCACCAGGAGAAGGTCCCCTCTTCCTGCTCGAACATCCGATACGTATCGGTGAGCCCCAATTCGAGCATCGCTGCAAAGGCCGCGCGCTCGGCAGCGGAGAATAGCACCTCGCCCGCCCAGGCGACGGCATCGTGCACGTCTCGTGCTTCTGGAGCGATATTGAAATCGCCGACGACGACGAATTGCTCGTGCGACTGCAGTTGCTCGGCCAGGTGATCTCGGCAGGCGGCGAGCCAATCAAGCTTATATGTGTATTTCTCTGACCCGACGCTCTGACCATTCGGCACGTATAAGTCGAGGAATCGCACAGAGCCGATCGTCGCGCCCAGCACACGCCGCTGTGGATCCTTGAGACCAGGCAGATCCATCACGACGTCGGATGCTGGCTCACGACTCAGAATCGCCACGCCATTGTAGGTCTTCTGACCGCTGAACACGACATGATATCCTGCACTTTCAATCTCGGCGACAGGAAAATTCTCGTCTGTGAGTTTCGTCTCCTGCAGACCGAGAATATCGGGCTGTGCCGTCTCGAGCCATTGCAGCACGTGCGGTAGCCGCACTTTGAGGGAATTCACATTCCAAGTAGCGATCTTCAATTTAACAGTTCCCGCGCCGCCGCCAACAACACATCTCGTCCCAACAGAGTCCGATACGAAGGATGTACGTATTCGAATTGACTGACCCGATCTGCATCGCCTACAAACACGGCGGGGACGGGCAGGCCGCCCTTATCGACGGGTTTGTAGGCGACACCGTAGGCGTGCGCCAGTTGTAGCTGCGTATCTGCGAGCAAGGAAAACTGGACGCCCCACTTCTGGGCACTCTCTGCCAGTTTCGCCGGCGGATCGACGCTCACGGCGATGATCTTGTATCCCAGGTCTGACAATGCGTTTGTGTCTGCTTGCAGTTGGACCAACTGCCTTCGGCAGTGTGGTCACCAGTGCGCTCGGCAGAAAACCAGGACCGTCGGACCCGTATCCAGGGCTGCACCCAAATCGAAGTCTTCTCCTGTTGCGTCTGCCAGCACGCCTGCCAGTGCTTTGCTGCCGATCAGTCGTGGCTGCACCGCCTCGGGAGAAACCGGTAGATCTTGGGGTAGCTCTGCCCCGGCTTGGGTCATGTGGCCAACCAGCAGCACCACGACCATGGAAATACGTCTCATCGTATGTCTCCCGATTTCCTTCGTTGACCGAGGAGTATCGACCGCCACCGGCGTGGACGCCACCCGCTCGCGGCGATCCTTCAAACTTTGCAGCACCCTCAAGGCACCATCACGTATACCCAGCCGATGGACCTCACGTTCGTCGGTCTTTGCCAGTTGCCGCAGATCGTCCAATGCGGGTTCACCGACATCCGCGATGCGCTCCAGGACATCTTCATAGCTGTCGTCGCGGTCGATACGAATCAGGATTCCCGCGAGCAGGGATAGAAGCTCTTCCTGATCGGATGAGTGCCGCTGCAAGTAGTCAAATCGATTGAGTCGGGCGCGAAGGCCCGCCGGATCCGAGCTCTTTGCGTGTGCACCCTCGGGGACCAGACGGCGCAAATCGTTGATCAGTCCTCGCTGATTGTTGCTCCAGTCGAGTTCGCCATCGTCGCGTAGGTCTTGTGCCTGCGACAGCAGCGTGCCGTCGTACTCATCGTGCAAGTCCATTTTTCGCAGAATATCGAAGAGCAGATCTAACTCACGATCTTCGGGCAATTTGCGCAGCACACTGCCGGCGACATCGGCCAGCTTGCTCACGTGATGGGAAGGTCCGTCGAGCTTTACCGGTGCCGCCACCATCTCCTCGCGGTCGGCCTCGTCCAGATCTGGACGCGCCAACTCCAGGGCCTTCAGCGTCAGCGCGCGCAGAAACCAGCGACCCTCGAGTCGCTCGCGCTTCGGCAACTGTAGGAAGCCTTCCAACTCGTCACCGATCTGACGCAGCAGTCGCATGGCGAGATAGTCGCGCACATCATTGCTGACACTGTTGGGGGTTCCCTCCGGTCCCGTCGACGAGCGCCGCTGCATCATCGCTTTGAATTCTGCGACCAGATCGACGTCGTCGCCCGTATAGATGATGTATGGCTTGCCTAAGGCGTGTTCCTCTGCCACTGCGTCATAGAAAGCGGTGAGGCCTGGCAGGCCGATGATCACCATCTGCTCCATGAGGGCAAGGGACCTGTCCAGGCGATCAACGCCAAAACGGCAGACATCTTTCAGATCGTGAACCAGATCTTGCGCGTTGATTGGTTCCAATGACAACCCACGCTGACACGCCTTGTCGAAAGCGATTCGATGCACGAGATCGCGATCGACGAGATACTCGTCCGGATAGTCGAAGGCATCCTTGATAGCGTCGATCTTCAACACGCCCCAGACCGCCTCACGACGTTCGTCGAAAGTGTCATTCTGCCACGTGATACGGATCGCGCAGAAGAATATCGGATTTGGCCACGTGGCCCTGGTCAAAGACAGGCCGTCCTTCTTCTGCAGGCCGATTCTCTCGCCCCGGTCGGTCCCATCCATAGAAGTCCCAGAAGTAGTGGCGGTAGAATTTCATGAATTCCGTGTCCGTCGACGTTGCGTCGTATTCGTCGTATTGCTTCGACTGTCGACGGCGTCCGCGCTTCGAATCGCGGCGAAAGCGTTTGCGCACGGCGTCTTCGCGTTCACCGGCGATGCGCCGATGTTTGTTCAGCGCCAGAAGCATGTCCTTGATCCAGTAGTAACCTGGGATGCCGAAATGGCCGTGCATCCATGTCTGCACGTGACGCGCCAACTCGACCACGAGATAGTAGTCGAGCAACTTCCACGCTTCCTGTAGCAAAATTTCGCTGAATGCCCAGGGGTGATAACCCGCCTCAAAGGCCGCCGTCAGGACGCCCTCTGGCAAGTAAATCGTCTTGCGGGTTCTGCCCGTGTGGAGAGACTGGTGGCACCGTGGCCCCTCAAACACCAGCAGATCCCGACTCTTTACCATCGTGACACTGATACCGCGAGCGAACATGGCATCGAGCAGATAGTCTGGGATGAGGCGAATCGACTTGTAGAAATAGTTGACCACATCGTGGTCCGCCTGAAAGCGCGGCAGTCGATCGTCTTCCTTGATCAGGATTCCGGCGCGCAGACGCGTCTGCTGGCCAAAGAGGACGGTCTTCTCGGCGGCGCGAATGATGGCATTCACATCTGCGTGAGCAATCTCACCTTCGCGCAGACCGCTGTTCGGCCGATCATCGGGAGTTTCGAGAAACTCCTCGTTGCGTCGATCGACTGCCTCCAGATAGCGGCGGGAGAGCAGACGCCGTGCGTCCTGACCCTGCAGCGCCACCTGGCGCTGTTCTCGAGCTGAAGGTGTGTGATCGGTCACGACAACAGCAGATGTGCCTTGGGCTCCCATCCGAGAACAGCCCGCGCACGAGAAATGTTTACCTGCTCGCTGTTCTCATCACCGGCGATGAAGAAAGCGTCGAAGCGCCCGCCACCACCTTGGACGAATTCCAGACCCGCCAGATAGGCGTTGGCCAGATCCTCCTCGTCTGTCGGCACGACGCCAAGAACGGGCTCAGCACGACGCCGTTCGAGATAACGTTCGCGCGTTGAAGGCCCGGTAATGCGGAACACGGCAAGATTCATCTGAAATTCGCGTGCGAAGTATTGGCAGATCTGCTCCGACAGTGCCTTGGTCAGGCCATACACATTGGGGCCATCAAGAGGCACACTGTCCTCAGAGGGATACCAGGTACGGTGTCGATTGTGGGCACTCATCGTCCCCGTATGGATACCACACTGAATCCCCATCTCATGGGCCGTCAGCAACAGTAGATGCAGGCCCAGGCAGTTGACCTGGTAGTTGTCGACGGCGAGCTCTACCGTGTGATCGCGTGTGAAGCCCCCCTGCCCACCCTTCATCACAACCGTGACAAAACTGTCCATGCCATCCAGCCCACGGCGCAGGGCCGCAGGATCTATGATCGATCCCTCGACGAAATCCACGTCGTGCTGCGGTGGCTTCACATCCAGCACGCGCACTGTATGCTGCTGTTGCAGATACGGTGTGATAAAAGTACCCACCAGACCTGAGCCACCGACGAGCAGGATGTTCATCGGTTCATCTCCGTCTACGAACTCGACTTCCCCTCGAGTCGCTCGAACAGCCGCTCCACTTCTGCCTCTTTCTCAGGCGAACGACGAGAAATGAATCCGTCGCCGAAGAAGATGAGACAAGCCACGACCATTTCGCCGCCTGTGGAGATGGCGAAACTATCCGGATAGATACTCCTCAGGATGAAGAATGTGACGAACCCGCCGATGAGTGCACCAAGTGCACCTCGCATCGTCGCACGCTTGAACAACATGCCGAACATAAGTGGGATCGCCACGGGGGGCAGAATGGCAGCAAAAAGTTTTACCGTCTGCGAGAAGGCCTTGCCAATTCCCGGTGAACCATCGACAGCCAGCGCCGATCCCAAAACCGCCATCCCGAAGACAAGCGTCGCGATCCGGCCAACCCTGGTTAGTTGCGCATCCGTGAGTGGCTCCTTGTGGCCGCGCTCCCAGACATCCTTGGTAAAGACTGCCGCGAGTGAATTGATATCGCTGTCGATCATCGACATGGTGGCGGCAAACATTGAACACACGAGCAAGCCGATAAGACCGGGCGCCATCCCTTCCAGGATATGCTTGGCGACCAGGACATACGTCTGGTCCGGGTCAAAACCAGCGATCGGCGCTGCCGTGACGGCATCAAAAAACTGCGGCATGATCAGCGGTGCAGACCATGCCGGCACGAAGATGACGAGAGGATAGACAAGGAATAACGCGCCAGATAACAATGCCGCCTTCTGCGCGTCGCGAGCATTCCCGACAGAGATGAAACGTTGGGCGAGCCCCCACGTGCCACCATTGTAACTGAGAATGACCACAATGAGGTAGACGAACCAGAATTCAATCGGTATACCCGCACCGGGGTTGAAAAGGTCGCCATGTGTGGCGGGCAACTGCTCCCACATGGATCCCCATCCACCGACGGCAAACAGGACGGCTGTCACAACGATCGCGCTGAGCACGAATTGGACGGCGAACTGGACGAGATCAGTGAGCACCGTCGCCCACAGACCGCCGATGAGCACATAGAGGCAAGTGACGACGCCGCCTATGATGATGATCGGTGTGCGCCCCCACCCCGTTGCTACCTGCACCACGATAGCGATGGCGTAGAGTTTGATGCCCAGATCGAGAAACTTCACCCCAATGCCCGCCAGCGCGACAGTCACACGCACCGGAGCGCCATAGCGTTCCTCCAGATACTGTACAGGTGTCAGCACTTTCAGGCGCGACCAACGTGGGGCCCATAGACCTGCTCCAAGCATCATGGCAATAAAGCAGGGGACGGAAAACAACATCCACATGCTCAACCCGGCACTGGCCGCCTTCCCCGCAAACCCAACAAACACAACGGCACTGTAGCCGGATACATGGTGACTGATCGCGGCCATCCACCATGGCAGTGAGTGGCCCGCGGCAAAGTAGGCATCTGTTCCCTGTGATCGCTTGCTGGCGACCAACGCCAGCCAGACCATGGCGATGGCGTAGAGGACCATGACGACGTAGTCAACTGTACTCATGGGATTGTTGGACTCCTGTGGGGGCTCTAAGCTGTCGTGCAGCTTGCGATGGACGTTGTCTGATGTCCGCAAAGAAAGGGTCCAATGGGGCAGCGGCAAACGACTAACTTGGGAAAATTGCTCACTTGGCCCAGGGAACCGTCATTTCACTCGTCCCCATCACCTCTCTTTTCATCACCTCTCCTTTCGGAGTCTCATGGCACGTCTCGTCCGTATCGCCTCGATTCAACCACCCGCTGTGGGTGACGGCGTCAGCTACCAACAGATGCAGGACACTGCGATTTCACTGGTCGGGCAGGCGGGTACGATGGGCACTGACGTCGTGTGTCTTCCCGAGTATGCCAATTGTATGGGCGACGAGAGTGTTTGGCAGCAACCAGGTGAGGCTGAGCAGGATCCTGTCTTCGAGAAGATCGCCCGCCTCGCATCCAGTTATTCCATGTATGTGATCCTGCCACTTCTGGAGGGACGCGATGGACGCAGATACAACACGAGTGTCATTCTTGATCGCACTGGAGAGATCCTGGGCCGATATGACAAGACCCATCTGACCGCCGTCGAACGCGAGGATCAGGCAGTCACCGCCGGTGATGACTACCCCGTATTTGATCTCGACTTCGGCCGCATCGGCATCATGACCTGCTACGACGGACATTTTCCTGAGGTGGCTCGTCTGTTGGGCGTCGGTGGTGCTGAAATCATTTTCTTCCCCTCCTTGCAGCGGCGACTGACGGCTGAACACCTGGAATTGCAGGTCCGCTGTCGAGCCATCGACAACTGCCTCTGGGTTGTCCGCTCCAGCTATGGTTACGATGACGATGTCCCGTGGATGCCGGGACTCGCCGCCGGCAAAAGTTGTATCGTCGATTTCGAAGGAACGGTGCTCGCCGATGCTGGACCGCGTGTCGGCATGGCACAATACGCAATTGATCTGGATCGGCTGCGTACGAAGGAGCGATCGTTTGGTGGCGCTCTGGGTGATGCGCGGACCTTTCTGCTGGACGATCGTCGTCCGTCCACCTATGGCGCTTTGCTGGAGGAATAACACGATGCAGCTGAAGACACGTATCTTTCAAGGCGTAAGTGATGGCCCCCATCTGCTGATCACAGGGGGTGTCCACGGCGATGAATTTGAGCCGATGTCTGCGATCCGTCGCCTGAGCCGCGATATTTTGCCGGCATTTCTGCGCGGCAAGCTAACCCTTGTTCCCGTGGTCAACGAGGCCGCCTTTCTGCGCGGCACACGTGCAGCAGAGGACGAATTGGACCTTGCCCGTACTTGTCCCGGCGATCCAAAAGGTTCCATCACCCAGCGCACAGCAGACGCCCTCAGCATGCTGATTCGGTCCGCCGATTACTACATCGATCTGCACACGGGTGGCAATATCATGGAGGTGTGGCCCATGTCGGGATATGGCCTGGTCCCCGATGTGGATGTCCTCGATAGACAACGCCGCATGGCGCAGGCCTTCAACCTGCCCTTTGTGTGGGGGACGAATTGCGCATTGGATGGTCGCTCGCTCTCTGTCGCCCGTGATGCGAAGGTTGCAGCGATCTACACGGAGTACATGGGCGCAGGACGCTGCCTTTCCGATGGCGTCCAGGCGTACTACGACGGCTGCCTGAATGTGATGGGTGAGTTGGGGATGATCGATCGCCACCCGCGAGAATCGGTTGTCTTGCATACGATCGAAGACAACCGGCCTGATGCGGGCCATATGCAAATCTGCAATCCATCACCTCTTACGGGGCTCTTCGAACCTCGTGTCTCATTGGGAGCCCACGTCGTCACAGGCCAAATCATCGGCGTCGTGTCTGACGTATTGGGTGACAGAATCGTTGAGGTCGCCTCCAAGGAAGCGGGGATCGTGCTGACCCTGCGCGTCTTCTCGCGTGTCCACGAGGGGGACGCATTGGCCGTCATCGTCGAGGTATGAAGCCGATGACTCCCGAGACCGATGATCTGCAACCGTTTCTCAAATCGACCTTTGTCATCGATGCGGACCACCCCGACATCGTCGCCACAGCTCGACAGGTCACGCCGGATGCCCAAAGTGATGTTGATCAAGCACGGCGCTTGAGCGGTGGATTCGTGTCGACCCACGGGGCAACAAGCCAGGTGTGGATGCGCCGTTCAACCCTCGACGTTCAACCCTCGACGACTACCACCAGACGACTACCACCAGACGATCGCCTCCGCCAGTTCGCCATAGGGTCGGCCATTCCAGGTCACGTCGGCGACGATCGTCCATGCGTGTACTTCACGTATTTTCGGCAGGGAGACGACAACGGGCGTCGTTGTGTCTGCCTTCGCGGCGACCTGCAGATCGACCAACCCCGGTGACACCGTAGCGCCACCGGATGCCCGCAAGACAATACGACAGTCACGTGCTTGGCTCTCGTGATTGCGGATCCGCACTTCGAAGCTCAGTTCACTTCCCGGGTCGGCGCGAATCTTGTAGGGATAGAATTCCACCCAGTGCGGATCCATGCCCATGTTGGCATGCGGTTGGTCGATCATCCCTTCGAAGAGCTCTGCCCAACGATCCATCCAGGTCTGCCAACGTGCGACCTTGTCGGGATCGCAATCGACGGCCCCTCCATGGCCCGTAAGCAGGACTTGGGGATCACGCTCCTGGATCTGCCGAGGCATGTCACGGTAGCTGGAGACAGGTGTGCGATTCTTAGGGATGAAGGAGTGGATGAAGTCCCGCTCTGGGGCGAAACACGCACCTGAAATGTTGTCACCCATCGACAGGTAGCGTTGATCGTCTGCCTCAAAGGTGATCAGATGATGATACCAGGTCTGCCCAGGAAACTGCTCCATGCGGAAATTGAACCCACGCCACGCAAACACTTCGTCTCGCCCTATGACTCGATCGACCTTGGTCGCGTGCGGCACCAGACAAGGCATATCGTAGCGCTCGGGGTGTTCGATGATATCCGTCACTTCAGGTGAACAGGCCACCTTTGTTCCGTATTTCATCTGTAGAGCGGGCAAACCGGCGAGATGATCGTCGTGGTAGTGCGATGGTAGAAACCACTCGACCTGGCGAATGCCGGTCTCCTCCTCCAGACTCGGTGTCAGGTGATCTATGAAGCGGTGCGGGTTGGCGCTGATCGGAGCGCCGGACATGTAGCCGCAATCGATGAACAGTCCATGCCCCTCATCATCTCGGACGATGTAGGTATGGGCGGCAGAGTTACTTACCTCGAAGACATGCTCACTCAGCTGACGGAATACGGGCCGATATGGTTCGTAGGGGCGACCGTGAAACAGCTCATAGAGCTCTTGCAGGGCTGACTCGAGTCGAGTCAGGTCCTCCTCCTTGTAGTCGAAGGGCTCGCCATGCCCCGGTAGAATAACCTGAGGTTCCAGCCGCCGCACCGTCGCCAGACTCTCGAGCAGATTCACATGTCCCTGAAAGGACATATACGACCACTGAGCCCGGGCGTAGTCATGCATTTTCCCAGGCGCCGACAGCAGGTCGCCACAGGCCAGATAGCGTACGCCTTCCAGATCGAACAGGTAGCCAGAGGAACCGAAGGTGTGCCCTGGCAAGGGCACGACGGACAACTCGAGGTCGTGCCAACGGAGGATGTCGTAGTCTACGGCCCAGGTGCCGCGAATGTCCTGCAGGGAACTGAAACCGGGAAAGAACGCGGTATAGTTGTCGAAGGTGTCATAGGAGGCACGCAGGATATCTGCTTCTTCGAAATATCGCTTCTCGCAGAACGGAACGGCCACATCGACACCGGCGGCGGCCCAACTGGCGGCGGCACTGCATTGATCGCGATGGAAATGTGTCAGCAGTAACCGATCAACATCGGCCACGTCGATTCCGAGGGAATCAGTATCAGAGGGCTGATGCGCACCGCAGTCGATCACCAGCGCACTTGTCTCACGAGAGATGACATAGGTGCTGCAGGATCCTGGCAACCATGAGATGTAATCGTTGATCGGGTTCAAGCGAAATCCATCTGGCGAGGTTCACCTGGGTTAAGGACGAGGATTGATCGAAGACTGGGCCTGCTGTAGTGTAGCGCAGCCAACTTCTTCGTCCAACAACGTCATTCAGGATGTCTCCCAATGAGCGCCGCTGCCCAGCCTTGCCCATTCCCTGCCCTCACGCCTGCTCAACGACTTCGTATCGAGATCTATGGTTATGTGATTATCGAAAATTTGCTCTCTGCTGCCGAGGTGAATGCCCTCAAAGACACACTCTACGAAATTGAGGATCGCTTCCGAACTTCTGGCCAGATGCCGGGCCCAAACTGTTTCAATACGAGCACAACAGAGAATTTCTTTCGTATCGACAACCTGCCGCATCTGGCGCCGACCTTCTTCGACTATATCACGCATCCACGGATCGTGGGCATGGCGGAGGAGATCATCGGTGGCCCTGCCCGACTGCAGCAGTCGGATGCCCACATCCGGCGCCCCGTGCCGGATGTGGATGGGAGCTATGGCTTCCACCGCGGTATCAACCCCGCGTACGATCACATGGAGAACGGACTCTACCACTTCTCCTTTGTAAAAGCCTTGACGAATCTCACCGATCTTGGACCGGACGATGGCGGCACGACAGTCATCGCAGGCACACACAAGGTGCCCGTCGATGTGCCCCAGGAAGCGATCGTCGCAGCCGCCATGGACGATCCATCCATGATTCACCAGGTGGAAGCACCTGCGGGTTCAACCCTCTTGTTCTACGAGTCACTGATTCATGCGGCGGGTATCATCAAATCCGACCAGGATCGTCTGCTGATTTTGGGCGGCTACATGCCCACCATGTTTCAGGCGTGGAATAGTTACGATCCCGATATGGACTTTGCTGCGACCGTGCCTGACGAACATCGGGCTCTGCTCACGGGCGAGAGCAAGTTCAACTGGCCACGCAAGCGACGCGATCTCGGCATGCCCATGGAAGTTGCCTGACCATGCAGACACACCCCGTCTGCCTGGGAACGGCTGCCTTTGGCACAGCGATGACGAAGGAGGAATCTTTCAGGATTCTTGATCAATTCGCGGCCATGGGCGGGCGGTGTATCGATACAGCCAATAATTATGCTTTCTGGCGGGGCGAAGGCGGAGAGAGTGAAGCAGTCATCGGCGAGTGGCTTGCCAACGTCGATCGAGCACACTTCACGGTGATGACCAAGATCGGCTCTCAACCCATGGAGCAGACCCCTGCCCCCCGTGGTCTT
>Ga0115002_10002182_pt1 | contig 25835 bp, 21 predicted proteins | sample ArcticOcean_MG_C_8_FD_89576 | JGI IMG/M metagenome (GOLD analysis project Ga0115002, IMG submission 89576) | Marine microbial communities from western Arctic Ocean - ArcticOcean_MG_CB11_86 | ecosystem: Environmental > Aquatic > Marine > Oceanic | place: Arctic Ocean: Canada Basin | collected... | reverse complement strand
TTCGACCATCTCGATGGGAAACTCTACGTGGACCACATCACCGACTCCAGCAAGCTCGTATTCGAAGAGGAGTTTGCGCGGTATTGGAGCGACGATGATTGAGTCATCGCAGCTTTAGCCGCGATCTTTCCCCGCAGAAACTGTGGCTCCCAACAAGATTCTGGCTTAAGAATCGCGGCTTTCCCAATTCGCTCCGCACTCGCACATCCATGTGCTCTTTTGGCCCACTCCCACACAGATTAACCCGCTCTACAGAACTTAACGACGGCCTGGCAGTTTTAAGATTCTACTTTAAGAACAACTGATACGCTGGGTTCTCGTCTTCCTCCCAAAATCGATAGCCGATTCGCCGCAGGTATTCGACCAAGCGTTTTCTGTCGCCTTTCGCGCCTTGGAAGCCAACCAATACCCGGCCCCACGCCGCTCCGTGATTACGGTAGTGGAACAGGGTGATATTCCAATCTGCACCCAAGCCCACCAAAAACTGCAGCAACGCACCCGGCCGTTCCGGGAACTCGAAACGGAATAGCAATTCGTTCAACGCGGCTGGTCTATTCGCTGCCTCCGGCATGGCCTCGTCGCCGCCCACCGAGTTGCGTCCGCCCACCATATGGCGAACATGCAATTTCGCCGCCTCATTGTGCGTCATATCAACCACCGGGTAGCCGCGTGCCCTCAAGTCGTCAATGACGCGATGTCGGTCATCGAGGGTGCTCACTTGTAACCCCACATAGATGTGCGCATCCACATTGCGCGCAATTCGGTAATTGAATTCGGTGATCGAACGTTTGCCCAAGGTACGGCAGAACTTCAGAAAGCTGCCTTTGCTTTCGTCGATGGTGACGGCAAGCACCGCCTCTCGATCTTCACCCACTTCGGCTCGTTCGGATATGTGGCGCAAGCGATCGAAGTTCACGTTGGCACCGCTAACAATTGCCACAACCGACTCAAAGCTCGCCCCTACCTCCGCCCTATAGCGTTTGAGGCCCGCGACCGCTAACGCGCCTGCCGGCTCGGCAATGTTACGGGTCTCTTCGAAGACGTCCTTGATCGCAGCACAAATCTCATCGGTATTGACTCGGATAACGTCGTCGACGTGATCCTTGGCGATCTTGAATGGTTCCGCGCCGACCTGGGCAACCGACACGCCATCAGCAAATAGGTCGAGCGTCTCGCGAGCAAGCTTTACCCGGCGGCCAGCCTTTCGCGCGGCATAAAGACAGGCCGAACCGTGGGCTTCGACGCCGATGATCTTTGTCTCCGGATGCAGATATTTTACATACGCGGCGACGCCGGCAATTAGCCCGCCGCCTCCGACCGGTACAAAAATAGCGTCAATGCCCGACGGGTGTTGGTTGACAATTTCCATACCGACCGTGCCTTGCCCAGCAATGATGTCCGCATCGTCGTACGGATGAATGTAGACCAAGCCGCGCGCCTTGCCGACGTCATGCGCGTGGGCCGCGGCATCGTCATAGGAATCGCCGTGCAGGACCACCCGCGCGCCTTGGCGACGCACCGCCTCGACCTTAATGCTCGGTGTATTGCGACCCATGACGATCGTCGCCTTCAGCCCAAGCTTGTTGGCAGCCAAGGCGACCCCTTGTGCATGATTGCCGGCCGACGCGGTAATCACGCCCTTGTCTTTTTGCGCCTGCGATAACTGCGCCATCTTGTTGTATGCACCGCGCAGTTTGAAGCTGAAAGTCGGCTGCAAATCCTCACGTTTTAGCCAAACCTGGCAGCCCAGGCGCTCCGACAACAGCGGTGCTTGTGCAAGCGGCGTTTCCAGCGCGATGTCATAGACTCGCGACGAGAGAATTCGCTTTACATAGCTTTCGAGCATGGGCACCATTTTCTCCTCTTTCATTTCCTTTGTAGACCCGCTATCAGTCAACAGCAAGACGAACTCAAGCAAGACGTAGCACGCGCCGCGCTCGCAGCCGTGACCCCAAAGCTCACGACAACAAGCATTATCGGTGTCGGCACTGGTTCCACCACTAATTATTTCATCGACGAACTAGCGGGCATCAAACATATGTTCGACGCTGCGGTTGCGTCCAGTGAAGCCTCCGCCGAGCGCTTACGCAAACACGGCATTGCCGTGATCGACCTAAACGCAGCCCCGCACGTTGACGTCTACGTCGACGGCGCCGATGAAGTGAATAGTCAACGGCAACTCATCAAAGGCGGCGGCGCGGCTCTCACTCGAGAGAAGATTGTCGCAGCTGCGGCGGATGAGTTCATCTGCATCGTCGACGAAAGCAAGATCGTCGAGCGACTCGGTGCCTTTCCGCTGCCCGTTGAAGTGATCCCAATGGCGCGCAGCCTCGTCGCTCGCGGCCTGGTGGAACTCGGCGGCCAGCCAACTTGGCGTGAGGGAATCGTGACCGACAACGGCAACTGGATTTTGGATGTACACGAGATTGTGATAAGCGACGCGCTGGCGCTCGAGTCTGCGATCAACAATATGGCCGGCGTCGTATGCAACGGATTATTTGCCCAGCAAGCAGCTAGCTTGGTACTTATTGCGTCTGCGCAAGGCGTAAAAAGCCTTTAGGCACCCTACGGGAGGAGCTTGCCGGGGTTGAGGATTTGGTGCGGATCGAACACCTTTTTGAGACCCTGCATGAGCGCCACCTCTTCGTCACTTCTCGAATAGCCCAGGAAGTCACGTTTGAGCAAACCAACCCCATGCTCAGCGGATATGCTGCCATTCCGCTGCGCTACCAGCTCGAATATCTTGGGACTCATGTTGTGGCCGTGTTCCATGAATTCAGCCACGGTCATCGATTCAGGACGCAGGATGTTCAGGTGGAGGTTGCCATCGCCTATGTGTCCATACCAACACACTTCAAATTCTGGATAAGCATCACTCACGTAGCGATCGACATCGGCAAGAAAGTCCGGAATCTGCGCGATGCGTACGGCCAAATCGTTCTTATAAGGCGTGTAGGGTGCAAGGCTCTCTGATATGCCTTCGCGCAGCTGCCAAAGCGCCTGCGCTTGGGCTTGGGATTGGCTGACTACACCATCGACGACCCATCCTTCACTGACACAGGTTTCAAATGCACGGCTCGCATCATCCATGCCCGCGTCGTCAAATTCGAGCAACGCGTAAAATGCCACAGATTGGGCTAATGGAGCCGGTAAATCCCTATGGGCTCGAACCTTTGCGAGCGCAAGGTCAGAGAAAAATTCAAACGCACTCAACTTCACCGCCGCGGAGAACCTCGTCAAGACGTTGACTAAATCTTTGACCGCCGGCACACCCACAACCATGACGACCTGGGGTTCAGGCTGTGCAGTAAGCCGGATATCAACCTCACAGACGAGGCCCAACGTGCCTTCGGAACCAATCATCAGGTGGCGCAGATCATAACCGGTAGCGTTTTTGACTAGCCCAGAATTGCAGTCTAGCAACGCCCCGGTGCCGCTCACGACGCGCAATCCAGCGACCCAGTCTCTGGTTAAGCCATAGCGGATGACCTTGATGCCGCCCGCATTGGTTGCAACGTTGCCGCCGATCTGGCTCGAGCCCGCCGAGGCAAAGTCCACTGGATAGTACAGCCCCTTTTCGACCGCAAACTCTTGCAGCGTTTGCGTGACTACGCCGGCTTGACATGTGACCACTTGATCTTGAGCAGAAAACTCGAGGATTCGATTCATGCGGTCAAAAGAAACGACCACCTCGCCTGAGCTTGCTACCGCGCCTCCGGAAAGCCCTGTTCTACCCCCTGAGGGCACGAGCTTGATTTGTTCATCGATGGCATATCGCACCAGGTCGACGACCTGTTCATTAGATTCTGGAAATACCACCGCACTTGGCGCGACCGTGAACCCATTGGTCCAATCCTTGCCCCAGGCGGCTAACGTATCCGCATCGGTTTTGACCTGTTTGGCCGCGAGCACCGCTTCAAACAACTTTGTTCTCTTCAGCTGACACTAGCGCGCAGTATAGCTGCGCTTGGATCTACGCGCGCCACACACATTCACGGTCAAACCAATCCCACATGCGTTGCCGTAACGCCGGGGATTCATTGACCAAATGGTGCCGCGCGGCCGGCAGGACCAGCAGCGCGCCTTCCGGGTAACGGCGACGCATGATCTTCAGGTTGTGTCGCCAGCTGACGGTCCGATCGGCATAACCCTGCACAATTTTCGGTGCAAGCAACGAAGCCGGATAGCGCTCGAAGCGCTTAAACCAGTCGATCATCGCCTGCACCCAGCGCACCGGCAAAACGTGCGCTTGCAGCGGATCTTTGCGTTGCAAAGCCTGAAAATCTGAGTTTTCTGCATTGTTGCCCAGCGTTCTCGCACGCTCGGTGACCGTGAGCTTGGCCAGCGCAAAGATCCATCGATTGATCGCCCACGCATAGGGGCGCACTAACGGCGCAAAGAGCACGAGCTCGCCGTCGACGCGATCGATGGCACTTTGTTGGAAGTACTCAAGCAACACAGCACCACCCATGCTTTGACCTAGCCAGTGTTGCGGTGGTTGTTGGATGACGCCGATGCGCAGCGCACTAGAGAGAACCGATTCGGTGGCGAGAACATATTCATCGAAGCTTGCTATGTTGACCGGATCGCCCGAACTAAGACCATGACCGAGTTGGTCAAAGGTGACGACAGTGATGTTGCGCGCGAGCAAATACTCGAGCAGATGGCCGTACAAGCCAACGTGGTCGTAATAACCGTGGCACAGAAAGGCTGTGCTTTGCGGCGACTCTGGGACAAAGGCTTGGGCGACGATCCGTTGCGCACTGCTCTGCGCAGAACCAACCACCCACATTCGATGGGCATGAGCCAGGTCATCAAGACCATAAAACGCCAAGTACTCACTAGCGAATTGCGTGTCTAGTTGAGTATCGATGGGTGCCGCATCCAGCAATTGCTGCAATCGGACCGAATCGAACGGAGTTTGCCCCCTAGCCTTCATCACAAACGATGCACAACCTCGATTTAGTGTACGACCGGGTCGAGCGCTCCACTTGCGTACTGGTCGAACATACCTTCCAAAGTGAGGGGTACGATTTTGTCTGCATGGCCGGACGTGCCAAACGCTTCATAGCGTTTCAGAACGACCTCCTTCATGGCGGCTTGCGAGTCGGCCAAGTATTTTCGCGGATCGAATTCAGCGCGATTTTCTGCAAGGTGACGGCGAATCGCGGCAGTGGACGCTAACCGCAAGTCGGTATCAATGTTCACTTTGCGCACGCCGTGTTTGATACCTTCTTGGATTTCTTCGAGCGGAACCCCATAGGTTTCAGGAATGTCTCCGCCAAATTCATTGATCACGGCCAACAGATCCTGCGGAACCGACGAACTCCCATGCATCACGAGATGGGTATTCGGAAGACGTCGGTTGATTTCCTTGATTCGATCGATCGCTAATATGTCTCCGGTCGGTGGCCGCGAGAACTTGTAAGCGCCGTGCGACGTCCCAATAGCGATCGCCAACGCATCCACGCCGGTCCTTTGGACGAAGTCAGCGGCCTGTTCCGGATCGGTCAGCAATTGATCCATCGACAACACACCTTCCGCACCCACACCGTCTTCTTCACCGGCGGTGCCATCTTCGAGTGACCCCAAACATCCAAGCTCACCTTCTACTGACACACCACACGCATGCGCCATGGTCACTGCCTGTCGAGTCACATCGATGTTGTAGTCGTACTCGGCCGGCGTCTTCTGATCTTCCAACAACGAACCATCCATCATCACCGACGAAAAACCTAGCTGGATCGACCGTTGGCATACCGCTGGAGATGCGCCGTGGTCTTGGTGCATGACGATTGGAATGTGTGGAAATTCCTCAACTGCAGCCAGAATGAGATGACGCAAAAAGTTCGGCCCAGCGTACTTGCGCGCGCCTGCAGAAGCTTGAACGATGACCGGACTATTGGTCTCATCCGCACCCTCCATGATGGCACGCATCTGTTCGAGATTGTTGACGTTGAACGCGGGCACACCGTAATCATTTTCGGCCGCGTGATCGAGGAGTTGGCGCATGCTGATTAGAGCCATCAGAAATTCCTTGGGTCCAGTTGCCCCTATCATAGCTCGGATTCAGCGCGATCGCGTACAGGGTTTGTAGGCTTAGGTCTCATTATTTGTTGTACAAAAAGAATCGAGGCTGAAGAGGCTGTTGTAAAACAGCCTTTAGAGTTCTGGCCTCCTTATGTCCAGGAGGATGGCCAGGCAAAATCGACCCACAACAGATGGTTGATTTTGGGCCAAAAGAGCCTTCAGCGTGCCGGGGTGAAAAGCGCATGGATAGCAAGTGCGGCGCGCCGCGTAGTGGAAAAAAGTTGTTACCGCAGGCGTTTGGCTCGCTGCTTGAGAATCTCAACCGCGGGCAAGGGCTTGCCTTCGACGAATTCAAGAAACGCCCCGCCTCCGGTTGATATGTAGGATACATCGGCCCGCACGTCATACTTATCGATTGCGGCGAGGGTATCGCCACCCCCGGCAATAGAGAACGCCGGACTCTGCGCGATAGCTTCGGCGAGAACACGGGTGCCTTCACCGAACTGATCGAACTCGAATACGCCGACCGGACCGTTCCACAGAATGGTTTTGCTCGAAGCCAAGCGTGCAGCCCACGCTCTCGCTGTCACCGGTCCAATGTCCATGATCATTTCATCATCAAGCACCTCGTCGATGGACTTGACGATCGCGGTCTCGGTCTCGGCAAAGTTCTTGCCCACCATAACGTCAGTCGGGATAGGCACAGTCACCTTTGCGGCGATGTCTTTTGCGACCTCCACCAAATCAGCCTCGTAAAGCGAACGGCCTACGTTGTGGCCAGCTGCTGCGATAAACGTATTCGCTATGCCGCCCCCGACAATCACTTCGTCTGCGAGGTTAGCCAATGACCCTAGCACTTCCAGTTTCGTCGAGACTTTAGCACCGCCAACAATAGCTACCATCGGTTGCTCAGGCTTTGCTAGCGCTTGCTCCAATGCATTGAGCTCACCTTCAAGCAAAAGCCCAACACAAACAACGTCAGCGTATTTGGCAATGCCGTGGGTGGAGGCATGCGCACGATGGGCAGTGCCGAACGCATCCATCACGAATACATCGCACGCCGCAGCCATGGTTTTGGCCAACGCATCATCGTTGGCTTTTTCGCCAACCATGAAACGAACGTTTTCGAGCAGACCGATCTGTCCCGGCGCGACATTCTGCGCCGCGCTCAGATCGGCTAGGAGTGTTAGGTCGCGCTTAAGCAGTTCGCCGAGCTTGTCTGCGACAGGTAGCAGCGAATCCGCGGCGCTGAATTGGCCTTCCTGTGGCCGTCCCAAGTGCGACAAAACTACAACGGCGGCACCCGCTTCGAGCGCCCATCGAAGTGTCGGCAGGCAAGCCACAATGCGTGCGTCACTCACCACGGCGCCTTGTTTGATCGGCACATTTAGATCCGCGCGAATAAAGACCCGCTTATCGCGCATCTGTACGTCGGCCATCCTAGTTATAGGCTGATTGTCTACCTTCACCTCTTCTCTTCATACCCGCTGTGGGCACCATCCCCGCTGTGGGCATCGGCTCGATTTTTTTTCACTCCGCAGTCTCCTAAAGCAGTTTTATGGCACCATTTTAGAGCAGCGAGCGGACGGCTTTCGTGACGTTCTCCACGGTCATCCCAAGTTCAGTGAGCGCTTGTTCGCCCGGTGCGGATAAGCCATACCTATCGATGCCGACTACCGCCCCATCGAGACCGATGAATCGGTGCCACGAGTCGGTGTGACCCGCTTCCACAGCAACGCGCGTACGTACGGCTGCGGGTAAAACCTGTTCTCGATAGGCGGGATCTTGCGCATCAAAACGATCAAGGCACGGCATCGATACCACCCGCACGCCAATGCCTGACTGATCTAACTCGCGCGCGGCTTGCATCGCAAGCTCGACCTCTGAGCCAGTCGCAATAATGATCGCCTGCGGCGACTCTTGACTGTCACGAAGGATGTATCCACCTCGCTCGACCTCGAGTAGCGTCTGTGCATCACGGGGTTGTGCTTTGGTTTTCTGGCGGCTGAATATCAAAGCCGTCGGAGCCGATTTGCTTGCAATCGCAGCCTTCCACGCCACTGCGCTTTCGACCGTATCGCACGGCCGCCACGTTGATAGACCCGGCGTGCTGCGCAGGTTCGCTAGCTGTTCAATCGGTTGGTGGGTCGGCCCATCTTCGCCGACCGCGACCGAATCATGCGTATAGACAAAAATGTTCGGGATCTGCATCAGTGAGGCGAGACGCACGGCATTGCGCGCGTATTCCATGAATACCAGAAATGTTCCGGTAAACGGACGGTAGCCACCGTGCAAAAGAATGCCATTGCTAATCGCCGTCATTCCGAACTCGCGCACGCCGTAACTCATATATTGGTCGTCACGGGCCCCCGCCCATTTCGTGCCATTCGATCCGGTCAGATCCGCAGAACCGCCAAAGAGCTCAGGCGCCCCAACCGCGATGGCACCAATCGCTTTTTGCGACGACTTGCGGGTTTCCAAATCTACGCATTCAGCCTGCTCGGCTTCAATCAAGGACTGAACGCTAGTGTCCCACCCATCGGCTAATTCACCTGCCATGCGGCGTTCAAACTCAGCGGCTTCTGCCGGGTTCGCTGCGGCGTAGCGGTCGAACTGCGCTTGCCAGGTGGCTTGTGTATCTTGTCCCTTCGAACGCAGATCCCAATCCCGCGCAATGTGTTCGGGAATCGTGAATGGTTGCTCGTCCCAATTGAGGGTTTTGCGAGTTAGGGCAATTTCCTCCTCGCCCAATGCGGCGCCGTGCGCACCTGCTGTGCCTTGCTTATTTGGCGATCCAAAGCCAATCGTCGTGCGGCAACATACAAGCGTCGGCCGCCCGTCAGTTCGGCTGGCCGTTTGCAAAGCAGTCAAAGCCTCTTCGCCGTCGTGTCCATCAACAGCGCGGATGACCCGCCAGCCATAGGCTTCAAAGCGCTGTCCAACATCTTCGCTGAACCACTCGGCTACCTCACCGTCAATGGAAATGCCGTTGTCGTCGTAGATCGCGACCAGCTTGCCTAGCTTCAATGTGCCCGCGAGCGAGGCGGCTTCGTGAGAAATACCTTCCATCAAACACCCATCGCCCAGAATCACCCAGGTTCGGTGGTCGACAATGTTGAAGTCCTCTGTGTTGAACTCGGCGGCGAGCTTTTGTTCGGCTAACGCCATCCCAACCGCGTTGGCAAACCCTTGGCCTAAGGGCCCGGTGGTTGTCTCAACGCCCGGGCATTCGCCAAATTCAGGGTGTCCAGCGGTCTTCGCGTGCAACTGACGAAAGTCTTTGATGTCGTCGATCGAGACGTCATAGCCTGTCAAATGCAACAAGCTATACAGCAACATCGAACTGTGACCATTGGAGAGCACGAAGCGGTCTCTGTCGACCCAACGCGTGTCCCCTGGATTGTGTTTTAAGACATCCCGCCAAAGGGCCTCGGCCACATCAGCCAAACCCATCGGTGCACCGGGATGGCCACTGTTGGCCGCTTGCACTGCATCCATCGACAAAGCGCGAATCGCATTTGCCCGTTCTATTCTAGTCGACGACATCAATACCCTTTCGAATTTTCACTTCTTGCCTTGAGGCGACGCTATTGTGTTCGCTTCGCTCAGGCGTGGCAAATATTCCGCATAGCTTCCCGCCGTCGGCAGTAAATTGGGTTGCAAATTTACTCCCGACTTCGCGTAGAATGCCCGGCCGACAACACGAATCCGGATTCCACCGTATGCCTGACTACAGCGTTTTCACTTCCGAATCAGTTTCCGAGGGTCATCCCGACAAGGTCGCAGACCAAGTCTCGGATGCGGTACTCGATGCGATGCTTGAACAGGATCCCGACTCTCGCGTCGCTTGTGAGACGCTGATCAAAACTGGAATCATCGTAGTCGCCGGCGAGATCCGCACAAATGCCGATGTGGATGTGGACAAACTTGTAAGACGGGTGGTGGCCGAAATCGGTTACGACAGCGCCGACGTCGGATTCGACCCCGAAGCGTGTACCGTGATCAATGCACTCGGCGTTCAGTCTTCCGACATAGCGATGGGCGTGGACGAGTCCGACGACCACGAGCAAGGCGCCGGTGACCAAGGTTTGATGTTCGGCTATGCAACGGACGAAACCGATGTTTTGATGCCCGCGCCACTGACCTACGCGCATCGTTTGGTAAAGAAGCAGGCCGAAATGCGCCGAAGCTCGCTATCGTTCCTACGCCCGGACGCGAAAAGCCAACTGACCTTCCAGTACGACAGCGATGGCAAGCCAATCGCGATCGATGCCGTCGTTTTGTCCACGCAACATTCCCCAGACATCACGCAAGACCAATTGCGCGAGGCGGTAATGGAAGAGGTCATCAAACCCGTTTTGCCGGCGAATTGGATTTCCTCCGAAACCAAGATTCACATCAACCCGACGGGCCAATTCATCATCGGCGGACCAGTCGGCGATTGCGGCCTAACCGGGCGAAAAATCATCGTCGATACGTATGGCGGCATGGCACGACACGGCGGTGGGGCATTCTCTGGAAAAGACCCTTCAAAGGTCGATCGTAGTGCAGCCTATGCTGGGCGGTACGTCGCTAAAAACATCGTCGCCGCGGGCTTGGCACAGAGGTGCGAAATTCAAGTCAGCTATGCCATCGGTGTCGCCGAGCCGACCTCGATCAGCGTTAATACCTTCGATACCGGCAAGATCGCCGACGCCGATATCATTCAACTTGTACGTGAGAATTTTGATTTGCGGCCAAGCGGACTGATCGACATGCTAGATCTGAAACGACCCATCTACCGTTCTACCGCAGCCTACGGACATTTCGGTCGCACCGAAGAAAGCTTCACCTGGGAACGCACCGATCGAGCAGAGGCCCTCAGGGCAGCCGTTTAAGACGAGCGATTTAAAGCTGCGATAGGCGGTCAATGAGGACTCACGATGACCCGACCACGCATAAGCTGTGAATTTTTTCCACCACGCGACGCTTCCGGCCGCGACAAGCTAGTGGCGAACGTCGCAGGCAAACTTGCCAAGCTTGATCCGGAGTTCTTTTCAGTGACGTACGGTGCTGGCGGTTCGACCCGCGACGGAACACAGCAAACCGTGGAAGCCCTGCTACACGCAGGTCACACAGCGGTGCCACACTTGTCGATGGGCGGCGCAGACGAAGACTCGGTCAAACAACTGCTTGATCAATACAAGGCAGCAGGCGTCACCCGAATCGTCACGCTACGCGGCGACCTGCCGTCCGGTTTTGGCAACGTGTTCGCCTACAATGCCGAAACATTGGTCCGCCTCATCCGCGAACACTGCGCAGACAGCTTCGAACTGATCGTCGCGAGCTACCCCGAAGTGCACCCGGACGCGACATCGATGAGTCAGGATTTGGATTACTTGCAGCGCAAGATCGACGCAGGTGCGGATAGCACAATTACCCAATATTTCTACAATGCCGATGCATACAGCGACTTTATGGAGCGATGCCAAGCGCGCGGCATTTCGATTCCAGTCGTAGCCGGCGTCATGCCGATCACCAATCACGAATCGTTGGTCCGATTCTCAAATAAATGTGGCGCGGAAATACCCCGCTGGCTCAACTATGCGTTGAGCGACTACTCGGCGGACAAGGGCGACGATCTCGTCAAGTTCGGTGTCGAGGTAGTTACCAACATGTGTCAACGTCTGTTGGACATGGGCGCCCCCGGGTTCCACTTCTATACGCTGAATCGGTGGGGATCGACCACTCGTATCTGCGAGAATCTCCAATTAGTTGGCTAGATTTCTAATACAAGACGCTCTGCATCCGGACGCGTCCTACACGCTTGACGCTGACCGATCGCACTATATTTGCCGTGTGATGCGCAAGACAAAGGGCGATCAAATCCTTTGCTTCGACGGCGGCGGAAGCGAATTCGACTGCACAATAATCAACCCGAGCACCAACGCCTGCGAGATCATGGTGGTACGCCAAGCCCGCAAGAGCGAGCCACCCACCCCGCGGCTACACGTCGCGCTTGGGCTGCTCAAGGGGCAACCGATGGACCGTGCGCTCCAACAGGCATGCGAATCCGGGGCAACCGACGTTTGGTTATTGCACACATCGCGCAGCAACGTGGCGCTGAACAAAGCACGCATGTCCAGCAAACTTGCTCACTGGCACAAAGTTCTCGCCTCAAGTACTGAGCAATGTGGTTCGCTCTTTGTACCGACGCTTCATCCCCTCGCATCAATCGCGCAAACGCTCGAGGGCGCCCGCGCGACACCCATGGTCTTTGACCCAGGCGGTTGCGACATGCCACAACGTCTCGACCCAGCCGATCGGCTGCTGTTAATCGGGCCAGAAGGTGGCTGGAACGAGGCTGAACTTGAGTTATTCAGCGATCGCGGCATCCCGCGATATCGCCTCGGCAACCTCACGTTTCGTGCCGAAACAGCACCGAGCGTGACATTGGCTCTCGTGCAACGGGCCCAAGGATGGCGCACCAATGGATAGGAGTGCACCGTAGGACACAAATTGTGTGTGTCCCGAATCCTCTGATTCCCGAATCCTCTCCTCCCGAATCCTTGGGGGACCCTTTACGAGTAGCCGTCAACCATTGGTGATGTGGTCTTGTATTAACTGGTCAATTGCATATTGCGATGAAGCAGATTCAATCGCATCCGTTTCGATGATTTTGGCGACGACAATCATGGCTTTCCACAGCGCTCGGCCTCTTGCGGGAACTGCGACGCCGCCAAGCGGGTGACCAAAGAGACATCGATCTGCGGATTTTGATTAGACAGGGGAACGACTCCGGATTCCAAGACGAATACCCCGCTGATATTCCGCGGAAACTTCTGCAACGCATGTGGCCTAGGAGTTCATTCCCCAACGATAACAAAAGTTACTCAATGGACAACGCCCGGTATTGACAGCTCATACGGTGCCAGTTCGACTTATCTGCGATATGGTGTATAGAGAACCGCGGCCTGAAGAGGTTGTTGTAAGACAGCCTCTGAGCTCTGGCCTCCTTATGACGGGGAGGATGCACATGGATGTGCGAAGCGGAGTGGAGAAAAAGCTACTGCGTAGGCTGCAGGTCAAGCGCGGCGACTTGCTGCTCGACGAACTCAAGGTTGGGGATAGTTGCAGTTTCCATCGCAACCTCTACCTTCATCACGTCGGCGATCCCTAGCGACTGGTCTGCATCGGTCACGTCACCATCAAGCAACTGCAGCATTCGCGGCATTCCAGTCGATGCTAACGCATAGAATATGGGTCCCTCTCGTGTGCGCGAACGGTTCATCACAATGAGGCACCGTGCCGACTGCGGAGGTTGGGGTTGCGGTTCATTGAACGCCATGAAGTTGACCACGCCAGCCAAACAGTCCCAAACACCACGCTGGCGTCCCTTCTAAAGCTTTGGTGCGACACCATGGCAGAATCTCAGCCACACAAATATTAGGTAGCAGCAAGTTGGTACCCGGCGCCGGAATAATCACGCTGGAAAATTCATTTGCTTCCTCTGCCACTACGGCCGCAATACTCAACGTCTACGCTCCTCTACCGTGTAACCAATTCATCAATCGTCGCCAGTAGTTCATTTTCTTGAAATGGTTTGCCCAAGAACCGGTTCACGCCGAGTTCAGTCGCGTGCTCTTTGTGCTTGTCACCTGTGCGCGAACTGATCATTACGATTGGGAGATTAACCAAGCGTACATCGTGGCGAACCTGACGAGCCACTTCAAAGCCGTCCATCCGCGGCATTTCAATGTCCAACAACATTACATCGGGGCGACGCTCTTGCAGAAGCGCAACTGCCTCAATGCCGTCTTTTGCCAGGAGTACATCCATGCCCTGGCGTTCCAACAGCCTAGAGGTGACCTTGCGAACCGTCACGCTGTCATCGACAACCATCACGCATCGCCGGCGCCCGGGTTGTGACAATCTCGGCTGTTTACTATTCACGCGCCGGTGCTGGTGCGCCCTGATGAGCGCAATTAGATCCAAGATCACGACGACGCTGCCATCGCGAAGAATGGTTGCACCCGATATGCCGCCGACGCCAGCAAACTGTGGCCCCAAGCTCTTCACCACGATTTCGCGGCTACCCTGTATGGCATCGACGTGGATCGCGACCGCGTGATCACCTGAACGTACCAACACAACCGGGACGCTTGATTGACCTGCCGCTGGAGCATCAAATTCGCGCCCAAGATACTGGCCGAGATAACGCACCCGATATGGAATGCCGGCGTAATCGAAGGTCTTGGTCTCGCTGCTATATGACCCTTGAAGCTGCTCTGAACTCAACAACACAACGCCTTCAATCGTGTTAAGTGGCAGCGCGTAGAGGTCATCCGCGACAGAGACCATCAACGCTCGATTGACCGATACAGCGAATGGTACTTGCACAACAAAGCGCGACCCTTTACCAACATGCGAAACAATGTTGATCGTACCGCCGAGCTGTTTTACTTCGCTATGCACGACGTCCATACCTACACCGCGCCCGGAAATCTGCGTTACTCGCTTCGCGGTGGAAAATCCCGGAGCGAGCACGAACTGACTGACTTCTTCGTCGCTTAGCTTCGCATCCGCAGCCATCAGACCTCGCTCAATGGCCTTTGCGCGTACGCTTTCGACATCCACACCCGCGCCATCATCGATGATTTCGAGTACGACATTACCCCCTTCGCGGGAGAGGCGTAGGTCGATACGGCCCTTCGGTGACTTGCCGAAATTGCGGTGCATTTCGGCGCTTTCAATACCGTGGTCAACCGCGTTACGCAACATATGTTCGAGCGCTGGGACCATTCGTTCAAGCAAGTTTCGATCGAGCTCGCCTTCGCCATTTTGCACGTGAAACTCGATGTCTTTATCCAATTCGGCGGCAACCTGCCGTACGATACGACGCAGCCTCGGCAATAAGCTGCTAAACGGCACCATGCGAGTACGCATCAAGCCTTCTTGCAATTCAGTATTGATGCGCGCTTGTTGCAACAGCAGCGTTTCGGACTCGCGCGCTTTAAATAGCAGGGTGTCTTTTAGATCCAGCATGTCCGATGCACTTTCGGACAACCCACGCGACAATTGCTGCAGCTGCGAATAGCGATCCATCTCAAGCGGATCAAAGTTCTCGTAATCCGGCCCGTCGGCACGCTCGTGGCGGAAAAGAACCTGCGTTTCCGTCTCGATTTCTAAACGCCGTAGTTGTTCGCGCACTCGCTCGATCGTCGTTTCCATTTCATCGAGTGAACCCATGAAATCCGACATACCTTGCTCGATCCGAGCGCGCAGAATCGAATTCTCACCAGCAAGGTTCACCAGTTCTTCAAGTAATCCGGAGCCGACCCGCACCATCTCTTGGCTACGCCTTGGATCGTCCTTCTTCCTCCCAGAATCGTCCGCGGGCTGCGGTGATTGAGTTTGCGGGATCGTCGTGGGCTCAACATCTTTCGCGACATCTCTATGGCCAGCTGCCGCCAGCTCGATAACCTCAGCCAGCACATCGGGTTTTGCAGCCACCGGGGGGATTGCCACCTGCGGGACGTCGTCTACTTGTGGCGGGGCCACGGCACTTGCTGTGCGATCTTCTGGCGCACTAGCCGGAGCGTCTCGACTTTCCTCCGCGGCCACTTTGGCGTCGCGATCGACTGTGTCGGTTTGGACCAGCACGCCGCCTTCAATTTGCTCTTTCACATCGGCAACGAATTGAGTTACCTGGTCATAGCGACGTTCGAGTTCGACGAATAAGGCGGCGTCGATGTCGCGCTCGTTGCTTTGTACTTCAATGACCAATGTTTCGTAGTCATGCGCCATGTCACCCAGAGAACTCAAGCCGCATAATCGCGCGCCACCTTTGAGCGTGTGCAATGCACGCAGCAAGTTCTCCATGTAGAGGCGATTGGCTTGCTCATCTGCCCAGCTGACGATGTTGCCCTCGATTTCTTCGGCAAGCTCTTCGGCTTCTTCGATAAAGACATCGGCTAAATCCGGATCAAGATCCGACAGATCGATGCCTTGTGCAGCCTGCGGCAGTGCTTGGCTGACTGCTAACGCGTCCTCGACCTCCAGTGGCGCCTCTTCTGCGACAACCTCTTGTGCCACGACTTCCGCTTCCGTGCGCTCGGCAACGTACAGGCCCAACTCTTGCCGGATTGCCACGGTGGCTGTCGTGTCGAGGCCTGATCCTCCCGCGGCAAATGCGTTGAACTGGTCAATTAGGGCTTCATACGCTTCCACCAACGCTGCACTGACGCGTGCTTGCACCGCTGCACCTTCGGTCGTCGCCACGAGCACGTTGGCAAGCTCGCTTGCCAACGGCGCGATCGTATCCGCACTCGCCGCTGTCGCCAGTTCTGCGATCTCGTACAAAGCGTCGACCAACAAGCTCTTTTGCTCGACCTTCCCTTGCAATAGTCCTGCGAGTAGCGCCTCGCCATTAAATAGGGTGGAAACCGCGGGCGATCGAAGCAACTCATCCATTGGCCGTTTGGGTTTGCCTCGCCTGGCGATTAAATCATCTGCTAGCGCCACAAATTCGAACGGTTCTTCCCATTCAACACCTGTCTCGAGTGCTACGACACACTCACGCAAATGGCGTGCAGTCGTCAGGAAAAAATCTTTGAGGGCATCATTGGGCTCTTGCGCCCGAAATGCCTCAACCACCTGATTTGCCGGCGCGGCAATAAATCGAATGCCGTCAGCTTCGACGATCGCTACGCTGCCCGACAAAGTATGCATCGCGCGAGTAAGCGCCGCGCTGATACACCATGTGTCGGCTGCGTTCTCACGTTCCAGCGTGTCCAGGTGCTCACGTGCTTCGGAAAGGAAAAGCTCGAGTTCACCGCTGTCAGCCGAGGCCTCAGCGAATTCTTCGACACTTGGCAGTTCTTCGGTTTTGCCAGCCGTCGCTTCGTCGCTTGTCTCGGAGATTGCCGATTCTTGCGCTTGCAGCGCGCCACCCGATGCAAGGATGTCCGCTTTTTCAATCAAATGGGCAACGCTGTCTATACCCTGGTCTTTACCGCTGGCAAACGACTCTAGCAACGGTGGAATGTCCTCGCGCGCTTCGCGCATGAGGTCGACAAATTGTTGCGTTCCCGTGACTGTCCCCTCGAGCACACGATTGAGCATATTTTCGACAGCCCAACCCAGTTCTCCGATCGACAATGCCAAGACCATTCGGCCACTGCCCTTTAGCGTGTGAAAGGCGCGGCGCAGCTCATCTAACGGCTCACCTTCGGTAAGGGTCACAGCCCACTGAGGTAAGAAATCATCAATTGTCGCGAGCACTTCGTCGACTTCTTCAACAAAGATTTCGACGACTTCAGGATCCGGCCCTTCTGCTAACTCGTCAACTACCTCTTCCGTGATCTTTTCGGCTATTTCTTCTGGTGTCTGCGCTGTCAGCCCCTCTAATAGCGCATCCCCATCCAAGGCGGACTCTTCGTGCGCAACGACGCTTGCTGCCGTGCCTTGCTCGAGCGGCTCTTGGGCTGACGTATCGTCGTGGCGCATACCTTCAATTGGATCCGGGCCAGCAACCGTGTTGGGCTCGTTTGCGACCGGAGCATTCCCGGTAGAAGCGGCCTGTGTGCCACCCTCCAGCGTACCCTCGAGGCCGGCAAACGCATCACTACTTAGATCGAAGTTGTCATCAATTTCCAATTCTAAGGGCGCGTCTTCCCGCTCGACGATCATTACCGTGTCGACAAGTTCTTCATTGCGCAGATCGCCCACCTCAGGCAGAGCGCTTGGTATCCCCGAGGTTACCGTAAGATCCGGTTCACCCTCTGCTTCCGCGACGCGATCTTCAGCTGCGAGCAATGGCGTGGGGCTTTCCTCTGACAGCGGCTGGCTCGGCTTCACACCGTCGGGGAAGGGCTCTAAGGAGAGCGCTTCCGGGGATGCTACCTCATCGACAGAGCGTGGCTCGCTGTCCAGCGTAAGCAATTCGCTCGTAAATGACGGCTCGCTGGCTTCTTTCGATTCGCTGGCGGCGCCGATCGTTGCGTCCGTTGTTACATTGGCGAATCCAGAGGCCGCTTGGATAATGGCGTTGACCTGAACCGGCGCGTCCGTCGACACAGGCGCACTTGCGTCGGCTTCTGGTTCAATCTCGGCCGCAACAGCGTCTAGCTGAGTAAGCGATTGTTCAGCCACAACCAATATTTCTTCCGCTCCGGCGGGGTTTTCCTCAGACAGGCATTCCAAGTAGTAGTCCAACGCGCTCACGGCATCTGCAAGCAGATCGAGCTCTGCTACATCCGGTCGATGTCCCTGCATCAACTTGTCAGAAATGTACGCGCCAACCAGCTTTAATTGAGCAGCCGGACGCTTGAGTGGAACAATGGCCAGGGCGCCGCAGATTCCTGCAATCGTCGCAGCGGATTCTGCAAGGTGCCGTGTATCCCAATGCGTCTTAACAAAGTCGACAACACTCTGCATAACAAATCCGAGTCCCTTTCGAGCCTCTCGCAACAGCTGAAGCTGAGCTTCGCTAGTGATTCTGTCCACTTCTGTTTGCGCGTTGCCTTGCGCAACGCTCGACAGATTCTCATCAACCTGAACCAACGCGCTGGCAATACTATGAATCACCTGTGGATCGGCTTTGCGAAGATCAACAAAACGCTCCAACGCATCGACCTGATCAACGATAATCGCGTTAGAGCTTTCGAAACCAAGCATGGATAGAGTGCTGCCAATCTTTTGGCACGGTGCAGCCAGTTGTTTGAGTTCGTCGAGATCTACCGCCTCCGAGCGAACAAGCAGATCCAGTCTGTCTTTGACTATCGCGAGTTCTTCTTTCAACGCTGTCGCAGCCGTGGCCATAGCTTGGCGCCCAGAAATCGCTAGCCCCGTATTCTTCAGGTCGCGGGTTACCGCTTGGTGCAAGCCTTCCAGTTCAGCCGTTTGATGCCCGCCCTCAATTACCACAGTAAGTAGTTGCTCAAGGAGTTCTACGTTGGCCGGGCGGCGCAATCCGGATGCGCCCTCTTTGACTATCGCTTTGATCTCAAGATCAACACAACGCAATAACTTGACCTCTTCGGGGTCCAGCGCGCCTTCACCGTCTTTTAAACTCAAGACAAATCCGCCAAACCCTTGCCACTGCCGGGCAAGCGCCGAACCTTTGCAAACCCGCTCAAGACCGATGGCAATCTTTTGCAATACATCGATGGCTTTGCTGCGATCTTCGCCTTTGAGAATCGACAATAGAACGTTCTGATAGACCGAACGGATCCTGGCCACTTTGGCCGGGCCGTCAATCTCGGCAAAGCGTTCGATAACGGAGTTGGCCGGTGGTTCCAGAAGACTTGGGCCCGCCGGATCTTGTAATCCTTCAACACCAAGAAGCGCCCGCGCGTCATTGACAAGAGGTATGAAAGCACCCACTCCATCATCGGCACCCTGGCCCAGTTCCTCAAGGTAGCCCGGCAACTCGAGGATGCCTTGCACCAGTATTTGGCTAGCAGCAGCCGGGTCAGCTACTTCGCCGCTGACCATCGCTTGGGCTAGTTGCGCCAAATGATCGGCAAGGAGCGTGACGCCTTTTAGCTCAAGCATGACCAATGTGCCATGAACCTGTTGCATGCCTGAGAGGCATACGGGCAACCGCGTCTCGTCGTCTTGCTCCGCGTATGCATCCAATGCGACACGCACGTCGTTCAACAGCTCTAAGAGATCGGCCTTAATCCAATCAAGCGCGAAATGGTCTCTCCCTGTCGGCATTTATTTTTGTCCTACTAAATCCGCTTGTTCGCGTCCCTTCCGTCCTAAGCGCCCGCCGGAAGCTTAAAGCCTTCAACCGACGATCGCATCTGATTCGCCATTTGTGCCAAATCGCTAATCGAGGTAGCCGTCGAATCTGTCGACTCGGCAGTGTGAGAAGTAATTTGCTGGATGACGTTCATCGTATTGCTCACTGTTCCTGCCGTCACTGCCTGTTGCCTGGCTGCATTGGAAATGTTCTGAATGAGCTCGGCCAGAGAGGTCGACACGCCTTCAATTTCTTCCAGCGCAACGCCGGCGTCTTGGGCTCGACGCGCACCATCAACTACCTCGGCCGTTGTTTGCTCCATCGAGATGACCGCCTCGTTGGTATCGGTTTGAATCGTCTTCACGAGCGCTGCAATCTGCTTCGTCGCCGCAGATGAACGTTCCGCCAACCGCTGTACTTCGTCAGCTACCACCGCAAACCCGCGTCCTGCGTCGCCTGCCATTGACGCCTGAATCGCGGCGTTTAGAGACAGTATGTTCGTTTGGTCGGCAATATCGTTAATAAGCGACACGATGTCACCGATTTCTTGGCTCGATTCACCCAGGCGCTTGATGCGTTTGGAGGTCTCCTGGATCTGGCTGCGAATATTATCCATGCCATGGATCGTATCCTGCACCACATGCGCACCGTTGTTTGCAATTTCTACGGCGCGTTCGGCAACGGCCGCCGATTCCGCCGCATTCGAAGACACATGCTCAATCGAAACGGCCATGTCGTTGATCGACGTCGAGGCAGCGCCAATTTCCTTAGCCTGATTCTCTGAGGATGAGGCAAGCTCGCCAGCAATGCCTCGGCTGTCCTCGGCAGCTTTCACAACCTGCACGGAGAGCGAGTTGATATTCGAAACAAGCCCTCGCATCTGGTCGATCGCGAAATTGATCGAGTCTGCAATTGCCCCGGTGAAATTTTCAGTCACAGACGCATGGACGGTAAGGTCGCCTTCGGCAAGATCAGCCAGTTCGTCCAAGAGCTGCAAGATTGCAGCTTGGTTACGTTCGTTCTGAGTGGCTGCCTTGCGCAATTGACGACGCGTCTGACCAACCATGATGCGCCGATTAGTGCCATCAAGACAACCCCGATCACCGCCAATACGAGTGATGGACTTTCCATCACCGAGGTTTGACTCGTAACGAGGAAATAGACCATACCGGCCACAATACCACCCATCCCGATCATTAATATGATCAACAACGGAGACAGCTTTCCTGATTTCATAATCCTTTACCTAATGCAATTGCTCATGGTTGTTCTCGGAGACATCGAAAAATTTCTCGTCCCTGAGAACCGCCTTTAATTGAACTTCGTGATACACCCGTCCACCATGTCGGAAAGCACCGACGACAAAGGGCCCGATTCCATCTAAGCCCGCGCCGTCGCTTTCCTCAAAACTATCTTCCAAAAAATGTTGGATACCCAGCGAGCTTTCCACCATCAAGCCCACCGCCATGTCTTTGTCTTCGACCACCAAAACCCGCCATTGATTAGCCGGCTGAGTACTGGCAATTCCTAGGTACCGATGGAGATCGACAACCGGTAAGAGTCGGCCGCGAATATTGGCAATGCCTTTCACCCAGGGCTTGACAGCCGGCAGACTGGTTAATTTCGGGACCCCTATGAGCTCGGACACTTCGCCGAGCTTGGACACAAATCTTACGCCGCCGACCAAGAAACCCAGCCCTTGCCAATGCGCTTTTACTACTTCCTTTTGCCGTAGTGGTACGGCGTTGCGAAACGTTGATTTCTTGATCTCACGTAATACGTTTAGCGCTTCACTCTTGCTCATGGCTAGCTCGGCAACAGGCCGTTGACCGCCGCTATGAGCGTGCGTTCGTCGACTGGTTTGGTCAAATAGCCACACACGCCCTGGCGCTCTCCCCATACCTTGTCAGCGTCCTGGTCTTTGCTGGATACGATAATCACAGGTATGTGAGCGGTTCCTTCGCCGCGCGTAATCTGGCGCGTGGCTTGAAATCCATTGATTCCCGGCATAACGACATCCATGAGAATGACATCAGGCTGCTCGACGCTCGCCATCTCCACGCCGTCGTTGCCGGTCGCCGCAGTCAATACTTGATGACCCTCGCGCGCCAGCGCATTCACCAAGCGATGCTGCTCGGTCGGGCTATCATCAACTACGAGTATTCTTGCCATTCTCAGTGCACCAACGTACGAATGGTTCCCAAGAGTTCCTCTCTGCTGAAAGGTTTAGTTATATATTGATCAGAACCCACTATGCGGCCCTTGGCCTTGTCAAACAGTCCATCTTTCGACGACAACATGACGACAGGCGTGGTTTTGAACTCGCTGTTTTTCTTGATAAGCGCACACGTTTGATACCCATCCAGCCGTGGCATAATGATGTCCACAAAGATTATTCTCGGCCGTGAGTCGGCGATTTTGGCAAGCGCATCGAAGCCGTCGGTGGCGGTGATGACGTCGAATCCTTCCTTGGTAAGCAAATTCTCCGCACTTCTCCTGATCGTCTTTGAGTCATCGATGACTAAGACTTTTATGCCTTGAAGTTCCTCTTCCATCTGCTAATCCTTTTGAAGGCTAGTGCGTGCACATGCTTTGCACCCAAAGTTCTGCCAAAATTGGCAGGTTCCACAATGTAGGTGCAATACGTCTAGCTGACCAAGGCGTTTTATCACGATTGCGCTATACCCTTAAAGCAGCGAGGTTTCAGAAAGGGATGTTCGTCTCACTTTGGTTCCTAACCTCTGTAGAAATGAGTACTTTGGGCTATTTATGCGCATACGACGAACCACAGCTTGCATTGTCGAAAGCGCGTGCAACTTAGCGCGCCGGAACCGCCTTAACCACTCTTACTTACAACAAACCTGAGCCTTTCCTATGACCAAAATTGCTTTCGTAATGGACCCTTTGCCAGGTCTCAACCTGAAGAAGGATTCAACCCTCGCCATGATCCGCGCCGCCCAACTGCGCGATCTTGAAATACATTACCTCACGCAAGCCGATCTGTACTTGTCAGATGAGCACGTAGGCGCTCTGACTCGTCGTCTGGCGTTGCGAGAGGACTTTTGCGCGACCCTTGATCCGTCCATAGCCGGCGACGACTGGTACGCCTTAGGAGAGGAACAACCACAGCGGCTGGGCGACATGGACATCGTCATGATGCGTAAGGATCCGCCGTTTAATATGCAATTTATCTACACAACCTATTTGCTCGAACGGGCAGCCTTAGAGGGCGCGTTAGTTGTCAATGACCCCGGCGCCATTCGCGACTGTAATGAGAAGTTCTTCGCAACGGCGTTTCCACAATGCTGTCCGCCACTCGTGGTTAGCCGTCGTATGGACGTGCTTAAAGCGTTTCACGCTGAACATCACAACGTAGTATTTAAGCCCCTCGACGGCATGGGCGGCGAATCCATCTTTCGTATCGTGGGGGACGATCCCAATCTCAACGTTGTGCTGGAAAGCCTTACCGCAAAAGGCGTCCAGCAAATCATGGGGCAAAAGTACCTCCCAGAAATAGCTGATGGAGATAAAAGAATCTTGCTCATTGACGGTGAGCCTGTGCCTTGGGCTTTAGCGCGCGTCCCGTCGGCTGGCGAAACTCGTGGCAATCTGGCGGCTGGGGGTCACGGCGAGGGCCGCGAACTAACCGAGCGCGATCGCTGGATCGCCAACCAAGTAGGCGGCGAGCTCAAACGTCGCGGTCTCACGTTCGTTGGCATCGACGTTATCGGCGACTACCTCACGGAGATCAACGTGACCTGTCCCACCTGCATACGCGAACTGGATACACAGTATTCGACTGACATTGCGGGTATGCTGATGGACGCTGTTCTAGCTAAACTCTAAAAGCTCGAATTTTCTAGTGAAATGCCGGTACATATTGACAATAGCATGATCGTCGTAACGCTCTCCCGCGGGGTTTTTTGCGCATTGCGTAATCGGCAGGACAAAGAGATTCGCTAGGAGAACAAATTGTCCACCCTTACGGTCACCAACAAGGATCGCTTTAGCTTTAGCCTGTTTCTGGCTGTCGTGCTGCACAGCGCCTTGATTTTGGGGGTCGGCTTTTCATCCGAATTAAACGTGGCCGATAGCACCAGCATCGAAGTCGCCTTGTCGATTGCTAACGATGTCGATCAAGCCGAAGATATAGACTTTATTGCGGCCACCAATCAGCTCGGCAGGGGCACGAAGGAAGAAGTCAGCGAAATGACAACGACCGAAGACGCCGACTTCCAGAGTAACGAAACCAACGAGGTGATGGCCGAAGCCTCCCCACAACAACAAGTGCAGGACGCCTCGCAAGAAGTGTTGACGACCGTTGCCGCCGCCCAGGACAGTGCTTCCGACCAACAAAGCGATGTCACCGAACTCATAGAGGCACCACCTGTGGCGCGGCTCGACCGACAAAAGCTAGTCACCGAAATAGCCAATCTCGAAGCAAGAATTGCACAAGACCAACAAGCTCTGGCTAAAATGCCGCGAACTAAGCGGATCTCAAGCGTCTCAACGCGGTCCGCTGCGGAAGCCGCCTATCTAGACATGTGGCGCAGAAAGTGCGAACGCATCGGACGTGCAAACTATCCCGCTGGGCGGCTCTCGGGCGAAGTGCTGATGTTGGTGTCAATTCTGGCCGACGGGTCTTTGCAGGACGTGCGCATTCTTAAACCGTCCGGCCACAAGGCACTAGACCAAGCGGCTTTGGCCACCGTGCGCCAAGCGGCCCCGTTTCAACCTTTCAATGTCGAAATGCGCAAACAATATGATCGTCTCGAGTTTACCCGCACATGGCAATTCTCGAAGTCGGGTAGCGGCCTCGGCCGATGAACCTACGGCATCATTTCTTACTCGCGATGCCAACCCTAACGGGCGACTACTTCGCCGGAACCTTAACCTACATCTGTGAACACAACGAAGACGGTGCTATGGGCATCATCGTCAATCGTCCGCTGCAACTTTCGTTACTGGAATTGTTCGTGCAAGTCGGCTTGAAAGCCAACCAGCGCTGGGTAGATACCGAGGTAGTCGCCGGCGGTCCCGTTGCTACGGAGCAAGGGTTCGTTTTGCACTCTGCCGACCGCATCTTCGCTACCTCGGCAGATCTCGGTAGCGAACTGTATCTGTCCACCGCACTTGACGTGCTCGATGCCATCGCAGACGACGAAGGTCCGCGGGACTTCCTCGTCGCATTGGGTTACGCAGGCTGGGGCGCGGGTCAGCTCGAAGACGAAATCGGCCGCAACGCATGGCTGACGGCTCCGGGCGACGTAGGCATCCTCTTTCATACGCCGTACTCTGACCGCTTGGATCTTGCCGGCCGATTGCTGGGCATAGATGTCAACCTGATCTCACCCAAAGCTGGGCATGCCTAATCGCGAAGGCTACGTCATTGCGATCGATTTCGGTACCCGGCATCTCGGTGTCGCGGTCGGCCAGACCATTACCGGAACCGCTAGCGGCCTGACTACATTGAGCGGTACGAGGGGTCTTACGCAAGAATCGTGGAGAGACTTGCTCGCAATTGTTGATGAATACCATCCCTTGTCTATCGTCGTTGGATTGCCCCTCAATATGGACGATAGCGAATCCGAGATGTCGGGACGGGTCCGCGAATTCGCAACGCAACTCGCCGGCAAAACGGACACCTCGATAGAATTCGTCGATGAGCGCCTTACATCGTACGCGGCCAAAAGCGAATTGCGCGAAGCCGGCAAGGCTACTCAAGACAACCACGAGTTGGCGGCGGTCTTGATTGCCGAGTCTTGGCTTAATGCGAGGCGCTGAGTCAGGCTCAATCTGGCAAATATAGGTTGTGCACGGAAGGCAGCGGCATTAGAGGGCACAGGGATGTGCGGAGCGCAGCAGAGTGGGGAAAGTGCTCCCACATTAGGCAATCGAGGAGCTAGCTGTGTGACGTCAGCCCATATGGCACCACACAGCCCTGATTGCTAAGAGACACTTCTGTTATTTTTTACAGCAACAGAGGAGTCTCAAAATGAGCTTGTCAAACACCGAAAAGCACGTCAAAGATATACGCCGAAAAACCCGTCGCAAGTTCTCTTCAGAGGAGAAAATC
>Ga0115002_10002180_pt1 | contig 25843 bp, 28 predicted proteins | sample ArcticOcean_MG_C_8_FD_89576 | JGI IMG/M metagenome (GOLD analysis project Ga0115002, IMG submission 89576) | Marine microbial communities from western Arctic Ocean - ArcticOcean_MG_CB11_86 | ecosystem: Environmental > Aquatic > Marine > Oceanic | place: Arctic Ocean: Canada Basin | collected... | reverse complement strand
TTGGTCTGATTTACTTTCGTCCTGCCAGTAGACAAGACCACGCACACGAGGCGCGACCGAGTCTGGCGCGAACCACCGCTGCTCGCCGGAAACAGCGTCGAGCGCCGTGACGCCACCGTTCGCCACTACGTACATGACGTGGCCCACGACGAGTGGGCCACTGCGATGAGATACGTCGCCCGTCGGGAACGTCCAGGCGACCTCCAGTTGATCGACATTGCCGGTGTGGATTTGGTCCAGCGATGAATACTGCGCAGAATCTGTGCTGCCGGCGTAGCTTTGCCACAAACCCCACCTATCCTGCTTTGGATCAACGGGCTCGCCGCACCCGACCAAGAGTGAGCCCACGAGGAGACTCTGTAGGAGCGGCTTTAGCCGCGATCTTTTTGCCGTGATTTCTGCGCGATTGTTCATGACTGCCGCCTAGTGGTTATAGGACATGCAGCCGGGTTCCACTTTGCCGAGCATGCCCGGCCCCCACTGTTGACCGCCAAGCCAAAATTCCTTCTTTGCGTGGCAGTTGATGACCGTAGGCAATCGATCGTTGACCGCGACCTGCCAAGCGCGCTCGAGTGCCGGCCGGAATTCTTGTGGGGTGTGTACCGACTCGCCGTGCCCGCCGAGGGCTTCAGCGATCGTGTGATATTGGATGTTCTCCTGGAACTGATGGACATGGGCGACGCGAGGTTGATTCGCATAACCGGCCCATGTGCCCCAAGCGTTGTTGTTGTACACGACGATGATTGCGGGAATACGGTATTTGGCGAGTGTTTCAACTTCGAAACCCGAATACGCAAACCCGGCATCGCCAGTGACCGCGACAATTGGGGTGCCCTGATAGGCCTTCTGTGGCCCCACGCCGAGGTCGCATGCAACGCCGACGCCCATGGCGTAGCCGACGTCCGGACCGATCGACCCATATTGAAATGCGCCGTTGCAGATTTGCCCGGGTCGATAGGCGCGCAAACGCCGGCGGGTATAGCGACCGATGCCAAATCCACCAGATGCGATCGTCACTTGCTCTTGTGGGATGTCGCCGTGATACAGGAAGTGGTTTAGCTCGGTCGCAATGACGGCTGGATGAATTGCATCCGTATAGGACAAGCCCTTTTTGTAGTGGGCGTCGTTTTCTTTTTCGAATGCGATACGGGCCGCGGCAACTTCGGCGACCCATGCCTTGTATTGCATGCGCGGCATTTTGTCGTGGAGGACTTCCAACGCTGCGCGCTCATTTGCAACGATGCCGAGGTCAATGGGTAGATTTCGGCCTATGTCGCCGGCTTCCGGGTCGATTCGAACGTATTTGCAGTCGATATCGAACGGATATTCTCCGACCGTCGGCATGCTGTATTGTCCAATCAGAATCGCCAAATCGACACTGCCGATCGCATTGGGAGCGGTGCTGGCCGATAAAGGATGGGCGTCGGAAAAATGCCCGCGCGTTGGACCCGCCTCGCACACCGGGATGTTGCCTCGTTCGGCGACCTCTTTGAGAATGTCCCACGCCTTACTATAGAAGACGCCCATGTTAGCGACGATCATGGGGCGCTCGGCTTTCTTCAGCAGATTGATCAGCCGGTCGATGTCCTTCGGATCTGGGTATGGGTTGGAATCTGTGCGGTATTTCGTCTTATCCCAGCTATTCTCGAGGTCCAATTCACTGTCGACGCGCGAGGCACGGCCCGCCGACTCTTCTACAAAATCCAGGTGCACAGGGCCGGGAACACCGGACTTCAAATTGCGAAATGCATAGCCGGCATATTCGGCAACACGCGCTTTGTCGACGATGCGCTTACCGTATTTCTTGATACCGTCGGTCGTGGTTTGTTGGTAGCCTCTTTGAATACCGCGTTCCGTATCGTCGCCGCCTACGGACATGTTGCTCGCTAAGACCAACAATGGGCTGCGCGCCGAATTGGCGGCCGCAATCGCGCAAATCATGTTGGTGAATCCTGGCCCTTCTGTGCCTGAAGCAGCTGCGACTTCACCAGTGACCCGAATGAAGCCGTCTGCGGCTGAACACATGGGGCCTTCGGTGCGGCCGCCGTAAGTCGGAATGCCTGCGTTGGCCAGCGCCGACACAATGGAATAGTTACCCGGACAACAAAACAATGCCGCTAACCCTTCGTCTTTGCAGGCTTTGGCAAAGAGATCTGCGCCTTGGGCCGGAAATTCGAACTCCTTGATTGGTGAATCTTTGAACACCATGTGTGCGGCGGTACGTTCAATGGCTGGCTCAGCGGGCGACCCGGAGCCTGCGTCGGCTACGTGCGCAGCCGTAAAACTACTTGCCGCGGCGGTCCCTGCCGCGCCTACCCCGAGTGCGGCTTTCTTCAAAAAGTTGCGTCGCCCCAACTGTTCATCTTCTTTCGTTTCTTGCTTGTCGGTATTTTTTGTATTGGTCTCGTCTGTCATGGCCGTCTCCCTCCAAGGTATTCCATATAACTCATCACTTGCCAGATTTTCTCGTCGGTGAGCTTGTCAGCAAACGCTGGCATGTCGCGTTCCGTTAGGCCTTCTTTGACGACTGAAAAAATTGCTGTGTCATTGGCGCCATAGATCTGCACATCATCACTAAGATCAGCCGGCGGTGTTTTCAGAAACTCGCGCATTTCGGTATCCCCGCGACCGTCAACCCCGTGACAGCTGACGCAATGGATCGTGAAATACTGTCTCCCACGCTTGATGTTGGCAACGCTGAATTCGACAGGAGTAGCGAATTTTTCCACGTCGCCATTTGGTAACGCGTCGTGAGGCGTCGTACAAGCGACCACCAACATTAGCAGGACTATTCGGGAATGATTCACGGCCTTCGTATTTTGGCTATCTCGCATAGCGTAAGAATAACTGGATACGGAGGAAAACAGGAGGCCTGTGTAAGGACGGTCCCTAGCGACTAAGAGGCCCCTAGCGACTAAAAGACCCCTAGCGATAAAAGAGGTCTAGCGATAAAAAATGTGATTGCCAATTCGGGCGGTCTTTGCACGCTCCCAAGGCACCGAAATCGGCGTGTTGTGGAAAAACAGCGCCCCGCCGGTCTTGTCGCTGACGGAGCGCGTTAGCAATTCGTTTGCATGAATCAATGCCGAGGCCCACAGGTCATCGTGATCACCTTTGCCATCACACCACCATGAAAACTGACAGGGTGGACGTTCACCTCCTTGGTGCACAACGGCCCATGGGGTATCGGGGAAATGACCGTCGGCTACACGGTTGAGCACCACGGGTCAGATCGCTTGCATGCCTCGTTTGCCTTCGCCGCGTGCTTCCCAATACATCGCGAGCGCGATGCAATGCTGTGAGCTAGATGGGAGTGCGACTTTTCTTGCTTCGCGCGCCTGTGGCGTTGACGATGGCGACGATACGCACCCACCGAGCAAAATGATGGCCAGAATCGAAGGAAGAAAGCCAATCCACAAGAACATGTTTTCCACCTCCAATCGTCACAATCTGCATAACCATGGCGATCCTACCAAGTTGTCGGTCTAGAACCTGTGATTGCGATCTCAGGTGGAAACTAGATTGGAGGGGACGTGCTGCGGCGTTGTATTCGTGCGCATGGCCGCGACTGGAGTCGCGTGCGCGAACCAAAAACCGTAGGTTTTTGAAGGGTTTTCCTTCCGCAAGGAGGAAAACGGTAGGAAACAATTCACAGGATGTGAATTTCTGGACAAGCACTAGGCTCAGACCGTCGCTATATCAGTGAAATTACGTCCCAGCTTGGAACTGCTGGGGCGCCTCTCGTCATATGCGCCAGAAACGTTTACCAACCGAATGCGGTTGTGATTGAAAGCGGTTTGCGCCGCTTCGTTTCTTTGACGAGTTCTGCTGCCAATAGGGCTCGTCAGGTTTGGCTTTCGACTTATCCTTGGCTTCCGACTTCGCCTTGGCTTTCTGGCGCTTCTCACCCGTCTCACCCTTGCCACTTTGATGTTTCGTCATCACTTCCTCCGAGTACTATTTGAGTACAGAAAATCTAGTGCTGCTCGCGAACGGATTGTGTCCGCTATCAGCCGAAGTTTGCAGGGTGAAGAATCAATCGCTATTAAGCGTGCGCTGGGCTGTCAACCTTGAATACGGGAGACTTTCAGGGCGGTCGCTACTTCGGCTAGGAGCCAATACTCACCTATGCCGAAGGCCACAATGTTTGACGAATAACTGTCACCGCTGCTGGCTGAATTCGCGTTACGGGACGAGCAAGATATCCACAGCATGTGCCTCCGATGGCGCGGGGATCGCGCGAACGAGACTGTACTCTGTTTAGCGTCTGGCTAGCAACCAGACACGGTGAGGTCGAGCGGATATTGGAATTTTCCGCGCCTCTAAAGACGATGGCGGTCCCAGATGTTGCGCGGATTGGCAGGCTTAGGCGTAACGTTGTCGGCGGTTGCAGCCTTACGGTTTGGCGTTTTCGGTGAAGGTGGTTTTACCTCGTTGGCTGCCGATTTGGACGCTCTGGTAGGTTTAAATTTCTGCGCCGGTTTGATTGTCTTGGCTTTGGTCGTCCCACGGGTTGCTTCTTGGAGATCCGCGACTTTTTGTTTGGCGGCTTCGAGTTTCTCGTCATTGCGTTTGGCCACAGCTCGATTGGCTTTTTCGATCTCTGCCATTTCGAGTTTAGCAGCGTCGAGTCTAGCAGATTTCAGGTCGGAGGCTTTCCGCTCGGCAATTTCGAGTTCGATTGCCATCCGTTCAATCGCTGCTACCTTGGCTGCCTTTTGCCCATTGGCCCTTAACTTTGCTTCGCCAAAACCGGCTATTTCGCTTCTTACGGCTTCAAGCTGGGCTGCAAGCCGCTCGGCGGTCTCAAGCTTGGCCGCTTCACCCGCTTCGGCTTTGCGGCGGATGGTTTCGAGTTCGGCTATTTCGCGCTTGGCCGTTTCAAATTCGTCTTTTATTTCGTCAGCACGCCGTTCGAGTTCCTCTTCGAGGCCGCAAGCTTCAGCTTCGGTCTCTTCCATCTCTTCGACTTCGGCCGGTTCGGACTCTGTAGACTTGGGGTCGTTGGGTTCGGATGCCCGAAGATCAAATGCTTCTTTGAATGCTTCACGCTCGGCCGCTAGCCCAGCTGGCCGATAGGGCCTGGCCGATTTGTCCGGAATTTTTGTATTCGAGAGTTTTGCCATCGGAGAGTCTCTAAGCGCAACCGCGAGCGTGCTGTTCGTGGTTGTCGGTCTACTAAAGCTCGACGAGATCGTTTGCGCTAAATCCGTCTCCCGCGTCTGACTCGGTCTTAGTTCTTGTTTAGACATTCACATCCTGTGAATTTCTTCCCACGATTTTCCTCGTATGCAGAAGGAAAACCTCGCAAAACCCCAGGGTTTTGACTCGGGCTGCGACTCCTGTCGCGCTCCTGCCCTCGAAGTGCGCGCCGCCAAATACTGCGTATTTGGGACACGCACCAGTTAGTTTCTGTCTACGAGACAATGGTTGTTGTGACGTAGTCCCAAAAAAGCGGTGCGCTCGTGCCATTTAGTAGATGCCATTGAGGCTCATTTGCAGTCTCTGGCACTCTCAAAAATCGTAGCGGGTTACTGCCTTGCATCTTGGGGTGTGTATCGGACAATGGGAGTAAAGCTACGGGGGAATTTTATGCAGCAGTTATTCACGATGCGTTTGCTGGCGACGGCAATGGTCTTGATGGTTTCAGCCGTCTATGCCAAGGAAGATTTACCGACGGCAAAGGCCGAGTCTGTTGGCATGTCGACGCCGCGACTTGAACGGGTGTCGGCTTGGATTGACCGCTATATTGAGACCGATCAGATTGCTGGCGCGGTGACGTTAATTGCTCGGCGCGGCAAAGTTGTGCATTACGAAGCACAAGGTTGGCGTCACAAGGAAGCGAACGAACCGATGCCCGAGGACGCGATCTTCACAATCATGTCAATGACGAAACCGATCGTATCCGTTGCCCTATTGATGTTGCAGGAGGAGGGTCGATTTCTGCTCGACGATCCAATATCCAGATGGCTCCCAGAATATGCTGAACCGCAAGTGATGGTTCAGGAAGGCGCATTCGTTCGACGGGTACCCGCGGCGCGCCCGATAACTATTCGTCATGTGCTAACGCACACATCGGGCTTAAGCACCCGTCCGAATAATGTAACGTTGTCGGCCGAGGAGCGATCTGTTTACGAAGGCGATGGGACCGCGCCGGCCACCGTCGAGGAAAACCTTCATCGTGCATCTGTCATACCGCTCGCATTCCACCCTGGTGACCAATGGCAGTATGGTTCGTCGACGGACTACGTGGCGCTATTAGTCGAGAGAATATCGGGTGAACGCCTCGATCAGTATTTGCAACGCCGCATTTTTGATCCGTTGGGCATGAAGGATACTCACTACTACGTGCCTGAAGACAAGGTTGAACGCGTGTCTGCGGTTTATAGACCAAATGAAGAAGGGACGATCGAACTGCGCATTGCGCCATCCTATCGACCGCCAGGAACCATGTTTCGCGGGGTTGCGGGTCTTTCCTCGACCGCTGCCGACTATTTCAAGTTCGCACAGATGCTGCTTAACGGCGGTGAATTGAATGGTGAGCGTCTCCTCGGTCGGCGTACGGTCGAGCAAGCGATCAGTAATCACATTAAACCGGGACAGCCTGTCTACGTACGCGGTCCGGGATATGGATTCGGCCTCGGGTTTGGCGTGCTTTTAGATCCGACGAAGTCACAGGACACATTGTCACGTGGTTCATTCACCTGGGGTGGTGCGTTTGGAACACTATTCTGGATCGACCCAGTCGAACAACTGATTGGGGTCCTGATGGTGCAGATCAGTCCCTACAGTCATTTCAATTTGCGGCCGGAGCTGTCTGCGCTTGCTTCGCAAGCGATTATCGACCCGCACCCCGTAGCACCTGTGATCATAGGTCAACTCGACTGATTGGGATCGCATCGATAGGCTGGTTGCGCGGATTGTCCGCAACGCGATCGATATGAAGTGGTGCATAATGCTTAGCGGAGGAATTACTGAACGATCATGATTAGATATATCCCCCAGTGGGCAATGGCAATGGCATTGGTCACGCCAATCGCCCATGCAATTGAATATTCCCATGGCGTTTCATACATTGAGCCGCTGAAATACGGCCCTGACTTCAAGCACTTCGAGTACGTCAATCCCAACGCACCACAAGGAGGCAAACTGCGCATCCCGGGCCGGGGCACCTACGACAGCTTCAACGGGATATTAGACAAGGGACAGGTCCCAGGGGCCAAGTGGCGTTTAGGCGAAAACAACATCACATCGGATCGCTTGTTACAGCGAGCGATAGACGAGCCGGCGAGCTATTACGGAAGACTCGCGTCGGGTGTCTGGGTTGCCGACGATTGGTCACAGTTTGCCTTCAAGATTCGTGAAGGCGCTCATTGGCATGACGGCGAACCGTTGGATGCGGAAGATGTTGTGTATACGTTCCAGATCATGAAGGACTCTGGTGCCGCCGGCGTACGCAGTGCGCTCTACGAGTTGGACACCATCGAGCAGATCAGCCCTGACGAAGTCATGTTCACAACCAAACCCGGCGTGAAAGGCAACCCGGATTTGCTGTTCGTGATTGCGCAGTATCCGATTTTACCGAAGCACTATTGGGAAGCCGAAGGGCGCGATGTCACGAAAACGACCATCGTACCGCCGCTTGGCAGCGGGCCCTATCGGATATCGGAATTTGATCTCGGTCGTTCGGTGACGTTGGAGCGGGTTGAAAACTACTGGGGCGGCGAGCTACCGGTCAACAAGGGCCGCTACAACTGGCAAAAAGTGCATTGGGATTACTATCGGGACGAGTCGGTCGAGTTGGAAGCGTTGAAAGGTGACGTCGTTGACGTGCGTCAGGAGACGGTGTCGAAAAATTGGATGGTCGGTTATGACTTTCCGGCGGTAAACGCGGGCTACCTAAAGAAGGACCTGGTGGATTTGGGTAAACCGTGGGGTCATTGGGCTGCGGTGTTCTGGAATATGAATCTCCCGAGATTTCAAGATATTCGGGTTCGCGAAGCGTTGTGGTTGATGTCGGAATTCCGCTACACCAATCGCGTGTTGATGCATGGCTTCTACAATTACGCGATAAGCTACTTCTACAACTCACCGATGGCGTCCTCCGGACTGCCGTCGGAGAAAGAGTTGGAACTCCTCGAACCGTTGCGCGGGCAGATACCAGATCGAGTATTCACGCACGAATTCGTGGGCAACGAAACGTCCGGTTATGGCTTTGACCGGGACAACGTCAAGCGCGCCCTAGGGCTGTTCAAGGACGCGGGCTGGGAAATTCGCGATGGGGTCATGACGAAGGTCGATACCGGCCAGGCGTTTATCATAGATTTCATCCACAACTCGCCATTTGGGCTACGACAAGAAACTCCGTTGGAGCGGATGTTGAACATGATCGGCATCGCGACCACGTCGCGCACGCTCGAGTTGTCAAACTGGTTGTATCGCGTGCGTAATGCCCAATTTGATGCAACCATGCAAACCCAGGAGCCGGGCCAAATCCCGGGTATATGGCTGCGTAACCAATTCGGTTCGCAGTCAGCGGATTCAGAGAACTCGCAAAACTGGGGCAGGGTAAGGGACCCCGCTGTGGACAAAATGACCGAGCACGTCATGGCGGCGCGTACGCCAGAGGATTTTTATGCTGCCACGCGTGCGGTCGACCGTGTGCTGTTGTGGAACTTCTACCGGATCCCCGGGCTTGGTGCGCCCGGTTACCGATTGGTCTATTGGGACAAATTCGGCAGACCGGACGAAGGCTTTAGATTGCAGCGCGAAGCGTGGATCGATACTTGGTGGTGGGATGAAGCCAAGGCGGAGCGAACGCGTAAAGGTATGGCGGGCCTGACCGCCACCGAGGAGTAGCTAGTCTCTGTCCAGAATACGTAGTTGCTGGACAAGAACTAGCTAGACTGGCAGCGGGTCGGTACTGGTTGGCTCGAACGCAAGTGAGCGCCGCGGGTCGAACGCATCGCGTACACCTTCGCCGATGAAGATTAAAAGGGTCAGCATGGTGCCCAGTGTCACGAAGCCGGAGATTCCCAGCCAGGGTGCTTGCATATTGCCCTTGCCTTGCGCCAACAACTCCCCAAGCGACGGCGATCCGGCCGGGAGGCCAAAACCGAGGAAATCTAATGCCGTCAGCGTCGTTACGGCACCGCTTAAAATAAACGGTAGGAAGGTTAGCGCTGCGACCATTGCGTTCGGCAGGACGTGACGACGCATGATGACGAAGTTGGAGAGCCCTAACGCGCGTGCTGCCCGCACGAAATCGAAGTTGCGCGTGCGCAAAAACTCGGCTCGCACGACCCCGACGAGGGGCATCCAACTAAACATCGTCAGGATGCCTAACAGCCAATACACACTGGGGTCGACCACGCTCGCAAGGATGATGAGCATGAGGAGGATGGGCAAGCCCGCCCAGGTTTCGACGAAGCGTTGGCCGATTAAATCGACGAAGCCGCCGAAGTAGCCTTGCAGAGCACCCACCGAGATGCCGATTATGGAACTGAATAGCGTTAGAGAGAGACCAAACAGGACGGAAAGTCTGAAACCATAGATCAAGCGAGCAAAAACATCCTTGGCGCGATCGTCGGTGCCAATCCAATGCCGGGCCGATGGCGCCGAGGGAGTGGAGGTCTCAATATAGAGGTCTTGGGTGTCGAATCGAAACGGGATGAGTGGCATGAGCATCCACCCGCCGGACGCTTCGACAAGATCGAGTACGTATGGGTCCTTGTACTGCACAGGAATCTCCAACTCGCCGCCAATTTCCAGCTCCGTGTAGTCGTTGAAGACCGGAAACCACAGCTCACCCGCATGCAGCATGACGATCGGTCGATCGTTGGCGATCAACTCGGCACACAGCGACAAGCCAAACAACGTCAAGAATATCCACAGCGACCAATAGCCACGTCGGTTGCGCTTAAACTGCTGCCAGCGGCGCTGCATGATCGGATTCATTCGCGCGTCTCGAAGTCGATGCGCGGGTCAACGAACACGTACACCAGGTCACCGATCAAGTGCATCATTAGACCGACCAGGGTGAACACGAACAGTGCGCCGAATAGGATCGGATAATCTCGCTTTATGACGGCTTCGTAGCTCAGTAGGCCCATACCGTCGAGCGAGAATATGACCTCGATCAGGAGTGAGCCGGTAAAGAGAATTCCGATGAAAGCTGCGGGAAAACCGGCGATTACGATCAGCATTGCGTTGCGGAAAACATGCCCGTAGAGCACGCGCTGTTCCGTCAAACCCTTGGCTCGCGCGGTCAATACGAATTGTTTGCTGATTTCTTCAAGGAACGAGTTCTTGGTCAGCATTGTGAGGGTCGCGAAACCGCCGATCGTTAATGCCGTAAGCGGGAGGGCAAGGTGCCAGAAGTAGTCGAGGATCTTGTCCCCCCAACTGAGCTCCGCCCAATTGTCCGAGGTAAGCCCTTGTAGCGGAAACAAGTCGAGATAGTTGCCACCGGCGAATATGACAATGAGCAGGATGGCAAATATGAAACCCGGTATCGCAAAACCGATAAAGATCAACGAGCTCGTCCAAACATCGAACGCGCTGCCGTCACGTACCGCTTTGGCAACTCCCATGGGTATGGAGATACCGTAAATCAACAAGAGTGACCAGAGGCCGAGGGAAATGGATACAGGCATGCGCTCTATGATTAGGTCCAGCACCGGTCTGTCCTGAAAAAAGCTTGTGCCGAAGTCAAGCGAGAGATAGTTGACCACCATCGTGAAGAATCGTTCGTGAGGCGGCTTGTCAAACCCAAACTGGCGCTCGAGGTCCGCTATGATTTCAGGCGGGATAGCATAGCTGGAGCTGGTGCTGGACTGATCGCCTGCGCCCATCGCATCGGCGCCACCGCTTATACCGCTGGTGGTTGATGTCTGGCCGAACGCGACACTCGCAATGATCTGCTCTACAGGTCCGCCCGGCGCAAACTGGACGATGACGAAGTTGATCAGAATGATGCCAAACAGGGTTGGCACAATTAATAGCAGGCGTTTGAGGAGATAGCGCCCCATAGGTCAATTCAAGGGGTGCGGCAGAATGCTCGACGGACGTAAGACGTCAACGAGCTTTGGTTTTTTGTCGCCCAAGTTGGTCCTCTCTATCTACCTAACTGTATGGCGGTTGACTGACTATTGCTAGTAGGGGGAGTAAATAAAACTCCCACGAGTGATTAGGGCCAATCGTGGGGGAATAAAGTAGGGTCAGCCACGCTTCTGTACGCAACACGCTTGTACCAATCCGAATACGATTTTCTGGCAGACTGATCCAATGAAATGGCGCGTCGTTCTGGCAACAATCAAGCGTGAACTTGTGTTCTACAAAATGCTTGTTGCGCATCAAGAGACACCGCGGATTGCGAAAATATTGCTTGGCCTCGCAGTTGCTTACTTGCTTTCGCCCATCGACCTCATCCCCGACTTCATTCCGGTGCTGGGGCATTTGGATGATGTACTCATCGTGCCAGGCCTGATATGGCTTGCACTATTGCTCATTCCGCAACCGCTCAAGATCGAAGTGCGCGAAAAATGCGGGCTGCAGGATGCACACACCGATGTACATTGAGCACGAGTGACTGTAGATTTAGACTCGTTATCTATAGTTATGGGGGAGCTATGACGGTTGAATCCTTTGATCCGGCGACAGCGACTCCTGCCAGCGGAGTATCGCGGCGGGAAATCATCAAAAGCGTCATTGCGTCCGGCGCCGTTGTATCGGCAGGTTCCATTCTCGGCTTGAGTGGTTGTAGCCCGGGGGAAACGCCTGCGGCCGCAACGAGTGCTGGCGGAGTCGAACGCCTGATTTCGCTGAATGTGAACGGCAAGGTTCGCCGCGTCGATGTGATGCCGCAAGAAACGCTCGCCAACACCCTGCGCTACAAGCTGGGCTTGACGGGAACCAAACTTGGTTGCGATCGCGGTGAGTGTGGCGCCTGTACGCTTCTGATCGACGATGTGCCGGTCTACTCTTGCTCGACACTGACGCACAACGTTCGAGGCCGGAATGTGGTCACCATAGAAGGGCTGCAAGCCGCCGATGGCACGTTACACCCCGTACAGCAGGCTTTTGTCGAAGAGCTTAGTCCGCAGTGTGGTTTCTGCACTCCGGGCCAAATCATGTCATCTGTTGCATTGCTCAAGTCCAATCCCAGCCCGACGCGCGACGAAGTGCGCCAAGCGTTATCCGGGAATTTGTGCCGCTGCGGGGCATACGATCACTATCTAAACGGCGTCATGCGCGCTGCAGGGAGGGTTTGAAATGGCCTACGATCTAGTTGGTAAAGATTTCACGCCGCCGGACATCGTCGCGAAAGTAACGGGTAAGGCTAAATACAGTGAGGACTTCCGGGTCGAGGGGATGGTGTTTTGTCGCTTGTTAACAAGCCCCATGCCACACGCGAAAATAAACAGCATTGATGCATCCGAAGCATTAGCAATGCCGGGTGTCATAGGCATATTGACCGCCGACGATCTGCCGCCAGTGCAAGCGCCGAACAAACCAATTTTAACGAACGAGCCGCATTACGTCGGCGAACCCATTCTGGCGCTCGCAGCCGAAAACGAAACGTTGGCGCAGGATGCGATCGAAAAGATCAAAATCGATTTCGAGCCACTGCCTTATACGGTTGACCCATTGCAGAGCCTCTACCCCGGGGGTCCTAATGCACGCAGCGACGGTAATGTGGCTGGACGTGGAAGTGGTGGGGCATACGTTAAAGAGACTAAATGGAGCGCGCGCGACTTTGCTTCGGCGGGAGAAGGTCAGTTGCCGATGGGCCCACCTCAGGACGAATGGCAATACGGTGACATGGAAGCCGGCTTTGCCGATGCTGCCTACATCATGGACGAAACCTTTGTAACCCAAGGGCTATCGCACCATGCGCTCGAACCTCGTTCGGCATTGTCGTATTGGCAGAATGGTAAATGCTTCGTGCATGCATCCTGCCAAAGCCAATCGTTCCCAGTGCCATTTCTCGCCGGTTTTATCGGCATCGAAGCTGCGAACCTCGTGTTCGTCGCCGAATTTTGCGGCGGCGGATTTGGCGCAAAGGGCACGGCCTATACCGAGATGGCGATACCCGCACATCTGTCGAAGAAGGTCGGTCGTCCAGTGATGATGCGAATCAGTCGTGCCGAAGAATTTTTCGTCGGTTCGGCCCGCCCGGGATTCCAAGGGCGCATCAAGATGGGTTTTCGCAAGGACGGCAGGATGCTCGCGGCGGATCTGTACATCGTGCAGGAGAATGGGCCTGACGTTGGCATGAATGACTACGTTTCGGCGGCAGATGCGGTTTCCTTGGTGTATACCCCGGAAAACATGCGTTTCCGCGGTATTCCCGTGCAAACGAATACGCCGCCTCGAGTCCCGCAGCGCGGACCCGGGCAGAATCAAATCGCGTGCGCAATCGAACCTTTGTTGGACAAAGCCGCAAAGGAACTCGGCATTAGCCGGTTAGACATCCGCACGGTCAACGCGCCGAACAACGGCACGATTTACGGCCCGCGCAAAGGCAAGGTGACCAGTGCGTACCTGAGCGAGGCTTACGCGAAAGGCGCCAAGGAATTCAATTGGGACGAGCGAGTCAAGCAATCCGGTCAACGTAATGGCTCGAAGGTCATCGGCGTTGGCCTTGGGGCTGCATATCACGAAGCAGGCTATAGCGGTTTCGACGGCCTGTGCGTACTGACTCCGGAGGGTAAGCTCAATATACACACCGGTGTCGGTAACCTTGGAACCTATTCGCATACCGCGACTTCACGCGTCGCGGCTGAAACACTCAAGATGGCTTGGGAAAATTGTGAAGTGGTCCGCGGTGACAGCCGTAAGCACTTACCTTGGAACCTCGCACAGTTCGGCAGTAACACATCGTTCACCATGACGCGCACAAATTATGTAGCGGCCATGGACGCGATCGCCAAGCTCAAGGAAATTGCGGCGACCGATCTTGGTGGGGCAGCTGACGACTACGACATCGGCGGTGAACGAGTCTTTGCCAAGGCCGACGCAAGTAAGTTTCTAACATATGCGCAAGCGGCACAGCGTGCGGTCGAACTAGGCGGTAAGTTCAGCGGTGCCGAAGCGCCTGACAATCTGAATCCGATGACCAAGGCGGCAACAGCCGGGGTTGCCGGAAGCGGTCTGGTTGGGGTGGCTAAGGACACACTTGCGAAGGAAGGCTCGGCGCCGGCGTTCGCGACCGGCTTTATGCAGGTGGAAGTCGACCTTGAAACAGGCAAATACGAAATAACCGACTATATTGGCGTTGCAGACTGCGGCACCGTGCTGCACCCAATGGGGCTCGCGCAACAGATCAAGGGCGGCGGTGTCCACGGCATTGGTTTAGCGGGTTACGAACGCCACGTCTACGATCCGCAAAACGGGTTGCCAGCGTGTGTTGGGCTGAACCAGAGCAAATTGCCGACCATACTTGATGTGCCATCCACGATGGGGGCATTTGCCGTGGATGTAGCGGATCCGATGAATCCCGTCGGAGCACGAGGTATTGGCGAGCCGGTTCAAGGCTGCGCCGCCGCTGCTTTGCTGAGTGCTATTTCCGATGCCCTAGGTGGACACTACTTCAATAGAGTGCCCATCATGCCGGATATGATCGTCAACGCAGTTAACGGTCGCACGCAGTCCCATACGCCGTTGCAAGTCAACACGTACTAGAGGGTATCGATATGAATAAAGATATGATGCAGCATTTTGAGCTGTTCCAACCCGACAACCTAGACAATGCGTTAACCTTGGCTGATCGCCATGGCGCGGACGGGTGGCTCTTGTCGGGAGGCAACGATAGCCTCGATTGGTTCAAGGACCGCGTCAAGCGCCCAGCAGTGGTCATCGATTTAGGCGGTGTAACCGAACTCAAAGGCATTCGTGAATTGGCCGATGGGGTTGAGATCGGCGCACAGACGACGCTTACTGAGATCACCGAAAGCGAGTTGTTGCGCAGTAAGTACCGCTTGCTCACGGACGCGGCAGCGCGGGTGGCAAGTCCGCAGATTCGCAACATGAGCAGCATTGGCGGCAATGTGAGTCAGGACACACGGTGTTGGTATTACCGGGCGGGGCTAGACTGCTACCGCGCCGGTGGTAACGAGTGCTATGCCGATACGCCGGAAGGTCAGAACCGTGAACACTGCTTGTTCAATGCGGACCGTTGCGTTGCAGTTTCACCGTCTGATACGGCGCCTGCATTGGTGGTATTGGAAGCCCAGATGGTCATCGCGGGTCCTGATGGCACCCGCACCATTGAAGCCGAAGACTTTTTCGTCGGCCCGGCGATTGATATCGAACGAATGACGGTACTGGAACCCAACGAAATCTTGACGGCGATCCGTCTTCCTGACACATGGGCAAACGCCGTGTTTTACTTTGAGAAAGTGGCTGACCGCAACTCTTGGGATTTCCCTTTGGTTAACGTTGCTGCCGCGATCAAAGAAAGTGGCGGCACCATTAGAGACGCACGGGTTGCCTGTGGCGGCGTTGAGGCCGTGCCGAAGCGGCTGACTGTGGTAGAAGAGGTCATCAAAGGCAGTGCACGCAACGAAGAGACGGCGGGTTTGGCAGGCCAATCTGCAGTTCATGGCGCGACGCCGTTGAACTTCAATCACTTTAAGATTCCGCTGATGGAGAATCTGGTTAAGCGCGCTATCCGTGACGCGTAATAGAAGTTGAACAAGAGTTGAATGGAAGTTCTTCGCTACAGTAAGAATGCCTGGGGGCAAAGCGTGCTTGAAGGTGCCTCTTGGGATCTATTGCCTTGGTTTGTGCTAGCGGGCGTCGTGGTCATTGTGGGCCACGCTCTCTTAATGCGGTTGTTCGCGAAGAAACGACGATAGCTCATGAGTGTGAATGCAGGCGATGCCCCGGCTGGGGAGGACGGTATTGTTGTCCGGCACCAAATTCCTGACCGACTTCTGCATTGGCTCACCGCCATATGCATATTCATTCTCCTGGGTAGCAGTTTCTTACCGATCGTAGGCATCAACTTCGAGTGGGTGGCGCTGCATTGGATGACCGGTGTGGCCCTGCTTGTGCTTGTGTGCTTGCACATTCTTCGCGCCATTGCCCGCGGCCAATTCAAATCCATGTGGTTTGCCATACAGGACATCAAGCTTGCGCTCGCTCCCCTGTCGCGTGCGGGCTCGGAAAGCAAACCGGGGAAGTACTCGCCCGCTCAGAAACTGATGCACCTTGGCGTAACTGGGTTAGTTTTGCTCACGCTCGCCACGGGGATACTCATGATGATCAGGATCGATACGCCATTTTGGGAGCGCGACATCTATTTGTTTGGCGACACGACCTGGGGCATTGTGTATGTCACCCACGGCTTGGCAGCACTTGGCTTGATTACAACGGTGATGCTGCACATATACTTTGCGTTGCGGCCGGAGAAACTCATGTATACACGTTCAATGATCAAGGGTTGGCTCACGCGCCGCGAATTCATCGATCATCACGACGCTGACAAATGGCAGGTAAGCGATAATGACTAACGATGGAACCAGTGAACTGGCGCAGTGCATTGAGGCGATCGAGGCTGGGTATGAATTCATGCTCGCATATGCCGCGCAAGGCTATGAAGCAGGGCAGGCGGGCAACCACTCGCACGACATCCTCAAGCATCTAACCGGCATGGATGACGCGCTCACCAGGTTGAGTGACGCGGTAGCTGAGGTAACGGCGGCCGACGGATCCGATGTGGCGCAATATCAATCGTTCTTAACGGCGATTGACGATGATGCGAGTAAATCCCAGGGTGCCGTGCGCTTGGTGCTAAGCCGGCAAGGTGTGAGCTCGCAACTGATTGACAACCTGAACGCTTCGATCCACCTGCGCGCGCTCTTAACCGATTTGTTTTTGCTGGATGAGGCTTTTTAGAGCTAATTTCTCGTAAGTGAGGCTTGCCCTCGCTTTTTGCGAAGCCACACCTGCCTAATTCTTTTTCGATCCTTTTGACGATGTCCCGAATTTGTACAGTTCTTGGATAACTGGGCCTAGCTTTTTTCTTTGGCTGTTAATACGTATTCTGCTCTCGGTGGATGTTCCGAATAGAATTGACGTACGACAATCCTGCCCTCTTCCAACGCTTTGAGACGGGCAGACAGTGTCGTTGCGGCGATACCGGTAAGGGAGTTCTGCAGTTCCTGAAAACGGCAGGTAGCGTCGATGTGTAATTCACGGAGAATCGCGGATACCCCTTCTACATGCAGCATCTGTTGTAACGATGTCCCGGATGTGCCAAGAATGTCTGTAAGTGTCGGCGCTAGTTGAGCGGCTGGCCGAAGCTGTTCTTGTAGGCCATCTTGTCGAGCGAGCGGCGTGTCAGCTTGCCGTGCCCGCTAGCGACGGAATACCCCAAAGGGACATGCGCATAAGTATGCCAATCGTCGGGGATCTCCAATAGCGCCTTGACGTTGGCCTCTTCCATACACAGTAGCGTTGTGAGTACGCAGCCCAAGCCTTCGTTGCGCGCCGCGAGCAGCAGATTTTGTACCGCCGGGTACAACGAGCCGCCGCCGACGACGCTCGGTCGGGGTTGCGCGCTGTCCGTGATGGTTAAACCCTCGCTGTTGAAGCAGAACACGCAAACCAATGGCGCTTCGTGCATATGCGTTGCCAGGTAGGTCCCAGCATCCAATCCGCGGCGCGCCTTGGCTTGTGATTCTGGACGCATTGCGGCAATACGCGTGTCATAGCTGGCGATATAGTCTTCCCAGCGAGGCCTATAGAGTTGTTCCAATCCTTGCTTCTTCACTGGATCGGTCACTGCAATGACTCGCCACGATTGCAGGTTGCCGCCGGATGGCGCCCAAGTTGCGGCGGTAAGTATTCGCCGCAATGCATCATCTGGGATCGGATCAGGCCGCAGCCTTCTGACGGCACGCATCGTCGACATTGCGTCGTATATGTCCATTTGTGATTCCTCTCTTATTGGATACTAGTTAGTTCTTGTCCCTTTTTGGGACAAGAACTAGCTATAGCTGACGCCCATCCCTGCGCGAACATCGTTGTTCACCCCATATTGTGGGATCGGGTAACGCAAGCCGTTGCGGCTCAGGGCGTCGAGGCCCTGAATCACTTTCGGCAAGAAGTGCGGCGGTATTGCCATGAGCAACTCATCTTCCATGACACCGCCATAACGACGTTCAGCAAAGCAGGGGATCGATAGACTCGGCTCACCCGTGGCAAGCGCACGGCCCCAAGAGTCGGCGCACGCCGATTCGCCGACGCAACCCCAGTCTAGTTTTCTATAACCAGTCCACTGTAAGCCATTGATAAATAAAATCATTTGAGCCGGTGTTGCATAGATCAAACAAATATCTGGGGGATTCAATCTTCCACTTGCGAGGGGGCTGACGGCCATCGCTTCAAACTTGCCGAACTCGACCACATCCATGGCGGCCTGATGGTCGGATGCGTCTTGGCTCGTTTGGTACCAGACTCCCTGCATGCGATCGCCACTAAGCCAGTCGTCACTTCTCGGGTGTAGACCGATCACCGTGCTGCATTGCGCCCCAACAAGGTCGTCGACGGTAATACCCACCGTCCATCCGTTACGGGATGCTTGACCGACAATCTGGTCAGTGGTGTGAACCTCTTTCGGGCGGCGGATCCGATCGATGGCTTCCATTTCGGCTTGGGTTTCAAAGAGCTTCATACCGATTGGTGTTGTGCGTAGTCGTAACAATCGGATGAGGTCTGCAACGACGGTCGGACCATCGAAGTCGAGATCAGTGGCGATGACTTCGGTCATGATTTTTCTCCGTTTGGGCGCATCAGAGCGTAGCGGGTATCGACGAGATGTTCCAGAACAGGCTAAGGTGCCGCCGCAATGGATGGATTGAGTTTGATGTTATGAATCGGGGATTGGCGTGGTTCGTGGGCTTGATGCTTGCGCTTGGGGTTTTGTTGGGGGTTGGGATCTGGTGGATTGGCCCGACCTTGACCAATTTGGCCTTCGTTGATGAGCGCCGCTCGCAAGCCTATGTCGTGCTTGATCTTGCTCGCGATGCCAAGGACAGCTACAGGGCGAGGTATTCACTACCACTCGTAGAACTTGTGCTTTCTGCAGCGGGTGAGGTGCGGGATCAGTACCAATTAGACCATATGCTGACGGGGCGAGTCGCAGACGAGTGGCGTTTCTTGCGCCTACTCAAATTTTCGGCAGCGACGGACCTTGTGCAGGTGCTGACGTCTACGCCGTATCGAGTACTCGAGGAAAGCGTGGAGCAAAATGATGTCCTCAAACTCGGTAGCTTCACGATGCCTGTTGCTGGCTGGAGACCGGTGCTGGTTGTGTGGCTGGTTGCGTCCGAGCGCGCCGTAGATCCCCTCGGTGCGTTGATCGCATCGGCGCAGAGTGAGCAAGGCCGGTTGGTTTGGGACGCTAAGGTGGACGCGATTGAATCCCAATCCAGATGGGATCGGGTCGTCGTTGTAGACTTTGCCGATACTGCTACTGCCTATGCTTGGTTGCGCTCAGATGCAACCGACACGGAACGCACTGTGAGTCGAGCTCGGGTGGCGGACCTGGCGCTTATTGTTTATACGACATAGCGCCGACCTAGTGGGCCAAACGAGACCGGTCGAATGTCTGGTTGAAGCGCCTTATCATTATCAATCATGTCTGCTTCGAAAGCCTGGGGCCTAGGACCCATATTGTGCGTTAGATCAAGACGTTGCTGAACGACCCTACCTAGAATGGTGTGCTGCCACAGGAACATTGGACTTTTGCAGCCCGCATGGAAACCGCCAGCGATTTATATGAAATTCTGCACGTGCATCCGGATGCTCCAGAAGAGATCATCCGGGTGAGCTATAGAGGCATGATGCAGCAATTGAAACTGCATCCGGATTTGGGCGGTGATCACGACCAAGCCATACTGATCAATATGGCATATGACACGCTCCGCAATGAAACCCTAAGGGCAGCGTACGACAAAGAAAGGTCGGTTGCGTTCGGTCCGAGAATGACTCGCAATGCAGCACCGAAAGCAACACCGAAGAAAGCTTTAAAACGGGCCAGAAAAAAGCCAGCGGCTGCACCCACACGGCCTTAGCAGCAGCCTCAGGTAGCAAGTCAGCAGGCGGGACCCCATTCTACGGTGCGCTTTTTGTGCCGAGCCGCACCGGTATGGTGCCGATATACCGATGGAGGCTCTTTGTAGTGTCTGTTAAAGCCCATTGCCGCCGCCGATCCGTTTTGCGTAGGCTGCTCGCCCCGTGATCAGTTCGCCCGGATCCAGGTCCGGAAACTCCGAGTAATCTGCCGCGTCACGCAATTTCAGTAAGTTCAGCAGGACGATCGGTCCACTAAGGTTGCTTTGTAGCAGCGTTAATAACGCTAGCATCGGTCAGTTGTAGATAAGTCATAATAACACCCGGGTAATTTAAAAATATTTATACCCGGATAATAATAGAAATGTAACTCGCTGACGGTCGCTCTGCTGTGGGTACGACTGCTTCGACATACGCCATTTGTGCAGCGTCCGGTCTAATATAGCTGCATGAGACGAGGGGAGAGTGAGGTTGAGTAAACGCGAAGAGCTTAGTGTTAGGCCAATTGGAAAGACCGAATTGACGGTTACGAGTTTGGGTTTTGGTGGCGCGCCCATCGGCGGCGTAGGCACTCGGATTTCAGACGAACAAGCAGCCGACATAGTCCAGGTTGCGTGGGATGGTGGCATGCGCTACTTCGATACCGCGCCGTTGTATGGACATGGCTTGTCGGAACGTCGGTTGGGTCGCGCGTTGAGCGCAATGCCGCGAGACGAATTTGTGCTGTCCTCCAAGGTTGGCCGCTTACTTGTCCCGGCCGCCGACGGTGAGCGCGACCCAATTCGTGATAATGAACCGCTCGCGGTAAACTATGACTATTCCTACGATGCGGCACGTGCATCGCTGGAAGCGAGTCTTACTCGACTAGGGTTGGATCGCCTAGATATCGTGTACTGCCACGACATTGATATTTGGACGCATGGCGACGAGCAGCCTGGGATTTATGCACAAGCGCTCAAGGGCGTGCTTCCAGCGTTGAATGATTTGCGTGCACAAGGGGTGATTAAGGCGTTTGGCCTCGGCGTCAACGAATGGCGTGTTTGCGATCAGGTCATGGATCACTTTGATGTCGATGTGTGCTTGCTGGCAGGCCGTTTCACGTTGCTCGAACAAGAACCGTTGGATACGTTTTTGCCCCGTTGTCTGCGCGAGGGTACGTCGATTGTCATTGGTGGCCCGTTCAATTCTGGATTGTTGGCGAACTCGGAGCGCAAGCGTGCGACGTACGATTACAAACCAGTAGACGATGCACGTTGGGCGAAGTCTCAGGCGATTCGTCGTGTGTGTGAATCACATGGCGTGGATATCCGTGCTGCCGCAATGCAATACCCGTTACGCCATCCAGCGGTCTCTGCGGTCATCCCGGGCTGTTGGAAAACAAGCGAGGTCACAACCAATCTAGAGCTTTTTTTCGGCGAGTATTGCAGATGCCTTGTGGACCGATCTTGCTCACGAAGGGCTTTCGCGTCGCATCGAAAGTCATTAGGCTTGCGGTTTTTTTGGCTTGTGGGAGGAGAAGGATGTCTGAAGAGAAACAGGACCGTAGTGGTGCCGAAAGCCTTGTGCAAACATTTGTCGACGCGGATGTCGACGTTTGCTTTGCCAATCCGGGTACTTCAGAGATGCATTTTGTAGCCGCCCTCGATTCTAATCCCGAGATGCGCTGTGTTCTCGGGTTGTTCGAGGGGGTCGTTACCGGCGCGGCAGACGGCTATGCGCGCATGTCCGGCAAACCCGCGGCCACGCTTACGCACCTAGGTCCGGGGTTTGGCAATGGATGGGCCAATCTACACAATGCAAAGAAGGCCCGGACACCTGTGGTCAATGTGGTGGGCGATCACGCGACCTTTCATCGCAAGTATGATGCGCCGCTTACTTCGGATGTAGAGGGCGTTGCAAGACCGGTTTCTGGGTGGGTAAAGGTGTCGAAATCCGCGGACGAAGTTGCCGCCGACGGAGCAGAGGCCGTGCAAGCCGCCCTTGCCCCGCCGGGCCAAGTCGCGAGTTTGATCCTGCCTGCGGATACTGCTTGGAATCGCACAACTGCGCGGGCGACCCCACTGCCGCGAATCGAACCGAAAAGCTATTCAGCAGACAATGTCGATGCCGTGGCCAAAGCGCTAAAGAGCGGTGAGCCGAGTGTGTTGCTCATCAATGGACATATCACCGAAGAGCGAGCGGCTGTCGCCGATCGCATTACCCAAGCGACTGGCGCACGGGTCATTATGGATACGTTTATTCCACGTTTGCAGCGCGGCGCGGGTCGTGCGGAACTTATGCGTCTGCCCTATTTTGGCGAACAGGCTGCAGAAATGTTGGCCGGAACGAAGCACCTGATATTGGTTAGTTCACAAGCGCCTGTGACCTTTTTTGCCTATCCGGACAAGCCCAACTGGTTGACGCCCGAGGGCTGCGAGCTGCATACACTGGTCGAGCGTGACGAGGATGTCACGGGTGCATTAGACGCGCTGGCTGACGCAGTAGGGGCCAGTGCGGTGCAGCCGAACTTGGTCGCGTTGGCCAGACCAGATCTTCCTAAGGGTGCATTGACGCCCGGCTCTATCGGCGCGTCGCTTGCACACCAATTTCCAGAAAATGCCATCGTCATCGATGAGGGGGGGACCTGCGGCGGCGGATGCACTGGCCATTCCAGAACTGCGCCACCGCATGACTGGCTGATGCTGACTGGTGGAGCGATCGGCTATGGATTGCCGTGCGCAACGGGAGCTGCGATCGCGGCACCGGATCGTCGGGTGATCTGCCTTGAAGGCGATGGCAGCGGGATGTATACGGTGCAGGCCTTGTGGACGCAAGCACGTGAAAAGCTCGACGTGACGACGATTGTCTTTGCCAACCAAAAGTACTCCATCCTGCAAATCGAATTTGGCCGGGTCGGCGCCCATAACCCTGGGCCAAAAGCGATGAGCATGCTCGATCTAACGAACCCAGAATTGAACTGGGTGTCGCTGGCTGAAGGTATGGGTGTGCCGGCCTGGCGCGTCGAAACTGCTGAACAATTCAACAAGGCGTTGGCCGAGTCGCTCAACTCGCCGGGTCCATCGCTCATCGAAGCAATGCTATAGACGCGGGTTAACATCTCGAAACAAACAATAGCTAGTGCGGCACCCAAATACGCAGTATTTGGCGCCGTGCACTTCGAGGGCAGGAGCGCGACAGGCGTCGCGACCCGAGTCAATTTTCGTATGAGATTGGGAGGTTTTCGGAGTAAACCGTCGGAGCGAAGGTTGCCTGCGCCAATCGCAGATTGGCGAGATGGCAATTTCGGGACAGGAACTAACTAGGACAAGATATGAAATTTGGAGCGCAAGTTGGTGTCTACCGCAATGACTGGGATGAGGTGAGCGCTGTCGCACTCGCAATGGATAAGGGTCGCTGGGACAGCATTTGGTTTGCTGACCACTATCTGCCACCGCCCGGACGTCCCGAGGAAGAACATCTTACTGCCCACGAAGGGTTCACCGTGTTGGCTGCGGTGGCGGGGATGACGGAAAACCTACGTATGGGTCACCTTGTGTTGGGTAACACGTACCGCAATCCAGCGCTCGTGGCAAAGATGGCCGCAACAGTGGACCAGATCAGCCGCGGCCGATTCATTCTTGGCATTGGAGCTGCGTGGTTCAAACGAGAACATGAAGCCTACGGTTGGGACTTCCCGTCGATGAAGGAACGCCAAGACCGGTTTGAAGAGGCAGTGCAGCTGATTCGCGCGCTGTTCACCTCCGACGACCCAGTCGACTTCAACGGCGAATACTACCGACTCGAGCGCGCACCCCTTGCGCCCGGATGTTTTCAGCGCCCGCATATTCCAATCCTGATTGGCGGTACCGGGGAGAAGCGCACGCTTCGTACGCTGGCGCGTTATGGAGACGTCATGAATCTCGATGGCTGGGCAGGTGGACCGATGAATAAGGAGTTCTTCCAGTACAAGGTCGGCATTGTCGAGGCGCACTGTGAAGACTGCCGTCGCGATCCTGCCGACATCAAGAAAACGGTCTTGATGCCAACGCTTGTTAGTGATGACAAAGCGGCCGTGGATGCGTTCGTCAATGGCCGTGACCTGGGTGAAGGCACAGCGGCCGGAACAAAGAATTTTGTAATCGATCGTATTGGGGAATTGATCGATGCGGGTGCCGAGGAAGTTATGTTGGGTGGAATAATCACTGCAGACGTCGAGAACTTCCAACAGATCGATGAGGAAATTCTTTCCGCATTCGACTGATCTCGAGCCTGTATGAATGGGGGGAGTGTGATGCTGGACCCTGTTTCGCGGAGCTTTTCCCGAGACCAAATGCCTTCGCTCTTAGCCCTTGTCGGCGAGAAGGCAAAGCGGCGCTGGCCGCTGGCTACTTACATGCTCTCAAGCGATGTTGCGTGGCCAGTCAATCAGCGGATACGGCAAGAACGTATGCGCGACTGATGGGCCCACCCGAATATCTAGAATTTGATAGGCGTTAGAACCGCACTGGACGAGGAGCAACACCTATGTACATTCCGACAGTCCGAAAATTTAATCACTATGGTAAATGTCCGGGATGCGGACTCCTAAACGACGTAGACCTAGACGAGTGCAACCATTGCCATCGCAGGTTCTCGAAGCCCGATAAGGTTGCCATCCTGACTTATGCACATGAGCAAAAGCAAAAGGGACTAAAACTCGGAATCTATGTTGGGTTGGCGTTGTTGGTGGGATTGATGTTTGTGAGCATTTTATGGTGAGGCGACGCGCCACGTCGTGGTGATGCCCCACTTCAGGGTGGTTGCTCTTTATGTCTTTCGCAGGTTCGCAGTGCTTAACTGAGTCACTACAAGCGCGTCTTAATGTCCGCGTAGGCTGCTTCGATTAGTTCTGCAAGCAATTGCCGCTCGGGCTCTACGTCATGCCTTAGTTTGACGTGACGCATGCGCTTGCCTGTTCCTTCCAGCAAGCCCGCGGGGTCATCAAGCTCGGCGCCAAGAAAGGAGCCCAGGTTTGCATGAGACGTGAACACGTTTACATAAGCAAAAGGGGCATCGTCGACACAAGCAACCGGATGAGTATCGTGCATTAATTCCCGCACGTCATCGCCGCACTCCCTCAATTGCGAGAACCACTCTAGGGCGATCAACCCCAAATCATGGTCTTGATCCGCAATCCACTGGTCAATCTCGGCATCCCACGCTAGGGTCCCTGAAAATCTCAGAATCTCATCCATCGCTAGTCCTCCGTACGGTCAAGGTGTTGAAACCGACACACCGCTCTCCGCCTAGGTCGATATCGCCGCATTTTCTGAGAGCGATGACGAGTTGGAAGATTATCAATTACCCAAGCCGCTGTTCATGGCAAAGCGATTGGTGGAAACCGGTGAGAATGAAATTGTGGTCTTGGTCGATGCTGAGCCAAGTCAGGTTGGAATCGACCCGTACAACAAACTCATCGATCGCAATCCGGATGACAACCTGAAATCGATCGGGAGAGTTGAGGGGAGAGAAGAGGGGAGAGAAGAGGGGGGGTTGTGTCGTACGTGATTCTCGGTAGGGTGAGGGTTTTAGTTGGGAGAGGACGATGCGACCTGTATTGCTATCGAATCTATTCGCGTTGCTAGCACTAACGGCGCTGCAGGCTGGAGCAGATCCATTGTCGCTCGATGTGGTGCGCAACAACCCTGTAATTGATCGACTGATCCCGCAAGACGCGGTATTCGAGAAAGTCGCGGATGGATTTCAATTCATCGAGGGCCCGGTTTGGCGTGGTAGCCAGGCA
>Ga0115002_10002177_pt1 | contig 25849 bp, 21 predicted proteins | sample ArcticOcean_MG_C_8_FD_89576 | JGI IMG/M metagenome (GOLD analysis project Ga0115002, IMG submission 89576) | Marine microbial communities from western Arctic Ocean - ArcticOcean_MG_CB11_86 | ecosystem: Environmental > Aquatic > Marine > Oceanic | place: Arctic Ocean: Canada Basin | collected... | reverse complement strand
TGCGTCGAACGACTTCGAGCAGGCAACCGCAATCGCTCGTGAGATGATTATGCGACTGGGTATGAGCAATAAACTGTCGAAACGATCGTTCGGTAAACGACAGGGTGGCGCAGTTTTCCTTGGTCGTGAGATGTCGGAAGAGCGAGACTACTCGCTTAAGACTGAAAGCATCATCGATGATGAGATTAACCGACTTCTACGTGAAGGTGAAGAGCGCGCTAATAGTCTTCTCAGCGATCACGACGATGAACTTGAGAGCATCGCCCAATTCCTATTGGAACACGAGACGATCGACTCTGAACAGTTCGTTGCGATCATTGATGGTAAAGACCCGTTATTGGCAAGCCCGTTGGCGAATGATGACCCTTTGCAACCAAACGAACCGACATCCCCAACCGATCAGGTTGAGGATGAACTTGGCGGAGTTTCCGACCCAGAACCACAAGCTACTTAATAGAAAGCTTGTGGAAGTAAATAGAAACATTGGAACGGCGCTTAGTGCGCCGTTTCTTTTTAGGCAGATTCGTAGAAATACCTAGCAAGGACATTGCGTAGTAAATGATCAACGTATTCACCAGCAAATTTTGGTCGATAGACCGGTTCGTGTCAGGATTTTCTAATAACGCATTTCTAATCACCTGTGCACGCACGGGTAGCTCAGTGATTATCGACACTCCGGCAGACCCTCACGAATTAATATCGGCAGCGAGCGCAACAAATGTAGAAATGATCCTAATTACACACGGACACCGCGATCACGTCGAAGGCTACGAAGAAGTAGTCGCAGCACTCCCTGCCCCAACAGGCATCGGATGCAGCGATCGACAGTCGCTCCCTGCATCGGCACAAGTAACAATCGACGTGGCAACCAACGAATCAATCCTCATTGGCGATATCGCCTTAAAGACACTCCACACGCCTGGTCACACTCCAGGTTCGACGTGCTTTGTGCTTGAATCGAAACTATCACTAACATCTGGCGAGCCATCTCACGTCTTCACCGGCGACACGCTGTTCCCAGGCGGTCCCGGGAGATCAAAATCTCATGAAGCTCTAAAGGACATGATCTCTTCATTGGAATCGCACATTTTCGTTCTTCCAGAAATCACGATCGTACTTCCGGGTCACGGTGAATTCACCACCATAGGCGACTCAAAACGTGAGTATGCTGCGTTTGCATCGAAGCCACTGAGCCCGACGCTATCGGGCGACGTAACATGGGCATAGCACCGCCTTCCTATTAGAACAAATCATTCTTATAACCACTTCAACTTGATTCAGCCTCCAAACTCAGAACCACCGTCGCCGACATCTAACGATCAGTGGCGAAGTATCACAATTCCAACCGTCAGTTGGGACGTGTGGGACGTAGTCGTGGCTACGACCGTAACGATGCTCGTGGTCGTTTCGATAATGAGCCTCGGCGGAGCGTTCGGAACCGATACCGGGTTTAATACAACTGTCCCGTCATCAGATGGCTACTACATTGGAATACTATCTGCAGCCTTGGCTCTGATATTGCTCAGGATTTTCAAATCCCCCCTCTGGCCGATGGTTGCTGCGCTTGGAGTCGGGTTCGGCATCACAGCTCTCAGCTATCTACTAGCAACCGATGTTGGCGACGGATCGGCGATATTGGCCGGCGTGCCTGTTGGGATCATCGCCGCCACAGCGATATCGGGGGTCTTTGCAGCAACTGGAATTGCCTTCTCTGTAGTCAGGTTCCGAGAACCATTTTCATCACTCGGATTCGTCAAAACGTCAGGCTTCAAACCGTACATATTCGCTGTTGCGATCTGGATCGTAGGGCTCAGCGTATTGATGTTCTGGGTACAAGCCCTCGTCTGGTTCGGTGTCGATGTACTAGTCCCGCCAGACACCGCCAAGCAAGCTCTCGACGAAGCTGACGGCAGCATTGTCGCCACGATCTTTTTGGTGGGGATTATTGGCCCCATGGCTGAGGAGATTTTCTTCAGGGGCTTTGTGCTGCCCGGATTAATGAAAAAATTCGGGATCATTTGGGCGTTGGTAATATCATCGGCAGTATTTGGACTCTTCCATATAGACCTAGGTGCCATCGTTCCGACTTTCGCATTGGGCCTAGCGCTCGGCTGGGTGTACATTAAAACCGGTTCGATTTGGCCAGCAATGTTTGCGCACGGAATGCACAATACTGTTGCAGTACTTATTGCAAAGTACGTAACGGTCAGTTGATCGGAAACTCGATCAAGTACCCAAGCTGTTTATCGCTCTCGCAGAATCATACTGCGATCAAATAAGGAACTACGCAGCCACATGGCAACCGACAGAATTCGAGAAGCGTTCGATAAGGCAAAAGCAGAAGGCCGTATAGCCCTAGTTCCTTATGTCACCGTTGGATTCCCTGAGTTGGGCCAAACGACTGAGATCGTTCGATCTCTGGTCGACGCCGGATCAGATGTAATAGAGCTAGGCGTACCTTTCAGTGACCCGCTTGGCGACGGTCCAACAATTCAAGCCTCAGGACATCGCGCTCTGCAAAACGGGGCAACTCCTGAATTTTGTTTCGATACTGTCAAAGAAATTCGTGCTGCCGGAATCGATGTACCTATCATATTCATGGGCTACTACAACACGATCCTCAACATGGGAATCGACGAGTACTGCACAACTGGAGTTGAAGTCGGTCTCGATGGAATCATCGCCGCCGATCTACCTGCGGCTGAGGCCGGACCGCTTCAGGATGCTTGCGATCAATCTGGTATTTCGTTAATACCGCTCATTGCCATCACATCTACCGATCACGCAATCGAATACGCGTGCAAGCGCGCCAAGGGCTTCGTTTACTGTATCTCCGTACTCGGAGTAACAGGAGCACGGGCGAAAATGTCGTCACGTGTTGAAGGTCTCGCCCTGAATGTTCGCAAGTTCACTGATCTACCAATTGCGATTGGATTCGGGATTTCTAACGCAGATCACGTCGCAGAAGTGGCAAAAATATCTGATGGAGCAGTCATCGGCAGCGAGGTGATCAATGCCCTATCAGATGGCGATCCGGCAGGAGCAGCCGACCGAGTTGGTGCGTATATCAAGTCGCTCGTACCCGGCACACCACGTAAAGTCATGGCAAACTAGGTCGCCAGAGTCACCGTCAATTCTAAAAATAAGATTGCCGGATTATTTGAACACAAATTCCTAATTCTCAGGGCAGGAAAAAGATTGGCTACGAAGGTTCGAGGCGTCAAAGGCGCTACAACCACCGACGGTACGTCGGCTGAACACGTTCTTACAGCAACCGAACAACTGTTATCGGCACTGATCGAAGCAAACGAAATCGATCAAGACGATGTCGCCGCAGTTCAGTTCACTACTAGCCCCGATCTCGTCGCCGAGTTCCCGGCTGTTGCAGCACGCGAACGATTCGGCTGGAACGATGTACCGCTCATGTGTGGACACGAGATGGCTCGACCCGGCGCATTAACGCAGTGCATCCGTATACTTATATTATGGAATACTGACAAGGTTCAGAGCGAAATACGGCACGCTTACCTAAACGATGCTGCTAAACTTCGCCCTGATCTTTAAACGGCGACCTATTAAAGACATGTCAGAACGCAACACAAAGAAAAACTCATTCCCACGCCCCAGCGGTTTCCGCTCGGCAGGTTTCGTATTCTCGTGTTCAACTTCTTACAGTGCCGAGTATCTTAGCTATAGCTATACCGGCGGGCTGTTTACGCACGGACGTTCATATAGCAGATAGATCTGCCTGACCGTCCGCAGCCCTCCTGGATTCACAAAGCTCTCCTTCCCTCAGCATGCAACTGAGCCGGCCTGACCAAGCGAATCACGAACACGGTTATTTCCTTTCACCTTATAGCTCTATAGAAACCTAATTCGACAATGTCTACGTCAAACATCCGAGTCACTGATCTTCAGCCGCTCAGTTCGCCACGATCCTTCATCGACTCTCAGCCAATCACTCCTGAAATTGCAAAAGTCGTTACCGACGCACGATCATCTATCGAAAACATCGAACAAGGACGAGATGACCGAATGGTCATGCTCGTTGGACCTTGTTCGATTCACGATGAAAAAGCCGGACTCGAATACGCTAAGAAACTCGCAGTTATAGCTGAAGAAGTAAAAGACAAAATTCTTGTCGTAATGCGGGTGTACTTCGAAAAGCCCCGCACTACTGTCGGTTGGAAAGGGCTCATAAACGACCCTAACCTCGACGGTACGTTCGACATGCAGGCCGGTCTTACTCGCGCACGGGCGTTCCTTCTCGAAGTGCTAAAGCTCGGACTGCCAGCCGGAACCGAATTTCTCGATCCGTTCACTCCTCAGTACCTCGCTGATCTCATTTCGTGGGGCGCCATCGGTGCTCGAACGACTGAAAGCCAGACTCACCGACAGATGGCGAGTGGACTCTCAATGCCAATTGGATACAAGAACGGCACAGGCGGAAGCCTGCAGATAGCTGTCGACGCAATGATGGCTGCTCGTTCACCACACGCATTTCTCGGTATCGACCTCGACGGTCGAGCCTCTGTGGTCAACACAGCAGGAAACAAGGCGCAACACCTCATTCTTCGTGGTGGCTCAACAGGCCCTAACTACGATGATGAAACCGTGGCAAAGGCATCGAGCCTACTAGAAGGTGTTGGCCTTCGACCAAACGTTGTTATCGACTGCTCGCACGCAAATAGCAACAAGGATCACAACCGACAGCCGATCGTGTTCCGTGATGCTATTCGCCAGCGCACCGTCGGCAACAAGGGCGTAATCGGCCTCATGCTGGAAAGCCACCTTAATGAAGGCAACCAGTCGCTGGGCGATCCTGCCGATTTGAAGTACGGTGTCTCGATAACTGATGCATGCATCAACTGGGCGACTACCCAAGAGCTGCTTCACGAGGCACACGCCACCCTTAGCTAGAGAGTTGAGATTGGCGGGTTCGGTTTCATCGAACCGCTAGTCTCTGCAACGGACGATCATGTCGATTTCTGATCTGTTCACTTCCATAGACGTTATTGAAGGCCCTACAGTTGCGACTATCGGTACCTTTGACGGAGTCCACCTTGGGCACCTTGCACTCCTGAAACGAGTGCAAGATAAAGCGGCTAAGAGCGGCGCAAAATCAGTTGCACTTGTTTTCCGAGAGCAGCCTCGGGCATTTATCAAACCGAGTAAACAGGTCACGTACCTAAGTGATTTCGAAACTCGCCGAGATATCTTGAAAGAGATTGGGGTCGATCATGTGATCGAACTCAATTTCAGTGCGGCGATTCAACAGCTATCATCCGATAATTTTATTGGCGCTCTTAAGGAACGAATCGGCCTCATATCGCTGATTCTCGGCCCGGGCGCAATGATCGGATCCGACCGTGCAGGTGTCGAGCAGCTTTCTGCCGCCGACACCCACACAGATATAGAATTCATCGGCGTTCCATCGATTGTTGTCGATGGCGAAGCAGTTTCAAGTTCCGTCATCCGAATCGCAATCGTCAGTGGCAACTGTGAACTTGCTGCAAAAATGCTGGGTCGAAACTACTCGATTCGAGGAGTGGTCTCCAACGGCGAGAAGCGCGGTCGTCAAATCGGCTTCCCAACTGCCAACATCGAACCCGAATTCACAGTCACCGTTCCTGATAACGGCATCTACGCGACGTTAGTCAAGATAAATGACGTGACACATAAAGCTGCCACCAGCATAGGCGTACGCCCAACCTTCGAAACAGACGGCGGTCGCACTATCGAGGCATTCCTTCTAGACTTCGACGGGGATCTCTATACCAAGCGACTTCACCTTGAGTTCGTGCAACGACTCAGAGCCGAAGTCGCATTCGAAACAGTAGAACAACTAATCGAACAAATGAACAAAGACGTCGACCAGACCCGAGAAATACTCGCAAATATCTAGCCCAACTTCGCACTTAGATCCTCTAGCCTACCAACGGCTCCTAAAAGAACAATCCGATGACAACCAATACAGAATTTCAAAACGTAGCTGAAGACCTAGAATGGCGAGGCGCTCTCTTCGACGCAACCCCGGGAGCAGCGCACACTCTCTCAACCGAAAAAATCGCTTGCTACAACGGATTCGATCCCACGGCGAGCAGCCTCCATATTGGCAACCTCGTCGCCATCATGGGACTCGTCCGACTCCAGCAATACGGTCACACGCCAGTGGCTCTAGTTGGCGGTGGTACTGGTATGATCGGCGACCCTTCAGGTCGCTCCGACGAACGTACGCTTCTGTCAGTTACTGATATCGACTACAACGTCGAAGCCATTCGTGCTCAGCTAGAGCCGTTCCTAGATTTCGATGTAAAATCCAATCCAGCCAAGGTCGTTAACAACGCCGACTGGCTTCGCACGACCGATCTTCTATCGTTCCTTCGTGACGTAGGAAAACACTTCACGGTGAACACGATGATGAGTCGTGACTCCGTGAAAGATCGATTCAGTCGAGACAGCGGAATTTCGTTCACTGAGTTCAGCTATCAACTGCTTCAGGCGTACGATTTCCTAACACTCTACGATCGCGATAACGTCGGATTTCAGGCCGGTGGCAGCGATCAATGGGGTAACATTCTGGGTGGAGTCGACTTAATTCGTCGAATACACGGAGCCGATTACGAAGGGCGACCACGTGCGCACGGAATCGCCTACCCGCTGGTAGTGAATGCCAATGGAGAAAAGTTCGGCAAGTCCATTGGTGGAGCGCCAACCCTCGATCCTAAGCAGACTTCGCCATACAAGCTGTATCAATTCTTCTTGAACGTCGCCGATGCCGACGCTGTTCCCTACGTAAAGCTATTCACCATGCTGAACCAAGTTCAAATCGGTGGGCTAGCGGAATCCGTAGTCGAAGAACCTCATAAGCGAGCCGCCCAAAAGGCACTGGCAGAAGAAGTGACGCGAACGATTCACGGTCAGGGCGGACTCGATCAGGCTCTAAAGGTGACACAGGCGTTCTTCGGTGGAGATATTTCTGGGCTTTCGGCCGACCAAATGGAAGATGTTCTCGAAGATTCTTCAGTAACCGAAGTAACTAGCGACCAACTTTCAGGTGAAGGCATACGCTTTTCTGAGATTGCTGTATCGGCAGGAGCAGGCAAATCGAGTGGCGACGTAAAACGCACCATCGATCAAGGCGGCATGTACCTCAACGGCGAACAAATAACTGACGCAGGCCGAACTGTTGGAGTGAACGACCTAATAGAAGGCCGCCTTCTAGTAATACGCCGAGGCCGCAAAACCTACTTCCTAGTAAAGCTTGCGGAGTAGGTTGCAACTTCAGGTATAAGTTAATTCGCAGCGGTTCGCAAATTCGTGGTCACGACGTCAGTTGCATCGTTACCATGTCGCAATGAATTAGATACTTTGTCCTCTCACCCTCACTAACTCCTCGCGCTGAATTTACAGCCGTTTTACATAACGAGAGTTAGAATTCTTGATGGTCGTTCAGTGAACGTTTACAAAAGCAATCACGGGAACGACCACAACGTAGAAAACGACCCCGTCATATTCCGTATGAAATGAGCACTCCGGTGAGCAGCCAGAACCAGCCAAATCTTCGAATCCCAGGCCCAGTACCGCTTCCTGACGACGTCCTAGCACTCGCCGGAGCGCAGATGATTAATCACCGCGGGCCTGGTTACGCCGACATGCTTAATCGCATGACGAAGAACCTGAAGACGGTTTTCATGACTAAGAACGATGTGTACTTCATCACATCGTCGGGAACTGGTGCGATGGAAACCGCCGTGGTGAACACGATTTCACCTGGCGACAAAGTTCTATCGATCATCGTCGGTGTCTTTGGGGAACGATTCGCTGAAATCGCCGAGGCATATGGTGCCGAGACCACTCGCATTTCGTTCGATCTCGGCCAAGCTGCCGATCTCGACAAGGTTCGGGAGACCCTCAAAGGCATGAGCGACGTGAAGGCAGTGATTTTCACCCACAACGAAAGCTCTACGGGCGTCTCCAACCCGCTGGAAGACCTATGTAAGGTCATTCACGAAGAATCCGACGCCCTCATTCTTGTCGACGCTGTATCGAGCGCTGGTGGCGTTCCAATCGCTGTCGACGCTTGGGGCATCGACGTTGTTGCCACCGCTTCGCAGAAGAGCTGGATTTCACCTCCAGGAATCTCGATGGTTACTTTCTCGGAGAAGGCTTGGAAGGCTCACGCCACATCGACCACTCCGAAGTACTACCTCGATATCCAGCAGTACGAGGACTATCTCAAAATCGGACAGCCGCCGTTTACACCTTGCCTACCAGTGATGTTCACGCTTGAAGTAGCATTGCAGTCGATGGTCGATGAGGGAATAGAAAACGTATTCGGACGTCACCACGAAATAGCCCAGCACACTCGCGACGGTGCGAAGGCACTCGGACTCGAACTACTGCCAGACCCCAAGTACGCTTCGAACACCGTTACCGCAATACGATTGCCGGAAGGTCTCGATGGCAAGGCGTTCTTGGCAAAAGTGAACAAGGACTACAACGTGATTCTCGGTGGCGGCCAAAAGTCGCTTGTCGGGAAGATCTTCCGAGTTGGTCACATGGGTTGGGTCGAAAAGGCTCACATCGATGAGGCTTTGAAGGCTGCAGAAGAAACCCTCAAGGCGATGACTTCGTAGTTTTGTATGTGTGGATGCAGCAGCCGTATAACTTTTTTGGCAGCATCCGCATCTAACCGTGAAAAATCTGGAAAGGTGCAGTCGATTCGACTGCGCCTTTCGCTATAAGTAGCTATTCAGACACGTATCTACTGGGACGGACAAAACAGATGAGTTCGGCTCTTCTACGAACAAGATGGTCGTTTATCGCAATCTTTATAATCGCAGTGCTCCCTCTTGCCCTCGCTTGCGGCTCCGAATCTCCTGCTGCTACATCGCCGGCGCCTGAAATGACCGCGAAACTGCCACAACGTCGCCTCCAGTTGCGATGCCCGATCCCACAAAGCCCCCACTCGTCAACACTCCCGGTTCTGTCACCAGCACCGCTCCTGATTTCACACTGCCATCGATCCAAGGTGCCGAATACACACTTTCTCAGTTCCGAGGCGAAAAGCCAGTTGTTGTCGTTTTCTACCGAGCGTACTGGTGAACATTTTGCATAAGGCAACTCGGGAAGTTGCAACGATCTCAGGCTGAACTCGATGCCAGCGGTGTTCAAATACTTGCAATCAGCACCGACAATCTCGACGGACCAGCGGCGCTAGCCGCTGCCCAAGGCTACGAGTTTCCGATCCTATTTTCCGCGCTCGACCCAAGCATCCCGGAAAAGTACGGTGTTTCAACTTGTTCGGCGACGGACTCGCTTCGGCCTCGGTTTTCCTAATCGACAATAACGGCGATATTGTCTGGCAGAGCATTGGATTGAACTCCACACATCAAGTAGATGCCGAAGAAATCATCGATCAGGTCGAAAAGCTCGGCTAGACTCATGAGCGTGAAAATCCGAAGACTCTCGATAATCGTGATGCTAACCGCGCTGTTCTCCACAGTTGCCTGTTCGAGCACGCCCGCACCAACGCCTACGGCAGCACCAAGCTCGACTCCCACTGTTGCGCCAACGACAGCACATACCGATAGTGATTTACTCCCAATAGCGCCAGTGTTCTCAGTTTCGACTATTGATGGCGAAAATATCCGACTCGAAGACCTTCTTGGCGTCACACCCATTTATCTGATGTTCGTTCCAACCACGACCGATGATCTCGACATCTCTCAGATGCGTCTCATTCAATCGCAAATTTCAGAATTCGATGAGCTAGGGGCTAAGGTCGTGGTGGTAGTTTCCGATCAGCCGACCAAGGTTATCGAGATGCGTGATGACCTCGTACTCGACTTCCCGCTTATCGCGGACCCACTAAACGTTGTTGCAAGTGACTGGCAGGTATTTGATCTTAATGACGATGGAAAGTCCAACCCTGCCAGTTTCGTATTCGACGCCCACGGCAGCCTGATAGCACGCCTCATCGCTAACGAACCGGGAAATCGACCGACAGTATCCGAAGTACTTTCGGTACTTGAAGAATCGCTCAAAGTAGACACAGCTTAGAGCTGAGCGCCAAACTCTTGGATCACAGCACCGGCAGGTGGCTTCGGGTAGAAGTTCGTAGCCTTAGCAGGCAAACGCCATCCTCGCGTAACAATCGAAACGAACTCATTAAGCGGCACTGGTCGCATGATGAACGCCATTTGGGCAGTTCCACTCTCGATCTGGCGGGCGATCAGTCCAGCGTCGTGATGAGGACTAATTACGCTCTCTTCACGTTCCTCGGCTATTACAGGCCCAATGATGTGTGAATGCAAGTGAGAGTATTCGGAGTTCTCAAGGGCATTCTCAGCAGGAGGTGGAGATTTCATCCGAGCAATATGAAACTTGCCCGGCTCCTTCGAGAATAATCCGAAAGTAACTTCGCTATTTTCACGTTCGCCAAGCGCAACCGAAAACTCTTCGATCTGCTCAGCAGTCGAAAGACCCTCACTAGGAGACCAACGTTCAAGATCACAACTCTTTTCGACTGAACCAATGATCCCCGCTAACTCGTCGTCGGTCGCCGATTCAACAAGGCGATGGTAGCCACGAGTAATCAGTCCCGACTCGTCAAAAGAAACCATCAGCATAATTCTGAAGTTGATTGATTCATCGTGCTCAACCTCTCGTTCAGCACGAACACTGCTACGATATCTCAACGCCGCCTCATAGCGGTGATGACCGTCAGCAATAAATATCTCAGCATCTTTCAGAGCAGCCTGAAGCACTCTGATAGTTCCCATATCAGAAACTCTCCACAGCCTCAACTGCGGCATATCGGGTGGCGTGAAAACTGCAGTAGGTTCTCCACCAGCAATCGCACGAATAATATTTCCGACACTGGAACGAAGATCGTCTCTGAAAATCGACAGTAGCGGACTATAATTCGACTGAGCGGCCGCCATCAGGTTCATACGGTCGGCAACCCACTCAGAGCGGGTTCCTTCATGTGGAAGCACGACTTTCTGATCGTAGTCTTCTAACCGAACGGCAGCTACGAAACCTCGGCGAAGTAACGTTTGCCCCTGGTACTGGAACTCCTCTTCGGTCACATAAATAGAAGGAGTCTCTTCGTGCTTCAACACGCCTGAGTCGGTCCATGCCTGAGCAGTTTCCGCCGCCTTTTCGTACGGATCTTCCGCAAGCCCACGGCGCGCCAGTTCAAGTCGCACAATGTTGTACGGTGAGCGAGCGTACAACTCCTGTTGGAGGTGCGGAGTTATCACGTCAAATGGCGGACATACGTTAAGGCTCAGGTCACCTGCGACTTCTGGATTGTAGCGAACTGCCCTGAAAGGTTGAATTTCTGCCATAACTGATTACGAAATGAGATTGCGAATCCGGGATTATCGATGCGTTTAGACGAGAAAGTATAGACCCTCGCAATATCCGATCATCCTGTTCTACCCAAGTAATGCCGTAAATAGTTAGTAAATTCAAAGCCGAGTTGGCAAAGTGGGTGTTGTTATACTCGGCACAACACTTTTCAAGTGTAATTACCACCGAATTACTCAACGCTTTATTTCAAGACGTTTACGCTGAACATTCTCCTGTGCCAAAGAACGATTATCCTCTACAAATGCAGTTCGGTTCCTATACTTCGTTACCGGAAGAGGCTGTGAACCGCGCCACCCAATTGCGTGCAGAAATAAATCGAGCGAACCGGCTGTACTACATCGAAAACGCTCCCGAACTCAACGACGCAGAGTGGGACGCACGAATGCAGGAGCTACTGGCACTCGAAGAAGCCCATCCCAACCTAAAGACTCCTGATTCTCCAACCCAACGTATAGGCGCACCGCCAGCCGCCGGGTTCGATGAGGTCGTTCACCCGGTTCCAATGCTTAGTCTCGGAAACGTGTTCGATGAAGATGGTTTTAGAGCTTGGTACAAACGAGCTCTCGATTTCCTTGAACTTGAAAGCGCACCGATGGTGTGCGAGCTTAAGATCGACGGGCTCGCCCTTGCGATCACTTATCGTGACGGTGTCATCGAGCGAGCAGCAACTCGGGGTGATGGCGAACGCGGTGAAGATGTCACAGCTAACGTTCGCACGATTCGCAGCGTGCCATTGAAGCTCGAAGGACCGCCAGAAAGCATCCCACCTGTCATCGAACTACGTGGGGAGGTATTCCTGCCAAACTCTAAATTCTCAACGCTTAATATAGAACGAGAAGCGGCAGGGCTTCCAGCGTACGTGAACCCTCGTAACTCGGCTTCGGGATCGCTAAGACAACTCGACTCGACCGAAACGGCAAAACGCCCGCTCGACATGTTCTTCTACGCCTTGGGCTATGTCGAAGGCGTAGAATCCCCGTCAAGCCACTGGGACACTCTCCAAGCGATCAATACTTGGGGCGGACGCAAGAACGAATGGACTCGTAAAGCAAATACCGTTGAAGACGTTATGGCAGCGATCACCAACGCAGGTGAAGTGCGTGATTCGCTCGATTACGGCATCGATGGCGTTGTAATCAAGATCGATTCGCTATCTCTTCAAAGTCGACTCGGATTTGTCGGCCGTGATCCCCGTTGGGCGATCGCCTACAAATTCCCTGCCGAGCGATCTGAAACCACCCTCAAAGCCATTCACGTGAAGGTAGGCCGCACGGGCGCTCTGACCCCTTGGGCGGAACTCGAACCGGTCATCGTTGGTGGCGTCACCGTCGGACGCGCAACGCTCCACAACAAGGACGAAATCGCTCGCAAAGATTTCCGTGAGGGCGATAGAGTTGTTATTCAGCGAGCAGGAGACGTAATACCACAGGTTGTAGAAGTTGAGTCAAAAAACCAACGTCCCGCCGATTCACAGCCTTATAAATTTCCAAACGCCTGCCCTTCCTGTGGTGCTGAAACCGTGCAGGCCGAAGACGAAGCTGTCACTAGATGTGTAAACGGCACTTGCCCTGCACAATTCGAGAGGTTATTGGAGCATTTCGCTTCACGTGGGGCGCTAGACATCACAGGTCTTGGAGAACGAGTTTCGCAAGATCTTCCACGCCTTGAATTTGTATCCAACATTGCCGATATATACCGTCTCCATGAACGAAAAGAAGACCTGCTCAAACTCGAAAAAATGGGTGAGACTCGGGTCGACAACCTGCTCAAAGCAATAGAGGCATCCCGTTCGCAGCCGCTGTCCAAGCTGCTGTTCGCACTCGGCATTCCCGGCATCGGGTCTGAGAGTGCCGAATGGCTGTCACGTCGGTTCCATAATATGACAGGCGTGAAAGATGCGACCGAAGAAGATTTGTTGGGCATAAACGGAATCGGACCGATCGTCGCCTCGACACTAATCGACTATTTCTCTGTCGAACAAAACCGCCAGCTCATCGCCGATCTCATCGCACTCGGCGTCAATCCAATCGATGAGACTCCTGAACCTTCAGCCGATCACCCCGCCAACGGATTGACATTCGTAGTTACAGGTCGGATGGAGTCTATGTCACGATCTGAAGCGCAAAATCGAATTAAGTCGCTGGGTGGAAACGCCACAGGATCAGTAACCAAGAAAACGAACTATCTCGTTGCAGGTGCCGAAGCTGGCTCGAAACTTGAAAAGGCTCAACGTCTCGATGTGCACGTGATCGATGAGGCTGAGTTCATCGCGTTTATGGAAAACGGAGAAGTTCCGGTTCGAGCAGAGTTTATTTCCTAACCCCACTTATCGTTACTCTTAGCATTCAACATAGTTTGTTGGAGAATTAAATCGGGGCTACGTTTGCTCACTCATTTACGTAGATCAAACCCCATCCATTTTCTTGCGCTGACGACGTCATTGGCGAAACTCAGCGAGTTCATGTCTAATTCGCTTAGTTCAAATACCACGGGAGGTAATTGTTACCGAAGAATGGAGACCCGATTACTGAAAAAAGCTATAAAGCGATGACATTTATCGCCTAGTACTACTGCAGTCGAGTTACGCTCCACAACAATCGGAGATCATCAACAAACAAATTTGCATGGTAGTTCAGGCTCCGCTCACGAAAGATGTTGCCAATATGATTTCCGAGGTAGTCAGACTATTCAACTGATATCGTGATCGAGTCGCATCGGTTGTCTGAAATTTGGTAATAAATTCACCAGAAACTGACAAACTAGTTCGTCTATTCCGACTCAATTCCACTGGAGATTTGTCTAACCTAGCAAACGTTCTCGACGATAAGGTCATATCATTTCTAAACGAATTGTTTGGCAAACCAAGTGAATCAAGCGGGAATATCGACGATTGGACGTCTCATCACTCTTAGACAAGCTCTTTCCTAGTGGAAACGGCGGTGGATCCGAAGGTTCGCCGTGGCTGGTTGTCGGCTTAGGCAATCCAGGCGCTGAATATAAAAACACCCGTCACAATGTTGGATGGTGGTGTCTTGATGAACTCGTCAAACGCACAAACGCAGAACTGAATCGAAAGCGCAAGGATTTACGATTCGCCGAAACCAAACTCGGTGGATCAGCAGTCGTTCTCGCCTACCCAAGAACGTTCATGAACCGCTCGGGAACTGTTCTAAGCTACCTGACGAACCGGTTCGGAACCACTCCTGACAAAATCCTGATTGTCACCGATGACATAAACCTAAAACCGGGTTCTGTGCGTATACGAAAGCGGGGTGGCCCAGGCGGCCACAATGGCCTGAAATCGATCATCACAACACTCGGTACGAACGAGTTTCCGCGAGTCCGTATTGGCGTTGGAAACCCAGAATCGTCGGCGGTGCAGGTTGATCATGTTTTGGGCACTTTCGACCCTGATACACGAGACATGGTCAAATCCGCGTCCGAACGAGCTGCTGATGCAATTACGATGATCGCCAGCGGTGATTTTGACAACGCAATGAACAAGTTCAACGTGACAAATAATGGCGACAAACCAGCATCAAAGTAATGCATGAAAATTCAGAATTTCATCTTTTGCGGATCAACTTGCCAAAATCTCTAAACATAGTCGGCATGCTTGCTTTGCTCGCTATCGTAATTGGTTGTACCACTCCCGTCGTTGATGCCGAACCAACAGAGTGGGTAACACCCAATTCCCAACCCGTTACCGCGACGCAGCTTCCCAAAACGAAAATTTCAACAGCGACCCCGATCCCATCACGCACGCCTGAACCAAAACCGACCGGCATGCCTAGCCCCAGTGTTCTGACTCCCCAAGCTTTACGTACCGCCACGCCGGTGGTTCCAACGGAACGGCCAACTCCTACCCGAACGCCGTTCCCAACCAGAATCCCAACCGCCACCCCTATATTCATACCAGCCCATCCCGAACCGATTATTCCTGCACCTCCGGACCGGGATCTACAAGAACTAGGTAAGAGACTCGTCCCCGGCTACACCGAGCAGAAAACGGTAGTGGCATCGGAACCTCTCATTGTTGGCGCCGATGTAAATTTTTGGGTGTCGAGGGACGTCGGTAGCGTGCTAGTAAGCGGGACAGTTTCTCATGTATCAGAGCACGTTTACTGGGTATTCGAAACCGGCTATGAGCCTGACCCAATTGACATTGCTAAGGTCGCCAGCAATTTTGAATCCGACGTTTGGCCGGCCGTTTCTGAAATTTTTGGAGCGCCACTCACACCGGGCATAGACGGCGATGACCGAATGGTTGTTTATACAGCGGTCTTACGATCAGGAATTGCCGGATATTTCTCAGCTGCCGACTCATACCCGAAAGAGATCCGAACAAAATCGAACGAGCGTGAAGCTCTGTATATGTCGGCCAACAGCGTCGATCTGCTGGGTAACGAATACCTAAGCGTGATCGCTCATGAATTGCAGCATGCTACTCACTTTGCGACCGACAATAGTGAAGACTCTTGGGTCAACGAAGGCCTATCAGAAGTGGCTGCTGAGATCACTGGGTTTACCAGATCGTCGGCAACAGCATTCGTTCGAGCACCCGCAACGTCGCTCACTGCGTGGGCACAAGACATTTCTGTTTCAGCGGCAAACTACGGAGCTGCAAAACTATTCTTTACATTCCTTTCGGTTCACTATGGTGGCAATGAGTTACTTACCGCGATTGCCCAGCATCAGGCTGACGGTATGGAGTCTGTAGACCTCACTCTCAACGAACGTGGATTCGATGCAACAGCCGACGACGTGTACGGCGATTGGCTCGTCGCCAACTATCTCAATGTAAACACAGGACCCTACGCGTATAACAATAATTTCGTTCCGCCGGTGAGAAATGTCTACAAGCGCGCACCCGACTCGCTCTCAGGTTCAGTCAAATCTTACGGCTCTAACTACGTTGTGACTTCAAGTAAATCAAGTAGGATGTCTGTCGAATTCCAGGGTGAAGCTACGACATCTTTACTAACCACGGCTCCGCACTCTGGTGACACGTGCTGGTGGTCGAATCACGGTGATTCGATCGATTCAACATTGACGCGAAATGTCGATCTTCGGTTAGTCAATTCAGCCTCATTAACGTTCTGGGTCAACTACACCATCGAAAAGTTTTGGGATTATGCCTATGTGATGGTGTCGAACGACGACGGCAGCACATGGGATATTTTAGACACCGAGCGAGCCATAAATTTCGATCCAAACGGCAACGCCTATGGCTCCGGAATAACGGGCACAAGTCTAGGATGGGTTAAGGATTCTGTCGATCTTTCTGATTACGCCGGTGAACAGATATTTCTCAGGTTTGAATACATCACCGATGACGCCGTATTCGCACAAGGCGCTTGCTTCGATGATTTCGAAATTCCTGAACTCGGATGGGTTGATGATACTTCGACATTTGCCGATTGGACCGCAAACGGATTCGTCAGAGTCGAAGAGACCATCCCAACGCAGTATCTCGTTCAAGTGATCCACGAAAAAGACATTGGCGATCCGGTCGTTTATGAGGTTCCTGTCAATTCAATGGGTACGGGAAACCTGACAGTCGAGAATATCGCTGATGATGATCTCGTAGTGATCATCATCAGCGCAACTAACCGCCATTCGACAATGCCAACGAACTACACGCTCGACATTCGTCCATAAACACTCAAACGACTTCATTGGCTACATGGCGAACTCAGTCCAGTCGACGAAAATAGCTACGGATATTTCTAGTCCAGTGCTTCCGATGTGAGCCGGATTATTTCGTGTGCAAAATGACCAAGCTAGTTTACTTCGATACGATCCCAGCCGGTGTAAGGAACCAGCACATCAGGAATAACGATCGATCCGTCTGACTGTAGACCGTTCTCTATAACTGCAATCCAAATGCGAGGCAGTGCCAATCCTGAACCGTTCAGAGTGTGCGGTAACTTCGTCGAAGCCCCCACTTCTGGACGATATCGAGTTCCGTTTCGTCGGGTCTGGAAATCGGTACACGTAGAAATAGAGCTGACTTCAAGCCACTCGCCACAACCCGGCGACCACACTTCGATGTCGTAGGTTTTAGCTGACTGGAAGCCGATATCACCAGCACAAAGCTGTAGCACTCGGTGGGTCAACCCAAGTCGGGCGCACAGCGATTCAGCCTCACAGACCATCTCTTCCAACATTTCGTCAGAAGTGTTTGGTTCGACGTAGCGGAACATCTCGACTTTTTCAAACTGATGAACCCGCTTGATTCCGCGAACGTCTCTTCCTGCCGACGTGTGCTCTTTACGGAAGCTAGGAGTCTGAGCTACGTACTTCAACGGGAGCCGATCAGGGTCGATAATTTTTCCCTGATGTAATCCGTTCAGTGCGACTTCGGCTGTAGGCACGAGCCACAAATCCGACTCATCGTCGCGATAGAGATTGTCCTTGAACTTGGGCAGGTTTCCTGAACCGGTCATCGTCTCACCACGAACCAATAGCGGCGGGTCGATTTCGGTGTAGCCGTGGACTTCAGTCTGAATATCAAGCATCCAAGACGCCAATGCACGTTGGAGCTTGGCACCCTTTCCCTTCAGAACGTAAAAGCGTGCGCCTGCAATACTCGCACCGGCTTCAAGATCGAGAATATCTAGATTGGTAGCAACGTCCCAGTGTGCATTGCCATGCAACTCGGTAGGGCCTTGCGAAGTACGAATTACGATATTAGATTCTTCATCAAGTCCATCTGGAACATCATCGAGTGGCGTGTTCGGAATCGGTAGAAGAATGGCGTTCAACTCTTCTAGAACACCCGCCAAATCCGCCTCTACATATTTGATCCGCTCGCCAGCTTCACGCATTTCTACGATCTCTTCTGGCGTTGGCTTCCGCTTCTCGTCACCAATAGCCTTGCTCACCTTGTTCCGATTCGCACGATCGACGTCGGCTTCCTGTATCAACTTTTTTCGTCGAGAGTCGAGTTCGACAATTCTATCGATAGGCGGGTCTTCTCCACGTCGAACCAATGCGGATCGGAATTTTTCAGGATCTCGGACTATCTGTTCCAGTGAAAGCATTTTTTACTCTAATAATTTGGCAGGCGACGAAATACTAGTTCGATTAGATCACGTGTTACGCATGGCAGGGAATAGCAAAATTTCTCGGATCGACTCTTCTCCGGCGATCAGCATTGTGAGCCGGTCGATCCCCAGTCCAAGCCCGCCCGTTGGCGGCATGCCGTGTTCGATAGCAATGAGAAAGTCTTCATCCAAGCGATCTGCTTCATCGTCCCCGAACTCCAAACGCATCTTCTCCTGCTGCTCGAATCGATCACGCTGGTCGACCGGATCGTTCAATTCAGTAAATGCATTACAAAGTTCGGTTCCCATAACGAAACCTTCAAACCTCTCAACGATTTCGTCTAAGTCGGGCTTACGCTTTGCGAGCGGAGACATTTCGACCGGGTAGTCGACCAAGAAATTAGGCTGCACAAGATGAGGTTCAACTTCCGACGAAATAATCTTGTCGAGCAAACGCCCCCACGCTGATCCAGCTTCTACGTGAATACCACGCTCCCGCATCGCCGCCGAAAGCGACTCAGTGTCACGGGTCACAACGAAATCGATGCCAGTTCGCTTTTTGATCTCTTCACGTAGGTCGAGTCGAGGCCACGGAGGCGTTAGATCGATCTCGGGTCTCATACCCTCAACTTCCGGCAAAACCATCGAGCCGGTCGTTTCTTTGGCTATAGTCGAAACCAAATTCTCGACCATCTCCATCACATCGTTGTAATCGGCGTACGCCTGATAACTCTCGATGGTCGTGAACTCTGGATTGTGATCGTGATCGAGTCCTTCATTTCGGAACAATCGACCGATTTCGAATACTCGTTCGATACCACCGACTATCAACTTTTTCAGATAAAGCTCGGTTGCAATTCGCAGATACAAATCACGGTCAAGCTGGTTATGATGAGTCTCAAAAGGAGTCGCCTGAGCACCACCGGCCACGGGTACCAGAATCGGAGTTTCGACTTCGATAAATCCGGCACCGTGCATGAACGCTCGCATAGACTGAACGACCTTTGAACGCAACAGAGCATTCTTCATCGCCTTGTCGTTAGAAATCAGATCGAGATAGCGCTGGCGGAATCGAATTTCTTGATCCTGCAGACCATGCCACTTGTCGGGCAACGGACGAATCGCCTTGGTGAGAACGGTAACTTTGGCAGCCTCAACGCTAATTTCACCGCGTCGAGTCCGTATAACTGAACCTTCCACGCCGATGATGTCGCCAATATCCAATAAACTCAATATTTCGTACTCGTCGTCGCCCATCGTGTTCTGGCGGGCGAACGCCTGAATCGAACCATACCCGTCCTTCAGGTCGATGAATGCAGCCTTACCCATACCCCGACGAGCCATAACTCGACCGGCGATTCGGATGGTTTCGGTTCGTGGGTGCCCGGAATCGCCACCAACACCATTGCTCACCATTACTTCGGCGCTTTCGAACAGTTTAGTTGCTTCTTCAGACGTATGAGTTCGATCAAAACGCGCTGGGTAAGGATCGATCCCCTTCGCCCGTATCTGAGCCGTTTTGGAGAGACGATCTTCAATGAGTTTTTGTTCGCCTGCAGCCACATCGGCTTCGTTCAAAGAATCTGACAACGATTCTGGCTGTTCTTGTTGATCTTGGTTTGTCATAATTTCCAGTGCAGAAATTGCCTGCTGTCAATCGTATTGTTCCGCATGTTTTCACGATACGTCACTTCTCTCACCTAATGCTGCTTGGCCAAGCGACGACCACATGCCAACTTTGCAGCAATTCATTCTAAGCCAGCTATCGGACCGCCTGTGATTTGCATGTACAAGTAACGGAATAGCCATCGATTAGGCGGCTGATGACACCGCATCCGTGTAAAAACGCGAAAACCTGTAACAACTCACGATGGTTAACAATGACGGCTCCATGAATAATCGAATTTGTCCCATTTCGCGTGATGGCTTTACGAGCACTTAGAGAAATTCAAGGGTCTCAAGTACGGATCGAAAATGCGATGAGCAACAATCGAAGAGGATCTTCACAGTTCCGTCGAAATACTGGTTCGGGCCTCAGACCGACAACTTCGAAGGTTAAATCAGCTATTTTTTCGATGCTCGGACCTGCAGGACCTCACGGTTTGCGGGTACTTGATATTTACGCCGGAACGGGAGCACTCGGGATTGAAGCTCTTCAGCGCGGCGCAACAAACGCAACGTTCATCGAGCAAAACGGTCGTCGGTGCGCAGATATAGAAAAGGCTCTAGAAAAGTACAAATTATCAATGCAAGCTTCAGTGCAAAAAGGTAGCGCCCTCAACTCAGTCGGAAGACTGAAGGGTGAGTTTGACCTGATTTTTGCCGACCCTCCCTACAATCTCGTCGAGTTCGAATCTCTATTCGAGCTTGTCCACAACGCCCATCTAATTTCACCCAAAGCCATCGCATTTCTCGAACACTCTAAGATGACCGATCTCCCCGATTCACTTCCCGGACTCTCGTTGTATACCCACAAATTCTATGGCGACACCGCAATTTCGGTATACAAATCTCAAACCACTCCAACCCAAATAACAAACTTGGATGGCAAATAGATGGCACGAGCGATCTATCCCGGCACGTTTGATCCCGTTACCAATGGGCACGTGGATATTGTCGAAAGGGCATCACAGACCGTCGAACATTTGACGGTTGGTGTGGTCGACGTCTCATCGAAACGAACCATGTTCAATGTCGATGAGCGGATAAAAATGTTCTCCGATGCAGTGGCACACTTGCCAAACGTATCGGTGAAGGCGTACTCAGGCTTAACAGTCAACGCTGCCCGGGAAATCGAAGCAACGGTAATCATTCGTGGTTTACGGATCACAAGTGATTTTGAGTACGAAAGTGAAATGGCACTAATGAACCGCAGGATGGCTGAAGACGTCGAAACCGTTTGTCTATTCAGCTCACTGCAATATCAGATCCTGAGTTCATCGAGAGTTAAGGAAGTAGCGGCACTAGGCGCAGATGTGTCGGATCTAGTTCCTAAAAACGTTTGGGAACCTCTGGTTGAGAAGCTCGAAGCCAAACGAAATAAAGTAGCAAGTAATAGTTAAAAACACGCGTCAGACAACATGTATGGAGGCAGAAAATGACACTTATGTCACAGCTCGAAGACCTAGAGGCGATGATCGTCAAAGGTCGAGTACCCGGAACAGCTCGAACACTCGTAAATCTGGACAAAATCACAGCAGTCATCGATAAGATGAAGGGTGAAATGCCAGAACAGTTGAACGAAGCCGAGGGTGTAGTTCGTCAGAAAGACGCGATCATCAAGCAGGCTGAATTAGAAGCCCGACGAATTCGCGCCTACGCAGATGACGAAGCAACAACTATTCGTCAGCTCGCTGAAGAGCAGTCGAACACGCTGCTTACGACGTCGCAAGAAGAAGCCCGAAATATGATCCAGGACACTGAGATCACCCGAATGGCTAACGAACAGGCAACCGAGATCGAAGCCGACGCACAGAAGCGCGCTCGCAACTTAATCGATGATGCTGAAAGCCGTGTAAACAGTATCTTGAATGAGGCTGAAACTTCAGCTGACTCACGTCGCAAGGGCGCAGACAACTACGCTCGCGAGATTTTGTTCACCCTCGAAGAACGAATCGCCGACACCCTTGGTCAAGTCCGAGGTGGTATCGACCTCCTTGATGCCCGCCCAACAGCAAACGCCGCCGACTAGTTCTGGTTCGCTGAATAACCCGAACTCTAAGATCAAACACCAGCGACGACTTCCTGAGCGAAGTCATCGAAGTCGAGGGATCTAGTACGAGGTCGCGTAACGGCTCTATGTCGACAACAGGCTCTGGAGAGTTCTCAGCGGAGATCGCGTGGTGCCCAAGTCCGAATGCACGCCCGGTACTAACAAAAGAATCAACCACTCAGCCCTGTACTCGCTCACGTTCTCTCTAATGAACCAAGCGACTCAGGGCTGCGTTGTTTAATCACCTGGACTAAACCCGAGCGAACTTCTGCAATCGATTGTTTCCGCCAACTTCAGAGATGTATATCGACTCTTCACTATCGATATACACTCCATGTGGTGAGTTCGTGAAGTGACCAGCGCCCTCACCCTTCTCACCCCAGCGACCCAGCAGTGTGCCGTCCAACAAACGTAGCTCAACACCGGCGTGACCAACGATGTGCATCACTCCGTGTCCGTCGATAACCGCATCGTTCGCCCCGCTCACGTCCGACCACTCACGCAAATAGTTTCCTTCCAGATCGAATATCTGACACCGATTGTTCGTTCGATCCATCACATACACATTGTCGTCATCGTCAACTAAAACATGATGCGGTAGGTTGAATTCACCGGGCCCGGTCGCAGGTATGCCAGTAATTTCCTCACCGAGCCAGCCTTGGAGAAACACCGGGTCACCCGATCCAAACGACAGAATGTATTCCCCGTCAGAGCTATAACGATGCACTCTATTTTGACCGTAACCGTCAGAAACGAAAATATCGCCAGAGCGTGATTGTGTTGCACGCGTGCACATGTTAAACGGCTCGCCCAGTGCGCCACGTTCTCCCTTAGCGCCAATAGTCATCAACACTTCACCGGTTGTTGAGTACTTAGTAACTGTGTGGTGACCACAATCGGCGTGAAAAATCTCGTCTTTGCCATTGATCCACAGACCGTGTGGCGAAGAAAACTCGTCAGTGAGTAGGGTATCGAGCAACACCCCGTCTCGATCGAACACAAGCATGTGACCTGTTGCCGGAGTAATGTCGTTGAACGTTCCATCGGCCCTAGGATCGCGAACGACCGTATAAATACGCCCATTAGAATCACCCGCAACGTCGGCGGCCACTCCTTTGACGGCCACCTTTGGCCAGTTCTCAACCATCTCGTATTGATAGTCCCCAGCACCCCATTGTCGTGCCATATCTGCAATTCCTTCTTACTAAGCGCAAACACTCGCTTGATTACGGATGCAAAATCACCTTTGTGTAGCCGTCCACTCGCTGGTCGAACTTTTGGTAGGCATCAGGCGCTTCGTCTAGCGACACTTCATGCGATACGACGAAGCTTGGTAGCGCCTTGCCGGAAATGATCAGATCTCGCAAGTTGGCGTTGTATTGCTTTACGTTGCATTGTCCAGTACCCAGACGAATACCCTTCTCGAAAAGCTGCCCAAAGTTGATCGACAGTGCACCCTTCTTAGCGCGTTCATCTACTCCTCCAGGGTCGGAAGGTACGTACAAACCAGGAATTCCTAGCGCACCGGTCGGAGCAACCACGTCGATTAGCTGATTGAGAACAATGTTCGGCACCTCGTCCTGCTGTCCCCCAACGGCCGACGAACCAGCCGCTGTTGCCTGATAGCCCACGGCGTCGATTCCCTTGTCGACGCCCACTCCACCCAAGTGCTCCTTGATCTGTTCGACCGGATTTGCCACGTCGTAGTTGATCGGAATCGCACCGATTTCAGCAGCCTTGTCGAGTCGTTCTTGAACGTGATCGACCGCGAATACCTTCGATGCGCCTCGTAAAATAGCGCTATATGAAGCCATGAGTCCGACCGGACCACATCCGAACACCGCAACACTTTCGCCCGGTTTCACCCCCGCAAGTTCCGTGCCGTGATAACCGGTCGGGAAGATATCAGCGAGCAACGCGAAATCGGCTTCATGCTCGGTGCCCTCAGGCAGCACCAGACAATTGAAATCGGCAAACGGAACCTGCATTAGTTCGGCCTGACCTCCGACCCATGGTCCCATCGAAACGTATCCGTATGCACCACCGGCGAACCCGGGATTCACTGTCGTGCAGTATCCGGTGTATCCGCCAAGACAATTCTTACAGAATCCGCACGCTACATTAAACGGCATCACCACTCGGTCGCCGACCTTGCGAGTTTTAACAGCTGGTCCAACTTCTACGATCACGCCCATATTCTCGTGACCAAACACAATACCGGGCTGTGCCGCCGTACGACCTTCGTACATGTGTAAATCGGATCCACAAATGCAGGACGAAGTGATTTGCACGATTGCATCGTTGGGGTGAAGGATCTGCGGATCTGGAACCGTCTCCACAGCAACCTTGAACGGCTCTTTGTATACAACGGCTTTCATTACGACATCTCCTGCTGATGGTCAGAACTGATTTACTTGCTCGGCACACTATGGTTCTGCTTTTGCAGTTTGTCTAGTGAGAAATGTGCCGTTGGCACGTTTTCAGAGATCGGAATGTTTAACGAGAACTCGTGTGTGGCAGACGGAAAGTCCTATCCGTCTGGGGGGAGGAATGCCGGGGTTAGGATGACTTGATCATATATTGATGGCAACAAGCGATTTACATGCCCCCGCAACCTAATTTTCTCCCGCGGTGAGAAGGAACTACAAGTGAGAACTCTCGGCAAGCGTCCTAAACCAAACCCGCAGCCCAATCGCCGCCTAGAACTGTCTCGAACATCTCGGCCGATTCGTCGTTCCACCCGAAGCGATTTACGAGATTCAAGCGGTAGATCAACTCCAACGCGCTGAGTCGAGCCGATAGTGCATCGTCGCTCAAATTGCCTTGACACAGTTCCACGAGCGGCTTCATTAGCTCGATATCGAGCGGATTACCGTAGGTCTCTTCTAGCTGCTCGGGAACAAAATTCCACGGGTATCGCCAGAACCGAAGTAACATATCGAGTTCGTAGTCGGCAGGTGCCAGTGCCATTCGATCGAAATCGAGAATTCCCGACAGACTACCGTTGCTGCCGACCAAAATGTTGCCAAACCACAGATCACCGTGACACAGAACCTGAGGTCGATCGGTCAGTGCTTCTGACCACTGTGCAAATGCAGCCTGCGAAGTTGTAAGCACTCGGCCCGGCACTACGTTATCAACTGCACGAAGCGCCCGATTGAAAGACTTCCTTATGTGCGCCGCCCAGTCCTGAGTTTCAGCGTGCAACATACCTTCGTCTGGCTGAAACTGTTGCATATGGCTCAAAGCAGTCGCCAGTTGACCGGACAAATTTCTTCGAGCTTCCTGATCCAATCCCGGCCAAACGTTATAACCACTCGAACCTTCGAGTCGATTCAGAATCACCCACGCCCTGCCCTCTAACGCACCCGTCTCAATCACATGAGGAGTAGCGACTCCGGGTATTTCCATCTGAGTCGCAGCGAGCTCGTGGCTAAACCGTTCAGTGCGTCCAATTTCGGGGTCGATCTTGATGACGGTTTCGTTACCGATGAACACCCAAGTGCCGTACCCGAATCCGTAGTCGACATTGCTGCCAAGCTTGTTCGCAGCCCATTCACGAACGCGACCCAGTGCGGCGTGATCGTCTTTCTCGTAATTTCGAACCCAGGGGTTAATAAGCATTGCTAGTGATAAGTGTAGCCATGCATCATCGAGCGTGTGGCTAACGTCTGGTCTGCCTGATAACCCGTTAGACGAGAGGCTT
>Ga0115002_10002167_pt1 | contig 25966 bp, 23 predicted proteins | sample ArcticOcean_MG_C_8_FD_89576 | JGI IMG/M metagenome (GOLD analysis project Ga0115002, IMG submission 89576) | Marine microbial communities from western Arctic Ocean - ArcticOcean_MG_CB11_86 | ecosystem: Environmental > Aquatic > Marine > Oceanic | place: Arctic Ocean: Canada Basin | collected... | reverse complement strand
CTAACGAAGTTCCTAAACCCTCCCCGGAGCTGAGACTCCGACCCTCCCATAAATGGGAGGGTGACTCGCGTTGCGAGTTAATTTGAAGAAGAGTGTGACGGCAAAAGATGTGGGTAATGGTCACTCGGGATGGCCATGCCACGCTCTCGTGCTCCCCTAATCCTTGTTTACCCGAACGGTCGTCGACTCGGTGACCACGAAGTCCAAAGCGATATCATGCTTGGCCATGGGAATGCTCGGAAACATCTGAACGTCGAACGAAATGCCGACCGAAACAACATTTGTCATTTCTGATAAGAGACGATCGTAATAACCTTTGCCGTGTCCCAACCGGCCTCCTAATTCATCAAACGCAACGCCGGGTATCATGGCGATGTCGATATCTGCTGGCGCTACTTGCCGCGTCTCTTCTGATCGCAACAAACTCGTCGGTTCGAGAATACCGTACGCCCCCAGTTCGAGTTCATCCCAAGAACGCAATTCAAACAAGCGCAGAGATTCGCCCTCGCAGTAGGGGATGATTGCCGAGCCACGAACAGCGAGCTCGGCATGCACTGCATCGTGCGTTTCGACTTCGGAATGCTGACTGAGATAAAAGAGAACTCGTTGAGCCCGCTGTGAAGTCCCGCGTGAAACCACGCGTGAAACCGCGTGTGAATCGACAATACTATTCCAGTTTCCCAAGACTTCCCGACTGCGAGCTGTGCGGTCTTCCAACAACTTGCGGTGGCGAAAAACCTCGGCGCGGATTCGCTTTTTTTCGTTGTCTAGTTCGTTGACCATCGACATTACGCGGATATCTCATTCACCCCTTCGGCGAACGGGCTAATTCCGTACATCAATCGGAAGATCCAAATCGATACGTGGAATAACCCCACACCAAACGCCAACACACAGAATGCTAAACCCACCAACGCTATTGTCCGCTGGTTTGAGAAGATGCCCCATATCCCCATCGCAATTCCCAACACCGCCGGAAACAACGAGGCCACCTGGGCAATCGTAAAACACGATGCGACTAAGGCTATTATCCCCAAGACGAGTGACGAGAATGCACCAGCGGTTGCGAGTGACGAATTCGTGTAGGCGGGTTTAACCGGAGGGACATAGGTGCGACTGGTGGCAATCGGCTGTGCCAACTTGGGCGTATCCAAATTTTTCTGCGAAGGAGTTTCGTTGGGCGATGCCTCTGGCATTGGGCCACCCGGGTAATGAATCTCCCTCTGCTGCACTGGCGGAATGGCTGCTTCTTTCGCTTCATTTGAGCTGTCGGCTGGCTCTTGCCCAGCACTGTTGCCGTCTAAAACCGGGGCGTTTTGTTCAGCGACCGAATTCGCCTGACCGTTTCCAACTGAATCCTGTGTCTTCTCTTCGCCCGCCTGATCTTGTTTGTCCACAATAACCGAGCTCATCGCTTCGCCGTTTTCAGAGCTGGCGTTTACAGGTTGGGCGTTGGATGGCGAGCCGTCCCCCGTATTGTCGTCCGCGCCCAAAGTGGGATCTGGAATTATTGGAGTTCCCTGACCCAATTCGGTTCGCACAGGTGGCTGCGTCGCATCTCCTGGATGCGAGGTTACGAAGTTGCCACACTTCCAACACCGGTTAACCGAACCGAGCAGTTCTTCTCCACAAATCGCACACGAAACGGCCATATCGATTAATTCTCTACGGGGACGAAATGCTTATTGGAACAACAAACTATTGGGATCGCCGCGCGACATGAGATACGCCAGCAGATCGAGCACTTCGCCTTCATTAAGACGATCCAAGAGTGCGGCGGGCATCGGCGATACCTTTGATGGGACAGTCTCGTCGACATCGCTTTTCTTCACCTCAACGGTTTTGCTTGGATCGAGTGGGTCGGTCGCGATTACCAAGAGGGAATCGGTTTCGTTCACGATCCGCCCCGTGATAACTTTACCGTTGACCGTGGTTACATTTGAATGACGATATTGATCTGAAATCACTTTGTTGGGATTGATCAGTGAGTCGCCAAGATCTTTGAGGCCAAAACGGCCGGCAACATTGGACAGATCTGGGCCTTGAGCACCACCGTGTCCAATGAAGCGATGGCAACTGATGCACTGAGCCGCCGCAAACGTCCGTTTCCCGTTCTCAAAACTCCGGCCGCTAAGTTTTCCACTGAGCTGAACGAGTTCGTCCAGCGTCCACTTATGACCAGGGCCCTGAGGCTTGGGAAGCTCTGCAGTTTTGGGGACGGGTAGCGGGGCTGCAGCTTCCAACGCGGCGCGTTCGGGTTCGGTTACGTTTGCCCAAGCTTCGCTACGAATGTTGTTCATGAAACCACCGTAACTCGCACCACCGTTTTTGGCCTTCGCCTGATCGATCCAATGGAAATACTTCTTCCGCTGATCCAGCGTCCAACCGTATTTGACAGTCCGTAGAGCGAAAGCGTAGTGGATCTTTTGCAAAGCGGGGTGATTGGCGATCATATTGGCGATCGCGCCGCCATAGCCCGAGTTGCGAGCCAATAGTTCTGCGATATTCTCCGCTCCACCATCTTCTTCCGAGTCGATCAACTCCAAAGTCACATCGATAACTTTCGTGGAACTGAGGTAGCACAACACTCGGCATAGTTCCCGATTGAGTGCCGTTGTTTTTGCAGGATAGAAGGGATCCAATTTTCCAGCAACCTGGAGAGCAACTTTCCGACTTGGCTCGCCTAATCGGATAAATGCCAACGAGTAGGCCCGCAGCAAATTCAACTGGCCAGTCTCACTGAGGGACGCGAAATCGATGCGCTGCAAAGCTTCAACGACTTGGTCCTTAACGGCGGGTTTTCCTTGTCGAGAGAGTGCAACCAACGCCTCAATCGCAGCGATTGGATTCGATTCGGCCAATGCTTTATCTTGCCACAGTGCAACGTCCGCTTGCTCAACGGCAAGACGAGCAGCATAGCGAATATGCCGATCGGCGTGGCCGAGATAAGGCCATGCTTTTGCAACCGAGTCCGCACCTTGATCGGGTCCGTGCATGTCCTCCAACGAGCGTCGAACTTGTCGCAAGTCGCGGCCATCTTTGTTCGTTAAATCGGCTGGCGTAGTCGACTCCTTGCCGACGTAAGTGACGCGGTATAGTGCCGACTGCGCACCGCGACCGCCAACCGTGAAATACAGAGCGCCATCGGGTCCGACTGCCGCGTCCGTCAAAGGAAGTGGCGTGCGAGAAAGAAACTCTTCTTTCTTACCAACGTAACTGGAACCCGACGGAGTCAAATGAATCGCGTACATCGTGCCGAAGGTCCAGTCGAGCAGATAGAGCGCCTTCTGATATTTCGCAGGGAATTTCGTTCCCGTCCCAAATGTAACTCCAACTGGAGAGCCCGGGCCAATATCCACAACCTCGGGAAGGCTATCGACAAAGTAACTTGGCCATTTCCCCGTTCCACTTCGCCAGCCAAATTCGCTACCACTAGTTACGTGATTCACTCGAGTCGGACGATACCAAGGCGTTCCCATATCCCATTCCATATCGGCGTCGTAGGCAAATAGTTCGCCGTCGCCGTTGAAATCCATGTCAAAAGGATTGCGATAACCGGAGCTAACAAGCTCCCATGTGTTGCCTTCGGGATCTGTTTTTGCAATCCAGCCACCCGGTGCCAGTTTCCTCTCGCATGGCCGCGAGCGTCCCATTGCCGCGGAAGCAAAAGGTCTTCACTCCAATTGGAAGGGAGTCGACTATGATCAAAATCGCTGGGCGGATCAGTGTGATTTCCAGCAATCACGTAGAGAGATTTTCCATCGGGTGACAATCGCAAGGAGTGAGGTCCGTGCTCGCCACCACCGCGGAATTCCTTCAACTTAGTCACTTCGTCTAACTTATCGTCGCCATTGGTGTCTCGAATTCGATAAAGACCACTGCCGGGTCCACCATTGGCCGAAACGTAGAGCGAATCGAAAGCGTAGATCATTCCGTGAGCACCAGTCATCTTCACGCCGAGTGGCTCGACAGTCGTCGGCATGTTGCTTCCGACTGGAGATGGCGTGACGAGGTAAAGGCCTTTGCCGCCTTGGTCGGACGCGATGATTCGCCCTTTGTTATCGAAAGCGATGCAAACCCAAGATCCGAGTTCGTTTTTGGGAACGGTATAAAGCAGTTCAACCTGAAATCCGGGAAGGACATTGAATACGTCGCGAACTTGATTGCTAACCAAGCGAGGCTTAGCCGACGAGAAAATATCCTTCCACGGCGCCATCCCCATTTTTCCCAGAGATGTAACGGGCACCAATTTATGCGCTTCTTTGGTCAACGCAGCATGCCAACTTTTGTCGCTGATAACGTAGGTAGTCTCCGCGCCTTCCAACTTCATTGAAAACGCAAAGCCACCAAGACTGCCGTCGTTCTTAACTTCGGCGAGGATAGTATTCTCGCCATCCTTGATCGCTTTGCTGACGTCGACGGTTACTGGACTCTCCCAAGTGTCGCTGGCAGCAACCCGTTTTCCATTGACCCAAACAGTCATATGATTGTCACAAGTTGCAGTCAGCTTCGCCTTTTTTGCTTTTGTCGTGAAAGTCTTAAGCAAGAAGAATCGCTCGCCATCGCCAGGATTTGGTTTACCCCAAATCCACTCCGCCTTTGGCCCCGACTTCACGGGCTCGGCTGGCTTGGGAGCCTCCGCAACTATAGGAGTCGCTTTTTTCTCCTGAGAGGCCGACACCTCGGGCAGCTGGGTTCGAGTTTGTCCCGCGACACCTACAGGCAAAAGGACGGGGGTCGTACAAACGACTAGCAAAATCGTGCTCAACAGCTTGATGGCGACTTGACTACTAGTACTGGGAATTCTGGCAGTGGGAATTCTGGTTGTGGAACTCACGACATTTCCTCTAGGTGATGATCTTATCAATTCCAATTTACGGAGCAGAATACCCCAAACTAGCTATCTGCAATTCAACTGTCAACTTTTCCCGTTAAGTCTTGGAACCAAGCAAGTTCTTTGGCAATTCCAGTCGACAATTTTTCTTCGCGAAGTTCCTCGGGTAAAACCCCCCAAGCGTAGGTTTCGACTTCGTAATGCGTGAGCATTTCGTCGCCACGGGTTGCATTAACACAGTCGATAACTTCTTGTTGAGAAGTTCCTAAGTGGCCGAATTTTTTGACGAAGATCGGAACGTGAAAATGAACTCGTACCTCGCCCTCGATGGCAGGGTTCGCGGAGAGTTCAGCCAATGCAAGAGGCAAGTCCTCGAAGAACTCCAACTCGCCGCCGGGCTTCCGCCATACCGTTTGATGCAGGTAACGATCTTCGGCAAATCCCTGCAATTGATCGATCCCGGCTTGCCGCTCGTCGGACGACTTCCCGTCCAGTTCCAACTTAATTGCGGATGAAACCTGCACCTTGCCGACCGAGAGCCCGCGATCTCGGAATAGTTGAAGAACGTCCGCTTGTTCTTCAAACATCACGGCAGCGTGACAAACGTCGTGACAGACGCGCAAATGGCGACGAATAAGTTCCTCGTTTCCGCCGGGTAACAAGTCGTCGTCAAAGAAGCGAACAATGTCCTCGCCACGATCCATGAAACAACCCGGTTCGGGTTCGATGCAGAGATAAATAAGTCGGCCTGTCTCTTGTTCCGTCTGCGCCATGTGATCGGCAGCGCTGCGGAGTAGTCGAGCAGCCTGCTGGCGTTGCTCTGGGTTCGGCCCCGGGTTTCCCCAGCAAATAGGAAGAGTGGAAATGCTGCCTTCAATTCCAGATGGCAATATTTTGTCGAGGATATCGACCAGTGTATTGGTGTAGTCCAATCTTGATTGTTCGTACCAAGTCGGTTCGTAAACCAGATGCTTGACCACTGGTTGATGGAAATCGCCGTAAGGGAATCCATTCATGGTAAAAGGGACGAGTCGTTCCGCCGCCAGCCATTGGCGGAATTCAGAGACGCCATCATTATCGACCAATGCTCCCGCAGCAGCAGCCGAAAGCCATAAGCCGACGCCCATTTCGCCGTCACCGGAGAATTGGTCGCGTACTGCAGTGGCATGTTCCTGCAAGTTTGCTCTCGTCGTTTCGATATCCGCGCCAGCGTGCACATTGGTGCAGTAGCCCGTTTGCCAATTTAGCATTGTGGATCCCCGTCGAACTTGTGTAACTCTGCGACTCATAGTGACGAAGAATCAACAACTGAGCAAGCGGGGCATTCTAAGAATCGCTGGGCACTATCGATTCGTAAAGCGTAGGCAGCAGCGAGATTCGCATGCGATCAGGCAAGGCGTTTGGCCATTTCGACCGCGAAATAGGTAAGAATGCCGTCCGCACCGGCCCGTTTAAAGGCGAGCAGGCTTTCAGCGACGACTTTATCGCGGTCGAGCCAGCCGTTGGCCGCCGCGGCGGCGAGCATGGCATATTCGCCGCTGACTTGATACGCGTACGTTGGAACGCCAAATTCGTCTTTCACTCGTCGAACGATGTCGAGATACGGCATTCCTGGTTTTACCATCACCATGTCGGCGCCCTCGGCGATATCGAGTCCGACTTCGCGAACAGCTTCATCGGTATTTGCCGGATCCATTTGGTAAGTTCGTTTGTCGCCGCTGCCGAGGCTTCCGCTCGAGCCCACCGCGTCGCGAAATGGGCCGTAAAAGGCAGATGCGTATTTAGCCGAATAGGCCATTATTTGAACGCCCTCAAAACTGGCGGCGTCTAACGCTTTGCGAATCTCACCTATGCGGCCATCCATCATGTCGGACGGCGCGATCACATCACAGCCAGCTTCAGCTTGAACGATCGATTGTTTGCACAACGCTTCAATCGTCTCATCGTTTACCACGTATCCATCGCGTACCAGGCCGTCTTGGCCGTGGCTCGAATACGGATCGAGGGCTACGTCGCAAATGACCCCGATGTCCTGACAACTTTCCTTGACGGCGCGGACAGCGCGACACACCAAGTTTTCGGAATTGAAAGCTTCTTCCGCGTCGTCCGTTTTCAAGGACGGATCGGTGGCGGGAAACAAGGCGACGGCTGGAATGCCAAGCGACTTGGCTTCGCTGACTGCCTCCACCAACAAGTCGATTGAAAGCCTCTCCACCCCTGGCATCGATGGAATCGACTCGCGTTTTTGTTCGCCCTCGTGAACGAAGATCGGCCAGATCAAATCGTCGACGGTCAATTTGTTTTCTTGGACCAGTCGTCGCGACCAATCGAACTGCCGAACTCGACGCATACGAGTTGTCGGAAAGCGACCTCCATCAGCGGAGGATTGAGAGTTTGGCATAAGGCTTTCATCCAACTATAAAGCGGAGTAGGCAGCAGGAGCGAAAGCGGTTGGGGCGAGCCGAGCAGTGGTGGGCGATGCAACTAGTCGCGTTTGATGATGTCGGGGCCTTTCCCCGCTCTCTTTTCGTAGACACCTTTTTCGGATTTCACATATTTAGTGAAGCCCAACTTGTCTAACTTCTTGTCGTCCTTCACGCTCTTATGCATCGAGGATTCCGACCAAACTCCGCCGATATTGGGAGCTGACAAAACTCTTCGAACGGGCTCACCCGTTTCGGGATGTTCAGTCAACACGGGCTCGTCGACACCTTGCAGTAATTCGAACTGCTCGCCGTCGCCGTCTTCACCGTCTTCGGTAATCACTTCATAAACGTAAATTGGCATCGTTTCGATCTCCGTAAAGCATCAGGAACGATATCGGCCAACCACCCGGCTGACCCCTCCAATTCTAGCTTAGGCATCAATCTAAGAACATTCCCACTAATCGGCAATGACCTATCCCGTGAAAGCGTCAGGATTTGTATCATCCGCTCAGGCCGTGTGACAGTCTGCATCCGCTGGTCCTGCGGGCCGTATAACAGCAATGCGAACGATAAAACAATTTGCATGCCACGGCCTACCAATGCTAACAAGCAAGACAATTCGGCTTATCGCTGAAAATGGATGGATGCGATGGGCAGTTCTTTTTCGCTTCCGTTCGTCCCAAATCCAGCGTTTCAATACCCGCAAAGTATAATCGAAAGATGGCAGACTGGTCCCAAACTACTTACAATTCACGATCCACAGCTCCGCAATTAGCATCCACAGTCACGATAGTTGGAACAAGTATCTTGTCCACAGCGTGAATAGTTGTTGTTTGCCCACAACCCCAGCGAATGCAGTCTCGCCTCACTCGCTCTCCTCATTACCACCTTGAGACTCAACATGACGAATTCTTCTTTGAAGCCCTCTATCTATACCAGTGTCACTATTCTTGCTGCCCCGTTGTTGGCAACACAGTTGTTGGCAACACAGCTGTTGGCAACACTGCTATTGGTACTGCTGACAACAAACTGTTGGGCTCAGCCATTCCCCAACAAAAAATACAATCAAGAGGATAAGTTCCGTCAGTTGGAAGAGATCCTGCCAACGCCCAACGATTTCCGTACGGGATCGGGCGCGCCGGGCCGCGGCTATTGGCAACAAAACGCCGACTACAAAATCAAGGTGGAAATTGACGACAAGAATCAACGACTCATCGGGTCGGAGACAATCAAGTACACCAATAACTCGCCGGATTCACTCCGCTACTTGTGGCTTCAATTAGACAACAACATTTTTCATCCCAAATCCGATTCGTCGTTAACTGCGACGACTTCGGGATTCGAGGACCGAGTTTCTTATCGATCGCTTCGTCGCACTCTGGCCAATGCAACGTTTGACGGCAGCGTGAAAATCACATCGGTTACCGATGCCCAAAACAAAGGAATGAAATACAGCATCGTGAAGACCATGATGCGTTTGGATCTCGCCAAACCTCTCAACAAAGGGGATTCGATCGAGTTTTCCATTGCCTGGAATTATAAGATCAACGATTCCAAGAAGGTCGGAGCTCGCACCGGATTTGAGTTGTTCAAAAAAGACGGCAATCGCATTTACGAGATCGCTCATTGGTTTCCGCGGATGGTCAGCTACACCGATGTGAATGGCTGGCAGCACAAACAGTTCCTTGGCCGCGGCGAGTTCACTTTGGAGATGGGCGACTACGAAGTCAGTATTACTGTGCCCAACGATCACATCGTGGCATCCACTGGCGTGCTGCAAAATGCCAAACAAGTCCTCACGGAAGAACAGCAAAAGCGCTTCGAGCAATCTCGCACGGCGAAGAAACCTGTTTTCATCGTGACTCCAGAAGAAGCAAAAGCGAACGAAAAATCAAAGCCTACAGGCAAGAAGACGTGGAACTTTAAAGCGGAACGTGTTCGCGACTTCGCCTTCGCTTCCTCCCGCAAATTCATCTGGGATGCCCAAGGACACAACGTCGAAGGCAACCAAGTCATGGCAATGTCCTACTATCCCAAAGAAGGCGAACCGCTGTGGAGCAAATACTCCACGCACTCGATCATTCACACGCTCGATGTCTACTCGCGGTACACGTTCGCCTATCCCTATCCTGTTGCAATATCCGTCAACGGCCCAGTTTACGGCATGGAATACCCGATGATTTGCTTCAACGGTCCACGGCCCGAAGAAGACGGCACGTATTCCAAACGGACAAAGTACGCACTCATCACTGTCATTATTCACGAAGTAGGACACAACTACTTCCCAATGATCGTCAATAGCGACGAGCGACAATGGACGTGGATGGACGAAGGAATTAACACCTTTTTGCAATACCTCGCCGAAAAGGAATGGGAAGACGATTATCCATCGTGGCGCGGTGAACCCAAACAAATTGTTTCGTATATGAAGAGTTCGAACCAAGTACCTATCATGACGAACTCCGAATCGATCTTGCAATTTGGCAACAATGCCTACGGCAAGCCTGCCACCGCTCTTAATATCCTCCGGGAAACAGTATTGGGACGCGAACAATTTGATTATGCATTCAAAGAGTACTCGCGACGTTGGAAGTTCAAGCGACCGATGCCTGCCGATTTCTTCCGCACGATGGAAGACGCCTCCGGCGTCGATCTCGACTGGTTCTGGCGAGGTTGGTTCTATACCACCGACCACTGCGACATTTCGATCGAGCAAGTCCGAGTCTTCACTAGTAAGTCTGGCGACCCCAAAATCGACAAAGAAGCAGATCGCGAGAAGCGAGATGGCGGTCCGGAAACTCTTTCCGAGAAACGCAATGAGCCGCTGATCAAACGTGTCAATCGGTATCCAGACCTAAAGGACTTTCACAACTCGTACGACCAATTAAATGTCACCGAAAGCGACATCAAGTCGTACCAAGACATGCTCAAGAAACTCGACGCCGAAGAAAAGAAACTACTCAACAACAAGAAATTCTTCTACGTCATCGATCTCAAGAATGTCGGTGGACTCGTCATGCCTGTTATCTTGCAGCTGAACTATCCAGATACCAAGACCGAAGAGATTCGCATCCCAGCTGAGATCTGGCGACGCAATCACGAATCGGTATCGAAATTGGTAATCAGTGATCGAGAGTTGGAGAGCATCACACTGGACCCACATCTCGAAACTGCCGACACGGATGTAGAAAACAACTTCTTCCCGCGACGCATTATCCCGTCTCGATTCCAGCTATTCAAAGAGTCCAAAGCCGGCAAGAACGAAATGCAAAAAGAGAAAGAACGTCTCAAACGCGAAGCAGACGTTCGTAAGAAAGCTGAAGCCGAAAAGAAGAAGCAAGAAGCTGAGGAGAAGAAGAAGGAAGAAGAAGCAAAAAAGAAAGCCGACGCGAAAAAATCCGAAGAGAAGAAAACCGACGCCAACAAACCCGCCACGGCAGACAAATGAACCGATATTCTGCAATCCTAATCCTAACCCTAACCGTGTCCCTCAGCCTCGGCGCGCTCGCTCCGCGCTGTGACGCTCACCCTTTTCACGCAAGTATTGCCGAGGCGGAATTCAACGTCAAAACCGGCAAACTCGAAGTGGCACTTCGTCTGCACCCCGTCGACCTCGAAGCCGCACTGCGGGACATACATGGCAAAGCCGTCGACCTGGATAACACCAAGAACATCGACGACTTGATTCTGAACTACTTGAACACCCACTTTCGAATCGCCGAAACCAGAACCAAACTTCAAAAAAGTCTTGCTCGGAAAAACCAAACGCCCAGAAAATCGCTGCAGCTGAATTGGATAGGCAAAGAAATCACGACCAAATGGACCTGGGCCTACTTCGAATTCGATACACCGGCAAACTTAGCCGACTACTCGATCGTCAACACCATCTTCTTCGACCGACTTGACGACCAAGTAAACACCATCAATTTCCGCAACGGAACACGACGGTGGTCGAGACACTTCACGATCGATAATTCAGAAAATCGCTTGGCTCCAGCGCCGCAACAGCCAAAGCCGAAAAATTAGGACTCAAAAAATTGCGGCTCAAAAAATTGCGACTCGAATGACTTCGACGCGAAAAACAAGCGACGAAATCCGCTGCTACTGCCGCTCAAAAATAAGCGACCTGACATCAGCACCCTCGCGAATCTGGCTTGCATTGATTATTCTAGGAGTTTGAGAAACTCAACAGATGAGTTGATTTCCCCAGAAATCCGAACACTCAGGCGGTCGCACGAGCTTCCCCGTACGGCTTTACATTGATTCTTGAACATCGAATCTTGCAGATATGTCTATGCGAGTTGGACTCTTTATCCCATGTTACGTCGACCAAGTGTACCCAGACGTGGGCATGGCGACAGTCGAAGTTCTCGAGCAGCAGGGACTTGAAGTTGACTTTCCGTCGGCTCAGACTTGCTGCGGTCAGCCGATGGCGAACACCGGTTGCAACGACGATGCGAAACCGCTGGCGGTGAAGTTCATGGAAGTCTTCAAGGACTATGAATACGTCGTCGCGCCTTCCGGCAGCTGCGTTGCCATGGTTCGTCATCACTACGAGGAGTTCCTCGGCGGCGTGCCGGGATTCGAAGAGCTCAAGAGTAAGACATTTGAACTTTGCGAATTCTTAACAGACGTGCTTAAGATCGAGTCGCTCGATCTATCTTTTCCCCACAAAGTTGGTCTCCATCAAAGCTGCCACGGTTTGCGAGAGCTGCGAATGGGATCGGCATCGGAACTGATGTCGGAAACAGTGAACAAACCCAAACAGTTGCTGGAGATGGTCAGTGATTTAGAGCTTGTCGATTTGAGTCGTCCCGACGAGTGCTGTGGATTTGGCGGAACATTTGCCGTCAGCGAAGAAGCCGTCTCGTGCATGATGGGAGACGACCGGATCGCCGACCACGAAGAGTCGGGAACGAGCGTAATGACCGCCGCGGACATGTCCTGTCTGATGCACTTGCAAGGGTTGATCGACCGCCAGAAAAAACCGATTCACGTCATGCATATCGCCCAAATACTCGCCGGACGCGAGGTGACAAAATGAGTTCGACCTCCAAAAAGTATCACCCGCAGGAAGCGGCCGAATTTGTCGCCGACAATGAACGAGCTCATTGGCACGATAAGGCGCTCTGGTTCGTACGGTCCAAACGAGACAAGGCCGCGGCGGCAGTTCCAGAATGGGAAGCACTACGAGAAACGGCCTCGCAGATCAAAGCTCATATGGTCGCCAAACACGCGGACTTCCTGGAGCAATTTGAAGAGCAAGCCACGAAACTCGGTGCCGTCGTTCACTGGGCGAAAAATCCGGAAGAACACAATCGCATAGTGTTGGAACTTCTTCAGAAGCACGAAGTCAAACGCATCGTCAAAAGCAAATCGATGCTGACCGAGGAGTGTCACCTCAACCCGTTCCTTGAAAAGAACGGAATCGAAGTGGTAGACACCGACTTGGGCGAGAGAATTGTGCAACTACGCAATGAACCGCCGAGTCACATCGTGCTTCCTGCAATCCACATCAAGAAGGGTGAGGTTGGCGAGTTATTCCACGAATACCTTGGCACGGAGAAGGGCGCGGACGATCCCGACTACTTAACTGAGGCCGCGCGTCATCATCTGCGTGAGAAGTTCCTCGCTGCCGATGCTGGAATTACGGGAGTCAACTTTGCAATTGCCGAAACGGGCGGAATCGTTGTCTGTACGAATGAAGGGAACGCCGATCTCGGCACCTCCTTGGCAAAACTGCATATCGCTTGCATGGGAATCGAAAAACTGATTCCGCGTGCTCAAGACCTTTCGGTATTCACGCGATTGCTCGCTCGCTCCGCGACAGGCCAACCAATTACCACCTACACCTCACACTTCCACGGCCCTCGCGAAGGTGGTGAATTGCACATCATCATGCTCGACAATGGCCGCAGCGTATTGCGACAGAGCGACGACTTCCGCCGCTCTCTCAGCTGCATACGTTGTGGAGCGTGCATGAATACCTGTCCCGTGTATCGACGTAGTGGCGGACACAGTTACAACAATACTGTTCCCGGTCCGATCGGTTCAATCCTTGGTCCGGCCATGGACGCCGAGAAACATTCCAGCTTGCCGTTCGCCTGTAGCCTGTGCGGTAGTTGCAGCGACGTTTGCCCAGTCAAAATCGACCTGCACCATCAATTGCTGAAATGGCGAGGGAAAATTGCCGAACGAAAACTGCTGCCGTGGACGAAACGGATGAGCATGAAGATGGCCTCCATCGTTCTTCGAAACACATGGTTGTTTACACTCATGGGTGGCATCGCTCGCAAAGTCATGCCGCTAATGCCGCGTTTCCTCGTCTACAACCGGTTCAACGATTGGGGTAAGCAACGAGACCTTCCCGCAATGCCCAAACAAAGTTTCCGCCAACAACTCAAGAAACGAAATGACTCACAAAAGCGAGATTCTTAAAGCGCTCCGCAAGAACCTCTTACCCGAACCCGCTCTGCCAAGCTTGGATCAAGAGTGGATCGTGTACGAGGATATCAATGCGCAGTTCGAGCAATCAGTTGCAGCTGTCGGTGGCCAATGTCATTTCGTCGACAACATCAGCGACGTCCAAACTCGCCTAGGTGAAATCGAGCCTTACCGCGACGGCAAAAAAATCTGCTCGTTGGTCAACGGAGTTGAAGGCAATGTCGACCTAGATCAGATCGACGATCCACACGAACTTGAAGACGTTGACTTTGCGGTAGCTCGCGGTCACTTCGGCGTCGCTGAAAATGGAGCGATTTGGGTTACCGACGAACATGTTAAACATCGAGTTGTACTTTTTCTCTCGCAGCATATCTCGTTGATCATTCCCAAATCCGAACTCGTCAACAACATGCACGAAGGATATGCTCGCGTTAAACACGTCGGCGGTGTGTTTGGCGTCTTCATTTCAGGCCCTTCAAAGACGGCAGATATCGAACAATCGCTCGTAATCGGTGCCCATGGTGCACGTTCAATGAACGTTTTCGTGGTGGAAAACGTATAGAACGTGAGATAGACAACAAAATAACGCCGCTATTCCGTCTATAATTAAGGGACTGCAGGGACACCGCCCCCACTAATGAGGTACTGTTTCTGAGTGTAAATTATGGGAATTCGGTGACTTTGAAGCCAAATTCGGGTTACTTCCGTCTAGAAGTCGTCTAAAATCCCATCGAACAAGCTTTATCTGAACGGTTAATTGAGACACCTATGTTTTCTCGCTTACTTGTCATACTACTTTGCCTAGGCATGATCGCACCTCGCGTGACGATGACGTGTTGCTGTGCAGAAGTGGTACACGACGAAATCTGCGGGGACGGCCAAGTGGCTCCGAAGTGTCCGAGGTGTACTGGCAATCAAGTCACCAAGCGATCCTCTTGTGATTCGACAAAGCAGGCGAGCCGACGATGCGACTGCCGACAACAAATCGAATCGACTCCCCCATTTCAACTGACCAATCGAATTAAAATCCAATACAGCGACGCCACTCTTGTCGCCGTCCTTAAAGTTTCACAGCAACCTGCCGATTCGCAAGCCAGTGAGTCATTCCGCGAATCGCTTCTTCTCAATTCAAGTCAACTTTGCCAAAGCACGCTTTGCGTCTGGCAATGCTAGCTCACTAACAGCTACCGGACTGATTCTATCTATCTGCACATGTTGCGGATGATCTCTTGATTAAAAGACCAAACATCGTTAGCCTTCGCGCTCGTCAAGAATACGTTTTCTAGAGTGCACCAATAGGCTCGATGTTCACGCTTATTTAGAACCACTTACACCCATTTCATTGACACTCAAGGAGTCACGCTATGTTCAAGAAATCTTTTGTAGCACTTTGTGCCGTCGCTATCGTTTCGGTTGGCCTTTCGCTGAATGCCGAAAAGAAAAAAGCCGCGCCCAAGATCACTTGTCCAATTTCGGGCAAAGCAGTTAACGACAAAGCTATTGTTTCGCACAATGGTGGCGACGTAAAATTCTGTTGCAACAACTGTGTTGCTGCATTCAAGAAAGATCCTTCCAAGTTCGCAGCCAAAGCGAATCTTCAGTTGGTTCAAAGCGGCCAAGCGAAGCAAGTAAACTGCCCATTCGCTGGCAAGAAAGTTAACGCTTCGACTGCGATTTCGATCGAAGGCGTAGATGTTGCATTCTGCTGTGGCAACTGCAAGAAGAAAGCTGCTGCTTCCAGCGACGCTATCACGCTCGTCTTCAACGAAAAATCCTTCAAAAAGGGTTTTGAAGTAGCTAAGAAAAAGAAGTAAGTAGTAATCCAACTACTTAAATCGACAAAATAGAACAGGCGACTTTGGAAACAAAGCCGCCTGTTTTTGTCTAAACTCTTGTTACTTAATCTTAATCCTAATCTTAATCTCCGAACGGGTATCGTTCGCAATCAACGCTTTCGCGAGAGCGCATGGAGAGTCCCAAGGCGACAAGACTTCTCGCGCGCTCACGCGAAAGCGTTAGTTGCAATTCAGTACTGTGAGGAGATTAGGATTAAGATAAAGATGATTAAGAGACTAGAATAGGTTGAGCGTTAGATTCAAGTTAATTGGAGAGACAGTGGAACAAGAAAACTCCAACTCTGACAAACTCCGTATTAATCGCCGCCAAGTTCTCAAAGGAACTGCTGCAGTTCCTCTAACGGCTGCCGCGGCATCATTGGCACCCGACTCCAGTCTCGCCGAGTCGTCGCGCGCCGAATCGACTCGCGGAAAGCCAAACTCAGCGATTATCCAAGCTGAAAATGCCCGCCCTGGTTCGCGCGACTGGCAGCTGACTCGGGTCCGGGTCAACGAAGGGAAGTTCCGCACTTCGCTCATCGAAGGTTACTGCTCTCACCAGTCGATCAAGGCTGGAGAAACGCTCCAGTTCTTCGTGAGTTCGAAACCTGCGAGGCCATTTACACTCGACATCTACCGCATGGGGTACTACGGAGGAGCTGGAGCTCGCAAGATGGCGACGATGGGCCCACTTCCCGGCAAGACACAGCCGACTCCGGAAATGGGACCGGCTCCAGGTCGTCTTCGCGAGTGCGAGTGGGAGCCCAGTGCGGAGTTAAAGATTCCGGAGGATTGGGTGAGTGGAGTTTATTTGGGAAAGCTCACAACGATTCCCATTGCGAAATCCGAACCGTATTGGCAAAGCTACGTCATCTTTGTCGTCCACGATGATCGCGAAGCAGAAATACTATATCAGTGCAGCGACAATACGTGGCAAGCATACAATCGCTGGCCGCAAAACGAATCTCTCTATACTCATCCCGACGGCGCTCATGCACCGGGAGTCGCGGTGAGTTTCGATCGACCCTACGGGATGTACACTCAAATCTACGAGCCACCGCTTTCGATTGGATCGGGAGAGTTTTTGTTGTGGGAATATCCGCTGTGCTACTGGTTAGAAAAACACGGTTACGATGTTACTTACAGTTCCAATTGCGACACAATCGATCCCAAGTTTATCTCGCGTTGCCGAACATTCCTTAGCATCGGTCACGACGAATACTGGGACCTACGGCAATACCAAGCGACGGAATCTGCGATCGGCGCGGGAGTGAATGTGCTTTGGCTCTGTGGAAATTCGGTGTTTATTGTGTCGCCGTTTTCTGCGAGTTCGGCGGGAGCGAAGAACAGGATTATTACTCGGGAAGGTTGCTACGGCCCCTTGCGCGAAGACGAACTCGAATCGTATTCTTCTCTGTTCGCAGGCTTGAAATCAACGGGTCCCGACGAGCGAAATATCATCGGAGCCAGGAGCGTCGTGCCGTTTAACGGCGGCGGTGATTGGACGCGAACTCATCCTGATCACTGGCTCTTTACAGGAACGGGACTACACAAAGGCGAGAGCATCCCTGGGTTGGTCGGTTGGGAACACCACGGCGAACCGGATTTAAATCGCAAAGGACTGGAAGTTCTCGCGGAGGGTTCGGTGTGGGCTGGTGGTACTCGAGAAGGTCGTTACACCGCGACGATCTATCCGGGCCCCAAAGGCAACTTTGTGTTCAACGCTGCAACGATTTTTTGGGCTCAAGGCCTCGCCGCGCCACCCGGCCATACCATTCCGTGGTCGCACTGGAGTCGTCCACATGGCCCGGACGAACGGGTCCAAAAGATGATGAAAAATTTACTGAGCAAAGCGAGTCAAACGAAACGGTCTTAGACAACGAGGAGAGTAGTTACTACCCTCAACTACCGGTTGGAAGACCGGAGTTTCTCAACGTCTTGTTCCAGCAGCCAGTCTTCGAGAATGACTTGTTTCACCAATGGCGCTCGCAACAGAGCCGTTCTTTCAGGCAACAGCTTTTGCAGCCACGGGCGCGAAACGATTTGTGCTAGAGCTCGCATCCCTATGCGTCCACGCGTTTGAGATTCAACGTTGTCGCAGAGACGCCGATAGGTGGCTGGCATAATATTCGGTTGCGGGCCGACGTGGATGACGGTATCAATTCCCATCGACAGTGTTTCGTAGACGGCATCCCAAAGTCGTTGAGGACTGTCTGTCCAATGGTGCAGAATTTCGCGAGCATTGTAGTCGTTGTAACTCACCTTGCCAGTGACCAAAGACAGGATCGGCGGCTTGGGTAACACCAATCCGCCCTTCATTGAGTGCATCAATACTGCGGCGCGGTTGGGCACCTGTCGCTCCCAAACAATGGGAGTGTGCAGTGGTGGCCATTTGTTTTCGTTCTTCCGCAAGTGAACTCGGAATTCAAACGCTTGGTTCATCCGCTGTTTGAAACGGTCGAGCGTATCTTGTTGTCCCATCAACAAGACAGAGTTTGGCGAGAGATAAGCCGATATTCCCATCACGCCTTTGCCTTCGGCATTCACCTCCACACACAATCGTCGGACGGTGTCCATTGGCAACTCATTCGCTTTTGAGAAGAGTGCCGCGAGAACGACGTCGTTCGCCAGTGCGACACAGTCGTCGGATAACGACAGTGGCACTCGCAATGCGTCGTAGAGCGAAATCACACCAGCAGCGACCAACGCTGTGATTTCTCCGAGGCTGTACCCCATGGCGATGCGGGCGTCCTTGACGGATATTCCAAACTGATTTTCGAGGATATCGATTTGGGCCAATTCCATTCCAACAATCAAGGCGATCGCATCGGAATAGGTACTCAAGTCGGTTTCACGATTCTCGCTAACGCGATCGACCAGATTGATTTCACGTCCCAAGATATCGGAAGCGGCCGCGGAGGCTTCGTCTAGCCAGCGTCGAACGGTCGGGCCGTAGACCTCGTGCTCCAACATTTCCGTCGAACGCCCAATATTGGTTTGGTTGTATCCGCGGAACGCGAAGGCGGCGTTGGGGAGTTGTTTTTTGAGTAGTTGGGCGTCCATGTCCCGCGACTTTCTGAATCGTTGCTGTTTCGGCCGGTACTCGTAACTATCGACATTCGGACCATCCGCACTGCAAAAGCCTGCCATTTGTGCCGGATAGATCGAACGGTCGGGTTAAACTGACGTCGCATTCGAGCTCAATCGGGTCATTTAAGCGGTTGTTGAGGACGAGAAACAGCGTTAAAACGAAGGGTTCCGCGTTCTTTGTGAACCTCTACATGGCGAACGATCGACCTGCATACTTTCCACTGCTCTCACTATGTCCACTGCACCAGATAAAAAAACACTCCACCAGCTCACCGCGGTCGTCACCGGCTCGTCGAGCGGAATAGGTCAGGCGATTGCGATCGCACTTGCCGAGTCTGGCGCGAATGTACTTGTTCACGCGCGACAAAATACCGCTGGCGCCGAGGACGTCTGTCGCCAGCTCCAGGCCATTGGAAGCACGCCTCATTACTTGCTCGCCGACTTAGCCGTCGCTGAAACCCGAATTACTTTCGCCGAACAAGCTTGGGGTTGGAACGACGGAGTTGATATTTGGGTCAACAACGCGGGAGGAGACGTGCTCACAGGTTCCGCGGCTGAAATGTCCTTCAATGACAAACTCCAATATCTACTGCAGGCGGACGTCACTGCGACCATGGATCTTTCCCGTCGAATTGGGCAGCAGATGAAACAGCGGGGCAAGGGATCGATTATTAACATTGGTTGGGATCAAGCTTGCCAAGGGATGGCTGGCGATAGCGGAGAAATGTTCGCCGCGACAAAAGGCGCCATCATGTCGTTTTCGCTCAGCCTCGCCCAAACACTCGCTCCGCAAGTTCGAGTTAACTGCGTCGCTCCCGGTTGGATCAAAACCAAATGGGGCGACGACGCCTCGGAGTATTGGCAACAAAGGGCAACACGCGAATGTTTGTTACAGCGTTGGGGAGAGCCAGCGGATGTCGCTAACGCCGTGACGTTCTTGGCGTCGCCAAATGCCAGCTTTATCACCGGCCAAGTACTCGCCGTAAACGGTGGCTTTCGCTATCAGCAAGACAGTTAGCTCATTCCGCTAAGTTATCGCTATGCACGATTACCAAGGTCAGCACATTCACTTCGTCACGGGGAAGCTCGCCGCCGAAGCGCTGCGCGAGGTGGTCGAGTCGTTGGCAGCTGATCTTGGTTTTGCATTTAGCATCGACGTTCTACCGATTACTGTCGCGGCCTTGATGACTCCGAATTGGATCGCTCGACATATCAACGTTCCGAGTGAGGCTACTCAAGTCGTTCTGCCAGGTTACTGTCACGGAAGTACAACTGAACTCACTGAACGATTCGAACTTCCGATTCACTTTGGCCCCAAAGATCTGCGTCAACTACCGAAACAGTTTGGAAAAAGCATCGTCGGCTTCGATGACTACGGAAAATACACGACGGAGATTATTGCCGAAATAAATCACGCGCCGAGATTTACGCTCGAGGAAATAATCCAACACGCCCGTTTGCTGGCAGATGCCGGCGCCGATGTCATCGACGTCGGTTGCGAACCGGGCGATGCGTGGAACGGAGTCGCCGATTGTGTAGCGGCGTTGAAGAACGAGGGCCATCGAGTCTCCATCGATAGCCTCAATCCAGTCGAGATCTCAGCAGCGGCGCAAGCCGGAGCGGAATTAGTGTTGTCGGTCAATTCGTCCAACGTCGAGTCGGCGGGCGATTGGGGAATTGAAGTCGTCGCGATTCCGGATGTCCCCGACTCCAATTCCGAGCTAGAAACGACGCTCGAGTCGCTCGAGCGACAAGGAGTTTCCTATCGCATCGATCCCATTCTCGAACCATTAGGTTGCGGATTCGCCGCCAGCATTGGACGTTACTTGGACGTTCGCAAGAGTTTCCCCGCCGCGGAAATGATGATGGGAATTGGTAACATCACCGAACTAACCGATGCAGATTCGGCTGCCATCAACGTCCTCTTATTAGGCATTTGCCAGGAGCTACGGATCGCGAGCGTATTGACGACGCAAGTGATACCGTGGGCCCAGACGTCCGTTCGTGAATGCGACTTGGCTCGACGACTCGTTCACTTCGCTGTCGACAAGGGCATCCCGCCCAAGCACGTCGAACCCAATTTGGTGATACTTCGAGATCCGCAAGTGAGTGAATACGGCGAGCAGCGTTTGCAGCAACTAGCGGATCAAATCACCGACAACAATTATCGCATCTTCGCAGAACGCGAATCCGTACATCTATTAAGCCGCCAGATTCATCTTTCCGATACCGACCCTTTTTCTCTGTTCGAGAAATTGCTGGAAACGCAGCCCAAAAACATGGATCCCGCCCATGCGTTTTACTTGGGTTATGAAATGGCCAAGGCGACCACCGCGTTGACCCTGGGGAAGAACTACGAACAAGACGAATCGTTAAACTGGGGCTTCTTAACTCGAGACGAAGTCCGTCACCGACTAAAGCGTCAAAAACCCGCGGCGGCGCCCGAAGTTGACAAAGGAGCTGACAGTTGAGCTCCTTGCCCATCGTCGAAAAATTGCCTGCTGACATAACTCCAGCGTCCGCGTTCGAATCCTTACAGGGCTTGCGGCACCTGCTGTTCCTCGACAGCGCCATGCAACACGCCGAGTTAGGGCGATATTCTTTTTTGGCAGCCGACCCTTTTGATTTTATTCGACGAGAGTCGGCAGATAGACATTGGATCGAGCGACTCAAGGGAGAGATGGCTTCGATGCAGGTCGAATCCGTGCCGGGACTGCCACCGTTTCAAGGAGGAGCGGCCGGATTGTTCAGCTACGATCTCTGTCGCGCTTTCGAAAATATCCCGACTGCAACCTACGACGAATTCGAAGTCCCATTAGTCGGCATAGGAATCTACGATGTCGTGTTAGCTTTTGATAACCACACTAATGAAGGCTGGCTGATATCGCACGGTTTCCCGGAAACGGACCTGTGCGCTCGCGACGAGCGGGCAGCGCAGCGGCTGCGGCAATTCCAACGCTACTTAGCTGAAGGGACGGGCCCAGCTCGACAACATCCCAACGACAACAAAATTAGCCCCGATCAACTTGCCCCACAACACTCCGTCTCGGAAGTCATTCCAAATTTGACAAGCAACTTCTCTGCCGAAGGGTATCGCGCTGCGGTGCAAAAAACGGTCGACTACATCTATGCTGGAGATGTATTCCAAGTCAACATTTCTCAACGATTGTTACATCCGGCGGTCGACTCGTCGATCGAATTATACAAACGCCTGCGGAAGATAAATCCAGCCACGTTTGCGGGCTATTTTGACCTCGGCGAATTCCAAATTGTCAGCGCGTCTCCCGAGCGGTTCGTGCGAGTTGAAAATGGCCGAGTCGAAGCGCGGCCAATCAAAGGGACTCGTCAACGACAACCACTACCAGAAGCTGATTTATTCACGGGCGATGTGCTGCGGGAGAGCGAGAAGGATCGAGCCGAAAATGTGATGATCGTCGACCTGCTCCGCAACGATCTCTCGAGAGTCTCCGACCCCGAGTCGGTGCGAGTCACACAGCTTTGCGGGTTGGAAACCTATCAATACGTTCAGCACCTAGTCTCAGTAGTAGAGAGCCGATTGGCCGATGGCCAAAGCCCGCTCGACATGTTCCCCGCTGCCTTTCCTGGCGGATCGATTACCGGTGCACCAAAAGTGCGGGCGATGGAAATCATCTCGGAGTTAGAACCGACGGCACGCGGCCCCTACTGCGGGTCCCTTGGTTATCTCAGTTTTAACGGTACACTGGACCTCAGTATCCTCATTCGCACAATTACCGCAGGTAAGGGTTGGTGGCAATTTCCCGTTGGCGGTGGAATCGTTGCCCTATCAACTCCACAATCCGAATACGAAGAAACTTGGCACAAAGCCCAAGGAATACTACAGGCCCTACTCAAATAAGCACCGCTCAAGTAGGGGCGAGGTCACTAAGACGACACCAAAGAAGAACGAAGAAAATTGATTCTGCTCATCGACAACTACGACAGTTTTGTGCACAACCTTGCTCGCTATTTCCAGCGGCTTGGCTGGTCGACCAAAGTCGTGCGCAACGATCAAATTTCGATCGCGGAAATCGAAGCCCTCGAACCCCAGGCGATTGTGATTTCACCAGGCCCCTGCTCGCCTCTCGAGGCGGGAATCTCCTTGGAAGTTGTTCGTCAACTACATCGACAAATTCCGATACTTGGTATTTGCTTGGGACACCAAACGATCGCGGCCGCATTTGGCGCAAAGATCGTCAAGGCTCCTGCGCCAATGCACGGTCGAACGAGCCTAATTTCGCACGACAACTCGAGCGTGTTTGAATCACTGTCCAGTCCCATGAAAGTCTGTCGCTACCATTCGCTGGTCGTCGACCGTTCATCCCTGCCCCCGGAAATTCGAGTAACGGCAGAAACTGATGACAATGTGATCATGGGGATCGCACACGACAACCTTCCAGTTGTCGGTCTGCAATTTCATCCCGAGTCGATTCTTACTGAAACCGGCTACCCTCTCTTGTCGGCATTTTTAGAACGAGCCAACCTTAGTGCTCCGCTGCCGAACGATGTGCAACCGCTTTCTATCGACGACGAACTCAAGGTCCCGCCGCCAGATGAATTTGTCGAGCCAGACCAGCCGGTTACATTTTAGTAATAAGTATCTTTGAAACCCGTTGAGTCGTCGCGACCATTAACCGCAATTTGATAAAGCAAAGTCGAGCGCCCGTGATACTCGAGGGAATCGTAACAACTCGCAACTCAGATGGCACCGTGAACGTGTCGCCGATGGGACCGCGCGTAGATAACGAAATGCGACAGTTTGTGCTGCGGCCTTTTCAAACGTCGACGACCTACAAGAATTTAAAGCGCACTGGCGAGGGAGTTCTGCACGTTACCGACAACGTCGAGATGATCGCTCGAGCTGCGATTGGAAAACTCGTGGCGCCAAGAACCCTAAACGATGGTCTCGTTTTGGAAGATTGTTGTCGCTGGTTTCAGTTCCGAGTCGCGGAGCTCGATGATTCGGCCGAGCGAACAACGATCAGTTGCGAGGTCTTTGAAAGCGGGCAAGTGCGCGACTTTTTTGGACTCAACCGGGGCAAACATGCAGTAATCGAGGCGGCGATTCTCGCGACTCGAATCGGCATAATTCCCAACGAAGCCATCACTTCGCCTTTGGCTGAATTATCCATTTTGGTCGACAAAACGGGTGGCGCCGCCGAGCACCGCGCCTTCGATGTTTTGCAACAATTTATAGCAGACCAGATCGGGGAACAGGGGGAAGTGACCCCATGACGCGTTCCCTAATCGTGACAGCTCCAACTCGATTGCACTTCGGTCTACTTTCGTTTGGCAATGACGGTCGACAATTTGGCGGAGCGGGAGTGATGCTGGAGACCCCGCAGCTGAAACTTGGGCTGCGTCCAGCAACACAATTCACCGCCGCACAAGTTCCCACCGCTCAAGTTTCGACTGGGGAAGCGGACGGGCTGCCGCAACGAGTCGTAAAGTTTGCGGAGAACTGGGCCGGGCATCACGGCCTGCCTTTACCTGGCTGCGAAGTTGCTGTTTTGCATTGTCCGCCACAACACGTTGGCTTGGGGGTCGGCACTCAATTGGGACTCGCTGTCGCTGCCGGACTCAACGCTTGGACAAAACTCCCGGAACAATCGGCAGTGGAACTTGCGACGAGCGTCGGTCGAGGCTTGCGGTCAGCCGTCGGTACTTACGGATTTATGGGAGGCGGGTTCATCGTTGAGCGGGGGAAATTGAACGAGCCGATTTCGCCACTCGACTGTCAAATAGACGTTCCGTCTTCCTGGCGTTTTGTTCTCGTGCGACCGGAACTTGACCTATCCGTCTCTGGCGCCGAGGAACAATCGAATTTTGCCCAACTACCGCCAGTCAAAGCAGAAATCACAAATCAACTCGTTGATATTCTAAAAAAAGAAATGGTGCCTGGAGTGGCGACGGACGATTTCGATCTCTTTAGCGACGGCCTTTTTCGTTACGGCCAAATTGCGGGCAGCTGCTTCGAGACGATTCAGGGCGGCCCTTATAATGGTGAGCGAATTACACGGGTCGTGCAGTGTGTGCGACAAATGGAAATCGTCGGAGTCGGGCAATCGTCCTGGGGTCCCACCGTCTTTGCCGCCACCCGCGATCAAGCAGAAGCAGAAAAACTTTCGCGAGAACTGCGCGAACATTTGACGGATTTTGCTGTCGAGATTCATGTGGGAGCGCCTTCTAATACGGGGGCCCACATTACTGACTCGCAAATCGACACCTCTTTGGATCAACGCGCGTCGGTTTCCAATTCAAACGACCGCAAAAAATAATTGCAAGCCTGCAGGAGACAACCATGCCGTTCGACCAGTTACTCCCCAAATTGGGAGTGAACATTGATCACATTGCCACGGTGCGTGAGGCTCGAAAGACCTATGAACCAGATCCGGTCTGGGCTGCAGCTGCGGCGGAGTTAGGTGGAGCGGATGGTATCACGATACACCTTCGAGAAGATCGTCGTCATATTCAAGACCGCGATTTGCGCGTCCTTCGCGAGACAGTTACCGTTCCTCTCAATCTTGAGATCGCGTGTGTCGAGGAGATTCTTGCAATTGCTTGCGAGACCAAACCAACTCAAGCGACACTCGTTCCGGAGAAACGCGAGGAGGTCACAACCGAAGGTGGGCTCGATGTTGTTGGCAACTACGATCATGTTGAATGGGCAGTGAAACAACTTGTCGACGCCGGAATTTACGTCAGTCTATTCCTCGATCCCGAAGCCTCTCAGATCGACGCGGCAGCTCGAATGGGCGCTCAAGCGGTTGAGCTTCACACCGGGCAATACGCTTTGAACCAATTTCCACACCGGGGAAAAGAGCTGACCAAGCTTTCCAATGCCGGGCAACAGATTCGGCAATTGGGAATGCGATTACACGCTGGCCACGGCCTGAATTACCAAAACGTCATTCCAGTTGCGCGGTTGGAGGGGATGTACGAATTGAATATCGGGCACAGCATTGTCGCTCGGTCGATCATGATCGGCATGCAAGCAGCCGTTCGCGAAATGAAGGAACTGATCAATAAGTGACCTCTAGTATCAATTGCGAGGGTTCCAGCTACGAATGAACCGCGTCTTTTTGGACCTTCCGTTCTTGCCCCCTTTGCGAATTCATTGGGAAATTCGTAAAATGCGGGACTGAAATAATACACTTAGTTGCCACGTGAGAATCTACCATGACGAGAAAAGGTGCTGAATTCGCTGGGTTATCCGTCGCTATTGTCACTCCGTTTAAGGGTGATGAAGTCGACTACGAAGCGCTACGCGCTCAGGTAGAATTCCAAGTGGAGGCCGGCACGACGTGCTTGGTCCCAGT